>Ga0187852_1000820_pt1 | contig 31904 bp, 30 predicted proteins | sample June2016WEW_6_40_FD_134511 | JGI IMG/M metagenome (GOLD analysis project Ga0187852, IMG submission 134511) | Peatland microbial communities from SPRUCE experiment site at the Marcell Experimental Forest, Minnesota, USA - June2016WEW_6_40 | ecosystem: Environmental > Terrestrial > Soil > Wetlands...
ATCCAACCGCTGGTAGTGGTCGGCGTAAACGATCGCCAGCTTTTCGCGAACCTCCGTGTCGAGCGGATGCTGCGCCAGATGTTTCACATAATCGGCGGCGAGTTTCGCCGGGTCAATTTCGGCGGGACGCAAATGGTCTGACGATTCCAGCAGGCCGATATTTTTCACACCTTCCGGCATGGCCATCGGCTGGCGGTCGTGTGCCGCCAGTAAATTTTTTTCCGCGCCGTCCAAATGCGCGATGCGTTGCGCGGCCTGTAACGACAGTTCCGTATCGGGAAATCGCATGACGATTTTCTCCAGCGCGGCGCGCGCCGAATCCGCATCCTGTGCCAGCTTGAGCTGCCAGTCGGCCAAATGGTTCATCGCGGCGGCAACTTGTTTCGTCGGCGCGTCAGGTCGGTCGCAAAAATGGTTCAACGTGATTTCCGCGCCCGGCAAATCCTGCAAGTCTTCAGCCTGAATGCCGGCGAGCAACACCACGCCTTCAAAATCATACGGGAAACGGGCAAGCTGTTTGCGGATTTCCACGACAGCTTCCAGAAATTTGCCCTTCATTCGCAGGGAACGCGCAATGGAATAATACGGCTTGGGTTCCGGCTCTTCATTCCCACCGTCCATGAGGTTTGTGATTGGATTGCACAGAAAATTTCCGAATTGTGGCGCCCACATGATGCTCAAAATAATTCCACTTATGGCCACCGAACCGACCATCAGTGCCGCTGGAACGAAGTCACCGAGCATGTCGCCTTGCAGCATTTTGATCAGATGTCGGTCGAATAAAAATGTGCCAGCGCCCAGCACGACGCTGAATAGGCACTTGAAAACCATCTGTGCCGGGGCTTCAGCGCGCTTGAGGCTGCGAATATAAAACCAAACACCACCTCCAATGACGATGGCAAACAAAGAAACAGCGCCTGCCAATTGTAAAATCCGGCTCATGGCTGGTTGGGCAAACTCGTTCTGTTCGTCGGCAGGTACATGATTGTCTTCACTACAGGTTGGACAATGCTCGCGCGCCAATGTCACGCTGGCATTACCATCCTTTGATGGCAGAGTGGCGGCGACGCCCCGTCGCCGAAAAGTGGAAGCGACGCCCCGTCGCGCGTTTGCCTCGTCAAACCGACTCATTTCCATGTGGCGACGAGGGCGTCGCCGCCACCCCATCTGCGGCGGTGCGCCGCAACCACATTTCACCCGTAACGATACGGTTTTGCCATCGCAAACGTATTTGGCAAATGCCGGATTTCATGCACTTTGCCATCCGCCAGCAGCACCTCGACAATATCGAACCGGATTTTCACCGCCGGATTTTTCAGCAGACGCAAATAATCCAGTGCGGTTTGCGAAAGCAATCGCCGCTTGCGCGCGTTGACCGCCGCCGCCGGGCGCGTCCAATCCTCGGACGACCGCGTTTTGACTTCGACGAATGCGAGACAATCATCGTCGCGAAAGACCAGGTCAATTTCACCACGCTTCGAACGGAAATTGGCCTTGAGAAATTTCAGTCCTTGCCGCTGTAGATGTTTTTTCGCCGCATGCTCGCCGAGTTCGCCGCGGCGCAGGTGTTCCGGCTTGTCTGCGTGGAACAGCGATTTGATGCGCTCGGTCAGTTTCATGCAAAAAATCAACCACGAATGAACGCGAGAAATATTGGAGTGATGGAGCATTGGAGTAATGGGATTTTCCCAACACTCCAGCACTCCGACACTCCGTTTCTGCCTTCGTGTCTATTTGTGTCCATCCGTGGTTAAAGAAGTTCGCGTTGGGTTGGTCTCAACGGCGCGAAGCTGCGCCGATGGATCGGGCACGAGCCGTGTGCGGCGATCGCTGCGAGATGTTGCGCCGTTCCGTAGCCTTTGTGCTCGGCAAATCCGTATTTCGGCCATTGCCGGTCGAATTCGAGCATCAACCGGTCGCGCGTCACCTTGGCCAGCACGCTTGCGGCGGCGATGGAATAGCTGCGCGCGTCGCCTTTCACAATCGCCGTTTGCGGCACGCGCATCGTTTTGACCGGGCGGCCGTCCACGAGCGCGTGTTCGGGCGCGGGCTGCAATTGCGCGAGCGCGTCGTTCATGGCGCGATGCGTGGCGCGCAGGATGTTGATGGCGTCAATTTGCCCGGCGCCAACCTGCGCGATGGCAAATTGCACTTCGGGGCACGCGGTAAGAAAGGCAGAGAATTTTTCGCGCTGCGCGGCAGTGAGCTGCTTGGAATCGTTCAAGCCCTCGAGTTCGTGCGGCAACCCGGACTCCGCCCATTTCGACGGTAGAATGGCGGCGGCGGCGACGACCGGTCCGGCCAGCGGGCCGCGTCCAGCTTCGTCCACGCCCGCGACCCGGGACAGGCCCTGGGTCCACAGCACGCGCTCGAATTCAAAGCGGTCGATTGGATTTGCACGGGCCATGGTGTTTGTTTGATTTTAAGTTATTTGGCTGTCGTCGAGCCTAGCGCGTTTTGAAAAGTTGTCAGCCATGATTTTTCGAGGACGAGCCGTCTCCGTTACACTCCGCCGCGCCAAGGGACGAGAACAAGAACAAAGAGGAGGCAGCAACCTGAGATTTATGGTTCCTCGACGTTTTCAATGGAATGAGTGTTTACGCTCGCCCTCACCCCGGCCCTCTCCCCCGGGGAGAGGGAGCGCACCGTCACGTTGCCGGACAATTTCTCAATCCTCATTGCCATCACCGATTCGGTGTCATTGGCTGTGAGACGCACGACAACCCGGCACATCGCATGGCTCAAAACGCGGCGAATGATTCTCCCTCTCCTGTCCGCCTTCGCCTTTGGCTTCGGCGCGATCGCGTCGAAGCGAAGCGAAGACGGAGGGGAGAGGGCCGGGGTGAGGGCGGATGTCATCCTTGCATCCTTGAGGTTATGGCTGCACCCGAAGAGTCCTGTTTCACACCGTGTTACCCACTGAAAACATCGAAGAGCCAAATTTATTCGATCCCCCAAAATCCGTGTTCATCCGCGTATAGCCGCGTAAAGCTACGCCACTCGGCCACGCGGCTTTACGCCGTGTTCATCCACCCTTCGCAGTATTGCCACGGAGGACGGGTCCGTGGTTATATTCCGGCATGAAAATCGAATCCCTTCATGTCGGCATGGAAGTCCGCCATCCGCAATACGGCGTTGGCGTGGTCAAAACCATTTCTGAAATCACGGCGGAAATTCTCTTCGCCGACGGCAAGCGCGCCGTGGCGCCGGAGGCCGCCGGCCTCGAACTCGCCGAACCGCAAACGGCCATCAGCGGCTTGAACCTGCCGCTCAAACAATTGATCGAGCAAACCGTGGATGCCGCCGTGGTCAGGCTCGGTCTGGAAAAACCGGATGCTGTGATTGAAAAACTCGGCATTCGCTGGCACGGCGGCAAACTGGTCATGCATCCCGCCGACCCGGCGTTGCAAGCCAAGGAGGTCCCGCTGGAAACCTTCTTCCACAAAATCGTGATGGTGCGGAACAACCTCCGCGTGCTGGAACAGAAAATCAACGCGCTCGAAAAGTTGACCGACGGTGAAAAAGTGGAGATGCAGCAATACATCTCGCGCAGCTACGGTTCTTTGACCACGTTCAACGTGCTGTTCAAGGAAAAGGAAGACCAGTTTTAAAGGGCTGAAATAACCCCGCACTTGGTTTGAACCGTACTGTGTTAATGCTAAAGTGAAATCCAGAAAGTTTTGAAACCAGATCCGCGAGTGGGGGACGTGGCGCGGTGCTGGTTGTAAATTTGACACGACCAGTCTTGCATGGGGTGAGCGTTCGCGTGATTGGCTTGTCGAGCCGTCCGCCTTCACGTTGCTTCGGCGAGACAAGTAGCCCGCGTGTCTGTTGTCGAACCAGCTCGCCTTCGCGCCATGCGCTCCGGCGCATCATCCTTCGTCCTTGCTTCGCTGCGGGCCGCTTGTCCGGTTCAGTTCTGAATTATTTCCGCTGTCCCTTCAGCCAAAGCGAAACTTCGTCGTGGTTCATCACATCGTAAGCAACTAGGGCTTTTCCGTCATGAATAAACACCACCTGCCATTGCAGATGCACACGGATTTCATAGGAGCGCCGGGCCAGTTTGCGAAGTCCAAGTCCACGATGTTGATGCGGGTCACCAAAGGCGGAGCCAACGTCGGCAATGGCTTTGGCGGCTTTTTCCCGCACGTCCGGCGGCAGCTTGTCCGCCGTCTTTTTGATTCGTTCCGAGAGCAGAACGCGAATCATAACTTGCCGGTGAAGGGTGCCAGCTTGCCCGCTTTACGCGACAAGGCGATCTCAGCCAGCGCGGAATCTTCCGCCGCCGTTGCCTGGGCCAGCGTCACCCCGTATTCGTCCAATGCCGGAAAATCACTGGGGCGAAACGGCAGGCCGCGCAATTTAACCATTTGCGCAAAAAACATGGACACCGCCGCCGTCGGCGTAATGCCGATTTCGCGGCATACCTCATCCGCCTCTTCCGCCAAGGCGGTGTCAATCCGAAGTCTGATTTGCTCAGTCATGCCTCAAATGTGCCACACGGTTAAATGCTGTCAAGGCATTCAAAATAGATTTCCCAACGTTGTGAAAAGTTCACCGTTCAAATCAGCTTCCGTCAACGGCCCAACATCAATGTTATCTGCTTGCCGGGCCGTCCGCCTTCGCGTTGTTTCGGCGAGACAAGTAGCCCGAAGCGGAGCGGAGGGCGAAAGATTCAAAGTCGTTTTTTTGCGAAGGCTCGTCCAGAGGCTGTTTTCAAGTAGCGTTCAAACTCAATGGCACGCTGGCGTTCAGTGACGGCGATGGCAGTTTTTATCCGCCAGGGCCGGAATTTAATCGTATGCGGAACTTGTCCGGCGTTATGCGTTTTTAAACGGTCTTGCAAATCTTCCGTAAAGCCCACGTAAAAATGTTTCGCGCTACTTTCGCTTTGCAAGATATAGACGTAGAAAAAGTCCATGGGTACTTCCCAATTTCTCAACTGGCTTGCCGAGTCGAAGCTCGGAGCGCTTCGTGGATCGCGGACACTCGCCCGCCTACGCGCTTCGCGATCTTCATGGCTTGCCGAGCCGTAGCCCGCTTGTCAGTTGTCGAACCAGCCCGCCTACCCCCGAAAGCGTTCGGGGTTCGGCGCGGCAGCCCCGAAAGCTTTCGGGGCTGGCCTGCCATCCATAGCTCGGAACGGAGAGGTGTAAAGCGGCGGCGATTTTGTGCGGTTTGGTCGAGTTCCAATTTCCCATAATCCAGACAACACTTTTCGCGCGGCCTTTTTGGCGGCCGTGCGAAAAACCGTTCTCCCAGATCGGTCGGGAGTAATTTTTTTTAGACTGAAGCGCGACGCTTCAGAAAATCTTCCCATGCCGCAACCGGCACGCGGTAGAAATGGCGCGATCCGCCACCCACATCAATCGCACTGAGTTTGCCTTCCTCGATGAGATTCAGGATGTGCTGGTCTGTTACGCCGAGTTTGTTTGCGCATTCGGCTATAAGCAGCACTGCGCGGGTTTTGGAATTCAACCCTCCGCTCTTCGCTCTGTATGGCTTAGGCGACTTTTTCATGAGTCAGTCCGCGCTCTTTGGCCGCCAAGGTGCGGCACAAAGCGGCACGATATAAAAACAGCGCGTGGGGATCACGCCGGCCGTGAGTTGATTTTTGGCGGATGCTCGCACAGTAGCTTTCACCAAATCCCAAGGATGCCAGCGCAGTCTCAAGGCCGGTGATCTCCTTATCAATGGTTGACTGCGTGAAACGGTCGCGGCTCGTTTCCTGGCGTGTGTTTTTGGACGCCCAGTAACCGCGTTGCCGAAAGACGGCAGTGGCACTGCAAGACGGTTGCAGTGCGCCGGCGTCCACCTTGCGCCAGTGGATCGCCTCGAAATAGCCGAGCAACAAATCAAGCTGGCGATCTGTCATCGCGGCGTCTTTGCTGGACCGGCAATGGCTCACAAGTTCCAAGGAGTCCCGGTATTCGTCATCCGCCAACGCGGCCTCGCGCTGCGCGCGCTTCAAGAGAATTTGTTGAGGACGGGAAAGCATGTTCAACCGGGAATTAGTTCACCCACCCGGCTCGCGGCAACGCTGCGGCACGATTTGTTTCTTGGATTGCTGACTTCAGAAACTTCCGCTGGCGGTGAGTCTAGGAGTGGAGATTGCGGAGCAGGCAGACTTGCGCGTCGGCCGGATTTGTTCTTTCTGGTATTCTCCAAAGTGCGGACCAACCTGGTGTCCGAAGGGATCACCGATTCCTGCATCGCTGTGCGAACATCGTCGGCGGTACATTGAGTGCGCCCGGCGCGCTGCGTGATGTATTTGGCCCGCTTGGCAATAGAGTCAACCGCTGCGAGATACCGCGCCGACGTGCGGGCGTAGGCAGCCAATGCGCGCAAAATATCATTGGTGGCCTCGGGGAGTACCGCCTTGCCGACGGCCATCAAATCAGGAACGTCCAGGGACGCCGGCAAAAGCTCGTAGTGGCCGATCCGGCCGGTGAGTTGCGCAGAATTCCAGCCGCCTTTTTCTTCAGCGGCTTTTTGCCACTCGATAAATTGAGGCGTCGAGATCATGCAAATTGGGACGCCGGCGTTAGCCATCGCCATCACCCAATTGATTCGGGTTGGAAAACAGTAGCGTAGATTTCTTTGCGGCCAGAGCCGGTGAGCTTCATCGAGCACCAAAAGCAAATCCCCTGTCAACAGGACGCTTTCAACGCGCTCGCGGAGTTCGCCGAGTTTGTATTGAAGTGAGCTTCCAATCCCAAGGCCGCGTGCCAGAGCGCGGACAAAACTGGATTCATCATTCGATGGCGGCACTTCCACAAACCGTGCCGCGCCGGGATGCTGCAAACACCAGGCTTGCGCAGCGAATGATTTGCCGGTGCGAGCCGTGCCCTCCATCAATGACAGGCTGCGGCTCTGCAAGGTGTAATCCAGATTTTCGCAAACCTTTTTTCCAAGCGCTGTCACCACGATCGCCGCACTTTTTGACTCGACCCAATGATTATGAAAATCGCGAAGCGTGTTGACCAGACTCACAAAATACCAAGGAGCGCCGGCATTAAATTTCCTCTCCGGATCGAGACACAAACGGCAAAGCTCTCTTTCAAGAGCGTCCGGATCATTTTCGAAATTGAAGCCCTGTTTCGCGGCTTGACGGCAGAGGTCGAGAAATTCGCTCACTGGATAAGAAGCTGGGTATTTCGCTGCCCGGTCACGATCTTGGGCTTTTTCCTCGGAAACCCTTTCTGCCTCTGCCGTGTTAAATATCGATTCGTAACTGGCGGCTGCGGAAAACGCCTCATCGGCCTGAGCCATTAACTCCCTGGCACGTTCAGCCTGTTCTGCCAGATGATGATAGCGGTTCGACATCCTGCTGAGTTCCTGATTCGTTTCGGCGCGCAGCGGGAAGCGGCGACGCAAACCTCTAGGGATGTCATCCCGGATTCGGCGAACCTCGGCCGCATTGTAAGTTTTGGAGGCCCCTTTTCCGATTTTGACCATTGCCTCCGTGCCGACCCGGTCGGGATATTTGGATAGCAGTGCGGCCGCAACGGCCGCCATGCCGCCCTCTTGGTGCGAGAGGTATTGAAGAAACCAGAGCAGCTCACGATCTGCCTTGTCGTCCAGGAGCGAAACACGCTTTGCCACTAAATTCGCGAGCAGCCCGCGCTCAAATTCCGCGCTGCTGGCGTAGCGGTTTTGGTGAAAAACTGAATCGTCTTTTGCCCGTCGCGTAGAACTCATAGTGTCTCCTGTGCCTCGTAAGATTCATGGTAATTCGGCGAACCTTTGGCCGCGTTATGCTTGCCCAAAATCGTCGCGTCAATCTTCGCTTTCAAATGCGCGCAGACTTCATCGAAACGCGATTCGTCATGCAGATCGCATTTTAATTGCGCCCGGATGATTTTTTGAGTAACGCCAAACGAAATTTTGATGGGAAAATGTTGGCCGAAGCTCGCTCCAGCCTTGCGGAATTCAGTCAAGCGTTCGATCAGGTAATCCACATACCTGGCCTTGTCCCCGCCGGGCAATTTTAGATGGTAAAAAAACTTTCCGTTTTCCTCTTCGAGAGATTTTCCTGGAATGGGATCGTTGGCAGGCTTGTCTTTGGCATCCAAAAATTCTGAGACGATGCGGGCATCGTCTGCCTGAAGATTTTCCTGCGCGCGTTCGGGCACCGCGATGCCGGTGCGTTGCGCGAATCGTTGCGCCTGGCTGCGCTGGCGGTTCCGGCGCGTTGAGCGTTCGGTCATGTCGTTTCTCTGTGCGGTGATTTCCTGGCCGAGTTCCACTGCTTGCGCAGCGGCCAAAAGTTGCCGCTGCGGCAGTGGGAATTTCGCTTTGACGACGTTGAAGCGCGTCTTCATGTATGACGCCTGGCCTTCGATGCGCGCCAACTCGCAGCCCAACGTGCCGGAGTCTGGATCGGTCAAACTCACCAGCGCGCCGACCTGCTCTGAACGTGCAACGCAAATCGGATTCGTCCGGTCGGGATTCGTCACAACGATGGACTCCGGAATTTCAGGATCGAACCAGGCCAGCACTTCACGGCCAACCAGGTGCGCGATTTCCCGCCCGCGATAATTGAAATATTGTTTGCCGATCCGGATCGTGACGCCGTTGAGCTTGACGACCGCCAGGCGTTTGTCGTGCGCCAGCAAGTAACGCAACCCCGCGCTGAATTGCATCGGGGGGTTATTTCTGTCTATGTGCGCCTCAAAAGCCTGGTCTGGTGATAGCCCGTCGCAAATACGGCCTTGCTGTGGTTCAGCGTTGTATTGATTCACAAGCTCGCCGATGCGCCGGTTCCACTGGTCGAACGAGTAAAAGTATTTTGACGGGTGAACCTTTCGCGCCTCGACTTCGGCCATCTGTTTGCGCAGCGATTCCGGCGCGTCGCGCCGTTCATCGCGACCGCAGTATCCCGGCTCGGCTTCCGCAATGTCCTGAAACATGCCGCCAACGCGCTCGATAGCTTTGGTACGTGGGCGGATGGCATGTTTGAATTGGATGCCAAACTCGCGCAGGCCCTGGCTGATTTCTGTGAATCCGAATGGTTCAGTTTTTCCCTTCAGCAACGTCGCGCTCTTCCACATGCCGCGCTCAAAGTAGAGAATTTCCGGCACGCCGAATTCACCAAAGACGTGCGTGCAAAGACTGCGGATCGTTAGTGAGCTGTAGCTTTTGCGCGGTTCCAATGCCCAGCCCAAAATCCGGAGCGAACGGAAATCAATGAACAAGATCACCTGACCGCGCGTGAGTTGAAACCAACCGTGGCCATCAGGAATGTAAAAATAAGTGTTGAGCGTGAAGTCGTCACCGGAGATGCACTGCAAAGAGGAAATGCCGTCGTAACTGCGCGTGACGTGACCTTTGATGGCATCGAACGCGCGCGGCCCCCGGTGCATCACCGTCAGGATTTCCACTTCCGCCGCGACGGAATCCATCACGCTGGCCGGCACATAAGATTTACGTGAGGCGCGGCCGGCGTATCGTTCAATGACGATCTGCGAGAATCCAGAACGCAACAAATCCCGCCAGGCCGGGGCCGCGTCCCCGTGATAGTAGAACACGGCACGATGGATAAACAAATCGCGGTCCTCTTCTGGAAGCTCAAAACTGTTGCCGTTGCTTTCACGGCCGTCGCGCAGTGACTTTGCGTTCCGGTCGCTGGCGGTCCACCGTGTCAACTTCCGCTCGAATGCCATCCGGAGCGCGTTGCGTGTCGGCGCGAGAAATGAAGCCCTGGCAAAAAGAAAATCGCGCACGCGGCGGGCGACCTGTTTCGGGTTCATTCCCTGGCCGATAAATCTGTCATGCTGCTCAAAAGCCAGTGTCCAGATCGCGCGCTGCTCTGTCTCTGTCGGCGACGATGGATTTCGGCAGGCGTCAATGAACGTGATGAGTTCCTGGAATTGGGCCAGCAACGCCCCTGACAGCGCGCGCGCCGGCGCTTTCTTCAGCACCGGTTTTTCTGGCAGGTAAATTTCCAGCTGGTTCCAATTCTCGGCACCGGCATCGCGTTGCACCGTCCGTTTGAAGAGAGCGCGCCAATGCCGCGCCGTAATCGTGTGCCCGAAAGCTTTTGCGTAACCAGCCAATCCCTGCGCCTCAAATTCGGCTGCCGGCAGATCGGAATCATGCTGCCGCAGTAGTGACGGCGTGAGCGCGTCGCGCAATTTGCTGGCGCGGGTGATTTCACTGTCGGCGATCTGATTCAACGGTGCGGCTGGCTGCCAGAGTTTGGACGGCATTGAAAGCATTGCTTCCACGTCCCGGTAGCGCCGCAGCCGGGCCTCTGCATCGAGACTGCAGCACAACGGCGCTGGCAGTGAGGCTAGTATCCAAGTGGCGGCCTGGTTGCCGTTGACAACCTGCACGCCGGACGGCCTCACGTCGCGCAATAACTTGCGCACGGTCTGGGGCGTCCTGCCCAAGGCGGCGGCGAGGCGCGAGGCCGTGAAAGCCTGCACCTGGCCGGCCGCGTTGGCAGCCGGGGAGCTGTGCGCGGAGTTGAAAGGCAAGGCGTTCATCGGAAACGGTGAATGTTGCGGCGCATCACATCTACGACGTATTGCTCATGCGCGGAGTCTTTTTCCAAACTATCAGCCATCAACCGCGTGTCGAAAAAGATGGCATTAGTGACGTTGGTTTTGCCGGGCAGACCGGCCGGACCTGATGCCGGCGCGCCACTGCCACCGCGCAACAATGCTGCCGTCTGATGGGCGGGGATGATGGTTCCGGCGGTGTCTGGGACAAAAAGCTCTGGACCGCGTTCACCGACGAGTGAGAGACCCCCAACCATCGGCCGTCCGCCGGCGGCAAATCCGATCATCGCCGCGGCGACCAGGCCCGGCGCATCAACGGCGGTCACGCCGGCGGTGGCCACGGTGGACAGAACGGCCGGGGTCCACCAAATGGCATCGAGCGACGCGGCTTCGCCGGCAGCCACGCCAACAGCCGATGCCGAAAGTGTTTCACCCAGGACAGCCATCATGGTTTGCGTGAGCACCCAGCGGACTCCCATTTGGATGATGCCCTCGATGATGGAATTGACGATGGTTTCGCCGATGTTCAGGAGCGCCTCGCGCCAGGTCTCGGTGCCTTCGATGATTTTGGTCAGGTTCTGAGCGATGCTGTTGACGGCCGTATTCAAAACGCCGGTGAAAGTCTGCGCGCATTCCTTCGCGAGATTGTTCATGTTTTGCAGATTAACCACGGCTTCTTTGAACTGCGTGGCAAAGGAGCTTTGGCCGGCGTCCGCGTTGAGTTTGTTTTGCAGCTCGGATTGCTGGACCATCAGGTCGTTAATCTTTTTCCGAATCTCAAGCTGGGCGGTCAAATCCGTTGTCCCGTTGTATTGCGACTGCAGGCCGGCGATCTCGGTCGTGTTCGCCGCCATCATGTCCTGCGTCGGCTGGATGGACTGCTGCGCCTTTTGTTGATTGGTCAGGAGGGGGTTGCCCTGGATGGCCTTGAGCTGGGCCTCGGACGCGCTGCGCGCGATCCCCTGTTTGAGCGCCAGCATTTTCTCCGTCTCTTGCCGCTGTTTGGTGATCTGGTCATCGATGCTTTTCTCCAGCGCTTCCTCCTCGCGGAGGCCTTTCTCGAACAGGTTTTGGATCTCGAGAGTCTCTTCATCACTCTTTGCCTGGGCTTTTTTCTCGGCGGTGATGATGGCGTTGCCTTCAGCAATATCGAGTTGCGCGGAGGCGAAATCGGCTGCTGATTTCTTTTCCGCCGACATCAGGGGTCCCGCCGCCGTGATTGTGGCTGCGATTTCCACCCGCTGAGCTTCGTATTTATCGTGGATCGCGGCCTTTTCTTTTTCCAAGCCAGCCAACGATTCAGTGCGGGCTTTTTCCTCCAATTCTTTCAATTTGGCGATGGCCACAACGCGCGTGTCGTTCAGGCCGGCTTCACCGGATAATTGTTTTTCGACCCATGCCTGCGCTTCAGCCATTGAGGCTTCTGAAAGATTTTTGGGGATCATATTCCCGGTCGGCATCTGCATCGGCTGGCCATACGGTGCGACTGGGGGAATAGTCCTAAACTCTTCAACTTGTTCGGTGGGATTGGGGGTCAAATTTCCCTGGGAGTCCTTATAAAGTTTTTTCTTGCCGGTCAGAAAATCTGAAAATTCACCACCAGCACCAGCCCCGATCATGCCCGCCTTCCGGAGTGTGTTTATCTTTTCGAGCAGCGCGGGAATCTTCCCAAGCGATTCCTCCAGGTCCTTGGTTGCCTTGGCGGCTTCCGCCTCACCCGACGAAAATTGATGCCAGACAAATGCGCCCGCCGCCAACACCGCGCCGATAGCGGCAATGGGGATGAGCAACTCGGACATGCCCAAGCCAGTGAGCAGTGCGGCAGTGCGCAGGGCTCGGAGTCCCTGCGTAGCGCTCATGACGCCCATGCTTAATTCGGGAAAACGCGTGCCGCCGAGCAAAAAAGCCGTGGATGATAACGTGCGGAAACTTTCATGCGTGAGCATGGCCGCCTCGCGCGCCTGGGTGAGACTCGACGCCCCAGCGGCCGCCGCCGGCACGAGCGACTTGAGGCCCGCGCCGGTCTGCGCCACAAACGCCTGCAGCGCGGCGGCGGCTTGCGCCGTTTCCGCCGTGACGATGATTTTAATCGGCTCGCTCATGTAAAATCAGGATTCCGTGGGTGGTGTGGTCGCAATGCCGCAGGCAAAATTTCGACCGCTGCAGCGCATTGCAGCGCCGCTGGCGCGTCGGAGGCAGAGGTGCGCCCGTTGTTGCGGAGTCCGGAAGAATCTCGCCGCCTGGGGAAAAACCGATTCCGCGGAAATGGAGGCGGCTTGGGTCATTTGGATTTGTGGCCGGCCGCCGGGCCAATGATGAAAGATGGCTTTTTGTTCAGGCCGCGCGTGCGCACCCGGCCAACCTTGAACGACAGCCGGGAATTATTTTCCAAAATCCTTACGCGAATGGGTCTGGCCGATTGCAGGATTGCGTCCAGGAAAACACGGGGCTGCCGGTCATGCATCGGTGGCGCGGCGGGTTGGCAATATGTGTACCAAAACCGGCACATCGTTCCCGTTGAGAGGGAAACGCCGAACCGCTTACGCAACTTGGTGCGGGCCTGGTCGTAGGTAAGCCGGCCGCGGGTCAGCCACCGGCGTAGTGATTTAATTTGGGTGAGAGTCAAGGCGCGGAGTTTTGATTCCCGCGCCTCGATACGAGGCGAACTGCTTTTTCTGGTCATAGTACATTCTCTAACAATCCTCCGGTGTGTACTCGACCAACCGTCCTCGACCGTTTTTTTTAAATTAGTGGGCCGCGCCCGGCTTTGCAAGCGCAATCGCGCCGACTGCCAATTTGCTGGAACATTCCGCCTGCCAGGCTGAATTTGATTTTTGATTTGGAGAGAACTCTTCATGGTAACTAATTTATTTCATGAAGGAGGAGAGCTGGAGCATTGACCCCAGCCCCCCCGTGGCCGCCCGGCCGGCTTCTCTCCAGAGCCGGCAAAACAAAAAGGATACCCTCCAGCGATCCTGGCCGGACCGCCAAACAGAATTCCGCGCGAGGTGAGAGGACCGCTCGCCCCGCGCGTTTCTGGTGTGGCTAACCAACCAACTGCGTGGACCACGAATGAACGACGTGGCATCGCGGGTTTCGCCCCGGTCGCCGGGTGCCGAAAATCTTTAAGTGCGTTTGCCATTTAATTTCTCAAACCAGGAGCGTTCGCAATTCGGGTTCCTGCTCACAAGCTTCCTCCAGTGTTAACGATCCAGCTGCCAGTTTGGCCAACGCAGAATGACGGTTTGTCACGCGCGACCAGACTTGTGAAACGAGCATCCCGGAAGATTCCCGCTCCGCGCTGACGAACTGGTTGAACAAATGCGCCGCTTTTTTCTGGACTGCTTGCGGGTCTTTGTTTTCTTTCGCGCGATTGAGGATCACTTCCGAAGGGGGAAGTGCTCGGTTATAAACTGCCGGCAGATTCATCCGGACGAAATTCCATCCAAAACGAAAATCGCCGTGCGTGGCATTCGCGATACGGTTAGCCAGGGTGGCCACTTGTGCCGCTGCGGATTCAGCATCGGTTGCATCCGTCGCATTGGGTTGGTCGGCATCTCCAAAGGCTGCCTTGTACATTTCCGGATGTTGCTCGCAAGCCATAATCCACGCCACTCCAAAACCCAAATTCACGTCGCCGTTTTGGAGGGCGATTTCCTGGATATTCTTGACCGCGCGAAACCACCTTTCCAAATTGGGTAGTGAGAGATCTGCAGCATTCCCAAGGTGCGCGGCTTCACTTCGTTCCGACGCGATTCTTTCAGCTTCGATGTTGGTTGCAACGGTCTGCCGATTCTTTTTAGCGGCGGCCAAAAACTCTTCGTCAGAATCAAAATTGTGGCGCTTGGGGATAGCGATTGCGCCGTCTTTAAGACGGTTGGTGATCGGCGCGCCGCCCTTGTTGTTTGGATCGTTGGTGAGCGTAAGACCATCGAGCTTGAGCGGCCGGACGCGTTTTGGGTTTTGGTTCAGCACCTTCAAATCCGCTGGATCGTATTCGGTGGAGAAAAAACGGTAGTCCCCACCGTCAACGGCGCGCCGGCCGGTGTCACTCCATCGCACCTGGCCATAGATGCCGTCGGCGCGGTTCTGTAATTTTTGCAGCCAGCCGTAGGCGATCGTCTCCTTGTCCGCCTGGTGCTTGAAATGTTCGTGGTCAATGAGCATTTCCTGGCCGTGCGAAAGCTGGCCGGCCTCGGCGTCGGCATTAAAACGGTTGACGATGGCCGCCATTGCCTCGTTGTCAATCACCTGCACGATGCCGGAGGCTTTGTTTGGATGGTCGCCTTTCGGTTCGATCTGATACCAGCCATCGGCAGGATGTTGGAATTCGCGGTTGAAGATAGTGTGGCTCATAATTCCGGGGCGCCCATCCCCGTAAAAGTGACGGATTAAATTTCGACGCCTTCCACGACGGGCGCCAGTTTGAGTAATTCCTTGGCCTTCGCAATCGCCTCCGTCTCTATAAAGTTGTCGTTTTTTAGCCAGTTGCTCGCTACGATTAACACATCTCCTTTAACCGTTTGAGGGAGGATTTGGGCCGCAACATCGGCCGCGGCGGATTCGGCTGGGAAAAATGGCTTCAGCGCTTTGGTAATTTCGGATGTCAGCGCCTCATTTTTCGTGCGAATAATGTCCAGCAGGTCCGAGGTTGCGGTGCGGCATTCGCCGCCCAGCTCAACCAACGTTCGCTCGGCCGCTTCCTCGAAGCTTTTGATTTTGCGGGGCACGATTTCCATGCGCTGGTGGAGTTTGCTGATTTTTTCAAATTCAGCTTTGTTCTCCAGGTCTACCGTGTCTATCAATTTGGCCTCTTCGGCGCGCAGGCTTTCGGTCATTTGCCCGTGCCGGGTGCGCTCGCTAGTGAGGCGCGCGTGTTCTGCCAAGAGTCGTGTCAGATTTTCGGTGAGTTTCATGGGGTGTCAGGTTTGTTGTGTTTGGTTGGGTGAAGTAAAGTTGGGGGTTTTGCGCGCGGCCCGGTGTTGGCGCTGCCAGGCGCGAAGGCGCTTCATCAAAGAAACTGAAGTGCGATCCTTGATGGCAACACGGCGTAGATGCGAATAACTGACAGCTAAATCTTTGGCTGCCGCCCTCAGTCCGGGGCGCTGACGATATTCACGCTTGGCATATTTGCGAGCCATTTGGTTAAAATCTACACACAGGTTGCGCAACGTCAACGCCTTTTTGGAACTTTTTTCTTAAGCGGATTTCCGCTAAAATCTTCGCGTGGCAAAGCCGTACGGCAAAGTGATGGATCGCGAGCGGGAAATTTGCGCCCGCGTGAAGCCCATCCGAAAATCAATAAAGTGGTCGCAGTCTTCGTTTGCCCAGGCATTGGGAATTTCAAGGGATCGGTTGGCAAATATTGAGTGCGGCCGCACGCCGCTGCGATCTAGCATCGCGATCAGGCTATCAATTCTTTCTGGCTTTAGCCTGAAGTGGATCGCAGAGGGCATTGAGCCTCAAAAATTGCGTCTCACGTTGGGGGAAAGTCTCCTGTCAGAAATACCTGGGAATTGCTTGTTTAGCGAGGCTTGGAAACACTGGATCAAGCAACCGTTCGAGACGGCTTCAAAAGAGGCCAAGGCGTGGATTAACGCAAGGCCGGGGGACGCTTCTCACACCGATGCGCCCGAAACTGTCGGCGATCAGGCTGAGATTGGTTTTAACCAGGCCAATGATGTGTTGAGCTATTTGACTGAGGATTTCCGGGGAGTTTTAAAAAAGATTCCCCCTCATTTGCTTGGGGGGTTCTACGCCCTAATCACAAATGCCTGCCGGGATTTCGTTGCCATCAACATCGTCGAGATTTGCGAGTGGGAAGCGCGCCTTCAAAATATATCAGAAAAAAACTTGCGCCGTGTTTCTCTAAAGCGTAAAGATGAGGGCGTGAAGTCCGAGGTACAGAAATTGATTGAGCAGGTGAGGCGCAAAGCATCGAAGCCGGGAGCCAAGTCGAATCTGGCCCGCGAGCTTCACGTTGCGCCTGCGCGCATCTCGGAATGGCTGTCCGGCGAAAAGGAGCCTGGCGGCGATTATGCCCTGCGTCTTAAAAATTGGGTCAAGACGCCAGAGCCTCAAAAATAAAAAGCCCTGGCTGTGCGTACAACACCGCCAGAGCAAAGACCCGAACTGGAGAATCAAATATGAAAAACACAATCAGAGTCCGTAAAAACAGTAGCGAGGTGCCGGCTGCGCGACAAGTCAAAACCCCGCCGGGAAAAACCGTTGTGGTGATTTTTTATTCGCCGGATGATGGCAAGGAATTGTTCCGTGCGGATTTTCCAGAAAAGGTGTTTGCTGCCATCAGGCGCGCGGCCAAAACGCTCGGTGTTGGTCTGGATAAATTCTTTGAGTTGGCCATCCATGCCAGATTACGTTTATGTTGCTTAACCCGGAACGATTTGACGAGTGGGTGAATTCAACTGCGAATTACTGTAAGGCAGAGGGCCTTGATGAAACGACGTATCTGCTCAGCAGGATTGCCGCGCGTTACCGAACCAGCAAACTCAAGCTTAAAAGAGTCGATCCATGACTGCCAAACTTGAACTTTTTGAGGTCCAGTTTCTTGTTCATTTGACGAGAGAACACCCTCGGTATGGCGAATATGAGTTCGGGCTTTTAATCATCTGGCTTTATTGCCCGGACGTGAAGACTGCAGCAGACAATGGCAAAAAATTGGCAAGCCTTCTTCCGTACAAAGTAGGCCCTGGGAAGAGCTTTCCGATCACGGAAGGCAAGCAACTGCAGCCTTACCAGATTAGCTGTATAGCGACGGCCAAAATCATTGGTGGGAATATTGCTTTTTTCCACTACCCAAAAGGGACAGATGAAAAACAGGTAATGGGTCACTGGCCTTTGCTGGTCCCGTCGTTACCCGCTGGGATTAGCTGAAGAGCAACGCAGCGAGCGTGGCGAAGAAAAAATTAAAGATGCCTGTTGAAACCAAACATCCTGGATTGCCTGAGCTTCCGATTGAGCAATGGCTTTCTCCCCAGCAGCTCGCTGCGCACTTCGGCCTTTCCGATGGCAGAGCTAACGGCTGGCTCAGAAAGGGCTACATCCCGCCGGCGTACATAAAGCAGATTGGGAAAAATCGTTTCAAATTTCACCCGTCAGTAATTCCCGTGCTTGAAGAAGTTTTCGCGGCATCACATTTAAAACGCGCCGCAGATCGCTCGCAGCCGGCCCGCGCCGGCGCTGCTGAATAGCTGCAGGTCGTCTGCAATGGCGGGCTGTTGAAACGGCGACCAGGCTCCGATCCGCGCCGACCTATGGTCGTTTTGCAGCCGGCCTCAGCGGGTAAAATCGGGTTCCTGGTTCCACCCCCAAGAGCACAAGTGATTCTGTGCGGATTGCCATTTCCAAACGCCAAAACAAAGGGCTTTTGATTATTTTTGTTGGAAATCCGAATCCGCACACCCCGCCACGAAACCGCACACCGCCTCTTTCAAAAAAGGCTCGTAAGTGGTTGATATTCGGCCTTCTTCAGCCTAATTCAGCCTTTTGTAGCCTTTCCGCACAACATCCCCGTGGCTCTTCAGAGGAGAGCGAAGGATGGTGCGCGCTGCAGGGTTTGAACCTGCGACCCCTTCCGTGTGAAGGAAGTGCTCTACCGCTGAGCTAAGCGCGCGACCGTCTAACAGGATATTCACCACCCGCGTTATTTCAAGATTTTCTTAAAACCGTGTCGCGCTGCGCCCATTCGGGATTGGCCTCCGGGTAATCCAGATTGTAATGCAGCCCGCGGCTTTCGGGCCGCATGAGCGCGCAACGGACGATCAGTTCCGCCACCGTGGCGATGTTGCGCAACTCCAACAGGTCGCTCGTCACGATGAAATTCCAGTAATACTCGCGGATCTCCTCCTGTAAATTCGCGATGCGCTTCTGGGCGCGCGCCAGCCGCTTGTTGGTCCGCACGATGCCCACGTAGTCCCACATCAGCCGCCGGATTTCGTCCCAGTTGTGGGACACCACGACCATTTCATCCGGATTGTGCGCGTCGCCCGATTGCCACGGTGGAATTTTCAAATCGGTTGGTGGCTGGGTGTTTTTCGTGACGCGCTGCGCCGCGCGGTGGGCGCAAACCAGCGCTTCCAAAAGTGAATTGCTCGCCAGCCGGTTCGCGCCGTGCAATCCCGTGCACGCCACCTCGCCGACGGCATACAACCCGGCGATGTCCGTCTCGCCGTCCACGTTCGTCACCACGCCGCCGCATTGATAATGCGCCGCCGGCACAACCGGAATCGGCTCTTTCGTGATGTCAATGCCGTAACGCAGGCAGGTCTGGTAGATGTTGGGAAAGCGCTCGATGATGAACCGCGCCGGTTTGTGCGTGATGTCCAGCCACACGTGTTCCGCACCGCTCTTTTTCATCTCGCTGTCAATCGCGCGGGCCACCACGTCGCGCGGCGCAAGCGATTTCAACGGATGATAGGCATTCATGAATTCGACGCCTTCGAGCGTCTTGAGCACGCCGCCCTCACCGCGCACGGCTTCGCTGATGAGAAACGACTTCGCCTGGGGATGATAAAGGCACGTCGGGTGGAACTGGACGAATTCCATGTCCGCCACCGCTGCACCTGCGCGATACGCCATCGCCACGCCGTCACCGGTCGCAATGTCGGGGTTCGTCGTGTAAAGATAAACCTTGCCGCAGCCGCCCGTGGCCAAAATCGTCACGGGCGCGGCGAACGTCTCGACGCCGCCCGATTTTTTGTCGAACACATACGCACCGAGGCAGCGGTTCGTGCCGACGTAGCCGAGCTTTTGACTGGTGATGAGATCAATTGCCAGGTGGTTTTCAAAAATCTGGATGTTCGGCTGCCGCGCCGCCGCATTCAGCAATGCCCGCTCGATTTCCCGGCCCGTTACATCCTTCGCGTGCAAAATCCGCCGCTTCGAGTGACCGCCTTCCCGGCCGAGGTCGAGTTGTTTGCCGCCGTCCTCGTCCGGCGCGTCGCGCTCGGAAAATTTCATTCCCAGTTCGATCAACTCTGCAATGCGCGCCGGGCCGTCCTCGACGATGGTGCGGACGACGTCTTTCTTGCACAACCCCGCGCCCGCCGTGAGCGTGTCGCGCACGTGCGACTCGAACGAGTCCTCCTTGCTTGTCACTGACGCGATGCCGCCTTGCGCGTAATTCGTGTTCGACTCCGCCCGGTCCTTTTTAGTGACGATGGCCACGCGCCCGCGCGGCGCAACCTTCAACGCGAAGAACAGCCCCGCGAGGCCGCTGCCGAGAACGAGAAAATCAAATTTTTTCATCAACGACAAAAATTTAACGCAAAGACGCAAAGACGCGAAGATAAAATGGCTTGGGCGTAGCGGCGTCTCGGCAGAGCGCCGCCAACCTCCTGTCTTAAACAAAGAATGCGGCGCTCTGCCGAGACGCCGCTACGGGGTTTTGAAAGAACCTCTTAGCCTGCTTTGTTTCTTCGTTACTTTGTTGTTTTCACAATTGTGCATTGTCAATCAACCGCGTCTTGCCGACGAACACCGCCAGCGCCATGTGTGTTCGGAATCTTACTGTTGAGACCGGCGCAAGCGTTTCCGAATTAAAAAACTCAATGTAATCCAACTTGGCGTTTGGCTCGCTTTCAATCAATTGTTTTAATTGAGCCTTCAAACGATGCTGTGGAACTGGAAATTTTCGTATGGCAAACCGCGCCGCTTGAATTGCGCGCCAGAGCACGGTGGCCTGCCGGCGCAAATCGCCTTCGAGATATTTGTTGCGGGAACTCATCGCCAGACCGTCGCGCTCGCGCAGTGTCGGCGCGACGATGATTTTTACCGGAAAATTCAGATCGGCCGCCATGCGCTTGATGATGGCGGCCTGCTGCCAGTCTTTCGCGCCGAACACTGCCACGTCTGGCAGGACGAGGTTGAACAGCTTGGCCACAACCGTTGTCACGCCGCGGAAATGCATCGGTCGCGACGCGCCTTCCATCGTGCGTGACAGGTTTTCCTCTACGACGTAGGTGCTGAATTTGGTAGGGACGGCGCGCCGCGCCGTCCGGTCATCGCGGCGCGATGACCCTACCTGAGGATACATTTCCTTGTCGCTGGGTGTGAACACGACGTCCACGCCCGCTTCACGGCACAGTTTCAGGTCGCGTTTCAGGTCGCGCGGGTATTTTGAGAAATCCTCCTTCGGTCCGAACTGCGTCGGATTCACGTAAATGCTTACGACTACGCCGCCGCTTTTGCCGGCGGCCTGTCGTGCGCGTTTGACAAGACTCATGTGGCCGGCGTGCAAATAACCCATCGTCGGCACAAAGCCGATGCGTTTGCCCGTGCGCTGCCATTGCCTGGCCTGACGCTGCATCGTGGCGATGGAGGTGACGATTCGCATGGTGAAAAAGTGCGGCAGCGGCGGCGGGCAATCAATTCAATTGTCGGTCCGGCGACGCGAGATTTTAAAGGTAGCACCCGCCTCCGGCGGGTTCCATGCGGCGTCCCGCCGCATGGCCTCTGCCGACGCAGGAATTATTTTGTTCGAGTGATAAACCGCAATCGAAGTTTGCCGACGGTTTCGGGCGGGACGCCCGAAACAACCCGCGAGACGCGGGTGCTACCGTAAACAAACAAGCCGCGCAGATGCCTCAGCGCGGCTTTGGTTTGTAGCGGCGGTCTGCGACCGTCGCAAAATTCAACATTTCAAGGAATCACCTGCGATGATGTGCGCCACAGGCTTGGTTGATTGGCACTTCCGGATCGAGATCGTTCGGCTGCACGACCTTGTTCGCCAGTATCCACGCTTCGACTTCCTCGCCGCTGATGTCGGCGAGCATCTGGCCGTTGATCTCGACACACGGACTGAGCATCTGACCGCTCTTTTTAACCATTTCCTGGCGTTGGGCCGGGTCGTTGATGATGTCACGGTCTTCGTAGGGCAGGTCGTATTTCTTGAGCACGGCGCGCACGCCGTTGCTCCAGCCACAGGTCGGTTTCAAATAGGCAATGATTTTTGGTTTTTCCATAGATTTGCAAATATTGGTTTTACTCTGACAACAGAGTGCCATAAGCTGAAGCGAAGGGCAAGTGTTTTAGCCATGGATAAAATAGAGATAAAACACGGATGAAAACGCATCCACAAATCATCGCGTCCTGACAGGGTGCTGAAAAACATCCGCCTGATTCCATCGTCCCTCGCGGGACGAGTTCATTTTATTCGCCGACACCAGCCACTTCGTAGCTGGCTAATCTCCCGCGTCGCTCCGCGACCAGTTTGACACGGATTTAATCAGTGAAAATTTGTGAAATCCGTGTCAAAAATCATCTTTCCGTTTCTTTTTTTCGCGCGGCCAAAATTTTTCGCGACGGCGTATAATTGGCGATGAACTCGCGGTAAAATTCCGCGAAGGTGCCGGCGGCGAGATGCGCGCGCACGTCCGCCATCACTTTCAAAAACAGGTGCGAGTTGTGGACGCTCACCATACGCAGGCCGAGGATTTCGTTCACGTTCAACAAATGCCGCAGATAGGCGCGCGTGAAATGTCGGCAGGCGAAGCAGTCGCAGCCTTCCTCAATCGGGCGAAAATCCGCCTTGTAAGCGCCGCCCTTGATGCCGATCGCGCCTTTGCGCGTGTACGCCGTGCCATTGCGTGCCACCCGCGTCGGCAACACGCAGTCGAACATGTCCACGCCGCGCGCAATCAATTCGACCATCTGCGCGGGCGTGCCGAGACCCATGGCATAACGCGCCTGGTTTACGGGCAAAAACGGCTCGGTCAATTCAATCGCTTTCAGCATCTCCGGCTCCGGTTCGCCCACGCTCACCCCGCCAATGGCGTAGCCGTCGAAATCCATCGCGACCAGCGCCTTGGCGCATTCTTCCCGCAAAGCCGGATTCGCGCCGCCTTGCACGATGCCGAAAACCAGTTGGCCCGGAGCGCGGGGCTGCTCGCGACACTCACGCGCCCAGCGGATGGTGCGTTCAACCGCGAGCTTTTGTTCGCGCGCCGGAGCATCGTGCGGCGGGCATTCGTCGAATGCCATCGCGATGTCCGAGCCAAGCACGCGCTGGATTTCCATTGCTTCCTTCGGGCCGAGGAACAGCGGCGAGCCATCGAGGTGCGAGCGGAATTCGACGCCGTGCGGTTTGATTTTCCGGATTTTGGCGAGGCTGAAAACTTGGAACCCGCCGCTGTCGGTGAGGATCGGCAGTTCCCAATTCATGAACCGATGCAGCCCGCCCGCGGCGCGAATGATGTCGAGACCGGGGCGGATATTGAGGTGATAAGTGTTGCCGAGGATGATTTGCGTGCCCATCTCGATCAACTCGCGGGGGTCGAGCGCCTTCACGCTGGCCTGGGTGCCGACCGGCATGAACACCGGCGTGTCCACGACGCCATGTGCGGTGGTCAACCGGCCAAGCCGTGCCTTGGTGTGCGTGTCCGTTTTCAGCAGTTCAAACATCGCGCGAAGGTTTAATCAAAACCGTGCGGTTGAACATGAAATTTTAAGGCTGGTTCACGCCGGTTTACGAATTACCCGCCACAGCCAACAAATTTCTCGCTTCGACGAGAAGCGTCCACCACCAGCTTAAGAGCACCCCGCCGCGTAGATAGAACGAGACCGACAGAAATCCCATGCCGATTCTGACGGCCAGGAGCGTCGCAAACAACAAGGATGGAATCGGTATTGTGGAGGACCGGCATTTGATCGTCAGTACGAAGGCTCCAAACAAAACGGTCAGCACGGTGGCCACCCGTCGGTTTTGAAACAGCCGGACGAGCCAGGCAAAGGGGGCAAAGATGAGGAACAACTGGTTGAAGGCCATGGAAAACAGCGCCAGGGCGAACCATTGTCTCAGATCGGCCGGATAAACTTCCGGCATTTTGAGCCGGAGCGCCGGGTCCAGGAACAGGTGAAACGCGGTTGCGACGGCGATTCCGGCCAGGGTTACTGTGATGAACGGTGCGTATTCCAGTTTGAGAGTAAAAACCGGCCGATGGGTGTATGGCGTATGCCACGCAAAGACAAAGCCCCACAGGACAATGCCGCAAAAGAAAATGACGGCCTCCAAATACCAGATTGGAGCGGAACGGTTCAGCCAAAGCGACAGGCGGGGATAACACGCCAGGGCAGTGACCAGTGAGGCGATGCCGGCCAGTTTCAAGACCCGGGGTTGGGCGAGGTTGCGCATGTTTTTTCTAACCGGTGTCAGCCTGCAGGCTGGTGTCAAATGTTTCCATGGCAGCCGGACTTCTTACACGATTTCCCGATGATAATCGGCAGCAATTCCAGATGGTAGGGCCGTGCTGCTGCGTGGCCATCATCCCCGGCGGCGCAGCAGCGCCGCCCTACCGATTGCACCGATTGTCTTTGGGAATTGGTATTACTGATTAACGAGTTCCCCAAACGAAATGTCCACCAGCAGATCATCGGCGATTTTTTCCAAATCCGTTTTCAGCGCGGCGAGGTCGCAGCGTTCGGGCAATTGCAATCGGGCGGCGGCCTTGAAGAGCGTTTCGCCGGACATGGGCGCGCTGACACATTCGCTGGAAAATTCCTCGACGTTCACGCTCGCGCGCGCCAGCGCATGGGTGATTTGCCGGACAATGCCCGGACGGTCGTGCCCGACGATTTCGAGTTTGGCCTGCCGGCCTTGCGTCGCGGAGGCCGCTGCTTCGTCGGGGCGGACGACGAGGGCAAGGCCGCGGCCCTGGAGCGCTTGCAAGGCGTCGAGCAGCATCTGGCGTTTTTCGACCGGAAGCTCGATTCGCAGAATACCGGCGAACTCGCCGCCGAGCCGGCACATGCGGCTTTCCAGCCAGTTGCCGCCGTGATCGGCCACCACGCGCGCCACCGATTCAACGAGGCCGGTACGGTCCGGGCCGAGGATCGTCATCACCAAGGGAACTTGCATAATGTCTTGTTAAACCTTCGCGGCGTCGCTGGCAAGTGATTCTCCGGGTTTGCCACCATCAGTCGTGGTCAGCCGGAGAATTCATAGAACTAAATTCGTCCGCGAAATCGCGATTATTCCCATCCGACCTTTTCACGCGGCGGTTTCTGTGCTAAAGAACAGCCGGCAACGAAAGGTTCACTATGATGCTCGAATACGCGCTGGAAAAATTTCCAATCTCAATGAAACTGCATGACAGCACGGAATGTGTTGTGCGTCCGCTGGGCAAACGGGATGAAACCCGCCTGCACAAATTTTTCCTCGTGGTGCCGGAGGAGGAGCGTTTGTTCATCAAGCAGCCGGTTTTCGACCGCGAGATGTTCAAGGAATGGTGCCGGCACGCGGATTTCGAGCGGAACCTGCCGTTGTTGATGTTGCACGGGCAAAAAATCATCGGCGAGGCGACGTTGCACCAGCGTTTCGGCGGATGGAAACGCCACATCGGCCTCATTACCGTGCTGACGCATCCGCAATATCGCGGGCGCGACGTGGCCAAAATTCTCGTGGCCGAACAGGTTGAAATTGCGCGGGTGCTGGGTCTGCGGCGGCTGGAGGCGGAGTTGAACGGCGAACGCAAGGTCGCCATCCGCGCACTGGAACAGATTGGGTTTCAGCACCTGATGAAACTGGAGGATTACGTCCTCGACATGAAGGCCATCATGCACGATTACGTGCTCATGGGCATGGACCTGAAGACGGATGAGGAATACGCCGGCGTCGGCGGCTGAACTTCACGGCTGGCTGGTGATTTTCTGCCAGTTGACGCCCAGGGTCGTGGCGTAAGCGGAGAAGGCCTTTTCGTTTTGAATCAGCACGGCGCGCACCACGCTCGAATCATCCGCGCGCCCCAGTTCAAGGATGCTGTCCGGGATGATGCCCATTTTTTTGTGCGCGTAGAGGAGCGCAAACACCGCCTGCGCAATCGTGCCATAGGGCAAATCTTTGTAAACGCCTTCGATCGTGTCCTCAACGGCGTCGGCGAGAAATTCCAATTGATCCACAAGATGGGGAAATTTCGGCGCGTTGATCTGGGTGAATTCGAGCTTCCACTGCGGCAATTGACGCAGGACTTTTTCCGCAATGGCCGGGGTGACGTGTGCGGCGGCGCTGTTCACGAATTTCGCAATCTCAGGCATGACGGCGGCAATTTAGGGAAAGTCCCGCGCCAGCGCAAAAGGAAAATTTATCAGGCCACGCCCGCCTGTTGGAGCACGAGACGGAAATCGAATTCCGGCTTGCGCGGCTTGCGTTCGCGCATCGCGTTCGCCTCGTCGTCACCGACAAACATTTCCTTCGCCGGGTCCCAGGTGAGTTTGCGCTTGAGCTTCATGCTGATCCACGCGGCGGCGCAGGCTTCGAGGCTGCGGGCGGACTGCTCAATCGGCGCGATGGGATCGCGGTTGGCAGCGATGCTTTCGAGCCAGTTGAGGTAATGATTTGAACTTTTCGGCCAGCGCGTGGCATTTGCGCCAAGCGGGGAAAGGATTTTTGGATCGCTGGCGCGCAACGGCGGTTTCGCTCCCGCGGCGGGCAAATTCGCGTCGCTGGCGGTGACTTTTTCCGCGGTGCGGGTGCAGAACACCGAGCCTTCGCTGCCTTCAAAGAGCAGGCCGGTTTCAAATTTATTGTCGAGAATGACCTGAACGCTGTTTGGATAAAGCATCTCGACGTGGTAGGTGCGATGCACTGTCCACACGTCGTTCGTCATGAACTCGGCGTGGGCGTCAATGCTCGTCGGGCCGCCGAGTTCCTGACCCATCGCCCAGTGCGCAATGTCAATATGATGCGCGCCCCAGTTCGTGATCATGCCGAGGCCAAAATCCTCGGTGGTGATCCAGCCGGGCCGGCCGGTGAAACTGTCCTGCGGATGAACGCGGCCTTCCATGTAAGGTTGCTCCGGCGCGGGACCGAGCCAGCGCTCGTAATCGAGATTTTCCGGCACGGGCATCGGTGCGGGGGCATGGCCGCTGGGCTGGTCGAGGCCGATGCCGATTTTGATGGTCTTCAACTGGCCAAGGCGTCCGTTACGAACGGCCTCACTCGCGGCGCGGAAACTCATCCAGGGGTGCTCGGAACGCTGCTGCGAACCGGTTTGCAAAATCACCTTCTTCGCGCGCACGGCGGTCCGCAACGCGATGGCCTCGGCGATGTTGTAAGTGACCGGCTTCTGGACGTAAATGTGTTTGCCCGCAATCGCCGCCTCGATGGCGGCGAGCGCGTGCCAATGATCGGGAACGGTCACGACAACGGCGTCAATGTCCGGTCGTGCAAGAACTTCGTGATAGTCGTGAAAAGTTTTTACGTCCACCTTCGACTCGCCCTGCTTTTGGTAAAAGTCCTCCGCCAGCTTTTTGCCCGCGGCGAGGCGTTTGGAATCCAGATCACACACGGCCACGACGCGGCCGGACGGATGCACCATGACGCCACTCATATCCACCCGTCCCTCGCGACCGCAACCGAGTTGCGCGACGTGAATGCGTTTGCTTGGCAGGTCCGCGGCAAACAGCGAGCGCGGTATGATGTTCGGGAGAACGGCAAGTCCCACGCCGCCACGAACGGCGGTCTTGAGAAAACTACGGCGTGATTGATTTTTCATTTTTCCTCGCAAAATTTTTAATTGGCCGGCAGTTCGCGGATTTTGATGTTCCGAAACGAAACTTCGCTGCCGTGTTCCTGCAAGAGAATGTGGCCGTCCGGCCATTCGCCAAAGCCAGGAATGGCTTTGAACTTGCTTTGCGCGATGGCCTCACGGAACGCCGCCGAACCGCGGTCATATTCCAGAATTTTTTTGCCGTTGAGCCAGTGCTCGACGTGCCGGCCGCGCGAGACGATGCGCGCCTGGTTCCATTCGCCGACCGGGTTGACCGGCTTGGCCGGGTCGGCCGGAATCAAATCGTAGAGCGCACCGAGTTTGCGGTCGCCGTCGCGGCCAAGTTTCGCGTCGGGATGATGTTCGTCGTCGAGAATCTGGTATTCGAGGCCGATGGCCGAACCCGTCGTCGCCTTCGTGCCGGCGCCGGTGATGGGATTGAGATTGGGCTGGACGAAAATCTTGATACCGCTGTTGCAGCCCATCGTGGTTTTGAAATCCGCCGCCAGTTCAAAATTGGAGAAGCGCTTGCGCGTGATAATGTCGCCGCCGGCTTGCGATTCGGCATTGCCGCTCGAAACGACGGAAAGGTCGCCGTCTTTGATGACCCAGCTCTTGGTTGGAAACTCGTCCGATTTCGGACTGCGCCAGCCATCGGTGGTTTTGCCGTCCCAGAGCAGACGCCAGCCGTCCGCCTTTTCCTGTTCGGTCAGGGTGTTGTTCCCGGCCTTGATTTCACGGAGACGAAGGTTGCGGAAACAAACCTTCAGCCCGACTTTTGCCGTGGCGTTGCCGATGCCATGGACCTGCAAGGCGATGATGCCGCGCGGCGTGAGGCTGTCGTTGATTTCCGCCCGCGGTTCGCCGTTGAGCCAGGTTTTGATGGATGGGCCGGAGGCGACAATGCGCAGTTTGTTCCACTCGTCCGGCTTGCTGACTTTGATGCCTTGCCCGGAAAACGCCATGCCCTGGCTGCCTTTCTCGCCGTCGGCGGGGAAAAGCCAGCCGCGCCGTGCCTCGTCGTAAATGCCGCCGGACCACATGCGTTTGCGCGCGGCGTCCATGTCAATTTCAACCTGATAACCGTGGACGCGATCCGCCGCGAATTTGATTTCCTTGCCGCCAAGGTTGTTCGTTCTCGCGTCGGGAAAAACCTCGCTGCGGATTTGCACGCCGGAGTTGAGCAGGGCATCGCATTTGTATTCCAACTCCAATTCGAAGTCGCCGAAGATTTGCGTCGTGCAAAGAAAACTGTTGCCCGAATCCGCGACCGACTCGCCAACCAGCACGCCGTCCTGGATCGTGTATTTGGCCTTGCCGCTGTGCTCGGCCCAGCCGTCGAGATTTTTTCCGTTGAACAAATTGACCCAGCCGTCCTGCGCGAAAACAGGCGCTGCCGCAAAAATTGCCGCCGCAAATATGAGTGAAAATGGATTGGATGTTTTCACGTGGTTGGTGGACATGGACGCATTATCCGGCAGGTTGGTTGCGAAACAAGTTTTTTCAAAACGCCGGCAACCGCCAACGCCGGGTTGCCGAAGCCGAGAAACCGGCTTTGACTGGCGCGCGGCAACTGTTAAAAATCCCGCGTGCAAGACCTCATCGCCAAAGCCGAGATGCTGCTGGAAGCGCTGCCGTATATCCAGAAATTCAGCGGCGCAACGTTCGTCGTCAAATACGGCGGCAGTTTCATGGACTCGCCGGACGACAACGTCCGCAACGGAGTCGCCCGCGACGTCGTTTTTCTTGAAGCGGTCGAAATCAATCCCGTCGTCGTTCACGGCGGCGGCAAGGCCATCACCCGCGCGATGGAAAAAGCCGGGTTAAAGGCGAATTTCATCCAGGGCCAGCGCGTTACCGACGCGGCGACGGTGAAAATCGTGGACGACGTGCTGTCGCGCGAAATCAATCCCGAAATCGTCGCCAGCATCAAGTCGTTCGGCGGCCAGGCGAAGGGTATTGCCGGCACGGAAGTTTTTACGTGCCGCAAACTGTTCGTTAACGGCGCCAGCGGTGAAAAAATTGACCCCGGTTTTGTCGGCGAAGTCATCGGCGTGAACACCAAGCCGCTGCTCAGTTGCATCGCCAAAGGCATTACGCCGGTCATCAGCCCGACGGCGCGCGGCGAGGATGGGAAGATTTACAATTGCAATGCCGACGTCGCTGCCGCCCAAGCCGCCATTGCGCTCAAGGCCCGGCGGCTCGTGTTCATGAGCGACGTGCCGGGCTTGCTGCGCGATCCGAAGCAGCCCGACTCCATCATTCCCCACCTTCAAACCAGCGAGGTGGATGCGCTCAAAAAATCCGGCGTGATTGACCAGGGCATGATTCCAAAGGCGGACAGCGCCGTGGCCGCCATCAAATCCGGCGTCGAAAAAGTTTCGTTCGTGGATGGCCGCGTGCCGCACGCCGTCTTGCTGGAAATTTTCACCGACGAAGGCGTCGGAACGGAAATCGTTTTGTAATTTGCGATTTACGATTTACGATTTACGTGCGGTTGCTGGATTCGAGCAATTCTCGTAAATCGTCAATCGCAAATGATAAATCATGAAAGAAATCGTTCCATCGCCGCCGCCGCTCGTTCACAACCAGTTCGAGTCCGTGCGGGAATTGTTCAGCCAGAACGTCGTGCCCAGCTATGGCCGCTTCGACCTCGTGTTCAGCCACGGCACGGGCAGCTATCTTTTTGATGTCGCGGGCAAACGTTACCTCGATCTCGGCGCCGGCATCGCCGTGTGCTGTCTCGGCCACGCGCACCCGGCCATCACCGAGGCGCTCGTCGAACAATCGCGCAAGCTCATCCACGTCTCGAACCTGTATTTCACCGAGCCGCAGGGCCGGCTCGCCGCCGAACTCGTCAAGCGCATCGGCGCGGGCAAATGCTTTTTTGCCAACAGCGGCGCGGAGGCCAACGAGGGCCTGTTCAAGCTCGCGCGCAAATTCGGCCACGACGAAGGCCGGTTTGAAATTCTGACGGCAACGAATTCCTTTCACGGACGCACGCTGGCCGGCATCGCCGCAACCGGCCAGGACAAGGTCAAGAAAGGTTTCGAGCCGATGACGCCGGGTTTTCGTCACATTCCGTTCAATGATCTGACCGCCGCGCGCAACGCGATTTCGCCCGCGACCGTCGCCATCCTGATGGAAGGCGTGCAAGGCGAGGGTGGCGTCACGCCGGCCACGCCGGAATATCTGCTCGGGCTGCGCGCGTTATGCGACGAGAAAAAGCTTTTGCTGTTCATGGACGGCGTGCAGTGCGGGCATTATCGCACCGGACGGTTCCAAAGTTTTCAGCGGATTTTGGAAAATGTTCCCGGCGGCGAAAAATTTTTGCCCGACGGCGTTTCGATGGCCAAATCGCTCGGCGGCGGATTTCCCATCGGCGCATTTTGGGTGCGCGCGCCGTATGCCGATTTGCTGGGGCCGGGCACGCATGCCACGACGTTTGGCGGCACGCCGCTCGCCTGTGCGGTCGCGCTCAAGGTGCTCGAAGTCATCGAACGCGAACGGCTGGACGAACAAGCCCGCAATCTCGGCAAATGGTTCAAAGAGGAATTGGAAGGGCTGACTGCCACTTACCCGCAAGTCGTCAAACGCGCGCGCGGCCTTGGTTTCATTCTCGGCCTGGAATTGGTTGAAAAAGAGAAAATCCCGGCGTTTGCCGCCAGCAACAAAACGGCGGCGCTGCAATTTGTGAATCGCCTGCATGAAATCGGCGTGCTCACGATTCCGGCGGGCACGCAAATTGTGCGTTTGTTGCCGCCGCTGAATCTGAAGCCGCAGGAAGCCGGCGAAGGCATTGCGAAAATTGAAGAGGTCGTAAAATCGCTCGCTTGAAGAAAACCCTCACCTCACCCCGGCCCTCTCCCCTCCCTCCGAGGGAGCGGAGAGGGAGAATTATTCGCCGACTTTTGGAATGTCGGGTGAAGGTGTTTGCCGGACAGTCATTCAAAAAATTGGAAATTGCCGATTGCTGTTCCCTCTCCCATCGGATGGGAGAGGGTCAGGGTGAGGGCATTTTTTGAAACGATGACCCCCGCCGCAGCTCACAAACATCTGGCCGCGAATGATCCCGTGATGCGGCGGCTCATCCGGGATTTTGGATCGTGCGGGCTGGTGCCGGAAACCCGGCGTTCACCGTTCCAATCTCTCGTGCAAGCGGTCGCGCATCAGCAACTCAATGGCACGGCGGCGAACGCCATTCTCTCGCGCTTCAAAAAATTGTTTCCCGGACGCCGGTTTCCGCGTCCAGAGGATTTGTCGTCGGTTTCCGACGATGATTTGCGCGGCGCCGGTTTTTCACGGGCGAAAATTCTGGCCATTCGCGACCTCGCGGCGAAAACCCTGTCTGGCGTTGTGCCGACGTCGCGGCAGATTGCGAAATTGTCCGATGACGAAATCATTGAGCGGCTCACGGAAATTCGCGGCGTCGGACGCTGGACGGTTGAAATGCTGCTGATCTTTCAACTGGGCCGTCCCGACGTTTTGCCGGCGGATGATTTTGGGGTGCGCAATGGTTTCCGCCACGCCTACAAAAAACGCGACTTGCCGACGCCGAAGGAAGTCCTCGCGCATGGCGAGCGCTGGCGTCCGCACGGCACCACCGCCGCGTGGTATCTCTGGCTGGCGGCGGATGCGGCAAAGAAAAAGTAGGACAGGCTTTCCGCCTTCGCGGCGCGCCAAAGCGCCGCTCCGGCGCGACGGCGGCCAGCCTGTCTCAAACTTCAATTCGAAAAGATGGAGACAGGCAAGATGCCTGTCCTACGTTGGCTGGAATGCGGTGCATAAAAAGAAGTGACGCCGCTCCGTGCTTGGGTTATAAGATTTCCTTTGGGCGAATTCCCAAAAACCTGAAAGATGAAACATCTGTTGTCATTGGAAAAATTGCCGCGCGCGG
>Ga0187852_1000825_pt1 | contig 31822 bp, 25 predicted proteins | sample June2016WEW_6_40_FD_134511 | JGI IMG/M metagenome (GOLD analysis project Ga0187852, IMG submission 134511) | Peatland microbial communities from SPRUCE experiment site at the Marcell Experimental Forest, Minnesota, USA - June2016WEW_6_40 | ecosystem: Environmental > Terrestrial > Soil > Wetlands...
GGCAGATGAGGTGCGGGTAGTCCCAGGCGCCCACCTCCTCCATCACCTGGAGGGCGTGCGTGACCACGGTGATCCGTCGCGGCGGTGGGATGCTAGTCACCACCTGGAGCACCGTGGATCCGGAGTCGAAGAGCACCACGTCACCGGTGTGGACCAGGGTCGCGGCCAGGCGGCCGATCCGCGCCTTCTCCGCCGAGTTCTCACGAGCGCGAGCCATGGCCCCGGGTGGCGGGGCGAGCCTTCGCGCGCTGACCGCGCCCCCGCGGACGCGACGCAGCCTGCCCACCTCCTGGAGCACCGTGAGGTCGTGGCGGATGGAGGTCTCCGTCACCCCGAACTGAGCCGTGAGCGCGGAGACGCTGACGCTGCCGCCATCCTCGAGAAGCTTGGTGATGGTGTCCCGGCGCGCGCGAGCCGGGGTCAGGCTGGCCATGGCCTTCCACCCGGTCCGCGGCGGCGGACCCACCCGCCCGGCGTCGGCAGGCGCGGACGGGACCGGCACCAACCTGGCAGCTCGGTCATCAGACGATCACCGCCTCGATCCCCTGCATCTGCGCCAGCTCGAGGAGCTGAGCGGTCCAGCGACCGCGCGCCGCACCCATGTGATGCGGAGCCCCGGCGCGGAGCCACGCGTTGCACCACTCGTCGACGGCCAGCGTGTCGTGCCGGAAGAGGGCCTGGGGTGCCGAGATCGGCCGCGGCTCCATGGGGAGGAGCTGCCCCTCCGAGATCACGAACCGCCAGCGGTTGTCGCCCACGGTCACGATCGCCAGGTTGGTGATCGGTCCCGGCTCGTAGACGAACTCGAAGCCCGCTCCGTACCCGTGCACGCCCTTGTAGTAGATGGAGTGCTTGACCGCGACCGCTCCGGGCGTCCCCAGTGCCGGGTTGCCGTGGCCATCGTGGGAGAACATCACGGCGTTGTTGTCGAAGTCGATCACGTAGTTCTCGAGGGTGGTGGCCTGGCCGGCGAGCTCCTGCATGACGAGCTGGGAGACCGCGGTGGTGACGTCGCCCTCGGGGGCCGCCGGGATGCCGACCTCGCAGAGGCGGCCGGTGCCGTAGGAGGGGATGACCCCGACCCGGGGATCGCTCAGCCAGACCTGATCGAAGGCGGTGAAGGCGTCGAGCCTCTGCTCGCGGGCCACCGACTCCAGGGCGAGCGCGAGCCGCACCGAGCGCTCGAAGAGGTCCGCCTCCATCTCGACGTGGTAGCGCGCCCTCTCGGCTGCAACCAGGTCGTCGACCTCGGACTGGGGGATCTCCCCGAAGCGCACCGCCACGGCCTCCGGCTCGACCGGCCAGAGCGCCGGACCGACGGACTGGCGCAGCGCCACGGCGTCGAACATGAGATCGGTCATCCCCTCGAAGGGGTGACCCACCAGGCCGACCTTGGCGGAGCGGAGCCGGCTGCGCACTCCCGCAGCCTGGATCACCCGGGCGAGCTTCTCCCGACCTGCGGGGTCGTCGAACCGCGAGGTGACCAGCGAGAACTCCCGGCCGGTGCGGATCAGGGCCGCGGTCAGCTCGGGCATGCCGGCCATCCCCGAGTTGAGCATGATGACGTCGAATCCGTCTCCCTCCTGGAGACGCCCGATCTGCTGGGTGTTCCAGACCAGCACCGGAGCGGTGGTGTCGAGGAAGCAGCGGGCGGGGACCAGCCCCTTGGTGTAGGCGAGCTCCATCGCGACGATGATGTCGACGCCCTCGGCGTTGAACTGGCGGGCCGCCGCCGCCGCCTGGTCCTCGTCCTCGACCAGACCGGGGTGCACCACCGTGCCGTACGGCTCCAGCGCCCTGGCCACGCCACGCGCTGTCTCGGTCGCCGCCGGGCGCATGTGCGCGGTCTTGTTGTAGGCGTCTTCGAGCAGCGCCATGGTGAGCACGCCGATCTTCGTTTGCCTGGTCACGTCACATCCTCCCGAGGCCATTGACTGAGAGGGGCCGGCCGGCCGGGGCCCTCCGGTGCGGCGAGCGGCGGCTCGGTCCATCGAAACAGCGAGCGGAGACTGTCGAACAGCTCGACGTACCGCCGGTAGGTGGCCTCGTAGGCGGCGTGCGTCTCGAGGTGGGGCTCGTACCGAGCCTCCGGGCGGACGGCCGCGGCACAGGCCTGGTCCAGGTCGCTGAAGCTCCCCGAGGCCACCCCGGCCAGCATGGCGTCGCCGCGCACCGCGGCCTCCGTCCCCTGGAGGGTCACCACCGGCAGGGAGCAGACGTCGGCCTTGATCTGATTCCAGAGCGCGCTGCGGGCACCGCCCCCGTGCGAGCGAACCTCCTCGGCGCTGGCACCGATGCCCTCGAGCAGCTCGAGGTTGCGGCGGAGGGTGAAGGCGACCGCCTCCAGGGTCGCCCTGACGAAGTGCTCCCGACCGTGCCCGAGGGTGAAGCCGAAGAACACCCCACGAGCCGCGGGCTCGTACTCGGGGCTGAAGGCACCGGAGAGGTGGGGAAGCATGATGAGCCCGTCCGCCCCGGGCGGGACACCTGCGGCCATGCCGGTGAGCTGGTCGTAGGCGCTGACGCCCTCCGCCCTCTCGCGAGCCACCTCCGGCTGGCCGAACCGGTCGCGGAACCAGGTCAGGGCCATCCCCCCGGTCGGGCACACCGGGCAGTAGAGGTAGGTGCCCGGGGCGGAGTGCACGTAGACGGGAATCCGTCCGCTGGCGTCCCGGTCTGATCGATCGATCGAGGCCTGCACAGCGAGAGCTCCGCCGGTGCTCTCGGAGAGGATGCCGGGAGCGAGGTTGCCCACCCCGACGGCCCCCGCACCCTGGTCCATGCCGCCGGCGACGACGCGTACGGCGGTGGTCAATCCAAGGGCGTCGGCGGCCTCCGAGGTCAGTGACCCGACCACCGTTCCGGGGGCGACGAGGTCCCCGAGCCGGCTCGGGGAGATCTCCAGCAGGTCGAACATCGGCTGCCACCAGGCGTGGCGGGCGATGTCATAGAGCAGAGAGCTCGATTGGACCCCGGCCTCGGAGACGAAGCGTCCGGTGAGACGCTGGATGAGGAACTCCTCCACCAGAAGGAAGTGAGCGGCGCTCCGGAAGAGGTCGGCATCGTGCCGCTTCCACCAGAGCAGCTTGCAGGCCGGCCAGGTGGGCACCATGGTGGGAACGCCGGTGGCGGCGTAGACAGCGTGGGCGTCGAGCTGCGCGGCGAGGTCGCTGGCCTCGGCCACCGCCCGGTTGTCGAGCCAGACGATGGCCGGGCCGAGCGCGACCCCGGATGCCGACACCGGCATGATGGTCTCGCCCTGACTGGACACGGCAAGCGCCTCGACGTCCCCGGGCCGCGCGCGGCCCTTGGTGAGGGCGCGGCGCCCGGCGCCGACCAGGGATCTCCAGTAGAGCTGGGGGTCCATCTCGGCACGCGAGGGCTCAGGGGTCTGGAGGGCGTATTCCTCCACCGCCACCGCCCGCTCGTTGCCGGCGTCGTCGTACAGCCCCACCTTGAGCGAGGTGGTGCCCGCGTCGACCCCCAGGAGCAGTCCCATCAGGCCAGCACGGCCTCGATGAGACCGCAGCGGTCAGCGGCCACCTCAGGCGGTGTGGCCTCCTTGACCACGGCACAGAGGGCGGCCAGAAACCGCTTGGGGTCCCGTGCCTGCAGCACGTTGCGGCCGAAGACGACGCCGTGAGCTCCGCTGTGGATCGCCTCTGCCGCGAGCTTGAGAGCGTCGACCTCGCGGGGAAGCTTGCGAGATCCGAGCGCGAGGACGGGGATGGGCGTGGCGGCGATAATCTCGCCGAAGCGCTCACCCGTATAGAAGGTCTTGACCAGGTCCACGCCGAGCTCGGCGACGACGCGGCAGCCCACGGCGATCCGTTCGTGCCGCTCGTCGGCGGGGAGGTCCTCCTGATCGGCGGGATAGACCTCGCCAACTATGGGGACGCCGGCGGCGCGCTTCTGGCTCACGGCCCGAGCCACCATCTCCACGTTCTCGGCGTCGACCGCTTCGGACCCCGTGTGGATGGACATCCCCACCAGGACGATGTCGGCGCCCAGGGCCACGGCCTCGGCGGCGGTGAGGACGGGGACGCTCCGGCTCTCGTGGTACTGCCACTGGGAGGCGTACTGGGTCCCCCAGTTCAGCCGGATCATCAATGCCGGCGCCCCCCGGTGCGCAAAGAGGTGTCCCACATGAGCCGCCATCCCCGGGCTCATCAGGATCGCGTCAGCGGCGCCGAGGTCTCGAAGGGTCACGGGCAGGTCGTTCAAGCCGGCCAGCGGTCCGTTGTACAGACCGTGATCCACGGCGACGACGACCGCGTTGCGGCCCTCGTCGAACAGCCGCCCGAGGCGGATCTCCGCTCCCATGGTCATCCGTGGCACCTCCAACGAACCGGGTGACGGCGTGGAAGGGCCCGAGGGCCGAGGAGGCTCCCGGGGTGGGTCATCACGCCTGTTTGTTCGTTTATTCTTCGTTTTCCCTTGCATAAAGTCAAGGCAAAGCTATCGAATTCCTGGTTGACGGCAACGGATTCCCCGGGCTGCGGGTGTCGAGCGCGATTCCAGAAGCCATCAGGCTGCCGATGATACACGGACTCAGAAGGTGATGTCTTGCGCTTGACCTTGTCTGAGCCGAAGGCTAGGATTCTCGCCGTTGACAGTTTTGGCAGAATCGAAATAGATCAGTGTTCATGTTGCAAGTAAAACCGAAGCTTTCGCCTCCGTCACCGCCCCCACCGTGAAGGGCAGCCTCCTCGCCCGCGGGGACGCCCGGCGGGAGCGCACTCACGTCTGGCACCCGGGAGAGCGGCGGGTGGCAGCGAACCACGATCAGACATCGAGGGAGCAGCCATGATGGATGGGCGTCGGAGCTCGCGGGTTCAGGGGGAAGAGGCGCCGGAGCCTCCCAGCAGCCGGTCCCGCCTGGAGGAGCTCTCGACCAAGCTGCACCGCGTGCGGGCGTGGCTGGATGGATCCGGGTACGACGCCGCCCTCTTCACCGGCCAGCCCGGGCTCGCCTGGGTGACCGCCGGTCTCGAGGATCGGGTGAGCCGCAACGAGGAGCCCGGGGTGGTGTGGGCGCTGGTCGACGCTTCCGGGATCCACCTGATCACCACCAACGTCGAGGGGAAGCGGCTATCCGAGGAGGAGGGCCTGGCCGGGCTCGGCCTCGACCTGCAGGCGACACCCTGGGACCGGCCCGGGGGACTCGACGCGGTGGCGAGGGAGCTGAGCGGCGATGCGCGGCTGGCCAACGATGGTCACGGTCCGGGCACCCCGGAGCCGGACGGGCTGGCCGGCCTGAGGCTCCCCCTGACACCTCAGGAATCGGCGCGCCTCGCCGCCATGGGCCCCGATTGCGCCGAGGCCCTGGAGGGCGCCCTGCGCGACTGGCAGCCGGCCGAGCGGGAGTGTGACCTCGCGGCGAGGATCGCGGCCGCGCTGGAGAAGCGCCGCCTGCTGGCCTCGCTCATCCTGGTCGGCGGCGCGGAGCGGAGGCGAGCCTTCCGTCACCCGGTACCGACCGACGCCGTCACCGGGCGGGATGCCCTGGCCATCATCGTGGGGCTTCGCGGAGGGCTCAATGTGTCGTGCTCGCGGACTGTCTGCGCGGGCGTTCCGCAGGCCGACCTCGAGGCACGGCACCGGGCGGCCTGCGCGGTCGAGGCCGCCATGATCACCGCCACGCGCCCGGGAAGAAGCTGGGAGAGCGTGGTCGAGGTCGGCAAGGTCGCCTACGAGGACGCCGGCTTTCCCGGTGAATGGCGGGCGCACTTCCAGGGCGGGCCGGTCGGCTACCTCTCGCGGGAGTTCGACGTCGTGCCGGGCACGGCCAGCGCCGCCACCCTCATCACGATCGGCGCCGGCTTCGCCTGGAACCCGACGGTGCAGGGCGCCAAGTCGGAGGACACCTTCATCGTCGCCGGGGGCGGTGCGCGGTCGGTGTCCAACACCGACGGCTGGCCGGCACTGACCGTCGACACCGAGCTCGGGCCGATGCGGCGGCCGGCGATCCTCCAACTCTGAGCGCAGGGCACATCCGGCCCGGTGGCTGCACAGCCGCCTGATCTGCACCGCCGGCCTGAGGCTGATCGCCCATTGCGACGGCGCGGAGGAGCAGCAATCGAGGCGGTGGCTCGCCGTCGCCGACTCGATCCTGGCCGAGTGCGTCTGCACCGCCGTGACCCCGGACGGTCGCTGGCAGCGGGCCCCGATGACCCCCGCGTCGATGCGGCGCTCCTGCTGCCCGAGCTGCGGGGCGCCGGGCGGTCCGACTATCCCCGCACCCTCCGCACCTTCGAGGCGGTCCTCGACGATCTAACCAAGGACGGACACTGCTACCGCTACCGGCCAGATGAGCATCCCCTGGGGAGGCCAAGGGAGCCTTCAACCTCTGCAACCTCACCGGTTCGGCGCTGCGCGAGGGTAGCGCACCCGCGACGCCGGCTGACGCCAAAGGCGGCAGTGCCTATGCCGAAGTGCTATTCTTGCGTCGTCTTCGGGGCAGGGTGAAAATCCCGACCGGCGGTGATAGTCCGCGAGCGAAGCCAGGATTGGTCTTGGCCGAGCAGGATCCGGTGCGATTCCGGGGCCGACAGTCAGAAGAGATGGACGCGATGGTCTGCTCTTTGAGTCTGGATGAGAGAGGACGCATCTGGAGTGCCGCAGCTTCAGATGCAGCTTCCTGCCCCACGAGCAGGGAGAGTTATGGCTCGGGCACCAAGACTGGCCGTGGGACCCGATCCCATGGCGCGGGCTCTGGAGCTGGCCGGCCGAGCTGACTTCGCCACTTCGCCGAATCCCATGGTGGGTGCCGTGATCGTGACGGATGGCGAGGTCGTCGGGGAGGGATTCCACCACCGACCTGGCGAGCCCCACGCTGAGGTGCTTGCTCTGAATCAGGCCGGTGAGAGGGCCCGGGGCGCTGAACTCTGGGTGACTCTCGAGCCGTGCTGCACCAACGGTCGGACTGGGCCCTGCACCGAGCGGGTTATCGAGGCGGGGGTGGCCCGGGTGCACGTTGCCGGCATCGACCCCAATCCTACCGTCGATGGACGTGGCCTGGCGGAGCTCAGAAGCGCTGGGATCGAGGTGCTCATAGGCGAGCATCGTGAAGAGGCGGAGCGGCTGATCGAGTACTACTCGGTGTGGGTCCGAACTGGTCTTCCGTTCGTCACCCTCAAGCTGGCCATCAGCCTGGACGGCAAGGTCGCGACGGTCCAGGGTGAGTCGCAATGGATCACTGGTGCCGAGGCGCGCGCCGACGCACATCGCCTTCGCCATACGCACGACGCGATCCTGGTGGGGATCGGGACAGTCCTTGCTGATGACCCCGCGCTGAGCGCCCGCGCCGGCTTCGAAGACGGCCGACAGCCCGTCCGCGTGGTGGTCGACAGCCGTCTGCGGATGCCGCCGTCAGCCCGTCTCGTTCAGAGTGGAGGGGCGCCGGTCCTCATCGCGACCTTGGTTGGTGGCGACCCCGCGCGGCGGCGTGTACTGCAGGCCACCGGAGCCGAGCTGGTTGAGTTTCCGGCGGCGGGGCCCGCGGTGCCGCTGCGCGCGTTGCTTGCTGAGCTTGCCCGCCGAGGCCTGATCAGCCTGCTGGTCGAGGGGGGGCCCACGTTGCTCGGGGCGATGCGCGCGGAGGGGTTGGGCAACCGGGTGGTGGCCTACGCGGCGCCGATCGTTCTGGGGGGCACTGGCGCACCTAGTGCCATCGGCGGGGCGGGGGCAGGCCGGTTGGCGGACGCGTGGAGGTTTCACTGGACAGAAGCGGTAATGGTGGGGCGAGACCTGCGTCTCACGGCGGAGGTGTGACTGTGTTCGCTGGCATTGTGTCGACCGTGGGGCATGTGGAGGCTCTGCCTGGAGCGCTGCCCGGGAAGCTGGTGCTCGCCCAGCGCGAGGGCTGGTTTGCGGGAGCACTCGGTGACAGTGTGGCGGTCAGCGGGTGCTGCCTGACCGTGATTGACGCCAGCCCGGGCCAGATCGCCGTCGAGCTCGTTCCAGAGACGTTGCGGCGGACGACGTTGGGTGGATTGCGTTTCGGTGACCCCGTCAACCTTGAGGCGTCACTGCGGCTGGAGGGCGCGGTCGGCGGACATCTGGTCAGCGGACACGTGGACACCACTGGTCGGATCGTCGCCGTCAACGCCGAACACAACGCGGTATGGGTCGAGATCGAGGTGCCCACCTCGGTGGCCAGATACTGTGTGCCCCAGGGTTCGATCGCTGTCGATGGCTGCTCACTGACGCTGGTGACCGTCGCGGACGGACCTGCGGGGGGCGCCGCCGTACGGGTCTCCCTCATACCACACACCATGGCCAGCACCATCGCCTGCGCGTACCGTCCCGGGGTTCTGGTCAACCTGGAGGTTGACCAGATCGCCAAGCTGGTGGAGCGCCTCGCCATCCCTTACCTGTCCCACCTCCAAGACAGTCGGGTCGGGGCCGAGCCAAGGTGAATCGGAAATGCCCATGACGACGCTCGACGAAGCGGTGGCGGCCTTTGCCCAGGGTAAGTTCGTGATCGTCCTGGACGACGAAGAGCGTGAAAATGAGGGAGATCTGTGCGTGGCCGCCCAGACAATCGCCACCGACCAGGTCAACTTCATGATGACAAAGGCGCGGGGCCTGATCTGTGTGGCGATGGAAGCGGGGCGCCTGGACGAGCTTGAGCTGCCGCCGATGGTGGAAGACAACTCATCTCGTTTCGGCACCGGCTTCGCGGTCTCGGTGGATGCGGCATCAGGCGAGATCACAACCGGCATCAGTGCTCGTGATCGCGCGGTTACCATCCGTGCTCTGGCGGATCCAGCGTCTCAGGCGGCTGACTTCGCTCGCCCCGGCCACGTCTTTCCCCTGCGGGCCAAGTCGGGCGGGGTGCTGGCGCGAGCTGGCCACACCGAGGCCGTTCTCGACCTCGCCAGGCTGGCCGGAGTCGCGCCAGCGGGGGTGCTCTGCGAGATCGCCAGCGACGACGGCAGCATGGCCCGACGCCTAGAGCTGGAGCGCTTCAGCCGGGAACAACGCATCCCGGTCATCAGCATCGCCGACCTGATCGCCGCCCGCCACCAGCGAGGAGCGCTGCTTGATCGCGGTCCCCAGACCAGGATCGCCACCGAGCATGGCCTCTGGCATGCAGTCGGGTTCTCGGATCGGGTCACGGGGGATGTCCATGTGGCGCTCTTCCTCGGCGAGCTGCCGCTGCCGGAGCCGGTCCTGGTGCGGGTCCACAGCGAGTGCCTGACGGGCGACGTCTTCGGATCCATGCGGTGCGATTGCCAGGCCCAGCTCCAGGAGGCCATGCGACAGATTGGCGAGGTGGGCAGCGGCCTGATCGTCTACCTGCGCCAGGAGGGTCGGGGTATCGGCCTGATGGCCAAACTGCGGGCCTACGCTCTGCAGGATGAGGGGCTGGATACGGTGGAGGCCAACCTCGCGCTAGGCTTGCCCGACGACACTCGCGACTATCAGATTGGGAGCCAGATCATCGCCGGGTTCGGCATCAAGCGGCTGCGCCTGATGAGCAACAACCCGCGCAAGTGCGACGGTCTCCAGCACCACGGTCTGCAGATGGTTGAACGGGTGCCGCTCGTGATTCGGCCCAACGGACACAACGCGCGGTATTTGGCCACCAAGCGCGAGAAGCTTGGCCACCTTCTGGGCAGTTCGGGCGGGCGTGTGGGAGATCAGCTGTGAGACAGATCCAGGGGGTCATCGACGGTCGCGGCCTCAAGGTGTGCCTGGTTGCATCCCGTTTCAATGAGACCATCGTGAAGCAGCTGGTGGAGGGGGCCAGCCGTGGCTTCCGTCAGCATGGGGTGAGCGATGAGGATACGGAGCTCATCTGGGTGCCGGGGGCATTCGAGATCGCGACAGCTGTATCCGCTCGGCTGGAGCGGGGAGGGGTGAACGCCTTGGTGGCACTGGGGGCCGTGATCCGCGGGGAGACTCCTCATTTCGAGTACGTGGCCCAGGGGGTCGCCTCGGGACTCGCCGAGTTGGGCGTACGTCATCAGGTGGCCATCGGCTTTGGGGTGCTGACCGTCAACACCGTCGAACAGGCTGCCGAGCGGGCCGGAGGCAAACTCGGCAACAAGGGATTGGAGGCCGCGTGCGCCGCCCTCGAACTGGCCTCGGTGCTGCGCTCGATCCGTGAGGGAAGCTGCGAAGCGCTCACGGAGCCCGGCCGTGGAATGGCTATTTTCGATCGGCCGCGGAACTCACGGTGACCAGCGGTAGCCCGATGGAGCCCAAGGTGGGAACCGAACCCACAGCCTAGTGGCCTTGACGCAGTACATGGTTTGCCTGCCCTACCAGCACACCCTCCCAGCCCGTCCTCTCGAGCTGCGGAATCACGACGTCCGAAGACGTTACCCCACGTAGAAGCGTCTCCACGATACCATGGGTGTGGAGGCAGTGCGGCACGGAGCATCCACACCCAGCTTCTTGCACACCACATCGCACGTCTTCTCGGCCATCGCGCGGGCTATGGTCAGCTTACCGCCGCCGATCGTGACGAAGCTTTCGACCCCGTTGATTTCAGCGTGGTCAAAGACCTCGAATTTGCGGCTCAACTCACGCTCATTCGCACCCGGCTTTGCAATGAGCGGTCTGGTAGCGGCGTTAACTGAGAGGACAGGGTACTTCCGCAGACTCGGGATGATTACCTCTCCATCACGGAGTGTATTCGTGATGTGCTCCTTCGGGGCGCGGAGATGGTCACAATTCTCCACCGTCCACGAGGTGGTGCCCAGGATCGTCTGTGGACCCTGCGGATAAGCGAAATCGCCGCTGGCCGGCTTGCGTATGAGGTTGATGGTATGGTTGACAAGGCGCTTACCGATGATGACGTGGACACCGGGGCTCATGCTGAGCGGAATCCGAATCCCGATGAGTGAGGAGATCTCGCCCACCCAGGGTCCCGCAGCATTAATCACCGCATCCCCACGGAGCTCAAATAGTTCTCCCGTCACGCGATTCTTCAACTTCAACCCAATCACGCGGTCGGCGTCCATCAGGAAGTCCTGAACCTCGCTGTAGGGGAGGAAATGAGCCCCATTGACGCGGGCGGTGGCGGCAAAGACCAATGCGAAGCGGAGCGCCTCGATGACCGCATCAGGAGTGATAGCCGCGCGAGAGATCTCACGCGTGACCAGCGGTTCTCTCCGCGCGACCTCCGCAGGGGAGATCTCCTTGGCCGTGATACCAGCGTCCGCACACCCTTGGAACCACTGGTCTGCGTAAGCCGGATCGTCTCCCTTGAGCAGGATGAACAGCCCATCGTCAGGCTCGATCATGCCGGAGGGCATCACCTTGCGCATGATCTGGTTCTCTGCGATGCACTCGTCGGCGGCCTCCGGGTCAGTGACGGCGTACCGGGATCCGCTGTGGAGAAACGCACTGCACCGCCCCGTGGTGCCCGAGGCCAGCTCACCACGCTCCACAACCGTCACTTCAACGCCACGCAGGGTAAGGTCATGTGCTATGGCGCAACCAGTGACACCCCCACCAATGACTAGGACCTGCTTAGTCGCCATGACGTCCACTCCTCGTGCGCCGCGAGCTTCGCCGGTAGTTCATCTCTCGTGCTCATTGAGCGCTGGCCCGCCGCCCCCGGCCAGGGCCGAACGGCACGGTGTGGGAGAGCCGTTCAGCGCGCTGGGGAGGCGCCACGAAGCTCAGTCCCGGCTCGCCGCAGATCCCGACCCACGCCCCCTGGCACGAGCGGCCCGGACCGCCGCGGCGATGAGCCGGAGGACGGCCGGATTCCAGCTGCTCCTGGCAGTGGAGGGACGTCGGAAGCCGCTCCCCCAGGTCGCGGCACAGTACGTCGCGGGCCAGCAGCTGGGCCGCCCGCTGGTGGCTGGAGAGGGAGAAGTCAACCGTGGGGACGGGATTCATCGGCGATCACCCCCCAATCGGCGACATTCGGTTCGCTGAGACCCATTCGCGGTAGCTCTCGACCTGGCCCTCCTCCTCACTGGAGCTCCAACCCAGGAGCCGGCCCATCTCGGCGGAGACAGCCCCGGCCACGGACAGGCCGCCGTCCAGGGCCCAGTAGAAGACGGACGCCCTTCGGGTAAAGAAGTCGGTGACGGTCCGCGCCATCTCTTCCTCGACCGCGTATCGCACCTCTGCGCGGGTGAGTTGCTTGGCCCCAAGGTCACGCCCGGCAGCCGCATCGCCCATGGCCCGGTCCGCGAGCCTGGACGCGTTACCCCCATACCGCTCCAGCCAGCGGCTCTTGACCGCCGGGTCGAGGGGCAGCCCGCTCAACCGCTGCCGAGCGGCGAACAGCGCCCCCGGGTCGCCTCCGCTGATAGGCACCTTGGCGCTGCGTGACGCCGGCACGCCCCGGATCCCGAAGTTGGCGCCGAGAAGTTCGACAGCGCGTTCGATCACCTGGAGGCCCATCACCCGCGCTGTGGTCATCTTGCCGCCGGCGATGGTGAGCAGACCCGCCGGGCTGGTGAGGATCTGGTGCTCCCGAGAAACCGAGCTCGCCGCCATGCTGCCCTCAGGCTTGACCAGAGGACGCAACCCCGCCCAGGTCGCCACCACATGCTCGAATCCCAGGTGAGCGTCCGGGATGGCGAAGTTGGCCGCCTCGAGGAGGTACTCGACGTCCTCCGGCGTGGCGGTCACGCGGTCCATGGGCCCGTCATAGTCGGTGTCCGTGGTGCCGATGTAGACGAGGTCTTCGTCCAGCGCCGGGATCGGCCATACCACCCGTCCATCCCTTGGCGAGCGCAGAAAGATCGCATGGTTGAGCGGGAAGTCTCGCTTCCTCACCACGACGTGGACTCCCTTGGTGGGTCGGAGCAGCCGCTCGCCGACACCCTGCTCGAGGAAGCGCACCCGGTCCACCCACGGCCCTGCGCTGTTGATGACCTGGCGCGCCCGGATGCTGCCGGTCTCCCCGGTAATGCGGTCGCTGATCTCGACGCCGGCGACACGCCCCCGGCTACGCACCAAGCCGGTCACCTCCATGTAGTTGGCGGCAACGGCCCCGGCCTCGACTGCGCCCTTGAGCGTGTCGATGGTTACGCGGGCGTCATCAGTCAGGAAGTCGTAATACCAGCCCCCACCCAGCAGCCCGTCAGAGCGCAGATGCGGTTCCTGTGCCAGGAGTCTGGCCCGGCCGAGCATGCGGTGGCGCCGCTTGAGCGGGCTCCCCGAGAACAGGTCGTAGAGAGTGAGCCCGGCGTTGAGCAGCCACATTCCCTCAGGGTCGCCCCGATACAGCAGGTAGATGAAGGGGCGGACATGGCAGAGGTGCGGGGCCAGGGTGAGCATCAGCTCGCGCTCTCGGCACGCCTCCCTCACCAGGCTGAACTCGTGGCTCGCCAGATACCGCACTCCGCCATGGAGGAGCTTGGTGGAGCGGCTGCTCGTGCCGGCAGCGAAGTCGTCCTTCTCAACCAGCACCACGCTGAGGCCGCGGAGCGCAGCCTCGCGGGCCGCCGAAGCCCCGGTGACCCCACCCCCGATGATCGCGATGTCGAAGACCTGCTGCTCGACGTCGCGGAGCGTGAATCTGTGCATGAAATGCCACCTCCGCACCTATAGCACCCCGCCACGGCCACGGCTGGAAACGCGGAAAGAGGTCGGGGAGAGTCTAGTAGTAGAGCAGCCTGCGTTGGCTGACAAGTGAGAAGTAGATCTTTCGGTTGCCAACAACGATCCCGGGATAGTAATGGTTCGCAGTCAGCTCGCAGGCGCGGGTACAGAAGCCGCACACGTAGATCGGGACCCCCTTCTGCAGCAGGAAATCGACCAGCTCCTTGATCTCGGGAGTCTTCTCGATCTCCTCCCTACGCACTATGTGGATACTGTCATACAGCAACCACATGGCGACGTCCACCCCGCCATCCTCCACCCAGCTTCGCGCGGTGCTGAACGGCAGCTCATCGAACTGAGGGTTGTGATGCTCAAGGACCATAAGGAACTTCGAGTTGTCTTCCATCAGTGTCTCTCCTCATGCAACATCAACCCGCAAGTGGGGCTACGACCTGGGGACTCGCCAAGCCGTAGCGCCCACCTGCCTGGGAACAAGGCTCATCCGGCCAGGACTTCGGCAACGTCCTGGATGTTGATTCCGCTCTCCTCTGCAACAGCACCAAGATTGCGCTTAGAGGCCGGATCCGTCGTCACGACCACAGGTGCCGACAGGGCAAGCTCAGCCGCCCGGCGGGCCGCCACCTGCTTCGAGAAGCCCTCGTCGAAGAACGCATACAAGGGGCCGGTCGGGTTGGCCTTGTCACGCGCGAAATAGCACTCCACCAGCTCCAAGCCATCCACCCTCTTCAGCAGGTTCCTCGGCGCGTCGAAGATGCCCAGGTATCTGCCCTGATAAGAGGAGTCATGAAGGGTCACCCTTCCGCTGAACTTCCCGCTCACACCCAGCCGATCGAGGTACTCCGTGTGATGAAGCACCTCACCTTCGATCTCGAGCCCGAGCTTCGGATACCACTCCCGAAGAGCATAGACAACGGCCGGGTTGTTGGCGACCACCGTCGTGGCACCGACCTCGCGGATGTACCCGGCATACTCCTTCGCCTTTGCCTCGGCCAACTCCCACAGGCCCAGGTCGTACAGGCCCCAACCATCCGTCCCCTTGGCCAGGGTGACGAACTCCACGCCCTGCGCCGTCAGCAGTCTCTTGATCGCGCTGGCCACCGTGACTGCTTTGGCGCGTGTGATATCGTCACATAGATAGAGCACCTTGGCTCGACCGACTGCGCCTTGGTCATCGGCCAAACCATACATGTTCCCGGACGCCGTGACATTGGCCTCGAGAGCCCTCACCCAGTCCGGTGCCTTCCCCGCATCGACCAGGTCAGCACGCGCGGGCCGATCCCATTCACCTTCGTCGATGTCGAAGAACTCTCCCGAGTTGTCTCGATTCCAAATCTGGTCGATCCTGCTGTTGAAGCTCCAGTACATCGCCTCGACCACGTCAGGGGTCCACTGGAGCCGGCCAGCGGCGACCAGCAGGGCAATCTGCGCGGCGCGGTTGGGAGTGTATTCGCGGCCGACGCAGCGGACCATCGGATCGTAGGCCCGGTAGTACACGTGATCGATAGCCGTCTCTTCCAGACGCTCGCGCATGTTGGCTATACGCACCTTGTACACCTCTCCTTAGAGCCCAAGCTTCCCAGGGTTGAGGATCCCGCTGGGATCCAGTGCCGCCTTGATCTTCCTGACCACCGGCCACGCGGTTGGGGCATCAAGATGTATCCAGGGGCCCTTGTTCACACCGATCCCGTGGTGGTGACCGATGCTGCCGTCCACCGAGAGGACCGCCTTCATCGCGGCATCCATGATCCGCCAGTACTTGCCCTCGATCTCGCGCTCGTCCTCGGCGAAAGCGCTCCAGATCACGTAGAGGTTGCCACCGGTGGGATAGAAGTGCGAGCCGTGGCCGAAGACCTCGGCCGCGCCAGCCTCCTTGATGGCCGCCACCATCGCGTCATGCATCGGGGTCAGGCTCCGGTAGATCGATGCACACTCGATGGCGTCCCCGATCCCGTTGGGAAGCATGTACGCCTTCTTGAGGTAGGTCGTGTCATAGCGCTTGTCCCACCAACGCTCGCCGAGCCCGGGCCGCAGGACGCCGCCGTGACCTTTGCAGACCTCGTGCGCGATCTTGACCTCCAGCTCGACGAGGTCTTCCCGCCCCTCGCAGCCCAGGTACAGGCCGTGCTCGACACCCGCCGCATCCCCGTAGCCGAGCTCCCGATAGGCTCCCGCGATCTCCACGTTGTCGTAGAGACGCATGACAGCCGGAGCCACACCCGCCGCGAGGATGTCCCGGGAGGCTCGCACCCCAGCCTCGAACGTCGGCATACCGTAGCTCACCCACTCGCGCCGCTTCGGCGCGGGCCAGATCCGCAGGGTCGCCTCGGTGATGATGCCAAGCGTCCCTTCGGACCCGATGAAGAGCTGGTCGAGATCAGGGCCGCAGGACGCCCGGGGAGCGTTCTTGGTCCGCGCCACCGACCCGTCCGCCAGGACGATCTCCAGCGACTGGACGATGTCCTCGATCTTGCCGTACTTCGACGAGAACGTGCCCACACCCCGAGGAGCGATCCACCCGCCAACCGTGGAACACCGGATGGATTGCGGGTAATGGCCACCAATGAAGCCGCGCATGTTGAGCTGATCTTCATAATCCTGCCCGAGCATGCCGGCCTGGGCGGTCGCCGTGAGCGAGTATTCGTCCACCTCGAGCAGCTTGTTCATGCGCTTCATGTCGACGACGATTCCGCCGCACACCGCGAGAATCCCGCCGATGGTCCCCGAGGTGCCGCCGGCCGGGATCACCGGAATGCGGTTGTACGCGGCGATCCCGACGATCTCCTGCACATCCCTAGTGGAGCCAGGGTAGACCACCATCTGGGGCAGATAGGGAACGTCATCGCGCCGCACCCACTTGAACGAGGGTGGCATGATGTCGTGCGCGTAGCAGATCAAATCCGCGATGCCCGTGGCGACGTTGCGCTTGCCCACCACCGCCTCAAGCTGTGTCAGAACGATGGGATCGACCTGGATCGCATCCCCACGCGCCAGGGCCGCTTCCAACGATAGGGCTGTCATTACAGATGGTCTCCCTCAAATCGCGTCAAAGCTCGTCTCCCTCACGTCGCGTCTACACTCCGCGTAGAACGACGGCGATTCACACACTGCCGGCTCCACCCTCACCTCTCGAGCGGAGTGGGCGGACGAGGAGATCGTCTCCCCGCCCGCCATCCGCAGCGAGGTGGGCCAGCAGGATTCGCCAGCCTCGATGACCGCAATCAAATAACCGCGACCGTCGCCTGTTCCCTCCTTGCTTCATCGACGAGTTGATGCATACGGGCGAACACACCGTCCGTCCAGGGTTCTGTGAACCAACCGAGATAGTAGAGGAGATCGCCCGAGCTGAACCGCTTGCGCATCAGGTGGGCATTGTGATAGGCCCAGCGCCCCTGCTGTTCTGGCACGCTCACATTGAGCTCCTCGAAGAGCAATGGGTGCCGGGCTGCCGCCAGCGCTTGGACGTAGGGCTCAACGCCCATGATCAGGGATCGGAGATGGGACCTCTGATTCTCCCAGTCCGCTAAGAACTCCTCGCAGCGTGCTCGAGCGTCGACCCAGCCCTTGAGCTTCTGGCGGTAGTCACTCCAGCACTCCGCCCCCATGGCGCCCGACACATCCAGGGCATCGAAGGTTCCGCGGACGCGTCGCTCCATGGCCTCGGTGGACGGGTAGCAGGCATCGAGATTGACTTTCCTGGGATCGAAGTCGTCCAAGAAACGATTCAGCCCGATCAGGCCTGGGATGGCCGCAACCGCGACCTGTGACCCGTGATTGGCGATTCGCCGCCCCCAGAATGGTGCGCCCATATCCAACATATGGGATACCACATGCTCGAAGCCGGAAAGCGGCGCTGATTCGCGGGCGTACGTCATGGACAGCCCGCCCAGCGTCTCGATCTTGGCCAGCACCTCCATCCCTAGCAGAGTGCGCTGGTTGATCTCGCCCGCATAGGCGAACATCAGCTCCTTGACGTCCTCCAGGATGTACCACGACCCGTGGAAGTACGAGCCGATCCCGAAGTAGTTACCCAAGTACCAGTCGGCGAATGCCATGAACATCGCGCACATGTCGCCGATGCCGCCCATGGTGTACTCCAGGGGCGCTTCCGACAGGATCTTGAGGTCCGCGATGATGACGTCCGGCAAGCGCGACGGCCACGTCCGCTTGACGCCGTCCTTGGTGATGATGGCCATGCGCGACGCATAGGCCGGCACCGAGTTCGCGGTCATGCAGAATATCAGGGGCAGATGCGGCTCAGCGGCATGCTCTTGATCAAACTGGAAGCAGGCATGCTTGGTGATGTCGCTGATCACCCCAGAACCGATTGTCGCGACCGCCACTCCCGGCTGCAGGTTACTCTTGACGTGCTCGACTTCGTGGAAGTCCGGATGGACAACTCCATCCTGGTCTCCCTCCAACTCGACAACATGGACGTGGAAGCCCGCGTCGACCAGCATTGAGATGACCACGGGCTTGACGTTCGCACCCTCACGAAGGTACGAGACCTTGTCCATGACGAGCACAAGCTCATCGGAGCCGGCGGTTGCAATCTCCCGCAACGCCCCCGGCAGCGCCCGGATCGCCTCCTCACCGACGATGACCCGGCTCAGTTCGATCTTGGGCACCCTTTCGGCTTCTGGCCAGCGCTCGACCTTGCGTACGAGGTCGGCCATGTCCGTGGGATCGTACTTGAAGACGGGAGGGGGCAGAGTGGTCGTCTTTGGCATGAAGTACCCTCCGTGTCAAGCTCCAGCTATCAGCACCGGTCAGTCACTTCAGCAGATCACATCTCGACGGTGTGGATCCTCTGCCGTCGGGGCTAGGCGTGCTCGAGCTGGAACTTGTTCAGCTCCTTGTAGACGCCGGCGTCGGCAAGTGCCTTGTAGGCGTCCTTCCAGACTTGATACAGCTCGTTGTAGACCTCGTGCGTCCTGGGATCCGGCTCGAATTCACGAACCTTGTGGAGCATGACGTCGCAGCCTTCCTTGACGCTCTTGAAGACACCCGCGCCAACGCCACCGAGGATGGCGGCCCCAATCACGGTGCACTCACCTTCCTGCATGAAGGTGGTCGGGCTACCATAGATGTCGGCCTGTATCTGGCACCACAGCGGTGATTTCGTGGCTCCGCCGCTGAGGATGATCTCGCGCTGTGGGACGAAGGCTTGGAAGGCCTCGACGATATCGCGGGCTTCGAAAGCGACCCCTTCCATCACGGCGCGGGCGAGGCATCCGAAGTTCGCCTTGAAGCTGAGCCCGAAGAAGCCGCCGCGAGCCAGCTCGTCATAGTGCGGGGCAACAGACCCGGAGAGATAGGGGTGATAGAAGACGCCGTTGCTGCCAGCCGGGACCTGCCGGGCATGCTCGTTAAGGATCACGTACGGATCCTGCTTGGTGAAGGGCTCGATCAGCTTGATCAGATGGCCGACCTCATCACGGAACCAGCGCAGGTTGCTGCCCGCAGCGGCCTGAATGCCTTCGGCCTCCCAGGTCTTCTCGGGGAAGGCATGGGCCGACAGGCTGACAGCCTTGGTCGGATCGTACTTGGGGGAGTTCAGGTGCGCCACGGAGACGCCTGCCGTCCCGAAGGTCACCTCACAAAGACCTTCCTCGATCACACCCGCACCGATCGCAGCACACTGCTGGTCGCCGCCGCCAGTGCAGATGGGCATTCCTACGGTCAGCCCAGTCCGCTCGTGAGTGTACTCGTCGATGCCGCCAACCTTCCAGCCTGAGCCCACCAGCTGAGGCAGCTTGTCCATGGGCATGCCCCAGTCCTTGCAGAGCTCCTGGCTCCATTCCATGTTCCGGATGTCCATCAGCCCGTAAAGGGAGCCGTTCGACCAGTCCTGGAACCATCCGTCCTTGGCGCCCAGCTCATGCAGGAAGTACTCCTGGGTCAGCAGGACCTTGTCGGCCTGCTCAAACACCTCCGGCTCATTCTCCATAACCCACTTGATCTTGCCGGCGGACCAGATCTGTCCAACCGGCAGACCGGTGATCTCAAAGTAGCGGTCCTCTCCGACCACATCTCGGATCCACTGCATCTGCTTGGTGTGGCGGCCATCCTGCCAGGAGATCCCCAACCCATCCCGCAGAATCTTGCCGTCCTTGTCGATGTAGAAATGGAGGGCACGTTGCGTGGAGAGGCCCATCCCGGCGACCTCGCTCGGATCGACGCCACTCTTCTTGAGGACATCTCCCAAGGCCTCGTAGTTGGCTTCCATCAGCATCGAGATGTCCTGCTCGGTCCACCCCGGCTTTGGATAGACGCAGGCGTACTCTCGATACCCCTCCCCCATGATGTTGCCTTCCAGATCGTAGACCTTGCACTTGACACCAGTGGTTCCGTTGTCCAGCCCAAGTAGATACCGCTTTGCCATCTTAACTCGCGACCTCCCTGCCTAAGCTAGTGCTCACCTGGCGATCGTCATCCGTCCATCCGAGTTCCCGCCAGAGCGACTCGGGAATCAGTCGATCAATTCGGTCCAGCGCATAGGTGGGCGTGCCGTCCTCCGGCCAGGTCGCCAGGATCTCCGGGGTGGTCTCACCGGTGAAGACGACCGCGGTGTCCATGCCACTATCAATGCCCATCTTGATTTCCGTGTACAGTCGATCGCCGGTGGTGATGCACTGCCCCACATCCAGGCCTATCACAGCCATGATCGTGGTCAACATGACTGGACTCGGCTTCCCGCAGTTCACTTCCAGCTTGACGCCGCAAGAGTCCTCGAGGGCGGCGATGACAGCGCCAGCATCGACTTCCCCACGGCCGCCCGGGAAGGGGCAGAAGTGATCAGGGTTGGTGCAGATGAGGCGAGCGCGCTTCTGGTACCAGAGGGCTTCAAAAGCAACCTGGAGTTTCTTCCAGGTCAGGGTACGATCGTAGCTTGCGATGACGATATCGATCTCTTCAGGTTTGTCTGAGATCTTGATGCCGGCGCTCTTGAGCGAGCGGATCAGTGGCTCCTCGCTGATGGGAAAGACCACGGCGTCGGGGGCATTCTGGAGTAGCCATTGCGTGGTGGTGAACACCGTCGTGACGATCTCGTCTGCAGACGTGGGAAGGCCGAGTTTGGTCAGCTTGTCCACGTACATCTGAACGTCTCGGGTTGGGTTGTTGGAAAGAAAAACTATCCGCTTGCCCAGCTTTCGGAGTGTGGTGATCAGCCGGTAGGCGCCGGGCAGCAGGGCGCTGCCGAGGTATATGGTCCCGTCCAGATCGAAGATGTACCCGTCGTAGAGTCGCTCAGGGACGACGACGGGGGCGCGCGACGTCAGCATCCCACCTCCTTGTGGTCCCGGGTGGGGATGTGCGGCGTGCGGACTGCGACCACCGGTGGCGAGGCCGACGAGCAGGGGACGTCCCCCGGGGTTCCCTTACCATCCGTGGGCAATTGCTCATCCATGATCCATATGCTCACGAGGATGGCATAGCGGAAGTGTCTGGCAGGCGGGTAGGGGCAAAAGACCCTTTCTTGGCACGGACCAAGGACACCATCCCGAGTCCTGGCCCAGCGCCGCCGCCTCGGCTCGCGAGCACCGCTCCGATTCAGATCGTGGGGCGCTGACCCCCTTCCGTCTAGTCGAGGGTTCAGGTCGGCTCCGGTTGCGGTTCGGCGACGTCATTCGCCCGGGCCGCCCCCGTGGGGGCGATCCTCGGGCTCGTTTGCCGAAGCCTTCTCACCTCCGATCGGTCACGCCGACAAAGTCCAGGAGGCCGAGCGCGTTGTCACTGCTGGTGACGAGCACGTTGACGGCACCGGTGCGAAGTGCCCCGGTGATGGCGTCCAGCTTGTCTGGCTCGCTGGCCACAGCGACGACGGTCGATATGCGTTGCAGGTCCTGCAGCCTCAGCCCAATAGACTGGTCATCGAGATGCGAGTGCACTGGCTTCCCGTGGACATCGAAGAAGTTGCCCAGGATTTCACCCACCGCTCCACTCCGGCGAAGCTCGCCCGCTTGCCGGGGTGAGATGCACTTAGCCTCTACGAGGATGGATGTATCTGTAGCTGTACCGATCCCGATTACAGCCAGTGTAGCCCGGCGGGCCAAGGCCAGCGTCTCGGCGACGGCAGGCTGACGGAGCAGCTGATCACGCAGGGCCGGTTCCTCGACAAACGCGGGCGCATACAGGGTCTCGGCCCGACTGCCGCTGGCGACAGCAAAAGTGGAGCACACCTCATTGGGGTTGATGCCCACTCCGAATGCGGGCGAGCCACCCATGGCGCTGACAAAGACACACCCCAGGGGACGGCGAGGGGTGAATGCAGTTGCAACCGCGTTGGTGTTACGTCCCAGCCCGACAGCCACCACGGAGCCACCGGCCAGCCGTCGTTCCATGTAGTCGGCGGCGCCGCGACCCACGAGCCGGCGGCAGACCAGCTCGTCCGGGTGTGACCCGGCCACCAGCGCGCTCTCAAGCCCGAACACCGCCTTGAGTTGGCGCTCGAGCTCGAGGTGGAGGGTCGGTGCCGCATGGACGTGAATCTCGACGATCCCCTGCTCGCGCGCTTGCCGAATCATCCGCTGGACCTTCTGGCGCGACAGCCCGAACTCGGCGGCGATCTCGGACTGGGTCCGATCCTCGAGGTAGTAACGCGAGCAGATCCGCGAGAGAAACGCGAACTCAGCCTGTTGCCGATTGTCCTCCGGGGACGAGAGGAATCCTTTGTCGTCTGGATTCCCCCTGGACGACGACGGCATTGCGACTAACCTCTCCTCGGGTGGGCTTTCTGCGGGGCGAGTCTACTCGGAGTCCGGGCAAATGCTCACCCACACCCACCTTTACCCGGGCTGTCTCGACTCCGGAAGGGGCAGAGGCCCCCTTCTTGGACAGGCCGAACGGCACCATCCACTCTGCTCGCCGACCCCTGACATTGGCTCATCTCATCTGTGACGTTGAGCCAGATCGATCCCGTTCAAGCCACCTTACGCAAACTCACCGTTGGCGCAACCTCTGATGGTTGCCAAGGCGACTGCAACGTACTCCCCCGGACCCCGATGTCAGGACCCCAGAGAAGTACTCCCGCGGGACCTCACCCCGGCATTGACATTCCCCTGTCAGGGCTGCCTCTCGATCGCCTCAAGTAAGTCAGGCAGCCTCTCGAACGACTCAAGTAGATGATCTGGCTTCGCAGCTTCGATCTCCTCCCGACTCCCATAACCGTAGAGCACGGCGCAGGTCACCACATGTGCTCCTCTCCCAGCCTCAATGTCCGTCGTGGTGTCCCCCACCATGATCGCCTCGCCTGGGCTCACTCCGAGATGCTCCAGGATCACCTCGAGGGCTTCTGGATCCGGCTTGCGATGCCTCACGGACTCGGGACCCACGATCATCGCGAAGCGCCGCTCGATACCGAGAATCCTTGTCAAATCACGCGTGACAGCCTCGACCTTGTTCGTGGCTATGGCCATCACTAAGCCATCAGCCTGCAGGTCACGCAACGTCTCCGCCACGCCTGGGTACAGATGAGCATGTGCTTGGTAGCGCTTCGCGTACTCTGCCTTAAAAAGCGACGCCGCCGCACACAGCTCCGACGCGTAATCATTCGGGAGCAGTGAGCGGATGATGCCCTCGGCTCCTCCACGAATCACCGAGCGCACCCCCTCAACGGGAATGGCTCGTAGTCCATAAGTCGCCCGTACAGCATTGGCCGAGTCCGCTATATCTTCGACAGTGTCCGCCAGGACGCCATCAAAATCAAAGATCACCAAACGAACCGCAGGATCGCCACTACTCCGTGCTTCACGCATACCCAAACCGGCTGTTGGTGCCGAACTCAACTCCATCTCTAACCCACCTGAGCGATCACAAGCAGCGCGTCCACCCGCGCATTCTCCGTTCAAAACGCCGATAGCGCCTAGAGCGCAAGGTCATTGCTGCGCCAGGGCCAATCGTCCCATGAGCTCCACGAAACCACGCTCTAGCACTCACCTCCTGGCCCCCTTCGCCACGGGGCCACGCAGGTTAGAGAGCTCACCGGTCACCTGATCCTTCACACCGCGCCGCGCTGCCAGAGGCCAACTCGCCGCGCTCAACTACCGTGACGTCCAGCCACGCAGGGTCACGTCGTGTGCTAAGGCACCCCGGTACAACCACCCCGACGACGACAACCTACTTGTTGCCATGGCGCCTATTCCTCGTCCGTCACCGCCCTGGGGCTCGACCGTCACCAGACACCGATAGCGCTTCCAACACCAAAGCTACACCATCCTCGTCGTTGCCAGCCGTCTCGTGGGTTGCTTCAGCCTTGACGCGTGGAACACTGTTGGCCATCGCCACCCTGCAGTTGGCGGTGGCGAACAGGGGCAGATCCGAGTCGTAGTCACCAATCGCCATCGTCTCTTCGGGAGACCGACCGATATGCGCCTGCAGCCATTGCAGCGAAGGGCCCTTGCCTGCACCCGAGGGCAGGATGTCCAGCCAGTCTGGTGATGCCAGGCTGACGTTGACCCGGCCGCCAAACGCCGCCGCGGCTTCGCGTGCCGCACGCTCCAGCACAGTCCGGGGCGCGGCCAAGCTGACGCGATGGACGGGCACGCTGACCTCAGGCCACTCAGCGACGGGTTGTGGGCTCAGGTTGTAGCGCTCCTCGATCAGCGCTACCCGCTGGTCCTCTCGGTCAACCCAATACGTGCAGTCCCGATTCAGGAACACCGGGTGGCCATACCCGCACAGGAAGACAACGGCATCGTGCGTCAGGGCCGGCGACAGGATCTGTTCCCAGAGGATCACTCCGGAGGCGGTATCGAAGACGATGGCGCCGCCGCTTGCAAGGTAGTAGAGGCCTGGCACGGCCATCGGCACCTTCAGCCGGATGCTGGCCCTGTCGCGTGCCGTCGCAAGCGCCACGTGTACCCCCATGGCGAGCACGCGGGACACCGCTTGCCGGTTGCGGGCCGAGAGATTCTGCCTCGTGTCCAGCAGCGTGCCGTCAAGGTCGATCGCTATCAGCCGAATCGTCGTCATACGCCGAGGACCTACCTCATCAGCCAAGGGCCGCCAAAGACAGCTGAGCTAAGCGCGCAAAGAGCCAGGCTCACGGTCACGTCCACCACAGATGCCTGCTTCGAAACAGCCTACACCGACGTGCCACAGCCACGCTAAGCTCGACCGCGGGGCGGGTGGCATCGGTCAGCGGCTTGTCGAGGTCAGCATGCAAACAGGAAGCGTTCCCGCTCGCTAGCAGGTCGATCTTGGCTCACGGCACAAGCGCTCCCCGCCGCGCCGTCTCGGTCAGCAGGTAATCGGAGATATCACGGAGGCGCAGCTCACCATCCGCTGCCTTGCGCAGGTTGACCAGGCAGATCGGACACATGGTGACGCAATCGGAGGCCACGGCCTTGAGCTGCGCGACTCGCTGAGTGGCAACGGCCATAGCCGTGGCCGGGAACAGCGCCTCGATCGGCCCGCCGCAGCACGAGGTCCGCACCCCGGCCAGCTCCGGCTGGGCGACTTCCACCCCGGAAGCGGCAAGGAGGCGGCGGGGTGCCTCAAGGATGCCCTCATACCTGGCATACACACAGGCGTCGTGAATCACCACCTTGCCTGCGGAGGGCGCCAGGACGGTGGGCAGGCCCCGCTCGGCCAGCACCTCCAGGTAGCTCCGAACTCGTACGTCGTAGCCCTCCACGAGCCCGGGGTAAACCGAGCGCAGCATCGTAGTGGTGTGGGGGTCGATGGTGATCACCTGACGGACACCATACCTGCGGAACACGGAGGCAACCCGGCGGGCGTGGGCGGCAACGACTTCGTCGGCGCCTAGGTCGTAGGCGAGGGCTCCAGAATAGAGGTCATCCTCGTAGAGATACCCGAACTCGACACCGGCGCGCTGGAGCAAGCGGGCGACGTTCGTGGGGATACGGTCGTACTCACGACGCTCCGAGGCGCTCGGTCGCGCCACCAGGGACACGCCGCTCATCAACCGATTCGCCCTCCGTGCGAGACCGGTAAGCGAGGCCAACGGGCTCTCCCCCAAACGTCGTTCCAGCCTCACCAAGCACTCGATGTAGGGTATGAGCTGATACATGGAGCCCGTGTAGAGCACGGTCTCCCCGCCACGCGGGATCCCCAGCCCACGAGCCCACGCGGTCGCACGGCGCGCCGGGATCGGCAGCACTGACTTACGCAGCCGCAGGTTATCGGAGAGGATGCCGACGACGTCGCGGACCGGCAGTCCCATCACCATCCCTCCTTCAGCAGAAAGCGGCGCAGCGTATGGATGCCCTCGGTGATCGGTACACCCGTGGGGCAGCTCGCCTCACAAGCCCGGCATAAGAGGCACAAGAACACCTCGTCACCCGCCTCGCGGACATGCTCTGCGATGCCGCCTCCTCTATCTCCCGCTTCGAACCCCGACCGCGGGCTGAGGTCCGGCCGAGGCTCCTCCATCATCCTGCCCATGGCCGCGAGCGCTGCCGGACCTACCCAGTCCGGGTTTGTCCCGGTAATCGGGCAGGCAGAGAAACATAGTGCACACTCGATACAGTTCTCGAATTGCTGGGGTGGCGGGCTCCCCACCGCAGCCACACCCGTCTCCTCATCCGTGATCGGGTCAGCAGAGCGGAGCACGACGAACGGAATGCGCTCCATCCGTCGGTAAAAGGGAGCAGCGTCCACAACCAGGTCGCTCACCACCGGCAGCCGGCGCAATGGTTCGATGGCCATCATCCCACCATCGCCGACCAGCGCGTCGATGCGCGTGATACACGCCAGCTGTTCGCGCCCGTTGATGCGTACGCCACAAGCGCCACACGCTGCGTGATGGCAAGCATGCCGGAAGACAAGACTCCGATCGTGCGCCGCCCAAATCCGCTCCAGCGCATCCACGACGTACTCGGTCGGCCTGACCTCAACCGTGAAGTTCTCCCAGCCAGGGGGCTGCCCATTCTGTTTGTAACGTAGCACTCGAAGGGTCACGTGCCAGTCCGCGAAGTCCACCTGCTCTGTCCTATCTGCTTCCTTCATGCCACATGCCTCAGGCCGCCTGATGCCACGTCCCCCCCCGCACTCCGTCGACCACCCGGATACGTCTCGCTCGTACCACGGCGGTCAGGCCTCGAGGCCTGGGGCGGCAACAATCACCACCGGCATCGCCAGCGACAACTGCTCCGCCCCCAAGCCCATCAACACTTGCTTATCTACCTCACCCCTTGTTCAACCACCCCATCGCGTGGTGCACCGCCTTGGTCCACTCCTCATAGAGACGCTCACGATCAGGGGCTGCCATCGCCGGCCGGAAGACCCTCTCGATCTTCAGGGTCGCGAAAGCCTCCTCCGGGCTCGGCCAATAGCCGGTCGCCAACCCCGCCATGTAGGCTGCACCCATGACCGTGGCCTCGGCCTGAACCGGGCGCACCACCTCCGCGTTCAACTCATCTGCCTGGAACTGCATCAGCCAGTCATTGTGTACCGCGCCACCATCCACCTTCATGGACTTTATCTCCATGCCGGCGTCCTGGTGCATGCTCTGGAGGAAGTCCTTGGTCTGGTAGACGATCGACTCCAGTGTCGCCCGTGCCAGGTGAGCCTTAGAGGTACCACGGGTAATTCCGATGATCGTGCCGCGTGCAGATGTATCCCAATACGGCGCCGAGAGACCAGTCATCGCAGGCACGAAGTAGACGCCACCATTGTCCGGCACGCTGGCGGCAAGTGGCTCGCTGTCCGCAGACTTCCCGATCAGCTGAGCGCCATCCCGCAGCCATTGCACCGCTGCCCCGGTAACTGACGCATAGCCCTCGAGCGTGTACGTGTTCTTTCCATTCCTCCGCCACGCGATGAGGACGTTGGTCCCACTTCGCGAATCGGGCAGCTTGTCGCCCACGTTCATGTTCAGGAAGGTACCGGTGCCGTGCGTGCACTTTACATCGCCGGGGTTGATGCAGCCTTGACCGAAGAGGCCAGCCTGCTGATCACCAATGTTGCCCCGGATCGGGATCTCCGCCCCGAAGAGCGCGGGATCGGTCACCCCGAAATCACCATCGTCATCCCGCACTTCCGGCATGGCACTCACCGGAAGCCCAAGGAAGTCGAACCACTCCTTGTACCACTCGTCCTTGTACAGGTCGTAGTAGCCAGCCACGGTTGCGTTCGAGGCCGACGTGGCGTGGACCTTGCCACCCGTGAGCTTGTAGATCAACCACACATCGACATTGCCGAAGATGACGTCCCCCGCCTCAGCGCGAGCCCGCGCCCCAGGGACGTTCTCCATCATCCACCACAGCCCAAGCGAGGAGTAGAGAGGGCAGAACGGCCATCCAGTGTGCTTGTAAACCTTCTCGCCCCACTGACCTTGAATAGACTCAACGAATCCAGCGTTGCGCATGTCCTGCCAGACGATGGCGTTGTAGATGGGCTTGCCCGTCTTGCGATCCCAGGCCATGCGGGTTGAGCGCTGGTTGGTGATGCCGATGGCGTGGATGTCCGTTGGCTTCAGGTCGGCTTCCTGCAGCGCCCTCTTCATCATGGCGTAGGTCGCCTGCCAGATCTCCTCCGGATCATGCTCCGTGCGATCGGGTGCTGGAGTGAGCTGGGCAAACTCCGTCTGCGCCTGCGCCTTGATGTTGCTATCGTGGTCAACAATCACGGCACGGGTGCTCGTCGTGCCTTCGTCAATCGCAAGGATGTACTTCTTATCCATATAGATTCACTGCTCCTTTCTGCTGGCCGATCATTCCCGGGTCCGCGGGTGTTGCAGCACGAGGACGAACCTCTCTGTCGAATTGGTCATGGCTCCCCCCACTCGCGACGCCTTCCACCCTCAGAACGGCGGTGCCGGCAAGGTGTAGGACACCGAGCGCGTCGTGGATGGCGGCGGCGAGCACGTTGATCGTGCCGGTCCGGAGCGCTCCAGTGACCGCCTTCAACGTGGACCAGGATGGAGGTGTCCGTCACTGCCCCGATGTCGGGCATCACGCTCACGGCACGACGAGCCACGTCCAACGTTGCGGCAGCCGGGGGCAGACGGAGCAAGGGCCGGACACAGCCTGCTGCCGAGCATCACCTTGCGAGGAGAGGGATTCCTCGTCACCTGGTCGACCGGTGGATGACTCCGGCATTGACGCGCCCTCTTCCCCTTGCAACTTCTGCCCAGTGGATGAGCAGATGCCCAGTCGTTGTACCGGAACCCCTTGCGCCCGGGTAGGGGCAAAAGTCCCCTCCTTGGAAGGGACTAGAGCACCGCCCGGTTCCTCGTGTCAGCCACGGCCTGAAAACCCGCGGATAGCCACAGTCACGACCTACTTCCATGGGCTCTCCGGCAGCCGGCTTGCTTGCCACCCGGCAGGGCGGTGCGCTATGCTAATAAGGTAGTTCTGACCTAAACCCTGAACCGCTCCGTCGCGCGCAGTCCGAGTCCTCCGCACGGCGCCCCCAGGAGATCCTCGCATGGCCCCCGTTGTCGCCGACACCAACACCGCCGCGCCCGACCTGGTCCCGAAGATCCAGCGGCTCCGCCGGGAGCGCCATGCGGTCATCCTCGCCCACAACTACCAGCTCCCCGAGGTTCAGGACATCGCCGACTACGTCGGTGACTCGCTGAATCTCTCCCGGCAGGCGGCTCAGACCGACGCCGAGGTCATCGTCTTCTGCGGGGTCCACTTCATGGCCGAGACCGCCGCCATCCTCTCCCCCGAGAAGACGGTCCTGCTCCCCGACCGGGAGGCGGGTTGCTCGCTCGCCGACACCATCACCGCCGACCAGCTTCGCGATTGGAAGGCCGAGCACCCGGGGGCGGTGGTCGTCTCCTACGTCAACACCTCCGCCGCGGTGAAGGCCGAGTCCGACTACTGCTGCACCTCCAGCAACGCCGAGGCGGTGATCCGGGCGATCCCCGAGGGCACCGAGATCCTCTTCTGCCCGGACATGTTCCTGGGCGCCCACCTGGAGCGGGTCACCGGCCGCCGGATGCACGTCTGGATGGGCGAGTGCCACGTCCATGCCGGAATCGACCCCGACGACCTCGCGGCGACCCGGCGGCTACATCCCGACGCCGAGCTGCTCGTCCACCCGGAGTGCGGCTGCACCTCCGCGACCCTCTATCGCCTGGGCCACAGGGACCTGCAGGGGCCGAGCTGCGTAGTCGCGTCCACCGAGGGGATGGTGCGCCGGGCGGTGGAGTCGCCCGCCACCACCTTCATCGTCGCCACCGAGGTCGGGATCATCCACAGGATGAATCTGCTGGCCCCCTCAAAGCGCTTCCTGCCCGCCTCCGAGGACGCCGTCTGCCCCTACATGAAGAGGATCACCCTGGAGCGCGTGGCCGCCGGCCTGGAGCGGATGGAGCCCCGGGTCAGCGTGCCCCAGCCCGTCGCCGATCAGGCCCGCCGGGCCCTCGACCGGATGGTCGCGATCACCGCGTAGGTTGGAGAGCCGGCGCCTCCGGTCGACCGGCGGCCACATCCGCCCGTGACCGATCGGGCGCCGCCGTCACTCCGGCAGCGGGCTCGGTGGCCACCCCCGCGTCCGCCAGCGAGCGCCACCCCGCCGCCGCCGCCAGCAGCAGCGCGGCCCCGGCGAGCCCGAATCCCGCCCGCGGGCCCGCGGCCTCGGCGGTGAAGCCCACGACCGGGCTGGTGATCGGCTGAGCGCCGGGCAGCGCCATCACCCAGATGCCCATCACTCGCCCGCGCATGGAGGGGGCGGCGCGGAGCTGGGCGAGGGTGTTCGCCCGGGCGATGAACCAGATCGAGAGGGCGCCGGTGATCCCCAGCGCCGCGAAGGCCATGCTGGCGAGCGGAGCTGCGGCCGTCGCCAGGATCGAGATCCCGGTGAGCAGGGCGAGGAGGCGCACCGAACGGCCCGACGGCATCCCCCGCCCCGAGGCGGCGAGCAGGGCTCCGGCGACGCCGCCCACGCCAAAGGTGGCCATCATCAGCCCGTACCCGCCGCCACCCAGGTGGAAGGTTCGGGTGGCCAGTAGGGGCAGGCCGACCCCGAGGTTGAAGAGCATCCCCGACGCGGCCGCCATCAGCAGGCAGTAGCGGAGCGCGGGAGTGCTCCAGGCGTAGCGGAGCCCCGCCCGGACGGCGCCCGGGCCGGCCGGAGCGCGGCGGATGGGTGCGGCGCCTCGCCCCGCCCGCCGCCTCTGGGTGAGCAGGACGGCGAGCGGCGGGAGGTAGGAGACGGCGTTGGCCACGAAACAGAAGGGGACGCCGAGGGTGGCCAGGAATATCCCGCCCGTCGCCGGACCGAGCACACGCGAGACGTTGATCACCACCTCGTTCAGGCTCACCGCGCTGGCCAGCCGCTCGCCACCCACCAGGTCGAGGACGTACACCTGGCGGGCGGCTCCATCCGGTGCGCTCACCGCTCCGGTGACGAAGGCGAGGAGAAAGAGCATCCAGACCCGCACCGCCCCGGTGAAGGTCAGCACGGCCAGCGCCCCGGCCAGGAGGATGAAGAGGACCTGGGTCACCGCCAGCAGCCGCCGCCGGTCGACCCGGTCCACCAGCGCCCCCGCCCAGGGGCCCCCGAGCAGGACGGGGAGCACGTAGCAGGAGCCGAGGATCCCGAGGTCGAGGCCACTGCCGGTCAGCCGGAGCACCAGCCAGGACTGGGCGACGCCCTGGGTCATGGTCCCCGACGCGGAGAGCACCTGGCTGAGGAACCACCAGCGGAACGAGGGCGCACGCAGCGACCCCAGAGCGGGTGAGAGACGGGAGCGGACCGGGCGAAATATCAACGAATCAGTGTAAAATTCAACAGGCGACTGGCGGGAGTACGAGTGTAACAGGATGTGGCTCACATCTATTTGTGCATATTCGTATGAATGTGGCTACACTCGGAGCATGCCTCTGCCGCCCTCTTCGGAGATCCTCCGCCCCAATTCTCGCCGTCTCCTCACCCTCGTCGAGTGCTCGGGCCCGGTCACCCGGGGGCAGCTCGCCCAGCTCTCGGGCCTCCCCGTCACCACCGTCGCCGGCGTCGTCGCCGAGATGCTCCAGCGGCGGCTGCTGGTCGAGGTCGTCTCCGAGGTGGCCCCCCGGGGGGCGGGGCGCCCGCCTCGGACCCTGGTCCCGGCGGCGCCGCCCCGCGTTGTGGGGGTGATCGCTCACCGGGGCAGCGATCTCCACGCTGCCGTCGTCAGCCTCACCGGTCTGCCCATCGGCGGGAGGAGCGAGACGGTCGTGCATCCGGACTCCACGCCGGAGGGTGACGCCCACCTCCCGGGTGGGTCGCTGGAGCTGGGGGCACGTCTCCTGGATGCGGCGCTGCGGGACACCGGCATCTCGGTCCAGCGCCTCGCCGGAGTGGTGGTGTCGGTGGCCCGGCCGCA
>Ga0187852_1000832_pt1 | contig 31733 bp, 26 predicted proteins | sample June2016WEW_6_40_FD_134511 | JGI IMG/M metagenome (GOLD analysis project Ga0187852, IMG submission 134511) | Peatland microbial communities from SPRUCE experiment site at the Marcell Experimental Forest, Minnesota, USA - June2016WEW_6_40 | ecosystem: Environmental > Terrestrial > Soil > Wetlands...
AGCGAACCGTCGATGGATTATGGTCGGCCATCGGCCGCTGCCTCGACCTCTTCAAGCCCACCGAATGCCAAAACTATTTCGCCGCCTCGGGTTACGATGCAGTCAGATAGGAAACCGCTCTAACGGTTCCGGCGCCAGCTCGGCCCCGGACGGTTCGCGTGCGCGGGAATGCCGTCGCCGACGGCCGTCATCAGCCAGTCGGTGACGATGCGGAGAGGTTGGAATGAATGTCCTCTATCCCCCCACAGCGGCCCTACGATTTGGACGCCAAGCGTTTGATTTCATCCACTCGGACGAGACCGCGCATATTCGTGGGCGTTGTCACGTGCGTTCCCTGTTGCGCGCCGCGAGCAGGCGCGCGAGCAAATTCAGTATACCGCTAACGGCGGGTCGATCAGGCGCCTGCGAGCGTGGCCCGCGCCGCATGCCGGAGCCCCTTCAATTCAGTCCTTCCCTGCAAGACCGAGTTCGACCTCTTTCGCACGGTCCAGTCGGCGCATGGTCGCCGCGAGTTCGGGGCGGGTCGCCAAGTGTCGGGCGTAGATGGCGCTCACCGCCCCGCTCAGCCGGCCGTCGCGATCGAGAAGCGCGTCGGCGAACCCGATCATTCGGGAGTTGGGCCACGCCTGTGGTCTGATCCGCATGAGCCGATCGACGATGGCGCCCTCGCTCTCGTGCGGAAAAGCCTGGGCCAATATCATCGCCATGGCCGCAGTGGAGCGCGAGATGCCGGCATGGCAATGGATAAGCAGGTGGCGAAGATCGTCGCCAACATTGCGGCCGAAAGCCAGGATCGCCTCGACGTCGGCCTTCTGCGGCAACACGATCCCGGGGGCGGGCTCAATCGCATCGTGAAAGTACAGCGTGGCGCGCAAGTGCGGTTCGAAAGCCCAGAACGCCGCCGGTTCCGGCCACTCCGGGTCGAGTATGGACAGAACGTGGGTGACGCCCTGGGCGCTGTGGCCGTCGAGTTCGTCGAGGCCGCAGATGGTCAGCGCGGAGAAGGCAGGAGGCGTCATTTCGGAGGGCGTAACACAAAAGCGGATCGGCGGCGAACCGCGAGCGGCCTTCCTGTTCAACTCAGTCGGTTCCGGTGAGCGCCGCCCTCGCCCTTCGAGGCCGGTTCCGCCGGCGCCTCGGCATGATGGTTATGTATCCCGGGCCTTCTAAGCGACGCCGCGCGTGCGGCCTTGCCAATAAGGCGCGCGCAGGACTTTGCGATCGACCTTGCCGACAGCGGTGACCGGGATATGATCGACAAAGTCGATCGACTTCGGCGACCAGGGCGCGCCCCGCTTGTCCTTCACATGCGCCTGCAGCGCCGCCGCCTCGACATTGGCGCCGCCTTTCAAAACGACGAAGGCCTTGACCGCCTCTCCCCACTTGTCGTCGGGCACGCCAATCACCGCGGCCGAGGCCACCGCGCCGTGCGCCATCAGCGCATCTTCGACTTCGCGCGGATAGATGTTGAAGCCGCCGGAGATGATCATGTCCTTGGTGCGGTCGACGATGTAGAGATAACCCTCCTCGTCCTTCACCGCGACATCGCCGGTGTGCAGCCAGCCGCCGCGAAACGCCTCCTCGGTCATGTCGGGCCGCTTCCAGTATCCGTCCATCACCAGCGATCCGCGCACGCAGATTTCTCCCGGCTCGCCAACGCCGACTTCGTTCAGCTGCGCATCGAACAATTTGACGTCGACGAGCGGGCTCGGCCGACCGCATGAGCCGAGACGTCTGGGCTTCGCCGGATCGTGATCGATCTTGCGCAGCGTCGTGATGCATTGCGGCGCTTCGCTCTGGCCGTAGAGCTGAACGAAAACGGGACCGAATATCTTCATGCCTTCGAGCAGGCGATCCGGAGACATGGGCGCGGCGCCGTAGACGATCATATCGAGCGACGACAGATCGTAACGCGCCCGCACCGCGGCATTGTCGATCAGGCCGTAAATGATCGTCGGGACGAGGAAGGTCGCGGTAATCTTCTCCGCCTCCACCGCGCGGCAATACGTTTCGATGTCGAAGCCGGGCAGCAGGCGGGCGAAGCCGCCGCGCATCATGATGGGGTAGAGCGTGATGCCCGCCGCATGGCTGATGGGCGTCGCCGCGAGATATCGAATCTCGCGCGGCCAATCCCAGTCGCTGTAAATAATCGCCGACATGGCGGCGATCGAACGATGCGGAAGCCTGACGCCCTTCGACCGTCCGGTCGTGCCGCCGGTATAGGCGAGCCAAGCAATCTCCTCCGACTCGCTCTCGTCGACGAGCGGCGCGGGCGCGATATGCGGCAGCTCGGCGAGCAGATCGCGCGCGCCCTCCACGGGGCCAAAGGACAAGAGATGTTTCAGGCCGGGCGCGCGCGCGCGAATCGCCAGGCCGCGCGGTGCGAATTTGCCCGCCTCGACAATCAAGGCGTCGATCTCCGCGTCCTCGACGATGAAGGCGTGATCGTCCTCCGCCGCCAAGGGATGCAGCGGGGTGTAGCGCAGCCCCATGATCATGGCCGCGCCAATGACGGCCCACGATTCCGCGCGATTGCCGGAAAGAATCGAAATCGCATCGCCCTTCTTCAGACCCACGGAGCGAAACAGCGCAATAAAGCGCCCGACGACATCGGCGAGTTCGCGGTAAGTCCAGCGCGTCGTATCGTCCGCGATCGCCAGACGATCGCCGAACCGCGCGAAGGCGTTGATGAAGAGCGCCCCAAGCGCGCCGCCGGTATGTAGCCCTGCCATCGTTCTCTCCTGATCGTCGCGCCGGATTCTTTGTGGCGACCATAAGGGCGACCTTCGGCCGCAAGCAAGGCCACGCGGCGCAAGCACGTGGTTGACGAACGGCGAAGCGCCGCCTTGTGAGTCAGCGCCGTCCCGGGACCCCGGCGCCGGAGTCGCGCCCGGATCGAGCAGGCGGTCGGCAAGATCGCGCGCTTCAAACCTACCGCGCTACGCCGGGAGCAAACAGCCGGAAATTACCGCCTCTTCACCGCGCTCGCATGCGCCTTGATCTCGCTCAAATCCGCCCGCAGGGCCCAGTCGGTCAATGCAACCTCTCCAATTCCGCTATGGTCAATGCTTTGAACGATATCGTCCTCGGCAAAGAACCTATGACTTTCCGGCAGCCACGCGCGCCAATCCGGCGGCTTCGAACTCGGACTAAATTTTATATTAGTTGAGATTGCCCGCGCGTCGCGGCAATTGTGGTGCGCCGATCGACGGCTGAGTAGTGGGCCCACAGTTGACGGACGGAGCGACGGTTCATGGCCCGATTGAATACTTGAGCCCTAAGGCTTCGTCATTCGACGATAGTCGCGAACTTCAAATCTCAGCGGCGTTTTGACCTTAACGCGCGACGCAGCGCGAACGAGGCGCCTTGCCCAAATGACAAGCGGAGATGTTCGGATGACGAAATTGAATCTGACGACGCGCGTTCAAGTGTCCCGCAACGGCCCCACGAAATGCACGCCTCCCCTGGGGAGCGCGATGTCGACCCGGAGTCATTGCCGCCGAATCAAGACGTAATGAGCGCGCATCGGGAGCAATTCGGCTCGGCTATCAGTCGCCTTGTCGGCGCGCGAACAGAGAAATACAGAGGAGAAGATCATGAAACAGCTTCATCTGACTATCATTACACTATTGTGTATTTCTTCCGCGGCTTGCGCCCAAAGCGGACCGCGCGTGGCCGGCGCGGCTTCGTCAGGCGGCCAGAATTCCGCCGTCGCGTCGACGGCGCCGGGAACATTCGATCGAATGGTCCACAATGCGAACGACTGTATTCCCGGCCATGCCGACCCTGTTTGGGGCGCAGGGACGGCTCCTCTCGGTTACGCCTGCTCTTCTGACAGCGCGAACGGAAACTGACAAATCCCTGGGCCGCGGTCGAGGCGAACGCCTTGTTGAATGGAGCCAATCAGGGGTCATTTTTGCTCGGCTCCGGACCCGCGACGGCGCCCGGTTCGCGTAAACATACGTAAACATAGATGAATAGTTTCAAGACATCGCTCGGGCATATGCCCGGGCGGCCCGTCTCTCTCGAAGCCTGAACGGAGTTGGCGCGGGCGCCGATGCGTCAACCCTCGGCATTCCCCGTATTCGCCGACGCGCGAGATCGCCGGCAGTCCCGTCAGATCGGAGACCGTGCGGCGAAGTCGGGCATTCTCGCCTTCCCGTTCCTTCAAACGCTTCACCGGATCGCCCTTCAGCCGCCGTATTCAGACCGGCGGCGGCGATACATGACTTCCGTCAGGTCTATCGATCGGCCGGCTTCAGCGATCGGCCGCCCTTGCGACGTCGGCGCGTCAGCCTGACGCAGCGTCGCGACAGTCTCCTCGGCCGTGCGTCTCTTCCTCGGCCGCGAGGCCATATTTCCGGGAGGACCGCCTTTCAGCGGCGGACCAGTCGACCAGCGGCGCGACGAGCGTGAAGCGCCGCGACAAAGCCGCATCCCTGAATGTCCGCGCGACAAAGCCCGTCAGAGCGTTTTTTTGCCGGCGCCGGTTCACATCGGGGATCGAAAAGAACATCGCCATTGCGCGCGCCAATGTGTTGCAACCAGGACACACTCGCTATCGAATCATGGCGACACGGCGGCGGCGCGAGGTTCGTTTTGCGTCAGCGCCACATATGCGTCACATATTCCGCCAAGCGTATCTCGGCAATATTCCGGCGCTTATGGATGTCATGGTTCTGTTACACTTGATCGTCTGGCAATCTATGTGTCACATGGCCATAGTATTTGCTGGGATATCGAAACTGCGTTATGTGGACGCAGTGAGTGTCGAGCAACCCAAGCTTATCCCACTCAATCGGATTTACGAGAAACGCGCGCGCCGCCGGCGAAGCGCGGCGGAAATGGACGAAGCTGCAATTCGCCGCGAGATCAAAATTCGGCGCGGCCAACAAAACTGACGGGGCTGATTATGCGATTTTTGAGACATTTGCTCTTGGCTTCGGCCGCCGGGCTGTTGCTCGTCGGCGGCGCGCAAGCCGCCGATTTGCCGACCAAGAAGACGCCGCCGGCCCCGCCGCCGACGTCCTGCTACGCCAGCTTCTGGGATTGGATGAATGCGAGCGCCACGGACTGCCCGCTGACCTACGGCGGCTTTACGGTCTACGGCACGATCGATATGGGCGCCGGCTACGAAAGCCACGGCGTCGCCTGGAACAACCAGTATCCCACCGGCGTCGAGGAACTGATCTCGAAGAACAGCCAGGGCGGCAAATGGACTGTGGTTCCGGGCGGCCTCAGCCAGTCCAACGTCGGCATCAAGATGTCCGAACCGCTGGGTTCGACGGGCTGGAATATCGTCGGCAACGCTCAGACCGGGTTTGACCCCTATTCCTTGCAGCTCGCCAACGGGCCGGGCGCGATGTCGCAGAACTCGTCGCTCGCGCTGCCGTTTCAAAACGGCAATGGCGACTCGAGCCGCGCGGGCCAGTGGGACAACTCGCTCGCCTATCTCGGCGTGAGCAACGCGACCTTCGGCACTCTGACGTTCGGCCGCGAGTACTCGCTGACCCTGGACGGCGTGAACGCCTATGACCCGATGGGCGGCTCCTACGCCTTCTCGCCGATCGGCTACTCCGGCAAGGTCGGCGGCGCCGGCTCCACCGAAGACACGCGCCCCAACACCGCGTTCAAGTATAACGTCACTTTCAACAATTTCCGGCTCAGCGGCCTTGCGCAGGTCGGCGGATACGAGCAGGGCAACGCTTCGAACGGCGAATACGAGTTGGGCGTGGGCGCGGACTTGTATGGCTTCTCGTTCGACGCCATCTACACCTACATCAAGGATCAAGTGAACCTCTCGACCTTTAACGGAGTGGTTGCTGGCGCTCCGCCGAACGACTTGGGCGCGACCCTTTCCGACAACGACAGCGTGATGTTGCTAGCCAAATATACCTATGGCCCCGTGAAATTCTTCGGCGGCTATGAATACATTAAGTATATGAACCCGAGCGATCTTTACGCCGGAGGGTTTACCTCTATCGGAGATTACCAGGTTTACGGCCCGAAGGTGAACAGCACCGCGTACACCGACAACCTGAACTTCCAGGTCTTCTGGCTCGGCGCGAAGTACTCGATCCTCAGCAACCTCGATGTGACCGGCGCCTACTACCACTACAACCAAGCCAACTACGACACGAACCCGGGCGCGCACTGCGGTCCGAACACCGTGCCCCCGGCCACGGGCTACGCGCCGCAGGGCACCCTCAAGAGCGATTGCGCCGGCACGCTCGACGCCGTGTCGGGACTGATCGACTGGAAGCCCTTCAAGCGGCTCGACGTTTATGCCGGCCTGATGTACTCGCAGGTCAATGGCGGTTTGGCTTCCGGCTATCTCCACACCAACAACGTCGATCCGACGGTTGGCCTGCGCCTGCAGTTCTGATCGAGGCTTGCCAATATCCACGCGATTTCGGACCCCGGGCCTCGAGCCCGGGGTTTTTCTTCGCCGCAGCGGCCGGTTGATCCCAGCGGCCGATTTGACGCTTCGCCAAGGGGCTCGCCGCTGATGCCGGCGCGATGTCTTGGCAAGACGACGAGTTGGCCTCGCCAAGGGCTATCGGACCGGCGGTCGCGTCAACGTCGACCCGACGGTCGGCCCGCGCTCCTCCATGAGCGGGTCTCTTCCACCGTCGAGGGCTTGCCGCAATCGGAGCTTCCTCTCGGTTTCAGCAACCCGCGGCAATGCGCCGGCTCCTGTCGGGATTCGCCCTCGCCATCGGCGATCGCCATCTGCCGACGGAGAAACCAAGAGGAGGCTGTTGGGGGGCGCTTCGCCAAACATCCGATATGATGAAACAAGGCGGGCGCAGCGGAATGGCGCAGCTCATCGCGTGGCGTCGCTTATCCCAACGCATCGAGCGCGCAAAAGCTTGTGTTGCATTGCCAGCTGCCGCCGACCGTCCTGGCGGGGCGCGGGTCGTCGCCGCGGCGTATGCTGTGACATTCGGCGCGAAGCCGAAGGAACGCCCGCGTCCCCGACTCAGGTCGCCGCGCTTGCTGCGAGAGGCGACTTCTCCCGGCGGGAAACCGCGGGGGCGGAGAGCGGTTCCGAGGCGCCGTCCTGGCGAGCCGCGGAAGCCGGGGCGTTGAGCATCGCCTCGACGAGGAGCGCCCTGAGCCGCCTGTTCTCCTCTTCCAGCTCCTTGAGCCGCACGGTGAGGGACGGCGGAACGCGTCCGTGTTCGGCCTTCCAGCGGTAGAACGTGCGGACGCTGATGTTGTGCCGGCGGCAAAGCGCGCCCACGTCCGCGCCCGCCTCGTGCTCGCGCAGCACGCCGACGATTTCGTCATCGCTGAATTTGCAGACGTAAACCATGCACCGACTCGTTGACCTTGATAAGCAATCGTATCGCAGGAACGACGACGATTGCGCGACAAGTCGCAGACGCAATCATAAAAAATCTTTTATAAAAGGAAATTTATAAACATAGTTTTATAAAATATCCGGGCGATTGTTGTTATAGTTATTATTGTCGTGTCTGTTGGTTTGCAACAACGAGCGAAAATGCCGCATAATGTTAGTATGGCCGATATACACGGGCGTTATAGCTTGATTGCGTTAATCTATTCTTGTTGTCAGGCTATGCCGTGGCCCGGACGATTTGCCGGGCTAGGGCGCGGCCAGCACGAAGCCGATTCGGCAAGCGGCGGTCGGGCTCTGGGACACGATCGACAAGGCCGACTTCCGCCTCACGAGAGCCGGCGCGCAATATTCGCTCACCCGGCGCGACGCCTTCGCGGGCGTGGGCGGCGCGCCTTAGACCGACGGGAACATCATTATGACAATCTTGCGATAGCATCCGTACCAGGCTTGTAAAAGCGAGGATCGAACGGCGCGCCGGCGTATTCGGCGCCCGGCTTGGCGAGAGGATTGGGCGATATCCATGCTCATGAGGGCGGATTCAAACGTGAAACCTTCTGTTCTCGTCATTGAGGATGAGCGTGATCTGGCGGAGGAAATTCGCTCCGAACTCCAGGCCAGCGGACATGTCGTCCAACTCGCCGAGAACCGCGAGGAGGGGTTGCGCGCCGCGCGCGCCGGCGGCGCCGCGGTGATGGTCATGGACCGCATGCTGCACGGCGAGGACGGTCTGGCGATCATCGAAACATTGCGCAATGAGGGCAATTCGATGCCGGTGCTGGTCATCAGCGCGCTCTCTTCCGTCGACGACCGCATTCGCGGGCTGAAGGCCGGCGGCGACGACTATCTCGTCAAGCCTTTCGAGTTGCGCGAACTCACCGCTCGAGTCGAAGCGCTGTCGCGGCGCGCGGGGGACGCGCGCGCGACCCGGCTGCGCGTCGGACCGCTCGAGATGGATCTGGTGGAGCGCACGGTGCGCCGCGGCGATCGGCGCGTCGATTTGCTTCCGCGCGAATTCAAATTGTTGGAATATTTCATGCGCCACCCCAATCAGATCGTCACCCGCGCCATGCTTCTCGAAGACGTTTGGAACTTCAAGTTCCTGCCACAGACGAACGTCGTCGACGTTCACATCAGCAATCTGCGCCGCAAGATCGATGAAGGCGGCGAGGCGCGCCTCATCGTCAACGTGCGGGCCTCCGGCTTCAAGCTGCATGTGGACGATTGAGGTTCTGCGCGCGCGCGCCTTCCGCCTCGCCCTCGCCTTCGCGCTGACGATCACGCTGGCCACGTCAGGCGCCTTCTATCTGATTTACCTGCGGGTGACGACCGCGGACGTCGCCTGGGTCGAAGCGCTTCTGATCGACGAGTCGGCCAAGAGCGTCGGCGACAGCGAGGATCGTTTGCGCCGAGCGCTGGACCTGCGCCTCACGCGCGATCTGCGACGGCTCGACTATGTCGCGCTGTTCGACGGGAACGGCGCCTTGACGACCGGCAACGTGCCGACGATGCCGGCGATCGCGGTCGACGGCCGAGCGCATCTCGTCCGCGAATTCCCCGTGCCGGGCTCGAACGACAGAACCGATTCGGCGATTTTCGTCGCCCGCAGGCGGCCTGACGGAGGGGTGCTGCTGCTCGGACGGAGCCTGCTGGAGGTCTATGCGCTGCGCGAGGCCGTTTCGCGCGCGCTGGCCATCGCGCTCGCGCCGACGGTCCTGCTGATCCTCGCCATCGGCTTGTTTTTCGCCGGCCGCGGTTCGCGACGGCTGGCGCGAATTCACAACAAGATCGCCGACATCATGAACGGCGACCTCGGGGCGCGTCTGCCGGAAACCGGCGAAGGCGACGACGTCGACAAGGTCGCGAGCGCCGTCAACCTGATGCTCGACGAGATCAACCGGCTTCTCGATCAGTTGAAGAGCGTCGGCGACAACATCGCGCACGACCTCAGATCGCCTCTCGCGGTGGCGCGCGCCAAGATCGAGGGCGGCCTGGCGCGCGAGGCGACGGTTGAAGATCTGCGCGCGGCCATGGCGGACGCCTTGGATCACCTCGACCGCGCCGCGGTGACGATCGCCGCGCTCCTCAGAATATCGGCGGTGGAGAACGGACCGCGCGAAAAGACATTCGAAGAGGTCGATCTTTCCGCGATTTGCGCCGGCGTTTTCGACTTTTACGAACCTCTCGCCCAGGCGAACGCGCTCGACCTGACGCTCGACGCGCCCAAGCCCACTCTCGTTCGCGGCGACCAGGATCTCATGCGCGAGGCGATTTCGAACCTCGTCGACAACGCGATCAAGTTCACGCCCGCCGGCGGCAAGGTGCGCATCGAGGCGGCGACGGTCGACGGTCGACCTTTGGTGCGCGTGAGCGACACCGGCCGCGGCATACCGCCGCAGGAGCGGGAGAGGATTTTCCGGCGCTTCTATCAGGTCGAAAGAGACGGCCGCTCGTCCGGACATGGTCTGGGACTGAGCATCGCAGAGACCATCGCCAAGCTTCACGGGTTCAATCTCACAGTGGAGGACAACAATCCCGGCGCGCGTTTCGAATTGCGCGGCGCGGACAAGGCGTCGCTCGCCCTGGAGACGGCGCGCTCGTAACCCCTGCGCGGCGCTCTCCCCCCGCGAAAGCGGGGATTCGCGAGCGATGTCAAAATTTTATTTAGTGTTTCGCGTCGTCGTCCGACGGTATCACGCCCCCGCAGGCGGGACGGCGCGCCCGTCGACCCGACGGCGCCGCGCGCCTCTTCGCGCGCCGACTGACGATCCCCTCTCGCGCGAACCCATTCATGCTTGCAATCGTCCGCATCGCCCTCAGTCGCCCCTATACGTTCGTCGTCATGGCGATGCTGATCGTCATCTTCGGCGTGACGGCCTGGATCAAGACGCCGGTCGACATCTTTCCCAACATCGGCATACCGGTCGTCGCCGTCGTTTGGACCTATAACGGCCTGCCGCCGGACGACATGTCGGGTCGCGTCGTCTACTATTACGAGCGCACGCTCAGCGCGCAGGTCAACGACATCGAGCATATCGAGTCGCAGTCGCTGCCGGGTTACGGCGTGGTGAAAGTGTTCTTCCAACCCACCGTCAACATCAACGCCGCGCTGGCGCAGATCACCGCGGCCTCGCAGACGGTCCTGAAGCTGTTGCCGCCGGGGATCACGCCGCCGTACGTTCTCCAGTTCAACGCCTCGAGCGTGCCGGTGCTGCAACTCGCGCTCTCCAGCGAATCGTTGTCCCAGGCGCAAATTTTCGACGCCGGTCAGAACTTCATTCGTCCGCAATTGGCGACCGTGGCCGGCGCCGCCGTGCCGTCACCCTATGGCGGCAAGGTCCGCCAGGTTCAGATCGACCTCGACCAGCAGAAGTTGCAAGCCTACGGGATCGCCGCGCAGGACGTCGTCGATGCGGTCGCGCGGCAGAACCTCATCACGCCGATGGGCACCGAGAAAATCGGCGCCTTCGAATATATCGTCGCGCTCAACGACTCGCCGACGCAGATCGCGGAGCTGAACGGCCTGCCGATCCGTCAGGTCGACGGCGCGACGGTTTTCGTGCGCGACGTCGCGCATGTTCACGACGGCAGCCCGCCCCAGACGAACATGGTGCGCGTCGACGGCTCGAACGCGGTGCTGATGACGATTCTGAAGGCGGGCTCGGTGTCGACGCTCGACGTGATCGACGGCGTGAAGGCGTTGCTTCCCAAGCTGCGCGAGACCTTGCCGAAGAGCTTGCATCTGGAGGCGGTCGGCGATCAATCGGCCTTCGTCAAGGCGGCGGTGTCCTCGGTCATGTCCGAAGGCGCCATCGCCGCGGCGCTGACGGGACTGATGATCCTCGTCTTCCTCGGCAGCTGGCGCTCGACGCTGATCATCACCATCTCGATCCCGCTGGCGATTCTCGCCTCCGTCGCGATGTTCTCCGCCATCGGCGAGACGATCAACGTGATGACGCTGGGCGGTCTCGCGCTCGCGGTTGGCATTCTCGTCGACGACGCCACGGTGACGATCGAGAACATCAACTGGCACCTCGAACAGGGCAAGGACATCGAAAGCGCGATCATGGACGGGGCGCGCCAGATCGTCATTCCCGCCACCGTCTCCTTGCTCTGCATCTGCATCGTGTTCGTGCCGATGTTCAGGCTCGGCGGCGTGGCCGGCTATCTCTTTCGCCCGATGGCGGAAGCGGTCGTCTTCGCGCTGATGGCCTCCTATGTGCTCTCGCGCACCCTGGTGAATACGATGGCGCGCTATCTCCTGGCCAATCAAGCCACCCACGGCGATGGGGAAGCGGCGGCCCCGACGCGCAATCCCTTCGTCATGTTTCAGCGTGGATTCGAGCATCGCTTCGAGCGCACGCGCGCCGCCTACCGGCGGCTTCTCGCGACCGCGCTCGGCGGACGGCGGACTTTCATCGTCGGCTTTTTGGCGGTGGTCGCAGGCTCCTTCGCGCTGACGCCGTTCCTCGGTCAAAACTTCTTTCCGCCCGTCGAGGGCGATCAGATCAAGCTGCATGTGCGCGCGCAGACCGGCACGCGCATCGAGGAGACGGCGCGTCTCTGCGATCGCGTCGAAGCGGCCGTGCGGGCGACGATTCCGCCGGACGCGCTTGTGAACGTCGTCGACAACATCGGGTTGCCGATCAGCGGGATCAACGCGGCCTATGGCAATTCCGGCACGATCGGCGCGAACGACGCCGACATCTTGATCAGCGTGAAGCCCGACTGGGAGAGCAAGGTCGACGACTTCGTCACGCGGCTGCGCGAGCGATTGCCGCGTCAGTTTCCCGGAACGAGCTTCGCGTTCCTTCCCGCCGATATCGTGACCCAAATTCTCAATTTCGGTCTGCCGTCGCCGATCGACGTTCAGATCATCGGCCCGAACATGGACGCCAATCGCGTTTACGCGGACGCCTTGTTGCGGCGCGTCGCCCGCGTGAGCGGCGTCGCGGACGCGCGGATTCAGCAAGCCTTCAACGCGCCGACGCTCAACGTCACGGTCGATCGGGCGCGGGCGAGCCAGGTTGGATTGAGCGAACGCGACGTCGCGACGAGCCTGCAGGACACTCTCGCCGGCAGCATCCAGACGGCGCCGACCTTCTGGTTGAACCCGAAGAACGGCGTCTCCTATCCGATCGTGGCGCAGTCGCCGCAGTATTGGCTCGATACGCTGTCCGGCTTGGAAACCGTGCCCGCCTCGCAAGGCGATTCGAAGCAGCTTCTCGGCGGCGTCGCGACGGTGACGCGCGGCTATAGCGACGCGGTCGTTTCGCATTACGCAGTGCAGCCGGTCATCGACATTTTCGCGACGAATCACGAGCGGGATCTCGGCGCCGTCTCGCACGACATCCAGAACATCCTCGACGAGACGGCCAAGGACGCGCCGCCCGGCTCGACCGTCGTGCTGCGGGGCCAAACCTCGACCATGACGTATGCGTTCACCCAGCTCTACGCCGGTCTCGCGCTGGCGATCGTGCTGATCTACCTGCTGATCGTCGTCAACTTTCAGTCCTGGCTCGATCCCTTCGTCATCGTCAGCGCTCTGCCGACGGCCCTGGCGGGCATCGTGTGGATGTTGTTCGTCACGCGTACGACGCTTTCGGTTCCCGCTCTCACCGGCGCGATCATGTGCATGGGCGTGGCGACCGCGAACAGCATCCTGGTGGTGAGTTTCGCGCGGGAGCGGCTCGCGGACGGCGCCGACGCGCTGACGGCGGCGATCGATGCCGGCTTCACGCGTTTCCGCCCGGTGCTGATGACGGCTTTGGCCATGATCATCGGCATGGCGCCGATGGCGCTCAGCGCCGAGCAGAACGCGCCGCTCGGACGCGCCGTGATCGGCGGCCTGATCTGCTCGACCGTCGCCACGCTGTTCTTCGTGCCCGCGGTGTTCCGGCTCGTCCACGCACGACTGCACGGCGCCGCGCCGGACGCCTCCCCAGGACTTCAAGCCCAGGCTGAGCCGATATGAACGCGAACCCACCATCTAAGATCGACGAGATCACGAAAGAGCGGAAGCCGATGAAGATCGGGCGCGCGCTCGTCGTGCTTGCCGTGGTCGCGGTGGGCGCTGCGATCTGGGGGGTCTCGTTGCGACGCGACGACGAAACGAAACTCGCGCAATGGACGCTCGATCGGGCGGTTCCAACGGTTGCGGTCGTCGCCCCCGAACACGGCGGCGGGGCGCGCGAGCTGGTTCTTCCCGGCGATGTCGACGCCTTCTACAACGCGGTCGTTCACGCGCAAGTGAGCGGATATGTCCATGCGTGGTACAAGGACATCGGCGCCCACGTGAAGGCGGGCGACGTGCTCGCCACCATCGACACGCCGGAACTCGACCAGCGCCTCGCCGAGTCTCGCGAGCAGCTGACCAAGGCCAAAGCCAATCAGGCGCTGGCGGCGGTCACCGCCGACCGCTGGAAGTCACTGCGCCAGTCCGGCGCGGTCTCGCAGCAGGCCGCCGACGAGAAGGTCGCCGACGCGGCGGCCAAGGACGCCGAGGTCGCCGCGGCGAGCGCGAATGTCGATCGCTTGAAAGCCCTTAAGGCCTTCGCCAATATCGTCGCGCCGTTCGACGGCGTCGTCACGCAGCGCAACATCGATATCGGTTCGCTCGTCAGCGATAGCGCCAACGCGAACAGCGGCCTCTTCGCCGTCGCCGACGTGCACGAAATGCGGGTTTACGTCGACGTGCCGCAAAGCTTCGCGGCCGACATGCACGAAGGCATGAAAGCCACGCTCAAGCTGCCGCAATACCCGGATCGAAGCTTCGAGGCGACGATCACGACCACTTCGCAAGCCATCTCCGCGAAGTCGCGCTCGCTGCTCGTGGAGCTATCGGCGAAAAACGGCGACGGCGCGTTGCAGCCGGGCGCATTCGCGGAGGTTCGCTTTCAAATCCCGGAGGCGGCCGATGCGCTTACGCTGCCGGCGAGCGCGATGATTTTTCGCGACAAGTCGGTCGAAGTCGCGACCGTCGGCGCAAACAATCGCGTGGTGATGAAGAAAGTCGAGATCGCTCGCGATCTCGGAAACGAAGTCGCAATCGCCAGCGGCCTGTCGGCCAGCGACCGGGTGATCGCCAACCCCCCCGACTCGATCGACGAGGGCGACGAGGTGCGCATTCTTTCCCCGCCGGGCGCCGGGCGCCCGGAGAGCGGCAAAGACGGCGCGTCGTCGGGACAGACCAGCGACGCGGCGGACCAATCGGTCGTCCAGGACGCGCGAGGACATGCCGAATGAAGGCGCGGTCCCTGCTGGCGGCGTCCGCGGCATTGCTCCTCGGCGGCTGCGATCTCGCGCCGAACTACACGCCGCCAACCCTGGCGCTGTCGGCGCGATTCAAGGAAGCGCCCGCCGCGAGCGACGGAGTTCTCGACGCGACGGGCTTCTGGTGGCGAAGCTTCAACGACCGGACGCTCGACGATCTGCAGGATCAGGTCGACGCGGCCAACCCGAACCTCGCCGCGGCCCTCGCCGCGAACGATCAGGCGCGCGCCTTCGCGGCGGCCGCGCTGGCCGGCCTCTATCCCGAGGTCGACGCCGGCTCGAGCCTCTCATACAACAAGCAATCCAACAACCGCCCGCTTCGCTCCAAGGACCAGCCGACCTACTACGGCGCCAATCAGCTCGGCGCGCAGGTGGCGTCTTACGAGGTCGACATCTGGGGGCGCGTGCGCGATCTCATCAAGGCGGCGAACGCCGACGCCGAAGCCAGCGCCGACGCGCTTGCGCAGGCGCGCCTCGAGCTGCACGCGGAACTCGCGAGCGCCTACATTCGCCTGCGCGGTCTCGACGCCGAAGCCAAGCTGCTTTCCGATACGATCGCCAATTATCAGTCGGCGCTTAACCTGACGCGCGAGCGGCTCGCCGCGCAGATCGCCCCGCCCATCGATGTCGAACGGGCGGTGACGCAACTCGAGAACGTCAAGGCGCAGGCGTCCGATCTTGTCGTACAGCGCAGCGCGCTGGAGAACGCGATCGCCGCGCTCGTCGGCAAATCCGCCGCGTCGTTCACGATCTCGCGCGCCGCTGCGCCGATGACATTTCCCAGGCGGCCTCGCACCGTTCCTTCGGACGTGCTGAGCCGCCGCCCCGACGTCGCCGAGAGCGAGCGGTTCGCCGCCGCGGCGAGCGCGGAAATCGGGGTCGCGCGCGCGGCGTTCTATCCCAAATTCACGTTGAATCTTCTCGGCGGGACGCAGGACACCGGGATCGCCTTGCTGACCCCGGGCAACAGCATGGGCTCGCTTGGGCCGACCGTCTCCGTGCCGCTGTTCGACGCGGGATTGCGGCAAGCCCAACTCGACGCCGCGACCGCCGCCTATGCCGAGGCGGCGGCGCGCTATCGCGCCGCGATTCTGCGCGCGGTCAGGGAAGTCGAGGACAATCTCTCGGCGCTGCGCTGGCTCGCCGAAGAGGCGCGCGAAACCACCGCCGCCGCCGACGCCGCGCGCAAGGCCGCGGAAATGGCGATGTCTCTCTATCGCGACGGCGCGGCGTCCTATCTCGACGTGGTCACCGCGCAAAACGCCGCGCTGGACGCGGAACGTGCGTCGATCGCCTTGCGCACGCGCCAACTCGACGCCAATGTCGGGCTGATGCTCGCGCTGGGCGGGGGATGGTCGTCCGAGGCGAGCGCGAATGTCGAGAGCCGTTGAAACATCGGAAAGACAAGCAAGGGGGACCGCCTTGAACGACGCACCGGAGATTCCCGCCGATTGCGCCCATTGCGCGTTCTGGCGTCGCATGAGGGAATATGAGGGCTCCTGCCGCCGCCGCGCGCCGGAGGCCGACCAGCGCGCCGAACAGGTCGCGCATTGGCCGCAGACCCACAGTCGTCAATGGTGCGGCGAGGGCGCTATCGCCGTCTCGCCCACGCCGGCCTCGACATGCGCCGACTGTCGCTATTGGCGCCATCCGGAGGGCGGCCTCAATCCGGTCGACCGCGGCGACATGCCGATGGCCTGGTGGGCCCTGGCCGGCTATTGCGCACGCCACGCGCCAAAGCCGGTTCCCGAGCCCGGCGCGCGCGCGTTCTGGCGCGCCACGCATAGCGCGGATTCGTGCGGCGAAGGTCTCTCGCGCCGGGCCGACGCGCCGACGGCGCAATAAACCATTCCTTAGTTGCGCTGTTTAACGGCGCCTGCGGCGCTTCGCTCGTGACGTTGCGCCGCGCCGAATCGCTCATAGCCGTCGGTGTGGTCGCGCGCCCCCGCAACCAACCATGCCAAACGCCCGCTCGCCCCAAAGCAAGGAGGCGTTCGCCTCCTTTCGCGAATCCGCGAACTTGACGAACGCGCGGTCCCGGAGCAAGTCCTGGCGACCTTCCGATTGCGATTGAGAGGACGATCCCGTCATGGAACTCGTCGGCATGCTCGACTCGCCCTATGTGCGGCGCGTGGCCGTGGCGCTGATTGCAGCCGGGGTTCCGTTCTCCCATCGGCCGATTTCGCTGTTCCGTCACATCGACGAATTTTCGAAAATCAATCCGCTGCTGAAGGCGCCGACCTTGGTCGCCGACGAAGGCGCGGTGTTGATGGATTCGAGCGTGATCCTCGATTATCTCGCTTCGATCGCGCCCGCCGTCGCCGCGTTGACGCCGAGCGCGCCGGCCGCGCGGCTCGCCGCTTCGCGCGCGACCGGGCTGGCGCTCACCGTCATGGAAAAGGCGGTGCAGCGCCACTACGAGAGGGCGCTGCGGCCGCCGGAAAAGCGCCACGAACCCTGGACCGCGCGGGTCGATCGACAATTGGCGGCGGGGCTCGAAGCGCTCGATCGCGAAACGCCGGCTTCCGGCTGGATCGGCGGCGGCGTTCTCGGCGTCGCCGACATCGGCGTCGTCTGCGCGTTCGGCTTCACCCAACTCATGCTCGCCGACGTCGTCGATAAGGCGCGTTACGCCCGGCTCGCGGCGTTTTGCGCGCGCGCCGAGGAACTGCCGGCGTTCCGCGCCGCGCCGGCGCTCGACGGCGTGAGCGCGCCGGCCGCGCCCGCGCATTGACTTAGACGCGGCGGACGGCCGACAAAGCGCCAAATCCTTGTGAGGCCGAGACCATGCCCAAACTGCCCGAATCCATGCGCGCGATCCTCGCGGCCCGACCCGGCGGGCCAGATGTCCTCGAGCTTCAGACCCGGCCGCGCCCGATCCCGGGCGCGGGCGAAATTCTCGTCAAGGTCGAAGCGGCGGGCGTCAACCGTCCCGACATCCTCCAGCGCCAGGGCGTCTATCCGCCGCCGCCCGGCGCATCGGACGTTCTCGGCCTGGAAGTCGCGGGCGAGGTGGCCGCGCTCGGGCCGGGCGCGTCGCGTCACGCGCTCGGCGCGCGGGTCACGGCCCTCGTTCCCGGCGGCGGCTACGCCGAATATTGCCTCGCCCACGAAAGCGTCGCCCTGCCGATTCCCGCCGGCCTTTCGGCGGTCGAAGCCGCGGCGATCCCGGAAACGTTCTTCACCGTCTGGACCAACGTCTTCGAGCGCGGCGCGCTGAAGGCGGGCGAGACGCTGCTCGTGCACGGGGGAAGCTCGGGCATCGGCACGACCGCGATTCAACTCGCCAAGGCATTCGGCGCGCGCGTGATCGCGACCGCGGGCTCGGACGAAAAAGTGAGAGAATGTGTAGGGCTCGGCGCCGACCGCGCGGTCAATTACCGCACGCAGGATTTCGTCGCGGCGACGCTCGCCGCGACGGACGGCAAGGGCGCCGACGTCATTCTCGACATGGTCGGGGGCGATTACGTCGCGCGCAATTACGCCGCCGCGGCGCTCGACGGCCGCATTGTGCAGATCGCCTTCCTGCGTGGACAGAAGGTGGAAATCGATTTGCGCGTCATCATGGCCAAGCGCCTCTTCCACACCGGCTCGACGTTGCGCCCGCGCTCGGTCGCGGAAAAAGCCGTTATCGCCGAGGCGCTGCACGCCAAGGTCTGGCCGCTGTTGGCGCAGGGGCGCTGCAAGCCGGTCGTCGATTCGGTCTTTCCGCTCGCCGAGGCCGCGAGCGCGCACCGGCGCATGGAAAGCTCGGCCCATGTCGGCAAGATCGTGTTGACGGTCTGAGCGGCCCCATGCCGCGCTACAAGCTGACGATCGAATACGACGGCGCGGATTACGCGGGTTGGCAACGCCAGGCGAACGGCGCTTCGGTCCAGCAGGCGCTGGAAGAGGCGCTGTTGGCGCTGACCGGCGAAACCCCTGTCGTTCACGGCGCGGGCCGCACCGACGCCGGCGTTCACGCGATGGGACAGGTCGCGCATGTCGATCTTGGCTGCGATTGGAGCGGCTGGCGCCTGCGCGAGGCGATCAATGCGCATCTCGTTCCCCATCCCATCGCCGTCCTTGACGCCGCGCCGGCCGCCGACCATTTCGACGCGCGCCGCAGCGCGGTCATGCGTCACTACCTCTATCGCATCGTCAATCGCCGCGCGCCGCTGACCTTCGAGCGCGGCCGCGCCTGGCATGTGAAGCGCGATCTCGACGCCGCGGCGATGCAGGAGGCGGCGCGCGCGCTCATCGGCCGGCACGATTTTTCGACCTTTCGCGATTCGCAATGTCAGGCCAAATCGCCCGTGCGCACGCTCGCGCGCCTCGACGTCGCACGCGAGGGCGACCGGGTCGACTTCGCCGTCGCCGCGCTGTCGTTCCTGCATCGGCAGGTGCGTTCGATGGTCGGTTCGCTCGTCGAGGTCGGGCTCGGCAAATGGCGCGCGGCCGATCTCAGGCAAGCGCTCGAGGCGGCCGATCGCAGCCGATGCGGCCAAGTGGCGCCAGCCTGCGGGCTCTATCTCGCGCGCGTCGATTACGCCGAGCCGAAAGCCGAGAAGTAAAGCTCCAGCGCGCGCTCGTAGACGCGCGAAAGCGCCTCGACTTCGTCGACGCCGACTCGCTCGTCGACGCCGTGCATGGTCGCGCCGACGAGGCCGAATTCGACGACCGGGCAGGCGTCCTTGATGAAGCGCGCGTCCGACGTGCCGCCGCTCGTCGAGAGCTTGGGCCTTCGCCCGGTGACGTCCTCGACGGCCTTCGCCACGAGATCGGTGAAGGCCCCGCGCGGCGTTAGGAACGCGACCGCGTTGGTGGGATCGAAGCTCAGCGTGGCGCGCGCGCCGTCCGCCGCCGCGGCGACGCGACGTTCGATTTCGGCGCTCAGCTTCTGCGGCGTCCAGAGATTGTTGAAGCGGATGTTGAAGACGAGGCGGAGCTCGCCGGGAATGACGTTGGTCGCGGGATTGCCGACGTCGACGGTGACGATTTCGAGATTGGAGGGCTGGAAGTCGGCGGCGCCGTCGTCGAGGGGCGGCCCCTGCAGCGCGTCGAGGATCGGCGCCAGCGCGCGGATCGGGTTTTGCGCGAGATGGGGATAGGCGACATGGCCCTGCTTGCCGGAAAGCACCAGCCGCCCGGTCAGCGAGCCGCGCCGGCCGTTCTTGATCGTGTCGCCGAGCGCCGCGACGCAAGTCGGCTCGCCGAGGACACAATGATCGAAACGCTCGCCGCGCGCGCGCGCCCAGTCCAACAGTTTGACCGTGCCGTTGACGGCGGGCCCTTCCTCGTCGCCGGTGACGAGAAAACTGATCGATCCCTCGAAGGCGCCGCGCGCGACGAAGCGTAGCGCGGCGGCCACGGCGGCGGCGATTCCGCCTTTCATGTCGCTCGCGCCGCGTCCCCAGATCTGGCCGTCGGCGACCGCGCCGGCGAAGGGGTCGAAGCGCCATTTGGCCGCGTCGCCCGGCGGCACGACGTCGGTATGGCCGGCGAAAACGAAATTCGGCGCCTGCCTGCCGAAGCGCGCGTAGAGATTGTCGATCGTCGGCGTCCCCGGCGCCGCGAACGAGACGATCTCGGCGGCGAATCCGGCTTCGGCGAGCAGGCCCCTGAGATAGGGCAGGGCGCCGGCGTCGGCCGGCGTGACCGAGGGAAAGGCGATGAGCGCGCGCGCGATGTCGAGCGCGCTATTGGGCGTCGCGGACATGAGAGCCTCTATCGCGGCCGCATTTCGCGCACCAGCGCCGCCCAAACTAGCACCACGTCGTAGATCGGCGGCTCGGCGTTCGACAGCAATGTCCACAGCCCCGGAAGCTGGCTGCGTTTGAGCGCCTTGATGAGGACGCGCCCGTCCGCGAGGCCGCATACGCACATGCGTCCGACGAGATCGTCGCCGGGCTCTTCGCGCACGTCGTCGTAGAACACCAGCCAATTGTCGAACAGCGCGCCGAGCGAATGGCCGCGGATCTGCACCGCGACGGTTTTCGCGCTCGCCGCGTCGGGCGCGGGGACTTCGTCGAACGGGCCTTGGCCGTCGGCGTAGAAATGGGCGATGGCGCCCGCGCCGACATAGCCGACGAGCGGCACCTTGCCGCCGGTCGCCGGCGCCCGGCCGCCGCCGACGAGGCGCGGCGGCTCGACGCCGAGATAGGCGGCTGCGATCGCGATCTCGTCCGCGCGCAGGCGCCGCGAGCCGTTGAGAAGGTCGGTGACGGCCGAGGGCGAACGCCCGAGCGCCCTGGCGAGGCCGCTGCGGGTCTTGCTGGTTTCCCGGAGGGCGTCACGAATCCAATCGACGGTCATGCGCTATTTATTCTGCTTTTCAGAAGCTACGCAATCATGAAAATCAGAAATATTCCTTGACAGATCGTCGGGATGTTCAGAAACTGAGAACAAAGAGTGAACATCGGCGCGGCCGCCGGCCCCGCCCGTCGCTCTTCTCACGAGGGGAGACCAAGCCGATGCAGGCCCGCAATCGCCGCCGCCCGCCTAAGACCGAGACCGAGCGCCAGGAAGCCGTCGACGCCTGCGCCGCGCACCTTGGCGACCTCAAACGCGCCCATAGCCGCCCGCCCGCCGACGTCGACTTAGCCAGCGTCGCCATCCCTCAGCGCCTGACCGGCGAACCCGTCGCCTCCTACTGCACGTCGCCCGCCCAACTTTGCGCGGAGCTGGCGCAATGACCGGAAAAGCTGCGCCAAGGCGGTCCAAAGCCAAGGGTCGGCCGGGGCCGGACCGGCTCGACGCCACGCCGGAACGGCTCGCCAGGGCCAGCGAAAGCGGCCAGACGGCCGAGCGCGGCGCCGATCGGCTGCGCCGCGTGCTCGATCCCTTCGACGTGATGCGCTCGACCCGCGCGCTTGCGCCTCACGATCCCAGGCTCAACGACATTCGCTGGCTGATCGGCGAGGCGCTGCGGCGCCTGCACGGCCGAGCCCAGCTCGACGCCTTGCGCGCGGTCCCGCTCGAAACCGTCGGCTCGAAGGCGTTCGGTCCGCGTTCCGGCCTGCCGACGAGCGAAATCGCGCTCCACGCGCGCGACAAGCTGCGCGCAGCCGCAGAGCGCGCGGGCGAGGCCGCCTGGCCGATCGTCACGCGCATCGTCATCGAGGGCGCGCGCTTGAGCGACTGCCGCGCCTATGTGCCGGAAATCGTCACGCCTTGGCGGGCCGACGCGGTCGTCGTCGACCGCCTGCGCGTCGCGCTCGACCGGCTCGGCGATCTCCTCGGGGTCACCGCAGGGCGGCGCTGAGCGGGTTGCGGCGGCGTTCGCGCGGCGGCGGACCGTAAGGGAGCAAGGCGCGCGAGATCGCCCCGCGCGTAATATTCTCGCGCTTGCGCCGCGGCGAGCGGCTCCAATGACTTGATAAGGGTAAATATTGCCGTCAAAAAACTCGGGATCGATCGTGGCGGAATTGCGTAGCGCGCCTATCGACGCGCGAATAGTGTCTCTCCGAGCGGCGACAGCCTTGGCGGCGGTCTTTTATTCATGTCGAGTTCATTCGGACTGTGCACGATAGCGCTGGTTCGTGGACAAAGGAGGAATTCATGTTCAAACGCGTTTTGACAGGCGGAGCCGTCGCGGCTCTGGCGGGCGTCGCGATGCTGGCGATCTCGGCGAGTTCGGCTTCGGCCTTCACGCTGTCTTCGCCGTCGCTGGAACAGCCGATGGCGTCGTCGCACATCGACCACGTCTGGTGGCATCATCATCGCCACTGCTGGGTCGGCCGTTGGGGTCACCTGCACTGCCACTGGTGGTGAAAGGCCTTTTCGGTCCGGCTCCTTCGCATTGAGCCGGGTCGGCCAAGCAAGGCCGCGGAAGCGCGCGACGCTTCCGCGGTTTGCGTTTCTCCGCGCTGCCCAGCGAAGCGCCGTCAGCCCTGCATCTTCGCCATCAGCGCATCGGAAATCTCGAAATTGGCGGTGACGGTCTGCACGTCGTCGTTCTCTTCGAGAGCGCCGACCAATCTGAGAATCTTTTCGCCGGCTTCGTCGTCGACCGCGACCGTGTTCTGCGGCCGCCACACCAGCGAGGCCTTGCGCGGCTCGCCGAACTTGGCCTCGAGCGCCTTTTGCGCGTCGCGCAGCGCCTCGACGGCGGTGATCACTTCGTGCTCTTCCGGGCCGGAGACGACGTCGTCCGCGCCCGCCTCGATCGCCGCTTCGAGCATCGCGTCGTCGCTCGCGACCTTGCGGTCGAACACGATTGAGCCGACGCGATCGAACATGAAGGAGACCGCGCCGGTTTCGGCGAGCGCGCCGCCCGCCTTGGTGAAATAGGAGCGCACTTCGCCGGCGGTGCGGTTGCGATTGTCGGTCAAGGCCTCGACGATCACCGCGACCCCGCCCGGCGCGTAGCCCTCGTAGCGCACTTCGTCGTAAGTCTCGCCCTCGGCGCCCGAGGCCTTCTTGATCGCGCGCTCGATATTGTCCTTGGGCATGTTCTCGGCCCGGGCGGCGATCACCGCCGCGCGCAGGCGCGCGTTCATCGCGGGGTCGGGCAGGCCCATTTTCGCCGCGACGGTGATTTCGCGCGCTAGCTTGGAGAAGAGCTTGGAGCGGATCGCATCCTGCTTGCCCTTCTTATGCATGATATTCTTGAACTGACTATGACCGGCCATGCCTCGCCCCAGGGAAGCGCGCGGGGGCCCGCGCGCAATGTGAAATTTGGGGCTTCCTATACGCCGCGCCTTGCGCTTAGGGAAGGCGGCGGCGCGTCATGACGAAGGGCTCAAAACCGTGAAGACCGCGCTCGAAATCATTCCCGGCCTCGTCCACTACCCCGGCTACCTCGATCGCGCCGCGCAGGAGGCCCTGCGCGAGGACTTGCGCGCCGTTCTGGCCGTCGCGCCGCTGTTCCAGCCGCGCATGCCGCGCACGGGCAAGGCGTTCTCGGTGCGCATGACCAATTGCGGGCCGCTCGGCTGGGTCTCCGACGAGCAGGGCTATCGCTATCAGCCGGCTCATCCGACGACCGGCGCGCCGTGGCCGGCGATGCCGGCGCCGCTCCTCGAAGCCTGGGCCGAACTGGCGCCGGGCGCGCCGCCGCCCGAGGCGTGCCTGATCAACTTCTACGATCGGAGCGCCCGGATGGGCTTGCACCAGGACCGCGACGAAGCGGAGTTTTCCGCGCCGGTCGTTTCGCTCTCGCTCGGCGACGCGGCGCTGTTCCGCGTCGGCGGCGTGACGCGCGGCGCCCCGACGCGCTCGTTTCGCCTCGCCTCGGGCGACGCGATGATCCTGGGCGGCCCGGCCCGCCTCGCCTTCCACGGCGTCGACCGCATCCTCGCGGGCGGGTCGACGCTGCTCGCCGAGGGCGGGCGGATCAATCTGACGCTGCGGCGGGTGACGCGCGCTTAGAGCGCGTACCTCTTTTGGCGGCCCGGCGGGCTCACTCCCCCTTCGGCGCGGCCTTCGCTCCGCCCTTGGAGACGCCGACCAGGGCGGGCCGCAGCACGCGTTCGCCGATCTTCCAGCCGCTCTGCATGACCTGGGCGACGGCGCCGGCCGGCACGCTCTCGTCGGGAGCTTCGTACATCGCCTGATGGAAATTCGGGTCGAATTTCTCGCCGAGCGGCTCCAACTTGGCGACGCCGTGGCGCCCGAGCGCGGTTTGAAGGTCGCGCGCCGTCAATTCGACGCCTTCGATCAAGCTCTTCATGGAGCTGTCGGCGCTCGCGCGCGCCTCCGCCGGCACGCTTTCGAGCGCGCGGGCGAGATTGTCGGCGACGGTGAGCATGTCGCGCGCGAAAGCGGTGACGCCGTAGGCGCGCGCGTCGGCGACTTCGCGTTCGGTGCGCCGACGCAGATTTTCCATCTCCGCGAGGACGCGCAAGACGCGATCCTTCAGTTCGGCGTTTTCCGCGTTGAGCTTTTCGATCACGGCGAAGCCGTCGGCCTCGCCGGGCGGCGTCGCGCCGGCCGCGGTTTCGGAGGTCTGCGCGTTGGTCGTATCGTTCATGTCGTCAAAATCCCGGATTTGGTCGCGCCCGATATCATGGCTGGCGGGGCAAAAATCAAGCGCGGGCAGGCCCGCGACGCCGCGCCGCGCCTTTTTAGAAGATCGCCAACAGATGCCTCTTTATCGCAGCCTGACGCGACGGCGACGTGATCTTCAGCCCGGTCAGATCGGTGACGTAAAAGGAATCGACGGCCTTCTCGCCGAAGGTCACGATATGCGCCGAACCGATGTTCAAATTGAGCTTCGAGAGCGCCGAGGTCAGATCGTAGAGCAATCCCGGACGGTCGAGCCCCGAAACTTCGAGCACCGTGTAGCGCCTCGACAGGGTGTTGTCGATCATCACCTCGGGCGGAATCGCGAAGGCGCGCGCCCGGGCGTCGCGCCCGTTCTTGGCCGAGATGATTTCGCGGACGCGAATTTCGCCGCGCAACGCCTGCTCGATGGTGCGCGCGATGCGCCCGGCGCGCCGGAGTTCGTCCTCGTCGCGATCGAAGGCGCGCGAGACGGAAATCGTGTCGAGGGCGAGTCCGTCGGTCGTGGTGAAAATCTGCGCGTCGACGATATTGCCGCCGGCGCCCGCGCAGGCGCCGGCGATGATCGCGAGCAGGCGCGGGTGGTCGGGCGCGACGATCGTCAGTTCCGTCACGCCGCGGTAGGCGTCGCTCGCGACTTCCGTCGCCAGCGAGCGCACGTCGGCCGCCATCGCATAGAGCAGTTTGGCGTGGGCGACCTGGCGCGGCAGATCCACTTTCAGCCAATAGGCGGGGTAATGGCGTTGCGCATAGGCGTCGAAGTCGGGGTCGGACCAGCCGGGCAGGGCGCGCCTCAGCGCCTCTTGGGCGGCCGCGACGCGCGACTTGCGGTCGATCGCCGAGTGCCCGCCGCCGAGCACGACTTCGGTCTCCCAGAACAGCGTGCGCAGCAATTGGCCTTTCCAGCCGTTCCATACGCCCGGTCCGACGGCGCGGATGTCGCACACCGTCAGCGCGAGCAGCATTCTCAGTCGCTCCAACGTCTGCACGATCGCGGCGAGGGATTCGGCGGTGCGCGGGTCGGCGAGATCGCGCCCCTGCGCCATGTTCGACATCGTCAGATGCTGTTCGACGAGCCAGGCGACCCGGTCGCAATCGGCCGGCGACAGCCCCAGGCGCGGGCAAAGGCGGCGCGCGACCTCGGCGCCGGCGATCGAATGATTCTCGGGACGTCCCTTGGCGATGTCGTGCAGGAAGGCGGCGAGGTAAAGCGCCGTGCGATTGGCGATATGGGGCAGGATTTCGCTGACGAGCGGGTGGTCCTCGGTAAGAAGCCCCGATTCGATCTGGCTGAGGACGCCGACGGTGCGCAGCAGGTGCTCATCGACGGTGTAATGATGGTACATGGAGAATTGCATCATGCCGACGACGCGGCCGAAGTCGGGAATGAAGCGGCCGAGCACGCCGGCTTCGTTCATGCGCCGGAGCGCAACTTCCGGCGAGCGGCGCGACGTCAGGATTTCCAGGAACAACCGGTTGGCTTCCGGGTTGGCGCGCAGCTTGGCGTCGATGCGCTTGAGCGACTGCGTGACGAGCCGCGCCGCGTCGGGATGGATCGCCAGGCTCGACCGGTCGGCGGCCCAGTAGAGACGGACGAGGTTGACGGGATCGCGCTCGAACGCGTCGGCGCGGATCACGTTGATGCGGTCGCGCTCGATCTTGAAGTCGACGGCGTCGGCGACGGCGCGCGGTCGGCGGCGCAATCGGCGGAGAAAGCGGTCGAGCGCCTGGGTCGGCTTGGCGTGCCGCTCCTCGAGCGCGGCGCAGACGATCGCCGTGAGATCGCCGACGTCCTTGGCGATGAGGAAATAGTGCTTCATGAAGCGTTCGACGTCGGCCTGGCCGGCGCGCGCGGCGTAGCCGAGCCGTTCCGCGATCGGGCGCTGCAGATCGAAGCTCAGGCGCTCCTCGGCGCGCCCGGTGAGAAAATGCAGGTGGCAGCGCACCGCCCATAGGAACTCCTCGCAGCGCGAAAACAGCGCGAACTCCCGATGCGAGAACAGGCCGGCCGCGACGAGCTCGTGGGCGTCGCGCACGCGATAGACGTATTTGGCGATCCAGAACAGCGTGTTGAGATCGCGCAAGCCCCCCTTGCCCTCCTTGACGTTGGGCTCGACGAGATAGCGCGATTCGCCCGCGCGCTTGATCCGCGCGTCGCGCTCGGCGAGCTTGGCGGCGACGAACTCGCTCGCGGTCTTGGCGACGATTTCCTTATCGAAGCGGGCGCGCAGCCGGTCGAAAAGCGCTTCGTCGCCCATGATGAAGCGGGCTTCGAGCAAGGCGGTGCGGATCGTCATGTCGGCGCGCGCCTGTTTCAGGCATTCCTCGATCGTGCGGGTGGCGTGGCCGACCTTCTGCTTGAGGTCCCACAGCACATAGAGCAGCGTCTCGATGAGTTTTTCGCCGCCCGAGGGCGCTTCGCTCGGCAACAGGAACAACAGATCGATGTCGGAGCCGGGCGCGAGCAGGCCTCTGCCGTAGCCGCCGACCGCCACGATGGTGATGCGCCCGGTTTTCGCCCAGGCGGGGTGGAGGAAGCGCGCGGCCATGTCGTGGATGGCGCGGATGATCTCGTCTTCGAGGTCGCTGAGCTGCGCCGCGCAGGCGCGTCCCTTGCCGCCCTCCTCGAGCGCGCGGCGCGCGTCGGCGCGGCACTCTTCCAGCCGTTCGCCGAACAGCTCGACCGCTTGGCGCCGGAACGCGGCGTCGTCCGTCGGCGTTTCCCGGCGCAGCGCCGCCAGCTCGTCGTCGAGCCGCGCGCGGTCGAAGCCGCCTTTCGGCGCGACGGCGCGGGGCCGGCGCGCGCCTCGAACGGCTGCGGTGGAGGTCTCCATGGCGGGGCCCTAACCTGAAGCGGCGGGATCGGAGGCCTGCGGCGCGAAGGCGCGCCGCTTGGCCTCGATCACGTCCCAGATCGCCGCGGCGAGGTCCGGGCCGCCGAGCCGCCGAATCGCCCTGATGCCCGTCGGCGAAGTGACGTTGATCTCCGTCAGATGCCCGTCGATGACGTCGATGCCGACGAAGATCAGGCCGCGACGCTTCAATTCCGGGCCGATTGCCGCGCAAATCTCGCGCTCGCGCGGCGTCAGTTCGGTCTCCTGCGCCGAACCGCCGCGAACCATGTTGGAGCGGATGTCGTCGCCGACCGGCACGCGGTTGACCGCGCCGAGCGGCTCGCCGTCGACGAGGACGATGCGCTTGTCGCCAGTGGCGACCGCCGGCAGGAATTTCTGGATGACCCAGGGCTCGCGGAAGGTGACGGAGAAGAGGTCGAACAGCGAACCGAAATTCGGATCCTTGGTCGCGATCTTGAACACTGCCGCGCCGCCGGCGCCGTAGAGCGGCTTCATCACGACTTCGCCGTGCCGGGCGCGAAACGCCTCGATCGCCGCGCGGTCGCGCGCAATCAGCGTCGGCGGCATCAGCTCGGGAAAGTCCATCACGAACAGCTTTTCCGGCGCGTCGCGCACCGCGCGGGGGTTGTTGACGACCAGCGTGCGCGGATGGATGCGCTCGAGCAGATGCGTCGTGGTGACATAGGCCAGGTCGAACGGCGGATCCTGACGCAGCAATACGACGTCGACCTCGGCGAGATCGACGCGGCGCGCCTCGCCGAGGCTGGCGTGTTCGCCCTGGGCGTCCCTGACGCTCAGCGGCCGGGCTTGCGTGACCAGATTCGCGCCCTCGAGGCGCAATTGATCAGGCGTGTAGTAAAGCAGCGCGTGTCCGCGCGCCTGCGCCTCGAGCAGCAGGGCGAAGGTCGAGTCGCCGGCGATGCGAATGCGCTCGATCGGGTCCATCTGCACGGCGACGGTCAAAGGCATGGCGGAAAGGCTTCCTGTCAGTCGAGATCCAGCCTATACGCCGCGCCGACGTGGCGGGGAAGACGCCCCGGCGCGATGAACACCGCGTCGCCGCGCAGCGTCGCGCCCGCCGCCCAGGGGTTGCGGGCGAGCCAGACCCGCGCGGCGCGGGAAATGCGCCGGCGCTTGGTCTCGAGAATCGCGCTCGCGGCGTCGTCGAGATTGTCGCGCGCCTTGACCTCGACGAAGGCGATCGTCTGGCCGCGCTGGGCGACGATATCGATCTCGCCGCCCGAGACGACGAATCGGCGCGCCAGGACGCGATAGCCCTTCAGCCTCATCAGGAGGGCGGCGATTCCCTCGGCGCGCAAGCCGAAGAGATAGGCGCGCCGCCGCGCCGGCGCCGGCCGCCGCTCGCCCATCAGCGCCGCGCGCCGGCAAGACGCAGCGCCCGCGCATAGACCTGCCGCCGCGGCAGGCCGGTTTGCGCGGCGACCGCCGCGGCGGCGTCCTTGACGGAGAGGGCGCCGAGCGCCTCGACGATCTCGCGATCGAGCGCGTCCGCGTCGAGCTGCGGCGCCGCCCGCGGTGGGCCGACGACAATGACGATCTCGCCCTTGGGCGGCCCTTCGACCGCGTAATGCGCGGCCAGCTCGGGCAAGGTCCCTCGGCGCGTTTCCTCGTAAAGCTTGGTGAGTTCGCGCGCGACCGCGGCGGGCCGCGGCCCGAGTTCGGCGGCGAGGTCGGCGAGCGCGGCGGCGAGCCGGCTCGGCGCCTCGTAAAACAGCAGCGTCGCGGGAATGCCCGCGAGGGCGTTGATTCGTTCGCGTCGCGCGGCGGCCTTGGGCGGCAGGAAGCCTTCGAAGAAGAACCGGTCGGTCGGCAGGGCCGCGCTCGTCAGCGCCGCCAGCATCGCCGAAGGGCCGGGGACGCTCGTCAATGGGATCCCCGCCGCTGCGGCCTCGGACGCCAGTTTGTAGCCGGGATCGGAGATCAGCGGCGTGCCGGCGTCCGAGATCAGCGCCAGCGCTTCGCCCGCGGCGAGGCGCGCGAGGAGGCGCGGACGCGCTTGCGCCGCGTTGTGCTCGTGATAGGCGACGAGCGGGGTGGAAATTTCGTAACGGTCCATGAGATGGCGGGATACCCGCGTGTCCTCGGCGAGGACGGCGTCGGCCGCCGCAAGCGTCGCCAGCGCGCGCAGCGTGATATCCGCGAGATTGCCGATCGGCGTCGCCACGATATAGAGGCCCGGCGCGATCGGCGCGGCCTCGACGCGCGCGCCCAGCGCCGAGAAGCCGCGCGACCTCGGCGGACTCGGCGGCGTCTTCGTTTCATCCAAGCGGCGCGTCGCCATCTTCGCCCCGATCCTGGGACACGATCCGACAATCCCCTTATCACCAGGGAGTGAAAAAGCCACAATTACCGCAAATGCTGAGGACATCGCGGGTTGCATGAGGCGCCGCCGGCGCGAAGGGCGTAAAGTGACGTCGGGTCTGAAGCGATTCGCTCTTGCGCCCCTTTGGAGGTCGTGATGCCGGCAAGCGCCCCGTTGACGCTCGGAACGCGCGGGCTCGTTCAACACGCGTGTCGGGCATTGGCCGGGAGCCTCGTTCTGGCGCTCGCGGGATGCAATGTGGGCGGACTGGGCCTGCCCAGCCCCGATCTCGGCCCGGCGCCGGTCCCGCAGGTCCAAACGCAGCCGCTCTCCGCGCCTTCCGGGCCTACGGTCGGCGAGGTTCTGGGCACGGGGCCAATCCGGGTCGGCCTGATCCTGCCGTTGACGCAGAACGGCGGCCCGAGCGTGGTGGGCGCCTCGCTGCGCAACGCGGCGCAACTGGCGATCGAAGAATCGGGCATGGGCGACATCACGCTGATGATCGAGGACGACCATGGGACGCCGGACGGCGCCGCGCAGGCCGCTCAGGCCGAACTCGGCGCGGGCGCGGAAATCATCCTGGGGCCGTTGCTCGCGCCCGAAGTGCGCGAAGTCGGGCGCCTCGCCAAGGCCGCGGGACGTCCCGTCATCGCGTTCTCGACCGACGAGAGCGCCGCCTCGCCCGGCGTCTACCTCTTGTCCTTCCTGATCGAATCCTATGCCGACAAGATCGCGGAATACGCGGCCTCGCGCGGCAAGAAATCCTTCGCGGTGCTCGCGCCGCAGAGCGACTACGCCAATGTCGCGGTGGGCGAATTCCAGCAGGCCGCGGCGCGCGTCGGCGCGCGCATCGTGACCGTTGCGCGTTATGCGCCGGGCCAGCCGCAGAGCGCCGCTCAGGAAATCGCCGGCGTCGCCGGTCAGATCGATGCGCTGTTCATCCCCGAACAGGCCGACGGCATGAGCGCGGTCGGTGCGGCGCTGGCGGCGAGCGGCGTCAAGACGCAGATTCTCGGCACGGGGGTGTGGAACGATGCGCGGGTGACGAAGCTGCCGGCGCTGCAAGGCGCCTGGTTCGCCGCGCCTGACAACACTGGTTTCAACGCCTTCGCGCAGCGCTACAAGGCCAAGTTCGCCCTCGATCCGCTGCGGCTCGCCTCGCTCGCCCATGACGCGGTTTCGCTGACGGCGGCGCTCGCGCGCGCGCAGGGCGCGCAACGGTTTTCTCAGAGCGTCCTGACCAACGCCTCGGGATTCAACGGCGTCGACGGCGTGTTCCGCTTCCGCGCCGACGGCCCGAACGATCGCGGCCTCGCGGTGATGCAGATCAGCGCCGGCGCGGCGAGCGTCATCAGCCCGGCGCCGCAAAAGTTCCCCGGGAGCTGAGGGCGGGCGCAGTCCAAGCGGGCGTCATCGCAATTCCACGACGCTGGCGCCCGAGATCCGCGCCCAGCCGTCCGGCATGAGCTGGAACTGATCGATCGCCGCGACAGCGAAAGAGCCGCGTTCGCTGTTCCAGTTCAGGCGCTCGACCGAGACGCGCGGGCGGTCGATGCGCACCAGATTGAAGGAATTCGCGGCTCCCCGCAGTCGCGTGGAAGTGGCGGAGCCGGCCTGGATCAGCAGCGGCGCGCGGCCGGGAATATTGTAGAGCGCGCCACTGTCGCTGACGCCGCCCAGGTGCAGGTGACCGGACAGGATGATGTCGACGCCGTGATAGGCGAACTCGGCCAACGCCATTGCGGCGCGTCCGAGAACCCCATGGGCGTCGCGAGCGTTCGGGATGTCGAAGGGATGATGGGTGACGATGATGCGGGTCACGCCCGGCCCGCATTCGGCGAGCCGCGCGCAAGCCCGCTCGACCTGCCGGCGATTGATGCGCCCGCTGGTGAGCGTCAGGGACCGCGCCGTGTTGACGCCCGCCACGGCGATCTCG
>Ga0187852_1000834_pt1 | contig 31706 bp, 26 predicted proteins | sample June2016WEW_6_40_FD_134511 | JGI IMG/M metagenome (GOLD analysis project Ga0187852, IMG submission 134511) | Peatland microbial communities from SPRUCE experiment site at the Marcell Experimental Forest, Minnesota, USA - June2016WEW_6_40 | ecosystem: Environmental > Terrestrial > Soil > Wetlands...
CGAGGCGGCGTACCTGCTGAACATCTCCCGGGGCCTTGCCTACGAGCTGGTAGCCCGGGGAGAACTCCCTGCTGTCCGGCTCGGCCGGCGGATTGTCATCCCCCGGGTCGTCCTGGAAGAGCTGCTCGGTACGGCGATCCGCTGACGCAGGAGCTGCGCGGCACCAGTGGATGCTCGCGATATCCCCGTGCGGCACCTTGTAGATAGTTCCTGGGGTGTCCCCTCCTGCTGGTTGTCAACCCGGCGCTGGACGGTGATGGCCGCTCGTCGGCCCCGATGCCGCGCATGCTTTGCCTTCCCGGCGGACCACCCCGCTTCGTCTACCAGGTGGTGCTGGGTTCCCAACCGACCGCCTGACACTGCGGCTCGGGCCGGTGCAGAACGGTGCCGCCCAACTCGACATCGAGGCCTGTTTCGAGTCTTGTGCCGCCAGATCGCCAGCCCAGCTTGCCCTCAACCCGCAAACTCAAGGCCGCTACTGCTGCCTACTGTGGCGGACTCATGTCACTCGCCTAGACGTGGCAACGTCGACCGGTCGTCGCAGGCATTCGATCCCACCGCGCTAGCTCGGTTGCTCGGCCATTCTGCCGACCGCAGCTCCCCGCCGACTTCTGCAACCGGCTGGCTGACCGGCGAGCTCTTCGGTCTCGGCGGACTGACCGCCCGGGTGTCGAAGTGCGAACGACACCACGCTGTCTCGGCCGTCACAGAGCGTCTCCGCGCCGGTGGCCGTCGAGATCACTGACGATGCGGGGTATTCCCGTCACGACCCTCGCCTCCGCCGCCCTCGACCGCTGTATTGTCCGATTGGATTCGAACCGCGTGCTGGCGGGCGATGATGTCGTAGTGGTCGGCGCTTGCACCGTCGTGACGGTGGTCCACGGCCAGCGGGCAGGGGAGCGGGCACACAAGCTCTCCGGTGCCTAAGCCGTTACTACAACCGTTACTACAACTCCGTGGATCTCGCCGTACTGATGGCGGCGGAGTGGACTAGCGGCCCAGTTCAGGGGCACTCCGTAGACGAGTCGAGACCTTATGAACGTCGGTTAACGCCCTCATAACCCGAAGGTCGCGGGTTCAAATCCCGCCCCCGCCACCACCAGCCGTGGACCGCCAGGGCAGCAACGACGCCGGTCGCGGCGCTGTCGTTTGGGCGCGGTTGCTAAAGGCGGACGTCGTCGGCCTCGCGGGCTTCGTCGGGCTTGAGAGTGATCCAGAGATCGTGTTTGACCAGGGTGGCGAGCAACCAGACGATCTATCTTGTGAAAATGAGGGCACTAAGGGATCGCGGATGGCATGAGAATCTGACGACCTGCCTCTCGATTGTCTCAAAGGGCTCTTCGGGGCTGAGAAGGTATCGCATCGACCTCACGCGTAAGGCGTGAGGTCCCGGTTCGACTGGTAGCTCGACTGTCTGTCCATTGGAGATTGAACCGACGACGCTCCCGTCAATCACGACCTTCCACGTTCGAGCGCGGACTGAGTGGCTTGACCCCCAGCTCTTTCGCGAGAGCCTCACGGTTGCCATTGCGGGCATGGCATTACACCTTTCACAGTCGGAGTTCGGTAGCGCTGACCAGCCCCTACTTCCATCGTTGACTCCATTGTGCCAGCGTCCGCTGCCGCCGCATTGACCCGGGTGGTGCTTAGAGCACTACCGACTGCTTTGCTGACATGCCCGTGGAGGCGTTCTTCTCAGCCGTCATCGCTTGGATGGGCCGCGACGGGGCTCTCGGGCTATGGCGCCTCGAGACACGACTGGTCCCAACTGGTCTGAGCATCGGGATGACCTCGCCTCGGGTCGACCTCGACTGCGCCACGGTGCTAGTCGCCGGCTCCCGGGACGAAACGCTCGACCTCCTGGACAGCAACCGCCGCCATGAGCGCATCGCTGATGGACTGACCGTTCTGCGGGCGCTACCGATCATCCCGGCTTCGCTCTCGATAGCGGAGCTGGCCCAGAAGACCATGGAACAGGTTGAAGCCCAGATCCACCGTGGGGTTCAAATGCCTCCGGGCAGCGCGTGGCCCGCTGGGCTGCCGGTGATCGCTGGGCCCCTAGAGGTGGTCCACATCGGCCACTAGGTGGCTTGTGGCAAGGTTATGAAGCCTCGAGGACCACCTGGCGTTCGGCTTCTTCGACGTTCGAGAGACCGGTCACCAAGGATGTCATCGTTGGCCTGGTTCTCGGACCGACGTTCAGTCCTCGTTGGCACCTCCGGAATGTTCGGGCATTCGCTGACACATTTGGCGTGTCTCATAGAGTGCGTCTTCTGCAATGGACGAGCGGTCGCGCGGAGTTGGTCGCGTCCAGATCAAGTCGTAGGTGGCAACGGCGATACGAACTGTGTCGGGCCAGATGGTCGCCCCTCCGTGGGGGTTCCCCTAGTTCAGTCCGCCGAGGCTCCGTGTATCACAGACTTGTGGTCTTTCGGGGGTTCCATCACGGGGCGAGGTTCGCCATTGGGCGTGTCGACCCCGGCCTCTGCCGAGGAGGCGATGTCCTCATTGATCAGTCTGTGTGAGTAGATGTCGAGCAGCGCGAGAGCGACCAGCCGGTCACCTTCGGGTGCGAACATGTCCGTGCCCAACGCTCGGGATACGTGTTCATGGAGCAAGGGGATGCTTACCGCCATGGCAGTGACCAGTGCGGCCCGGATCCGTCGATCGACGACCGGTGGGTCGGAGCGGCGCGTGTCGGCGCGTGCGACCCATTGTTCGGTCATGGTCACCATCTCGTCGAAGATCGAACCCACCGTGGTGGAGCCGTCGATCAGAGCACGTGCCATGTACCGCTGGAACGGCTTCAACCCCTGTTGAGCTTCGGCCGCGCCACTCGGATCGTCTAGGAGCCGAGTATTGATGCGATGCAGGACCTCGAACACATAGCCATCGCATGCTCGGCGCAGTGCCTCCTTGGATCCGAAGTGGTGTCGCAACAATCCGGGTGATACCCCGGCCGTCTGGGCGATGTTTCGGATGGTGGCGCGCTCGTATCCATCTTCGGCGAAGTGCTTGAGGGCTGCTACCCGGATTCGGGCTCGAGCGGTGAGATCGTCGAACGCGGTCCCACCAGGCACGTCGGACGTACTCATCGTCGGCGCGGGCTGATTTGATCGGTCGGCAGTCATTCGCCTTGCAAGTCCCGTTGCCTGAACGCGAAACCCCCGATCAGCGCGCTCACGATACCGGTAGCCAGCATCGTGCCATTGGCTTCCCAGTTTGGAGACACGGCAGGGGCGGCCGCCATCTGGTGGAAGACCGAAGCGTCGAGTATCCAGTGGTTCGTTGCGCCGATGCCACCGATAATGACGACGAGCAACGACCAGCCCAGCAGTGCATAGACGACGATGGACGCGGCTCGGGGCCAGACGCCGAGTCCTAGCACGCCGATGCCCAAGACGGTGATCGCAGGTGGGACGAGATTCACACCCGCGTCTACCAGGGTCGTGAAACTCACTCCAGAGTGCTGGCTGGTCGCGCCGAGCCAGGCAAACACTCCAGCTGCTACCCCCCCTACCAAGAGAACAACTGTCGCGACGAGCAGCCTTCCGCCGAGCCACGAAAAACGAGAGGTGAGGCGGACCAACAGGTGGTCGAGGCGCCCCTCTGACTCTTCAGAGCGCGCCGCTGTGATCTGACCCGCCGCGACAAAGCCTACCAATACCGCCATGATGAGGAAGCACACGCCGAGCACTGCATCAGCGCCGGTGCCCGGTGCTCCGAGCTTCGCGAACACCTGTTGTACCGATGACCCCGAGATTGTCCCGCCCGCCGATTTCGCGATGAGACCGAACAGCAACCCCGAGACTGCGATCGCCACCCACCAACCAATGACGGCGGGTCGAACAAGCCGGATCGACAGTCCCATGGGGCTGGACAGCAATCGGAGGTGCTGCCGGCCACTCGCACGGTCCGGCAAGATGCTCGCACCGACGTCGCGCGTACCGGCAAGATGCACGGCGACGGCAACCAGCACCGCGGTGAAGAGGACGATAGGCAGAAGCGCGAGCGGTTGGGGTGCGGTGAGGGGCTGGACCTGCTCCACCCAACCGAGTGGGGAGGCCCAGATCAGCCCATGGAGGCCGACGCCAGCGTCGGCGACCATCCGCACCGCGTAGCACACGCCGAGGAACGCCGCAGCATAGGAGGCGGCCTGACGACGGGTTGCAGCAAGCTGGCTGGTGACGGCGCCGACTGCAAGGAACATGACTGCAGTCGACACCATGGCGAGAGCGAAATAGAGCGCCGGTCTGGCTGCGATGTCGATTTGCGATGACAGACCGGTGATGACCGTGATCAAAGCTGTGATCGCCCACAGCGTGAAGATGCCAGCACCCAGGCCGGCGAGCCCCTGGGCAGCGGCACCCCTGCGAGTGGTCTGGCCGGCAAGTAGGAGCTCCCAGCGCCCATTGTCCTCTTCACCGCGCAGGAGTCTCGTACTGGTCAGGAGTCCCCATACGGCGCCGAGAATGATCAGCGTCATGGAGATCTTGAAGACGGTGAAGCCGGCCACCGTCTGCAGCTGTGGCGCGGGTCCGAAGAGCGCGCTCGTCGCTTTGTTCGAGCCGTATGCAGCCGCCAAGGCGTTCCGTTCGGCATGCGTCTTGTAGATCCTCGTGTAGCTCAAAGCTGATGAGGCGATGGCGACGCCGAAGATGTAACCCCACAGAACCCCTGAACGGACCGCTTTGCGAGCGGTCAGGCGCGCGACGACGGTGCCTGGAGATCGTCCTAACCGGGTCGGCACCTGGACTGCGAGCTCAGCTTGCAATAATCTGCGTCTCGTCGCTTTGGCCGTTCCCACCGTACTGAGCGAGAAACAGCTCTTCCAGCGAAGGCTCGCGGCTCAACAGCTCCATGACGCGCGAGGCCGCCAGCACCTTCAGCAGCGGCTCGACCGAGCCACGGACATGGCAACGGACCAAACGACCGTCTGCCTCCACCGAGCTCACGCCGGCGACACCGGAGAGGTCAGGAGTCGCGCCGTCGAAGGTCGCTTCGATCGTGAGGGCGGAGAGGTGTCGCATCTCGGCCAGCGTGCCCATCTCGACGAGCTTCCCCTCCCGAAGGATGCCCACCCGATCGCAAAGTGCCTCTACTTCGCTCATGATGTGTGAAGAGAGGAAGACGGTCTGGCCGCGATCCCGTGCTTCATGGATGCTGTGGCGAAACGCCTGTTCCATCAGCGGATCGAGTCCGCTGGTCGGTTCGTCGAGGACGAGCAGATCGGCACGTGTCATCAACGCAGCGATCAGGATGACCTTCTGCCGGTTTCCCTTGGAATAGGCACGGACCTTCTTGGTGGGATCGAGGTCGAACCGGGCGATCAGCTCGTCCCGGTATGTCTCGTCCACGCGACCCTGCACGCACCCGAGCAGGTGGAGGGTCTCGGCGCCGGTGAGCGACGGCCAAAGGTTCGCCTCACCCGCCACGAAGGCGAGGCGGCGGTGGGTCTCAACAGAACGGTGTTCGCAGTCGAGTCCGAAGATCTCGCCGTGGCCCTGTGTCGGTTGGATCAGCCCTAGCAGCAGCCGGATGGTTGTCGTCTTGCCTGCGCCGTTGGGGCCGAGGAAGCCGACCACCTCGCCCTGAGCGATTTCAAGATTGAGGTGATCAAGGGCGACGACGTCGCCGTAGCGCTTGGTCAGGTCCTCGGTGCGTATGGCCGTGGTTCCCACTGGCACCTGCCTCTCGATCATCGAACTATACACAAGTGTAATTTATTGTTCGTATGTATAGCACAGCCCATGCGATCCGTGGCCCGCTCCTGATGAAGCGGTGGATGGCCGACGGAGGTCCCAAGTCCCGCGATGACGCATGACCCCTCACGACATAGCTCCAACCGGGCGCGGACTAGTTCCCGCTTGGTCGGAGATTTTCTTTCGTAGCGAAGGCTCAGGCCGAGCGTCCCGGTGCAGGGCGGCGCGGTCGGCTCTGACGAGCATGGGCACCAGATCGCAGGTTTGCGTGAGCGTCGGGTGCCCGCCTGGCACCTACTCCCACCTGAAGAAGCGAACGGCAAGCCCGCCGAAGAGGACCGCGTACGCCACGAGGACGCGCAGCGGCGTCGCTGACGGGAAAGCGCTCTGCATTGCGCGTTGGATCGCTTCGACCGAGGCCCCGAGAGGCGTCAGGTTGCTGACGTCGCGGAGGGCGCTTGGCATCTCCTCACGCGGCACCCACAGTCCGGCAAAGAACATGAGGGGGAAGAAGGCGGCCAATCCGATCCCTCCCGCACCACCCAGTCGGGACAGCTCGGCACCTTCGCGTCGAGGCCGGCTGAAGCGGCGGCCGCCGAGAGTCTTTGCCCCTCGACTCGCAGGGCAGCGATGTGCTCAGCGACCTCCATCGCCAGAGGGTATGGCCCCTCATTCGCCAGGGACCGCCGCGGCCTGGGTGGCCGGTTGGAGATACAGACCAAGGAAGCTCAGCGCATGAGGTAGATGAAACCCGAGGATTCGTCCCTGAAGGCGACCCCCGCCTCGCGTAAGGCATCTCCCCAGTCGCCGACCACCCGCGGGTCACTCTGCTCCATGCCATGGTCGGCCACGAGGAGGAATGCGGTGTCGTCGAGCGCCCCTGCCCGTTCCACCGCGCCGATGAGGTCTCCAATGCGGCCGTCGGTGTCTCGCACCGCCGCCCTGGCGATCTCTGAATGTGGTCCGCCGGCATGGAAGGCCGCGTCGGTGAGCGAGAAGCTGATCCAGCTGAATGCCGGCGGCGGGTAGTTCACGTCGAGATAGTGACCTCCCCAGATAGAACATGCCTGGCGCAGGCCCACTGCGTCGGCAAGGCTCCACCACCGGTAAGGCTCGTACGACTCGGCGAACGACGCTGTCGTGTGCGGCGGGAGCTCGGACATGTCGGGGAGCAACAGGTCGACCTTTTGCTGGCGGAACAGCTCGAAGGTCGAGTAGTTCGCTCCGCGGTCGGCTGGCTCGTTGACGGACAACGTCACGCTTTCGGGGCGGGCGCGCTTGAGCGCTTCGTGGATGGTCTCGATCCCGGGGCTCATCCACTTCATGGCCTCCTGCCAGGTGGACGCCGACACCGTCACGACCTGTCGTCGCAGTGCTGGGTCGTACCAGGCGTTGTGCAGTATCCCGTGATGCCCGGGGTGACAGCCCGTGAGAAGGCTTGTGTGATTGGCAAGAGTCACCGTCGGGAGCGACGCAATGGCCCCATAGCGGAACGCGCCCCCCGACGCGATCAGGCGGGCGACGTTTGGTGCCTCGCCCGAGTCGGCCACGTCGTATAGAACGTTCGCGTTGCATCCGTCCAACAGGACGGCAACCACATGCTGTGGTCTCCTCCCAGGTTCGAGCAGCCCGCGGAGGGGCTCACCGTCCTGGCGTGACAGGAGGACGTCTTCGCGCTCTGTGCCGTTCGCTCCGGTTCCCCGACTGGGCTCCACTCCGAGCAGTGCCAGCACGGTGGGGGCCACGTCTATCAGGCGGCAATGGCGATCGACCATGCCGAGCCGACGGACCCCTGCGCCCGCGAGCACGAAAGGGGCACGTGCCTGGACGACGTCTGGTGATCCGTGTTGGCCAATGTTCTCGCCATAGCAGTGAGCGGCGTTGTGAACGACTATGAGGTCCGGTGCACAAGGGTGATCGAACACCTGCGCCACGTGCTCGAACGCGAAGGGGTAGCTGTTTGCTGTTCGATCGGGGTAGCGAGCCCTTGTCTCGGCAGCCAAAGGAGCAAAATGGGAGGGGTCTTGGTGTCCGAGAGGGTTGCGTCCCTCCACGCTGTCGGTCTCGAAGGCCCAACCGTTGCCCAAGGGGTGCCTGTGGAAGCACACGGTGCCGTCGAGCGCGCGAGCCTCGTAGGTGTCGGCTGCCGGCGAGGACAGAACCATATCGACGATGGGTTCCAGCTCCGGGCTCAGGAGCACTTTCAGCGCCGCTTCGTGAGGAGCTTTCATGATCCGCCCGCCGTGTCCGAGCGGTTCCTATCCGTCGCAGCGGGCCGGGGTGGTGGTCCGTTCGTCGTGAGCACGCCTCAGGCGCCGACCGGCGAGCAGGTGTGGTCATTCGCTGTGAGGCCGTACGCGCTGAGCGAGTACTCGCGGACCATGCGCTCGGTATTGAAGAAGGAGCCGTTCAGCGCGATCGCGTTGCGCATGATCACAAGGAAGGCGTGACGATCACGGTAGAAGAGAGGGGCCACGACCTGCTCGAGCTTGTTGTAGAGGGCCGACGCGTCGTCCCCGTCGGTCGTGTGGTCACCGATGGCCCATCCCGTGATCCCCTCGATGCACCCTTCGATCCACCAACCGTCGAGGATGCTCAGACTGGGCACGCCGTTCAAGGCTGCTTTCATCCCGCTGGTACCCGAGGCCTCGTTGGGCTTAGCAGGCGTGTTCAGCCACACGTCTGACCCGGCGCACAGAACCTTGGCGAGAGAAAGGCTGTAGCCCTCTAAGAACACGACCTTCACGACTCCGCGGAGCCGTTCGCCCGCGGCCACGATCTCGGCGATCAGCGCCTTGCCCCCTTCGTCGCCGGGCGGTGCCTTGCCGCTGCAGACAACCTGGAGAGGTCCGTACGTCTCGACTAGCGCGCGGAGCCGCTCGAGGTTTGAGAACAACAAAGCGGTTCGCTTGTAGGGGGTTGCCCTGCGGGCGAGCCCGATGGTGAGAGCGTCGGGCTCGAGCGCCAACCCGGTGGACCGCTGCACCGTGTCTATCAACTCTGTCTTGCATTCGCGGTGGGCTTCCTCGAGATCCGCGAGGTCGATGCCGGTCGCGTACCGTAGGAGATCGTTTTGGGCTCTCCAGCCTGGCAGATCGCGATCGAAAAGCCGCTGTAAAGCTGCACCTGCCCAGCTGTCCGCATGGATACCGTTCGTGATCGATCGCACGCCCACCTCGGGGAACGTCGTTCTTGAAACCTCGCCGTGACGTAACGACACGCCGTTCGTGAAGTCGGACAGGCGCATGCCCAGGTCCGTCATGTTGAGCGAGCCGTTCGTCAAGGCGCCCACCTGCGAGAGCAGCTCAGATCGTCTCGGGCCGAGCACCGACCGCACCAATCTTTCAGGGAAGCGGTCGTGGCCAGCGGGCACCGGCGTGTGAGTGGTGAAAGCACACCGATGGCGCACAGCGTCGATGTCCTTCTCGCTTGGCGCCGACCCCGGTGCGAGAAGAGCCTCCATCAGCCCGAGGGTGAGCAGCGAGCAATGCCCCTCGTTCATGTGGAACGTCACGGGCTCGTATCCGAGGGCACTGAGCATCGCGAGTCCTCCGAGCCCGAGCACGACCTCTTGATGAAGGCGGTGCTCCTGTCCACCCGCGTAGAGCTGGTCCGTGATGGCCCGGTCACCGGCAGCGTTCTCTGCTAAGTCGGTGTCCAACAGGTAGAGCGGGACCTTCGCGCCTGACTGCCCTCGGATCAGGCGTCGCCAGGCGCGCACGTTGACCACACGGCCGCTCATCTCGAGCGACACCCGCTCCGACAATGGCTCCAGTACGTCCTGCGGTGACCAGCTGACAGGGCTTTCGCTCTGACGGCCGGAGGTGTCGAGGTGCTGGATGAAGTAACCGTGGCGGTACATGAGCGTGACGCCGACGACCGGCAACGCGAGGTCGGCGGCCGAGCGGAGGAAGTCACCCGCCAGCACGCCGAGCCCTCCGGCGAACGTGGGGAGCGCGTCGTCGAGGGCCACCTCCATAGAGAAGAAGGCGATCTCCGCGCCGCTTGTGAGTCGAACGGGGGCGACCTGAGCTCCAGCTTGGTGTCGATCGCCGTCCATGACACTTCACCCTAGAAGGCTGTGCCCACGCCCTGTCTCGACCCCTGCGCGAGCAGATTGGTTCGGTCTACGGCGAGGCGTCGGCACTCTTCGGGAGGCCCCGGATGAGGGGGCGGGCGAGAATCACAACTACGGCAAACTGCAGCGCTCCTGCGAGATAGAGAGGCAGCCGCAGCCCGCCGAGGACGGCGAGGCCCCCCGCCGCCAGCGCGCCCACTGGCGCGGCGCCCCAGATGATGCCCCGCCAGGCCGCGCCCACCCGGCCCATGAGCTCGTCGGGGGTGAGGCGCTGACGCATCGAGATGGCTACGACCGTGCCTGCACCGACGGCAAACCCGGTCAGGGCGAACGCCGGACCGGCCAGCAGCCAGGTGCGCGACCACGCCATCACGAAGTAGCCAGTCGCACAGGCGGCGGCGGCACCCAGAAGCGTGAAACCGCTGCCGAAGCGCGCCACGAGGCGTTCGGCCACGACGGCGCCCGGTATGGTGCCGACGGCGCCGGCGGCGAGGAACGCCCCGTATGCCTCCGCGTGGACTCCCCAGTCCTTCGTAGCGATGAGCACCAGCACTCCGTTCACGAGCCCTTGCAGGCCGGCGAGCGAACACATCGTGACGACCAGCAGCCGCAAGCGCCGATCGGCGAAGAGATGCCGAGCGCCATCCCAGATGGATCCGCCCCATACGGATCCGCTGGGCCCGGTTGGGGGCGGCGTCTTCGTGCGAAGCCTCACGAGAGGGAGCCCCGAGAAGGCGAGAGCGGCGGCGTCTGCGAGGAACGGCAGCGCCCGCGCCGCAGCGAATGCGGCGGCGCCGACGACGGGTCCTGCGACGTGCTCTGCCGCGGCTTCCGTACCCGTCAGCGCACCGTTCGCCCGCTCGAGCGATCTGGGCGCGACCAGCTCGGGGACCGTCGCTTGGAGCGAGGAGTAGTAGACGGCCCGGCCCCCGGCATTCATGAGCACGGCGAGGATGAGGAGCGCCAGATCCATCCGGTGGCTGAGAACGAGAAGTCCGGCGACGAGCAGTACGCCGCCGCGCAGGAGGTTCACGACCGCCATCAGCCTCGCCCGCCGGAACCGGTCGGCAAAGGCGCCTGCGGGCAGGGCCATGAGAAGCCATGGGAGTTCGTCGGCAGCGACCACCGCGGAGATGGCGAGCGGATGCGGGTCGATCACGACGGCGAGAAGCGGCACCGCGCCGTAAGCGAAGCCGTCTCCCGAGCTCGCCAAGGTGAAGCCCACCCACAGACGGCCGAAGTGGCGGCCGAGCCGCTCGTTTCCTCGCCTGGTCGACGTCCGGGCGGTCACCGGCCGCGCCGGCGGTGATGTGGCATGCCAAATAGTCGCGCAGTCACAGCCGTGAAGACGGCTCTCTCTACGTCGTACGGGCCCGAGCGCGACAAACGGCGGGCGGCGGCTCTGCGAAGAAAGAATTCGCTAAAGCTCGCCGACCGCCGTGTCGATAGCTGATCGCAAGACCTTCCGCGCGCTGAAGACGGTGGAGGGTTGCGATGGCTGCATTTGAGCGGTCATGGACCGTTCAGTCTCAGCCCCAGTGAGGGCAGGCCATATCCAACACCTCCCTTCAGCAGTCGGAAAGGCAAAGGGGGATCGAGGGTCAAACACCGTGCAACCGGTACCCTCGGTCCTCCGCGCGCCATCTTCCCAAGTAGGGGAGCGTTTGGCAACGCTTGGGTGACAATTGGGGCGCGCAAAGAGGCCGTCATACCCTGCCGTGCAGCTCGCGCGGGTGTGACGGGATCGTCTAGGTCAGTTAATTAAAGGCCTGGGTCCACCGTTGTTGGACCCCTGGCCCCGACTATTCACGACGCTACGAAGCTTGTGAACCGCTGTCAGTGAGGAGGAAAGCTCGAGGGACGCACCACCGAGGAGCCAGTTGCGGAGCCTGGCAGGTTCCTGCGGTCTCGACAGGTAGTAGCCCTGCACCAAGTCGCAACCGGCGTCGGCGAGCATCTTGCACGTGACCTCGTCCTCGGCTCCCTCCGCTACGACGCCGAGCCCGAGTGAGTGGGCCATCGTGATCGAGGAGCGCACGATGATCGCGTTGCTCGGATCTTCGGCGAGGTTGGTCACGAACGAGCGGTCGATCTTCAGCTCCTTGACGGGGAGGCGGTGCAGGTAGGCGAGGGAGGAGTAACCCGTTCCGTAGTCGTCGACGGCGATCCCGATCCCGAGGTCGGCCAGCTCGTTCAGGACCTTGCCCGCATGACCGAGGTCGGCCATCACCTCCGTCTCGGTGAGCTCCAAGGTGAGCGTCTGCGCCGGGAGACCGTTTGCCCTGAGGTGCTGGGCCACCCGGTCGATCAGATGCTCGTCGGACAGGTCGCGTCCCGAGAGGTTGACGGCAAGGCCGATTTGGAGGCCGGCACGCCGCCACTCGGCCAGCCTGGCGCACGCTTCGGTGAGGACGAACTCGGTGATCTTGCCGATGATGCCCATCTGCTCGGCGATCTCTATGAATTCCGGGGTAGGGATCCATCCGTGCACGGGGTGATGCCAACGTGCCAGCGCCTCGACGCGCACCACTTGGCCGGAGCCGAGGTCGGCTATCGGCTGGTACTTGAGGCTGAGCTCGTTCCCCGTCTCCAGGGCATGCACGAGCAGGCCGCCCAGCATGAGCTTCCGTTGCATGCTCTGGTCCCGACCGACCGAGTACAGCTCGATCCCGCTGCGACGCTCCTTGGCCAGGTACATGGCGATGTCCGCACGCTGGAGCAACAAGGTGACGTTCTCGCCGTGCTCCGGGGCGAGCGCCAGGCCGGCGCTGGCTGTGACGGCAAACGTCAGGCTGTCGATCTCGATCGGCTTGGACAGTTCGGCGTTGAGCTCCCGGAGGATCGCGATCGCCCCGTCGGCCGCGGTGATCTCTGGCAGGACGAGGGCGAACTCGTCGCCACCGAGCCTTGCCACGGTGGCGCGTCCCGAGACCACATGCACGAGACGCTCGGAGACCTCGCACAGCAGCCGGTCCCCGACGGCGTGCCCGAGGGTGTCGTTCACGTCTTTGAATCGATCCAGGTCGAGCAGGGCGATGGCCATCCCCCTGCCGTCGCTGAGCGCACTCTGAGCGCGACTCAGGAACAGCGTGCGGTTCGGGAGCCCTGTGAGCGTGTCATGCGTGGCCTGGTGCGACTTGCTGTCGACCTCGAAGTGGAGCTCCTCGATGAGCCGCGCCCTGTCGAGGCTCGAGCCCGCATGGACGGCGAGCGCTTCGAACAGACGGAGGTCCTCGGTGTCGAAGGGGTCGAGCTCCTCCTCTCGGTCGAGCGCCACCAGGGCGCCCACGACCGTGTCACCGTCGAGAAGCGGAGCGACGAGCGCTTCGCGGAAGTCACCGAGGATCGAGTCGCGGCTGCCGGTGTCGGTGGCTCCCCGCTGGCGGCCGTGGAGCACGGCCGCTCCATTCAACATGGCCTGGGTCACGATCGACGACTCGTCGAGCACCAGCGGCTCCACTGTCGGGTCGGCCACAGGGTCGAGCGAGATCCGGCGCGGGATGCCGGAAGCCTCCGCGAGGATGAGCTCGGACCGGCGCGCTCTCATCACGGTCCGGATTTGCTCGAGCACCGCCCAGCTCGTCCCGGCAGGCTCGAGGTCCGCATCGCCGAGCGACCGGCTGAAGTCGTAAAGGCGCTGGAGCGCGCCGAAGCGGAGCGAGAGCCGTGTGTACCCGCGATAGGCGAACACGATCAAAGCCGCGACGAGCACCAGCGGCAAGGTTGACCACGGGTCCCACCAGGCAGCGTCGAGCACCACGAACGCGAGGCCGATGCTCGCCATAAAGAGGAGCACCTCCGTCATGAATTCACGGTGAGCCTTCTGACCGTTCAGCCTCAAGACCAGCCTTACCGCTTCCGTTGCGGCCAAGGTGAACACCGCGAGCGCTGCCGCTCCGGCGACCCACCCGAACGGGCTCACCGGCGAGTGGGTTTCAAGCAGCTGGCGGAAGACGGTGGCGGCGACCGCCGATGCGAACGCACCAGATGCCGCGTTGAAGAGCAGCTTCGAAGGCTCCTGGCGGCGGACCAGGCCGAACACGGCCACGAGGGCGGCGACGTAACTGATGACGAGGACAGGGGGCGACGCGAAGACGAGACCGAGCAGCAGTGGCACCTCGGCAAGCGAGAACATGTAGGTGCTACCGCGGTAGTGGAACGACACCTGCCCCCACACGGCAGCCGCCAAAGACGCGAAGAGCAGGCCGAACATCACCGGCTGGCCGGCGAGGTGGTGGTCGGGGCCCAGCCCTGAGAGAGGCCCTACCGTCAGGAGGACGGCGGCGCCGCCTGCCAGCAGCAGCGAGAACGCGTCGATGCTCGCCGTCTTCAGCCGGCTGCGCCGGCCAGAGGTTCCCTCGGGCACGGCCTCAGCGGGCGTGACGAGAGTCAGCGGGACGCGGCCTTCAGAGTCGGCGCGGGGGAACCCTTCTGTGGGAGGTATTGCGCTCCCCGAATTCACGCGAACGCGTGTGGCCTCGGCGCCGTCCGTTGGCACTCGTGTTGTATCGGCGCGAGCAAGCCGTGACTTGAAAGCATGCTTAGCCAGGCCGGCGCGATCGCACCTCTGTTCTTCGCGCCTTCCCGGGAGCCCGGGAGACGCGTCGACGCATGAGTTAGTGCTGTCAGTTTCCTTAGCAGCTCCTTTTCTTTCCTCGTCGGTTGTCGCTCTTGTGAGGGCCGCTGGGACCGCCATGAGGAAAATTATCCAGTAACCCTCGGCCGTTCCATAAGGGCCTTTGGACCCTTTCACCGCTTGTAGTGGTGTAGATAACACATAGAGTGACTAAAGCCCACGAACAAATAGGGGGGATTGCTACGTGACGCCTACATGTCGCCGCAATCTGTGGGTACTGGTTGGAGTCGAGGAACACAATTCGCGTCTCCTTCGAGGATCGCTTGCCGAGGGACCGCTTTCAGCGGCTGGGGTCGTCGTGTACGGGAGAGCGACCGCCCGGACGTGCCTCGCCGGCGTCTTTTCGGCGGATGACCCGGCCGGGTCGCTGGTGAATCCTCCGGTGGTCCGCAAGGATGTCGGTATGGCCTGGTCCTGGGCGTATTTGGCCGTGAGCCTGCTGGGAGCAGCATTGGTGGTGAACGCCTTTCGGCCGCCTCGCATCGCCCTGCTCTGCGTCCCGAGCTTCTTCGCCGGGTGGTACACGGGCGAGCTCCCCCTCTGGCACATTGTGTGGCAGGCGGCAACCACGGTCGGGTTCGGGTTCGCCGGGGCGTTCGCTTCATGGCCCGGCTGGACCGGTTTGGTGGTGGCTGGGATCTCGTGGGCGGGCCTCGGTGTCCTGGCCATGATCGGGCATGACGCCCGCGACGTGTTCGTGAGGGCGGAAGAGGAGGTTCCCCTTCCACCCGTGGAAGACGTCGTCTTACCCAGGCACGGTGGGGAGACGATGTGGCACTTCGCGCGCCTCGCCTATCCGCTACCCGTACCGGTGCGCTCGGTCCAGGTGATCCGAAACGTCGACTACGCGGGTGACGGCACGCGTGCCCATCGCTTGGACGTGGTCCGACGTCGGGACGATCCACCCGTACGCGCCCCGGTGCTCGTCCACATCCACGGAGGCGCCTGGGCGATCGGCGACAAGCGTGAGCAGGGCCTCCCGCTCATGTATGAGCTGGCGCGTCGCGGATGGGTCTGCGCAAGCGTCAACTACCGCCTGAGTCCTCGCGCTACGTGGCCGGATCACGTCGTCGACTGCAAGCGTGCCGTCGCATGGGTCCGCGCTCACATAGCCGAACACGGGGGGGACCCGAGCTTCATCGCCGTGACCGGCGGCTCTGCCGGTGGGCATCTGAGTGCCCTCGTCGCCCTGAGCGCCGGTGACCGGTCGTTCCAGCCCGGCTTCGAGGACGAGGACACTTCGGTGGACGCGTGTGTACCCCTCTACGGGGTCTACGACATGACCGCCGGGCGAGGGCGGATCGAACCCGCAAACGCCCGATATGACAAGGGGCTTTTGAGACTGCTCGAACGGCAGGTGTTCAAGCGGCGCTTCGAGGACGCCCCGAGGATCTTCGAGGACGCGTCGCCGCTGTACAGGGTGCGCCCCGACGCTCCTGCGTTCTTCGTGGTCCACGGGGTAAACGACACCCTGGTGCCGGTGAGCTCCGCCCGACAGTTCGTCGAAGCGTTGCGCGCCGTGTCGAAGTCACCGGTGCTCTACGCCGAGCTGCCATTCACGCAGCACGCCTTCGACATACTGCCCAGCGTGCGCTCGGCGCACGTGGTGGCCGCCATCGTCCGTTTCCTCGAACGGGTGCGTCACGGCACGCTGCGCACGGGAGAGCCCGCAGGCTCCACCCCGGTCGGTGCCGGGTAGAGGTCTCGCTCTACCTTTGCCTCCAGGCGCTCGGATTAGCCCGGATCAGGGGGAGCTGCGACCTTCAGGGGACCTGCTTTGGTCGTCGGAGGTTGGCTCGACCCGGTCGTCGGGGGCGAGCTCGACCTGGACGTCGCGAGGCCCGGGCCGGGCGACGAGCTCGAGGATGTGTCCGGCCTGGCGCAGGTCTGATTCGGATTGCGCCAACAAGGACAGTCGCGCTGGCTCGTCGACCACCGTGAGCCGCGCGACAGGGACGCGCATCGAGCGCTTCGCAGTCGTCTTGGCCCGCCTTACCTCGCCCAGCACGTAGGTGGCCATGTCCAGCACAGCGGCGCCCTGGCGTGTCCTGTCGCTCCGCGCCGCTAGGGCGCCGTCACTGTCGAGGGTGACCGGCAGCTCTGAGGCCGTCGGCCATGGTGCTCGGTGTACCGACCCGTCGTGCCACCAGGACCAGACCTCTTCGGTGACGAAGGGGAGGAAGGGTGCGAGCATTCGCAGCTGGACGGACAACGCCGCCGCGAGCGCGGCGCGCGCCGACGCAGGCTCCGGGCGCTGCGCCGGCTCGTAGGCGCGCGCCTTCACAAGCTCGAGATAGTCGTCGCAGAAGGACCAGAAGAACGCCTCGGTGCGCTCGAGTGCTCGGGCGTAGTCGTAGGACTCGAAGGCGACGGTGGCGTCGGTGAGCACCTCGCCCAAGCTCGACAGCATGGCTAGGTCGATGGGGACAGACACCGCTTTTACACCGGGGACGTCTCCACCTGACAAGCGACCGAGAGCGAAGCGCGACGCGTTGAGGATCTTGATCGCCAACCTGCGTCCCACCTTGATCTGCGCGTCGTCGAAAGCGGTGTCGACCCCGGGACGTCCCGAGGCGGCCCAGTAGCGCACAGCGTCGCTCCCGTGCTCCTTGAGTATCTCCACCGGGGTGATCACGTTGCCCTTGGACTTGGACATCTTCTTGCGGTCGGGGTCCAGCACCCATCCCGAGATGGCCACGTCCGACCACGGCAGCATCCCGTGCTCGATCTCCGCCCGCACCACGGTGGAGAAGAGCCAGGTGCGGATGATCTCGTGGCTCTGGGGTCGCATGTCCATGGGGAACACGCGCGCGAACAAGTCGGGGTCGTCCTCCCATCGTCCGGCGATCTGTGGCGTGAGCGAGGAAGTCGCCCAGGTGTCCATCACGTCGGGGTCGGCGGCGAACCCCCCTGGGACGTTACGTTGGTCCTCTCTGTAGCCGGGGGGCACGTCGCTGGAGGGGTCGACGGGAAGCAGGTCTTCGTCGGGCGCGATCGGCCGGTCGTTGTCGACCGCCCCGTCTTCTCCGACCGGGTACCACAGGGGGAACGGCACACCGAAGAATCGCTGACGGCTGATGTTCCAGTCCCCGTTCAAGCCCTCCACCCACGCTTCGTATCGGTGGACCATGTGGCTTGGGTGCCAGCGCAGCTGGTGACCGCGCTCGAGCAGATGCTCGCGAAGGCGAAGTGTGTGCACGTACCACTGGCGGCTGGAGACGATCTCGAGGGGGCGCTCCCCTCGCTCGTAGAACTTGACGGGGTGGGTGATCGGTCGCGGGGTCCCCACGATCGCACCCGTCTCGGCGAGCAGTTCCACCACACGCGAGCGGGCCCGAGCGAGGGTGCGTCCGGCCAGCTGTGCGTAGGCCGCACCCGCAGCACCCGGGTCCTCGGACTCGAAGTTCCCTTCCCCCCAAGACGTCGGCAACAGCCGCCCGTCGCGTCCGACGATCGTGCGGGTCGGCAGGGAGAGCTCGCGCCACCAGGTGACGTCTGTGATGTCGCCGAAGGTGCAGATCATCGCTATGCCCGAGCCCTTCTCGGGATCCGCGAGCGGGTGCGCCACCACCGGGACGCGCGCACAGAACAGGGGCGTGAGCACCTCGGTGTCGAGCAGCGGCTGGTAACGCTCGTCGTCGGGGTGGACTACGACCGCCACGCAAGCGCCCAGAAGCTCAGGTCGGGTGGTCTCGATCTCCACCGACCCCTGTGCTCCCGCCCGCGCGAAGCGCAGTCTGTAGTAGGTGCCTGGGATCTCACGGTCCTCCATCTCGGCCTGCGAGACGGCGGTCTGGAAATCGACATCCCACATCGTGGGCGCCTCGGTGGAGTAGGCGTGGCCACCTGCGAGGAGACGCAAGAAGCCGCGTTGGCTGGCCCGCCGGGCCTCGTGCGAGATCGTTGTGTACCCGAGGCTCCAGTCGACCGAGAGACCGAGCCGCCGCCACGTCGCTTCGAACACCCGCTCGTCCTCGGCGGTGAGCTCGTGACACAGGCCTATGAACGCAGGGCGCGACACCGGCACCTGCTCGGGTCCCGGTTTCTGTGGGGGGACGAAGTTCGGGTCCTGGCGAAGGCTCGGGTCGCAGCGCACCCCGTAGTAGTTCTGCACGCGCCGCTCGGTGGCCAGCCCGTTGTCGTCCCATCCCATCGGGTAGAAGACCTCGTCGCCGCGGGCCCGGCGATACCGAGCGATCGCGTCCGTGTGGGTGTAGGAGAAGACGTGTCCGATGTGAAGCGAACCCGACACGGTCGGCGGGGGGGTGTCGATGGAGAAGACGCGCTCGCGTGGCGCCGACCTGTCGAACCGGTAGGTCCCCTCCCCTTCCCAGCGTTCAGACCACCTCTCTTCCAGCCCTTCGAGGGTCGGACGCTCGGGGACCACGGGTGCCCGAGGTAGCTCGACAGCATGCGCCTCGCCCGGAAGAGGGTTCACGGTCGGTTACGGTACCTGAGTGCTGCGACTCCACGACACGGCCAGCGGGTCGCTGCGGTTGCTCGAGCTGCGAGACCCGGGTCGGGTTGCGATGTACGTGTGCGGTCCGACCGTCTATGACGTTCCGCACATCGGCCACGGGCGCTTCGCCGTGGCCTTCGACGTGCTGCGGCGCTACCTCGAGTTCTCGGGGCTCGACGTCGAGTACGTCTCGAACGTCACCGACATAGACGACAAGATCATCAACCGAGCCAACGCCGAGGGGCGCCCTGCCTCCGAAGTGGCCGCGGAGTACGAGGCGGCATGGTGGGAAGCCGTCGACGCCCTGGGCGTGGCACGGCCCACCCATACCCCTCACGCCACCGCCTACGTGAAGCGCATGGTGGAGATGATCGCGCAGCTCGTGGCGCGAGGTGCCGCCTACGAGACCTCGGACGGGGTGTATCTGTCGGTCGAACAGGTCGAGGGTTACGGGCTGCTGAAGCGCCAGAGCCTCGAGTCGCTTCGCCCTGGCGAACGGGTGGAGCTGGTAGAGGAGAAGCGCTCGTCGCTCGACTTCGTTCTGTGGAAGAAGGCGAAGCCCGACGAGCCCACCTGGGATTCACCCTGGGGTCCGGGCCGCCCGGGTTGGCACACTGAATGCGTCGTGATGTCGCTGGACCTGTTGGGCGAGGGGTTCGACGTCCACGGTGGCGGGATTGACCTCGCCTTTCCTCACCACGAGAACGAGCGTGCGCAGGCGGTCGCTCTAGGGCGCGAGTTCGCCCGTCATTGGGCGCACTGCGGGCACCTCAAGGTGGGTCGGGAGAAGATGTCCAAGTCCCTCGGGAACTTCGTCACCCTCAGTGATCTCCTGGCGAGAACTGACGGACGCGCCTACCGCCTGTTGCTTCTACAGAGCAACTACCGCTCACCGGTCGAGGTCACTCCCGGCACGATCGGCGATGCCGAGGAGGCGTTGGCACGCTTGGACTCCTTGGGCCGGCGGTTCGCGCTGGAAGCTGACCTGGCGGGGGTGAGCCTGGAGGCGGCGAAAGCAGCCGGCGCCGATCCCGACGCGCTCGAGGCCTTCGTCGAGCACATGGACGACGACCTCGACACTCCTGCAGCGATAGCTGGGGTATTCGACCTGGTGCGCCGCGCGAATGCTCTGGCCGACGGGGGGGACGAGGTGAGCGCCAGAGAGCTGGGGGTCACCGTCGCGGTGCTTTGCGGAGCGATGGGCCTCGTTCTGCGCAGCGACGAAGAGGAGGTCGACCACGATGCCGCCGCGCTCGTCGCCGAACGAGACGCCGCGCGCGCCGCCGGTGATTGGGCCAGGGCAGATGCCATCAGGGCAGAGCTTCAAGAGGCCGGCTGGGTGGTCGAGGACGGGTCCGAGGGGACCCGTCTGCGTCGCCGACCCGGCTGAACGGTCCCTGCCTCATACCTGCTCACGAGACTCAGATCGTGCGGTGTACCGTCGTCGTTGCCGGGATCCCGACGCCAGGTTACTGTTGAGTAATAACGGGCAGGATGGGTTGGAGTTGCCCGAGGCCCACCGAAAATCTCGGTCCTTTACTGCAAAGAGCGTGTGGTCGACCACTCAGGTGGAGCGGACCCATTTGCAGGCAGCTCCGAGCGACCCGACTAGACAGGGAGAGGGTTATGTCCGAGTTCTTGGTCGAGCTGGGTGAAGACCAGCTCCAGATCCAAAAGTGGGTGCATGACTTCGCCGAGGGCGTCATGAGGCCCGCTGCCCATGAGTGGGACGAGCGCGAGGAGACTCCCTGGCCGATCATCGAGGAAGCGGCCAAGGTCGGGCTGTACTCCTTCGACTTCGTCGCTCAGGCCGTCGCCGACCCGACAGGCCTCACCCTGCCGATCGCCAACGAGGAGCTGGCGTGGGGAGACGCGGGCATTGCGCTCGCGATCACGGGGAGCTCGTTGGGCCTGTCTGGGATCGCTGCCACCGGCACCCCCGAACAGTTGATGGAATGGGGCCCACAGTGCTTCGGGACCCCAGAGAAGATCCAGCTGGCGGCTTTCTGCGTGTCCGAGGCGGACGCCGGCTCGGACGTGAGCTCGCTGCGCACTCGCGCCACCTACGACGAGGCCAAGGACGAGTGGGTGATCAACGGCACGAAGAGCTGGATCACAAACGGTGGCATCGCGGATGTGAACGTGGTCGTTGCGACAGTCGAACCCGAGCTCGGAGCACGTGGTCATGCGAGCTTCGTCGTGCCTCCGGGCACGCCGGGACTCTCGGCCGGCCAGAAGTACAAGAAGATGGGAATTCGCGCTTCGCACACCGGTGAGGTCGTCTTGGACGACGTTCGCGTTCCGGGTCGGTGTCTTCTTGGTGGCAAGGAGAAGCTCGACGAGAAGTTGGCGCGCGCGCGCGAAGGAAAGCGCTCCACCTCCCAGGCGGCGATGGCTACGTTCGAAGCCAGCCGACCGTCGGTGGGTGCTCAGGCTCTTGGCATCGCTCGCGCTGCTTATGAGTACTCGCTCGAGTACGCCAAGGAACGCAAGGCGTTCGGCCGTCGAATCATCGAGAACCAGGGGATCGCCTTCAAGCTGGCGGACATGAAGACGCGCGTCGACGCCTCCCGGCTGCTCGTGTGGCGAGCAGCTTCGATGGGCGCCAAGCGTGTGCCTTTTGGTGCGGGTGAGGGGTCGATGTCCAAGCTCTACGCGGGCGAGACCGCGGTGTGGGTGACCGAGCAGGCGATCCAGATCATGGGCGGCTACGGCTACGTCCGGGAGTACCCGGTGGAGCGTTGGCACCGCGACTCGAAGGTCTACACGATCTTCGAAGGGACCTCCGAGATCCAGCGGCTCATCATCGCCCGGGCCATCTCGGGCATCCGCATCCTGTAGTCCCGGGCCGAGCCCGGCATCAGCAGACTGAGCCCGACGCCGAGCGCGAGGACGTTTGTAGTCGCGCTCGCTCGAGCGGTTCGACCACGCCCATGAGGTGATTCCTGTGGTGACTGTCTTGTACGCGCGGGAGCTGAGAGGCTGACCCGCGATAATTGTCGACCCGGTGGCACAGCCGGTGGCAAAGCGAGGAGGAATGCCGTGCAGCTACGTACGTTGGGACAGGGCCTGGTCGTCTCGGCCGAGGGACTGGGCTGCATGGGCATGAGCCAGTCCTATGGGTCGGCAGACGACTCAGAGTCGATCGCCACGATCCGGCGCGCCCTCGACCTCGGGGTCACTTTCTTGGACACGGCCGACATGTACGGGCCGTTCACGAACGAGAGGCTCGTCGGTCGAGCGATCGCCGGACGACGTGACGAAGTCGTGCTCGCGACCAAGTTCGGCAACGAACGCCGGCCCGACGGGTCATGGGTCGGCGTGAACGGGCACCCCGACTACGTTCGCCGCGCCTGCGATACATCCCTCGAACGCTTGGACGTCGACCACATCGATCTCTACTACCAACACCGGGTAGACACCACCGTGCCGGTCGAGGACACGTGGGGCGCGATGAGCGAGCTCGTGGACGCGGGCAAGGTACGTCATCTGGGGATCTCAGAAGCCGCGCCCGCCACGATCAGGCGAGCACACGCCACGCATCCTGTCACCGCTTTGCAGTCGGAGTACTCGTTGTTCAGCCGGGACCCCGAGGACGAGGTGCTCGAGGTGTTGCGCGAGCTGGACGTCGGCTTCGTCGCCTTCAGCCCACTGGGCCGGGGGTTCTTGTCGGGCAAGATCACCAGCCCCGATGTTTTTGGTGACGATGATTTCCGCAGGTCCGCTCCCCGGTTCCAGGGTGAGAATTTCGCCAAGAACCTCGCGGTGGTCGAGAAGGTCGGAGAGCTGGCGCGAGCAAAGGGCGTGACCCCCGCTCAGCTGGCGTTGGCCTGGGTTCTCGCCCGGGGCGATGACATCGTCCCGATCCCCGGGACCAAGCGGCGCAGCTTGTTGGAGGAGAACGTCGCCGCCCTCGACATCAACCTCACTGCCGAGGATCTGGCCGAGATCGAGGAAGTGGCCCCGAGAGGAGTCGCTGCCGGCGACCGCTATCCCCCTGACCAGATGGCTCGAGTCAATGTCTGAGGCGCGGTATTCCCTCAGGCGTTCGCGGGTTCACCTCGCAGCTCGCGATGGCGCAGGCTGACGTCGGCGCAAGCGCCGCAAACCTCGTCTGGGATCAAGCCTGCCTTCATGAGGAGACCGAAGATCCGGCAACCGAGGCAGTAGCCGAAGAACGACTCCAACGAAGCGGCCGCTGCGAGCATGCCGAGCACCACCCAGGTCGCGGTCTGCTCGCCGAAGCCGAACCACAGCACCAGTGCGGCCGTCGAGGATCCCGCCCCCACCGCTTGGGCGAAGCGTTTGGGGGGTCCGGCGACGCGCCGGGGCTGCCCCAGCCAGGGGGCGACGACCCGCGTTGCGAGCTGGCCGAGAGGGCTCAGGCTCGGTCCGCTGAGCACGCGAGCCCAGAAGCCGTAGACCAGGGGGACGAGCAGCCACGGTTGACCGAAGCCGATCGCCGTGGCGCACATCGCCACGACCACCCCGGCGACCACGCGAGCAGCTTTTTCGTTCACGGGATTGGGGAAGCTGAAGAGCGTTCTCACGTTCAGGCTCATCGAGACCACCTCGTGTGGCAGCTCTCTCGTCGGTAGGGTTTAAAAGTTTACCGGCGTGGTCGGCTTTTGCGCGCGGCCGCCGAACCGGCGCCCGACCGAGAAATCGGGCCGAAGGGCTCGGTTGAGGTACCGTCCGTCGCCAATGACCGGGGGACCGTCGCGACGTTCGCGCGCTAAGTCGGAAGACCACGAGCCACCGCATGTGCTCGTGGTCTGCACCGGCAACGCGGCACGCTCGGTCATGGCCGGTGCTCTGCTGGACGCGCACGGGGTGCGGGCGCGGGTGACCACGGCAGGCACCCACGTGGTCGAGCACCAACCCATGAGCCGGCGTACGCGCGAAGCGCTTGTGTCTATCGGTCTCGACGTCCCCGCGCACCGCAGCCGCCAGGTCGCAGAGTCCGACGTCGAGGAGGCCGATCTCGTGATCGCCATGGCCTGCGAACACGTCCGCTATATGCGCCGGCGCCATCCGGCGGCCGCTGACCGGACGGCAACCCTTCGTTGGCTGGCCAGGAAGCTGCCCGCGGGTCGAGCGCCCCTGTCCCAGCGCGTGAGAGAGCTCGATCTCGCCAGCCTCGATCCCGACGTGCAGGGGAACGTCAAGGACCCGGCCGGTGGGGACGACGCCGACTATCTGGAGTGTGCGCGCGAGGTCCAACGGCTCGTCGACGAGCTGGTCGATCGGCTGGCGTGATCCTCACGATCTTTCAATCGCGATGGACGGAGCGCAGGCCGGCCCAGGCCAGGTCGGCGAGACGTGCTGCCAGCCTCGTGGCCTCGTCCGCCGCCTCGGAGCCCTGTGGAACCTCGTCGCTCTGGACACGCGTGGTGAGGAAATGGAGGCTCGCACCCTCGGCCATGCCGACCACGGCATAGGCCAGCATCCGGCGGTGGCCCTCTTCCAGCCCGGCGTCGATGAGTGGGTCGACCGCTTCAGCGATGGTGCTCTTCACACCGCGCACAGCGCGCGACAGATCTGGGTCGTTGGGGACATCGCTCCCGAACAGCAGGTTGAAGGCGTCGGCGTGGGTCAGCACCAGATGCAAGTAAGCGGCGAAACCGCCTGCTACCTGCTGGCGGGGACCCTCGGCATCGGCGACGGCCTTTCCGATCGCCTCGACCAGGCTGTCTGCCACGGAGTCCGCCAGCTCCAAATAGAGCGCACGCTTCGAGTCGAAGTGCTGGTAGAGCAGGGGCTTGGTGACCCCGGCGGCCTCGGCGATGTCTTCCATCGTCGTGGCGTTGAAACCACGGCTGGCGAAGAGCTTGAGCGCCATGTCGAGCAACTGCTCTCGTCGACGATCCGCGGGCAGGCGCTTGGCGGGCGTATGAGCCGCTGCAGGCCCGAGCTTCAGCCGTCCTCGCCCGTTGTTTTCGCCGCCGTCTTGCATCCGAAGCAGCGTATCCGCGCTGTCTGCGGCTACCGCTCGGAGACCGGCTCGCCACCTCGTCGACAGGTCCTTTCTTGTGCCCGTCTGGGCTTTTTTCACCGGCGGGCGCCATGCGGAGCCGGAGGTCGCCGTGGACGAGCTCGTGTCGGCTGTGGCGAAGTCGCCGGCTGTGGCGAAGCTCGGCTGCTTCGCGTTCTACGCTGTCTGGGAAGTGGGCTCCGTGTCGGAAGCGGCAGACTCACTGCCCGCCAGCGATGGCCCGGTAGTCACCAGGCACGGCCGGTTGTCCAGTAGAAGGCGAGGACATGCGAAAGCGAGCATTGATTACCGGCATCACAGGCCAGGACGGCTCCTACCTGGCCGAGTTCCTGCTCGAGCAAGACTACGACGTGGTGGGCATGGTCCGGCGCTCCTCCACCGTCAACTTCGAGCGGATCGCCCACATCCAGGACCGCCTTACCCTGGTCGCGGGGGACCTGCTCGACGAGATCTCGCTCATCGGAGTGCTGCGCGAGCACAGGCCGTCGGAGGTTTACAACCTCGCCGCACAGTCCTTCGTCCAGACCTCGTGGGGACAGCCGGTGCTCACCGGCGAGACCACCGCCCTCGGGGTGACCCGGCTGCTCGACGCCATCCGCCTCGTCGATTCCGAGATCCGCTTCTACCAGGCGTCCTCATCGGAGATGTTCGGGAAGGTGCACGAGGTCCCGCAGACCGAGACAACGCCTTTGCATCCGCGCAGCCCTTACGGCGTGGCGAAGGTCTACGGGCACTGGATCACCGTCAACTACCGCGAGAGCCACGATTTGCATGCTTCGTCTGGCATCCTCTTCAACCACGAGAGCCCGCGACGAGGTCTCGAGTTCGTCACGAGGAAGGTGAGCCACGCAGTGGCTCGAATAGCTCGTGGGCTCGATGACAAGTTGATGCTCGGGGACCTCGAACCCCGGCGGGATTGGGGATATGCCGGCGACTACGTCCGCGCCATGTGGCTCATGGTCCAGCGCGACGAGCCCGGCGACTTCGTGGTGGCGACAGGTCAGACACACTCGGTGCGAGAGCTTTGCGAGGCGGCCTTTTCCCACGTCGGCCTGGACTGGTCGGAGCACGTGGTGGCCCGTGACGAGCGGTACATGCGTCCGGCCGAGGTCGACCTGCTGGTCGGTGACGCCTCGAAAGCACGCGAGGAGCTCGGCTGGAAGGAGACCGTCGACTTCGCCCAGCTGGTCGCGATGATGGTCGATGCCGACCTGGAGCTGCTGGGCGGATCGGGCCACTCGACGAACCAGCACTGACAGAAGCGCACCGGTACTGAAAGAGCTGACAGAGCCGATCGAGAGGAAACGGTGCCGACGGCGATGTTGGCGGCCCACTCCAACATCTCGGCCGACCCCCTAGGCCTGCTGGTCGCCTTCGGCGCGGGGATGCTGTCGTTCATATCCCCGTGCGTTCTGCCTCTGGCGCCGGGGTATGTCTCGACCGCGTTCGGGATGCCCCGTGAGGGTACGGACCTGGCGGCCCGCGCTCCGCAGAAGGGTGGCAATGGCCCGACCCGAGTAGCTGAGGGCCCCCGTCACGACATCAAGGCCCGTGTCATCCTCCCGTCCTGACGCAGCTCCGGTCGCCGTCTCGGAGCCAACGGCGGTTGCACGCGATGTGACGGTTGCGCTCATGGGTCCCCCGCCCTTGCTGCGCTCGTTTCGCCCAGGCAGAGGACTGTGCTCACGGGAGGTGGAGTTGACCGTAGGTACTACAAAGTCCCAATGCCTCGATGAAGAGGAAGGCGAAGATGATCGTCAGAACCACGAGGGTTCGCCACCGGTTTCCGCTTGGCGCCATCGCCTGCGGCATGTACCAGTCGGGGAGCAGCGCGCGCCCCTGCGACAGGTAGACGGGCAGGGGAACTGCATCGCGATCCAGGGGCAGATCGGGATCGGCGGCGAGCGCCAGAGCGGTGAGCTCCGCGTCACTGATGACGCTGTCATGCAGCTCCCAATTCGAGCCCGCCGATCGTGTCGTCGTGTCACTTATGGCATCAGCCACCATCTTGGTTCCTTTCAACGGCTACCCGTCGGTCGTCGATGCTCCGGCCGGTTTGGTGCTACTCGGATCGCCAGCGCCGCTCGACGTCCATCTCCACGGCTCGAAGCGTAGGACCCGAGGGTCCGGTGTCCGTCGCGCCCGGCATTCACGCCCTCGTCGTGGGCCTCGGCTGATGCTCGCGTGGCGCGACACGCCCCTTGGGTCCTCGGCGACGTGGGAAGCGTTACGGGAAGGCGAGCGGTGGGTCTGTCCGGGTCACCGCGTAACGCTTGGCACGCAACCGAAGACAGTGCTTCGAGACCTTGATCCCCGATACGAAGGAGACGCGATGAGGAGACTCGTCCGCCTGGCCGTAGGTGCAGGCGCGGTCCTGGGGCTTTCGGCCTGGGTCGCGCCTGTTGCCGTCGGAGCCGAAAGACTTCATCGCGGACCGATCTTCGAAGAGGGCGCCGATCACGTCGTCTTCGTCCAGACCGACAACACCGCCGGGAACCAGGTCGTCGCCTACGACCGTGCCGACGACGGGAGCCTCACCCTGGCGGACACCTACGACACCGGCGGGCTGGGCGGAGTGTTGAACGGCTCGGCGGTCGACCACCTGGCCTCCCAGGGTTCTCTCACCTATGACCAACGCAATGCCCTGCTCTATGCGGTTAACGCAGGCAGCGACACCGTGTCGGTCTTCTCGGTCCGAGGCGGCCAGCTCACCCTCCTCGGGGCGACGGGCACCGACCCTGGAACGGTTGACGCATTGGCCTCGGTGAACGGACGGTTCCTCTACGTCCAGTCCAGGGGAAACGGGATCGTCGACGAGTTCGAGGTCAACGCCAACGGGACCCTCACCGGAGTCGGACCCGTGACCGTGGCCGGCGCCGTCGGGGGTGAAGGCATCGTCGCCTTCCAAACAGGCACGCGCCAGCGGCGGATCCTGCTGCCTGGGCTCATCCGCTAAGCCTTCGAGTCGGCCTCATCGGCTCACGCGCTCACCGGCCTCACGGGCTCACGGGCGAAGAGCGCGCAGCCGCTCGACGGCAGGTGCGAACGCCGCGGCAAAGGCTTCTACGTCCGCTTCGGTCGTCGACCAGCCCACGGACAGGCGAAGCGAGCGCTGTGTGTCCGCGCCCATGGCTTCGAGCACCGGCGAGGGTGCGAGGGACTCCGAGGAGCACGAGGAGCCCGAATGAGCGGCGATGCCCGCCTGGTCGAGGGCGAGGAGGACGGGCTCTGCCTCTATGCCACCTACGGCGACGCACACGATGTGCGGCAGGCGGCGATCGGGATCACCGAGAACCTCCACGTCTTCGACTCGCGTCGCCGCGGCCTGCAAGAGGCCTGTTTGCTTTCGTGCCCCGGCCGTCTCCTCGTCGAGGCGAGCACGCTCGGCGAGGACCTCTGCTGCAACACCGAAGCCGACGATCGCGGGGACGTTCTCGAGTCCCGCCCGCCGGCCACGTTCCTGGTCGCCGCCCACTATGAACGGCTCGATTCGTAGCCCCCGTCGCAGCACCAGGGCACCGATCCCAGCGGGGCCGCCCAGCTTGTGAGCGCTGACCGATACCAGGTCGGCGCCGAGCTCGTCGAGGGCGAGGGGCACGTGCCCTGCGGCCGCACAGGCGTCGCAGTGCACCCAGATTCCATGGCGGTGGCACATCTCGACAACCTCGGCAATCGGCTGGAGCGTTCCCACCTCGTGGTTGGCCGCCTGGCAGTGCACCAGTGAAGGGGCCTCGTTCGTCGTCGCGCACCTCATGATGACGTCTTCCATGGTGTGAGGGTCGATCCGCCCGGCACTGTCGACCGGCACGCGTGTCACGTGCGCGAGGCGCGCGGACGTCTCGCGCACGCACGAGTGCTCCACGGCGGCGAGGAGAATCGGTCGTCCCGGCCGCGCGCGGACGGCACCCCACGACGCCGCGTTGGCTGCTTCGGTTCCGCCGGAGGTGAAGACCACCTGGCGCGACCGCGTTCCGAGGAGCTCGGCGACACGGTCGCGCGCCTCTTCGACGGCGACTCGCGCGGCGCGGCCTTCAGCGTGCAGCCGTCCAGGGTCGCCTGCACCTTGCCCGTACCAAGGGGCCATGGCGGAGGCGACCTCGGGGCGAGGCGGCGAGGTGGAGGCGTGGTCGAGGTAGTGGCGCGTTGGCAGGGTGCAAGACGCCAGGCGCAGACGCGACGGGGTCAAACCAGAGCGGCGCAGGCGTCGTCGCCGCGTGCCCTCGACGAGAGCACTACGGGGATCAGCTCCCCGGCGGCCACGCTGCAGAGTCCGGCGAGAAGACCGCTCACCATGCCACGGTCGACCGCGCAGATAACGGGGTGGGACAACGCGGCTTCGCCGAACGGGCAGTGCTCGGACACCACGGCGGTGGCCGATCCCCGGTCCTCGGCGTGTGCTGCGAACCCGTGCGCGGTGAGCGCGTTGGCGATGGCGTGCATGGCACCGCGCAACGAGCGCTGTCCCTCTCCCGGCTCCATGCGTTGTGCCAACAGCCGGCCGTACTCCTTGCCCACCCGTTCGGCCATCCGCTCGGCCTCATTGGGCCCCAGGAGCTCGAGCGCTTCTGCGAGGAGGCTGACGAGCAGGTCGTCACGTTGGGTGATCAGGTCCAAGTTCAGCTCCTCGCCAGGCACACCGGCCGCGTGGTAGCGCTTGGACGGCCGTCCGGCACCGGCGGCGGGGGATCGCTCGAGGCTTACCTCCAGGTAGCCGCCCGAGGCCAGGCGATCGAGGTGGTGCCGTGCGACGTTCGGGTGAAGCGAGAATGCCGACGCGATTTCCGAAGCCGTGATACCCGGATGCGAACGGACGTGGAGGTAGATCTCTCGGCGTGTCGGATCCCCGAACGCCGAGGTGACCGCGGCCACTGCGGCTGAGAACCGCCGGTCGGCCGGCTTGGTCTCCGCAGTCTCGAGCGCGCTACGCACGCCACTAGTCTATCCGGTGAGGCGGCGAAGTCCCTGGTCCCGCTGTCTCTTCAAGGCTCCTCGCCTGAGGACTCCTCGAAAGGAGCACCCTTGGCCCCGAACATCGCAGAGGTGCGTGGCGCGTTGACGGCGGTCGAGGACCCCGAACTGCTGCGCGGGCTCGGCGAGCTGGGCATGGTGCGCGACGTGGAGCTCGGGCGTAGCAACGTCTCGGTGTCTCTGGCACTGCCGGTGGCGCATTGGCCGGGGCGCTCGGAGCTGAAAAGGCGCGTCGGTGATGCCTTGGGGGTGTTGCCGGGTATCGAAGACGTGCGAGTGGAGATGGTCGCGATGAGCGACGACGAGCGTGCGGTGCTGCTCGAGCGCTTGGCGAATCCTCCGGGGGGGGAGCCGGCGCCGATCCCGTCGTGCCCGGCCACGCGTCCGGTGCACCGGGCCCCGGGGGCGGCGCCCGGGCCCCTCGAACAGGGCGAGGGGCGGCCGAACCGCTTCTTGGCCCAGGGTTCTCGCACCCGGGTGGTGGGGATCTCCTCGGGCAAGGGAGGGGTGGGTAAGTCCGCCGTGTCGGTGAACCTGGCGGTGGCCCTGGCCGCCCAGGGCCACGAGGTCGGCCTGCTCGACGCCGACGTGTACGGGTACTCGGTTCCTAAGATGCTCGGGGTCACCCACGAACCGGTGGCAATCGACCAGCTCCTCGTGCCCCCGGTGGTCCACGGAGTGCGATGTCTGTCCATGGGGTTCTTCGTACCCGACGAGCAGCCGGTGATCTGGCGCGGGCCCATGCTGCACAAGGCTCTCGAGCAGTTCCTGGTGGACGCCTACTGGGGGGAGCCTGATTATCTACTCGTCGACATGCCCCCCGGCACCGGCGATGTGGCCCTCTCCCTCGGCCAGTACCTGCCTCGCACCGAGATCGTGGTGGTGACGACCCCGCAGGCGGCGGCTCAGCGCGTCGCTCAGCGCGCGGCCTTCGCCGCGAAGCGCTTGAAGCTCCCCGTGCGCGGGGTGATCGAGAACATGTCCTGGTTCACCGGTGACGACGGCACCCGTTACGAGCTCTTCGGCGCCGGCGGGGGCCAGGTCCTCGCGGAGTCACTCGAGGTGCCGCTTCTGGGTCGCATCCCGCTCGTCCCCGCCGTGCGAGAGGGGTGCGACCAGGGAGTGCCGGTGCGAGTGGCGGATCCCTCGGGCGAGGCCGCCGAGGCATTCGACTTGCTGGCCGAAGCCGTGGCGAAGCTGGGTCCCGCGCGCATCTACCGTTCGGAGCTCACCGTCAGTTGAGGTCGTTGCACCCTCACCACTGGCGGGAGCGTCGCGCGACTGCCTGGGGAAGTCGCGCCGGGTCCCATCCGAGGTCGCAGATGGCACGGTCCATGGCGAAGCGGTCGGTCATCCCTGCCACGTAAGCCACTGCTGTACGTACTGCAGCGTCGCTTCGCGCCTCCAGCCCACCGGCGCGGCGTACATCGGGGATGGCATAGGGGTGATCGGCGAAGTGGCCGACGAGGGCGCGAAGTACCTCGATCACCGCTGAGCCCTGAGCTACCGACGCGGGGCGAAGATAGACGTGCTCGTAGTTGGAACGGCGAAAGGCCGAGAGGGCTTCGGCCATCTCCTCGTCCAACGCGATGCGTCCCGTGCGAGAGATGGTGGCGACCATCTCGGAGATGAACGCCCGCAGCTGGCTCGAGCGATTCTCACCACAGCCGGCGCGCACGAGATGTGGCAGGAGCGAGCGTGAGACGATCCCCGCGCGGACCGCGTCCTCCCAGTCGTGACAGACATAGGCGATCCGGTCCGCCCAGCTGACGACCTCCCCCTCCGGCGTCGACGGAGCAGGACGCGACCAAGAGTGGTTCCGGATGCCGTCGAGGGTCTCTTCACAGAGGTTCAGGTCCGCCACCGAG
>Ga0187852_1000835_pt1 | contig 31678 bp, 24 predicted proteins | sample June2016WEW_6_40_FD_134511 | JGI IMG/M metagenome (GOLD analysis project Ga0187852, IMG submission 134511) | Peatland microbial communities from SPRUCE experiment site at the Marcell Experimental Forest, Minnesota, USA - June2016WEW_6_40 | ecosystem: Environmental > Terrestrial > Soil > Wetlands...
ACCAGCAGCGAGTCGCCCTGGCCGACATCGATGGCCTCCATGAGCAGTGCGTTGTGAGGGTGTTGGATGGGCCGCGGGGCTACGGCGGCGAGGGCGGCGAGGAACAGAGCAGCCCAGGCGGTGCGGCGCGGCCAGCGGGTTCCTGTCGAAACGGCCTGGTGGGCCAGCACGATGGCCGCGCCCAGCAGCGTGCAGAAAACCGCCGATTGCCACAGCAGCGGCGCGGGAATGCGGAAGTCGCCAAAGGTGAGGGAACCGAAGAGACGCACCAGGCCAGTCCCGAAGTGAAGCGGCAGGGCGACCAACATGGCCGGAACCACGGCTGCAGCGGGCCAGACCAGCGCGACCAGAAGCGTGATGAGCGCGGCCGGCATCAGCACCACAAGCAGCGGCAGGATGAACAGATTCACGGGTAGCGCAAAGATGGTGATGCGGTGGAAGTAGACGGCCATGGGCAGGGCCATGGCCAGCTCCACTACGCAGGAGACGACCATCAGCTCGCCAACGCGGAACAGAAAGCGCACTGCCCATGGAAAGAAGCCCCAGGCGATGAAACCGGCAAAACGACCGTGGGCGGCTGCCTGCGACGCTGCGGCGACGATTTCCACTGTTTCCTCGAAGAGGGCGAATTGCGGGCTTTGCTTGTCGTCGACGGCTGTCACAGGGAGGTCGCGGGAGGCAGTGCTCCCGGGATGGATGGCCGCCTGCAACGCCGCGGCAAACATGCGCAGCTTGACGCGGAATTGCGCCAGTGGCGGGGCCAGTTTGGCGTCGATGGCTGTGAGGCGCAGGTCGCGCGTGGCGGTCAAGTAGGGGTGGATGGTGGCTTGCAGCAGCGGAGCGGCGACGCCGGCGATGGCGACCACCGCGAGCAGAGTCATTTGCAGGCTGGAGTCGAAGAGGCTGCGGGGGCTCACGGCCAGCAGGCACAGCGCGGCAAAGCCGATGGTGTTGAGCGGGCTGCGCTCGCGATAGAGCAGGCGGCCGAGCAGATAGAGGGTGACCATCCAGAGCGAGCGTTGCACCGGCGTGGCGAAGCCGGTGAAGAGCGCATAGGCGAAGGAGGCGCCGATGGTGATGAACGTGGCCGGGACGCGGGGGAGGCGCAGGCGGCACGCGGCCCAGAAGATGCATCCGGCCACAATGGCCAGGTGGAAGCCGGAGACCACCAGCATGTGAAAAGAGCCGGTGCGCTCAAAGCCTACGCGCAGGGAATGGGTGAGGTAGGTGCGGTCGCCGGTGACCATGGCGGCCAGCATGATGGCGTCGTCCTGCGAGAGGCGCAGCGGAGCGGGCAGACGGCGCATGGCCGCGGGCAGGGCCAGCAGGCGGGCGCTGGAGGCGTGCTGCAAACCGCTGACGCGGCAGGCAAGGAAAAGGCCGGGGGCTTGGCCCAAAAGGTCTACGCGATCGATGGCGACAGTGGCCGTGGAGGTGATGTTCTGGTCGAGGAGAAAATCCGCGCGGCTCCAGACGCCGGGATCGTGATACACCTCCGGCGGAAGCAGGCGAACGAAGGCGCGGACGCGGTCGCCGCAATGAAAGGGCTGCGGGCCGGGTTGAGCAGGCGCGTTTGCGGTTGCCGGCCAGCGAACGGTGAGACGAACGCCGCCAGCGACCGGAGCCTGCGCGTCATCGGCGTCGGTGACGACTTCGAGCGAGGAAACGCGCAGGTCGATACGCTGGGAGGGTTGCTGCTGGGGCGCTGTGGCGGCGGGGTCGGCGGAACCGGCGTCGTTCAGGTTCTGTTCGATCTCGCCGCGTACCGGGCCGGTATCCACGACGGTTCCTTCCACGGTGCGGAGCAGGCCGTCGGAGAGCGCGGCCAACTCGGGCGCAGGGGCCGGGTGGGGCTCCATCCAGGCGCACCACGCGCCCAGCAGGAGCCACAGGACAGCCAGCGGCAGCCACGCGATGCGTTGCGCGCGGAAGGCGGCAAGGCAGCAGAGCGCGGCAACCAGCGCCAGCGCTACCAGCACCAGGCTGGGCCTTAGCCAGAGCCAATGGGCGGCGGCGATCCCGGCGGCAAAGAGCCACGCTGCATGGAACAGCGGCACGGAGCTCAGGCCGGCGGAGACGGGCCTCATGGGAACTTGCCCGGAGGTGGGAGATTCGGAGTTCATTGCGCCGAAAGCTGAAAAGCTGTTCTGGGGGTCAAGCCTATCAGGAGCGGCGTAACTGGACCACTGTCTCCAAATGGAAAGTCTGGGGGAAGAGGTCGGCGAGGGTGATGGATTGGATAGCGTAGCCCGTGGCGAGCAACGCGCGCAGGTCGCGGGCCAGGGTCGCGGGATCGCAGGAGACGTAGACCAGCGCAGGGGCGGCGATCTCGGCGAGCAGCTCGCAGATTTCCGCGCCCAGGCCGGTGCGGGGAGGGTCGGCGACAATCAGATCGGGCCGCGTCCAATCGGGGCGCGCAGGCTTGCGGCTGCGGCGCAGAAAATCGAGAACCGCGGCCCGGACCGCGATTCCGGCTGTGCCTTTGAGATTTTCTTCGAGCGCTTTCATCGCGGAGGGCGCGGACTCGACGGCGACTACGCGGGTAAAGCTCGCTGCAAGCTGCCGGGCAAAGAGGCCTGCGCCGGCAAAAAGGTCCCAGGCTGAATTGCCCTTGTGGCCGGCGGTGACACGCTCCGTCAGCGCGTCGACCAGCCAGCGGTTTACCTGGAAAAACGCTCCGTGGTCCACGCGATAGTCGAAGCCGGCGGCGCGGTAGGCGAGGGAAGTTGCGCCCCATTGAGCGACGGTGCGCGGGGGCTGGGCTGGGCGGCCTTCGGCCACAAGCTCCGCGCCTTTGAGCGCGGGAATACGCTCGTGCAGCGCCTGAGCAAACTCGTCGAAGCGAATTCTGGCGCGATTGGCGCAGAAAACGGAGACCAGCAGCGCGGATTCGGCGGCATCGCAGAAGAGTGAGATTTCGGTGGGGCGCAGGGCGGGCGCAAAGTTGCGCAAGACGGAAGCGGCAGCCTGCGCGGCCTCAATCAGCAACGGCGCGGCAATGGGACACTCGCGAATGGGAATGATCGCGTGCGAGCGGCGGCCGCGGTAACCGGGGTTTCCTGCCGCATCTAAGGCCAGGCGGATGCGATTGCGATAACGCCAGGGGTCGGCGGAGAGTACCGCAATTTCATCCGGCGCTCGAACGCCACCGCGCTCCAGGGTTTCGCACAGGATGGTTTGCTTGAACGCGAGTTGGGTAGCGTAGTTTATGTGCTGATAGTGGCAGCCGCCGCAGACGCCGAAGTGAGGACAGGCGGGGGCAATGCGCTCCGCGGCGGCGGTGATGATTTCATCGGGATCGGCGGTGTCGTAGCCGCGCTTGTTCTGCGTGATGCGGACGCGCGCCTGCTCGCCGGGCAGCGTGAGCGGCACAAAGACGGCCTTGCCCTCCATGCGAGCAAGGAAAGCGCCGCCATATATCGGCTTCTCGATTTGCACGATTTGGGAGACGGCGAGCGAGGGCTGCGAGGACCGGGACTCGGCATGCTGCTTCCGTGGGCGTTGAGGCTTAGGCGGCGTCATTGCTGGCTCATGTAGAAGAGGCTGAGGCGTGGCAGGCCATAGTGAACCAGCAGTTGCTTTTGCTCGAACTGCTTTTGAACCTGGCGCAGTTGCACGGCGCCCATGCGACTGCGATAGGGAGCCAGTTCCTGCGCCGCGTGCGCCTTGATCTCAACAAGCAGGTCTACTGGTGCTGCAGCTCTCAATGCGTCGTAGAGCTTCTCTTCGAGCGCGGTGAGGGTCCATTCGAGCGACTCAATGTCCAGCTTCTGACCCTCTCTGCCGTGGGCGATCTTGGCTAATTCGCGCAGACGAACGGCGATTGCGGTGCAGGTGTCGGTAGCAACTGTTGCCGCGTCCAGAGCAGCTGCGGCTGATTCAAGATGTGCGGCCACGCGCTCCATTTCAAAGCCGGACTCATAGGTAATGGTTGGATCGGCAATGATTTCGACCGGACCTGAGGGCAGCGTCCTTTCGTTCTCATGCCCACATATGCAATTCCATAAATAATCGTATGGTGCTCCGCTTCCATAGTGTACTGGAATCCTTCCATAAATCACTGCATTGCAGTTAGTACACCGGAACGGAATTTGATAATAAGGGGCGGTGCCGGCGGCGGCTTCGCGCAGTTCTTCGGCTGCCTCCATCACCGCCTGCGCGCACCAGGCCAGGCCGTTGATGCGGCGCATCCGGCCGCGCTTCTGCCGCGCCTCATACTTGTCGAAGGCGGCGTCTATGCCGCGCAGCACCGCGTCCAGCGGGATGCCGGCCTCGCGCCAGGTCTCGATCAGCGCCCAGTCGAGAGTGGAGAGCAGAAGGAGCGACCCGCGCCGCTGTTGAAAGCGCTCTTCGATCTCAGTGAAGTAGTTGAAGTAGTTGAGCACGGCTGCGCCTCAGTGCGCTTTGCTGCGCGGGCGGGCGGCCCGGTTGCGCTCGAAGAGGATGAGCAGGCCGTCGAGGGTGAGCAGGTCGTCGATCTCGGAGATGAAGCGCGAGTCCTCGGAGATCTGCCGCGCCAGGCCGCCGGTGGCGATCACGCGCGGCTTCTGGCCCAGCTCGGCCCCCAACTCAGCAAAGATGCGCTCCAGAATGCCGTCCACGAGGCCGATGTATCCGTAGTAGATGCCGCTCTGCAGGTGGGTGACGGTGTTGGCGCCGATGACCTTGGCAGGGCGCTTGATGTCCACCCGCCCGAGCCGGGCCGCCCGCGAAAAAAGCGCATCGGCGCTGATGGCCAGGCCCGGAGCGATGGCGCCTCCAAGGTATTCGCCCTTGGCCGAGATGACGTCGAAGGTGGTCGCCGTGCCGAAGTCCACCACGATGCATGGACCGCCGTAACGCTCGAAGGCGGCAACAGAGTTTACCAACCGGTCCGCGCCCAGATCCGCTGGATTCTCTTGTAGCACTGGCATTCCAGTCTTGATGCCCGGCTCAATGAACAGCGGCTGGACGTGGAAGTAGGTTTCGCAGACCTGGCGCAGTGTGGACTCCACCGGCGGCACCACCGAGGAGATGATGATGTGGTGCACCTGGCTGGGGGCCATGCCGTTCATCTCGAAGAGGTTCACGAAAAATACGCCGTACTCGTCCGCGGTTTGGTTTCGATGAGTTGTGACGCGCCAGTGCGCCGCCAGTTCAGGTTTATCACCACCCCCGCGACGAAGACCTGTCGTGGGGGCCCCCGGGTTTTCCGCGTCCAGCCGGTAGAGGCCCAGCACCGTATTCGTATTGCCCACATCGATGGCAAGCAGCATGTTTTTTCAGCTCATTTCCGCGGCGCGAATGCCGCCGGTCTGCACCGTTACCAATCCGGCAGCTGTGCGCACCAGCAGGAATCCGTGCTCATCCAACCCGGCTGTAACGCCCGCGCAGGCCTGCGGGCCATGCACCTCGACCCTTCGGCCGCGCACCCACGTCGAAGCCTGTTCCACGCGCTGGGTAATCGTCTTACCGGCCGCCGGATCGAGCAACGCGAGTGCCTCACGCTCCAGCGATTTTAGCAGGGAGACGAGCAAATCCTGGCGGCTCACTTGATGACCAGTCTCCAAATCCAGCGAAGTCGCGGGCGTGGCCAAACCGGGGTCCCCAGCGACAGATCCTGGTCGCTGAGGTGGAAGTCCAGAATCAAAGCTGCGCTGATGCACGTTGATGCCGATGCCTATGACAGCAAAGGCGACGGTGCTGCCTTCAGTGCGCGCCTCGACCAGAATGCCGCCCGATTTACGCGGGCCGATGAGAAGATCGTTGGGCCAGCGCAGGTCAACAGTAAGGCCAGCGACGGCGCGAATCGCATCGGCGGCTGCGAGGCCGGCGGCCAGAGGCAGCAGCGGCAGACGGGCGGCGGGGATTTGCGGGCGCAGCAGGACGCTTGCGTAAAGTCCTACACCGGCGGCCGAGCGCCAGACGTTATCGCCGCGCCCGCGTCCGGCCAGTTGCTCATCGGCAAGGTAGAACGAGCCGTGCGGTGCGGCCCTGCGGGCGGCATCCAATGCGTCTGTGTTGGTGGAATCGGTTACCGGAGAAAGGTGGAGCTTGCCGGCAAAGATGGTGCCCGCGAGCGCGGCGTCCAGTGCCGGAAGATCGAACACGGGCTGGATCATGGAGTGCATTGGGGCCTGACTCACTCGGCGGCGATGCTCATCGAGATATCGGCAGCTCTGGCCGAGTGGGTCAGAGCGCCCACGCTGATGAAGTCAACGCCGGTTTCGGCATAGGCGCGGATGTTGTCGAGCACAATGCCGCCTGAAGTCTCAGTGGGAATCCAGCGCGCCTGTTGCTCGACGTTGGGCTGTCCTTGCGCCTGCTGTCCCGGTGCAACTTCCTTGATGCGTTCCACGGATCGCTTCACTTCTTTCGGCGTCATGTTGTCGAGCAGGATCGCCTCGGCGCCGAATTTGAGGGCTTCTTCAAGCTCCTGCGAAGAGCGCACTTCCACCACCACGCGCTGGCCTTTCCTCCGCTGCTCCAGGGCCTGTGTCAGCACTTTGGGCAGGCCGCCGCCCAGGGAGATGTGGTTGTTCTTGATGAGGATGCCGGAGGCCAGGTCGAGGCGGTGATTCGTTCCCCCGCCGCACAGCACGGCGTATTTTTCCAGAGCCCTCAAACCGGGGACGGTCTTGCGTGTGTCGAGGATATGGGCGTGGGTTCCGTGAATGGCGTCGACGTATTGGCGCGTCAGCGTGGCGATGCCGCTGAGATGCTGGAGGAGGTTGAGGATTACGCGCTCGCAGCTCAGCAGCACGCGGGCATTGTGGCGGATGACGGCCAGCACCTGGCCTGAGTGGACGCGCACGCCGTCGAAGATTTCGGGATGGCTGACGACCTCGAAGCGGGTCTGCGCCGGAGGGCGCGTGTCGAGGCGCGCAAAGATTTCAAGAAAGCGCGGCACTGCGCCCAAACCGCAAACCACCATCTCCTGCCGTGCGATGATCGAGGCCGTCGCGCGCAAGTCGGGGTCGATGGTGAGGTTGGTGGTGGCGTCGCTGGCGGCCATGTCTTCCACCAGGGCCTGCTCCAGCAATGCGTCGATGCGGCTGCTCTTCCAGTCCATGGTTCCTTTTTCGCCTGCTCAGGGATGAGTCTGGGGTTTCTGGCGCATGAGAAAGTCATAAATAACCGTCTTGACGCTGTCTTCTATCTGACCGGAGATTGAGCAAAAGTTGATTCCATTGCTCCGGTTGATCTCAAGTGCGTAATTCGATTGGCTGCCAGAGACGTTTTCCACGAATTTTTGCCATGTACTTAGTTTGCCGCCCCTGCGCCGGTCGATGAGATTGATCTCTCCCAGGTCGGTATACCAGAGGACAGAGATGATGTTGCGGGAATCGCGCACCATGATTCCACGAGTAGCCAGGAGAAGGAATTGAGAGTAGTTGCCGGTGTGCGACCCGGTTCCGGCTAGATCGACGATTGCCACGGCCATGCCGAGCTTTCCCAGGTGGGGGGCGATCATCGCTTCAACCTGCGGGGTGAATTGCTGCGCAGTCAGGCAGCCCGGCGCGTCGCCAAACGAGATGGAGGGTGAAGAGGACGGCGTGCTTTCAGGTTTCACCTCCACGCTTTCCACCGGCAATTCTGCCGCAACCGCGTTGTGCTCCGTCAATTCCCGGTAAGCAATCTGAATCTGCTTGAAATGTTCTTCCGCATCTGCCCGCATGCTGGCGTAATTCTCATAGAGATCGGGATGCCATTGTTTGACCGATTCGCGATACGCCTCTTGAATGGTGGATTCCTCGGGAATCCCAAAGGCGATCCCAAGAGTTCTATAGTGCTGCCGGCATCGTGCGCAGTCACAGGACATAGCTAATTCCCCTTCTTCAGGTTCTCCAGCGCGGCGCGCGCCTTTTCCAGCAGTAAGCGCATTTCTGTTTCCTGCTTCTTGAGCCCTTCGACCACATGCGCCGGCGCCTTGGCCAGAAAGCCTTCGTTTCCCAACTGGCGCTCGGCGGAGGTAAGACCTTTCTCATACTTTGCGATGTCCTTTGTCAAGCGCTCGCTCTCGGCGGGGACGTCGATTTGCTTGTCAAATTCCACATAAACGTCAATAGCTCCGAAAGTCTGCCAAGGCAGGTGTGCATATTTCCCATCGCGCTCGGAGAAGAAGACGATCTCCAAATCATTTATCTTAGCAAGCTTCTTAATGACGTCTGGATTCTCTAGGATGTCCAAGCTCTTGACTATTTCAACGTTCTTGCGAAGAACGCCTGATTTCCCGGAGGCGATCTTCGCGTTTACGAACACCTTCTCGTCAACACCAAGATCCTTTCGGCTAGAGCGCAGTGCAACAATTGCCTCCCTTAGGCGTTCCATAGCCAATTGCACGTGATCCATTGCAATCTCGGCACTGTCAAATGCGAGTTGTGAGAATACGTCATGTGTCTCAAATTGCGGGTAGTTCATTAGCGCGATTGATTTCCGTGGCGGACTGCCATTGTACAAAGCATGCCAAATCTCCTCCGTGATAAACGGCATGAACGGCGAAAGCATCCGTAACGACGCCTCAAAGACGTACAGTAGCGTCGAGAGTGATGCGCCGGCTCCATCCCTGTCTGCTTCATCTCCAAAATCAAGACGCAGTTTGACAATTTCAAGATACCAATCGCAAAACTCTCCCCAAAAAAATTGATAAATAAAATTCGCCGCGTCGTCGAATCGATACTTCTCAAGCGCCAAATTGACATCGTGCGCGGTTCTATTGAGCCGCGACAGTATCCAAAGTTCCTCTATCGGCCACTTGTTAACAAAGAATGATGATCTGATTAGGCTCCCGACGGATGCTGTAATTCCTGCCTCTGCCGCTCGGTCTATATTCATAAAAATGAACCGTGCCGCGTTCCAAATCTTGTTGGCAAAAGCACGGTAACCCTCGGTGCGAGCTACATTGAAGGCGATGTCGGTTCCGGGCGAAGCCATACTGGCCAGCGTGAACCGGACTGCATCCGTCCCGTACTGCTTGACGATCTCGATGGGGTCGACGACGTTGCCCTTGGTCTTGGACATTTTTTCGCGGTTGGCATCGCGCACCAGTGCGTGAATGTAGACCCCCCTGAATGGGACCGAATCCTTCAGCTCGCGCTTTGAACCGTCCGGCAGCGGAACATCCCCGGCGAACCAACAGCCGAACATAATCATCCGCGCGACCCAGAAGAACAAAATGTCGAAGCCCGTGACCAATAAACTCGTCGGATAGAAAGCATCGAAGTCGCTACGGTTTTCGGCGGTGATATTCGGCCAGCCGAAAACGGAGACGGGCAGCAGGCCGGAGGAGAACCAGGTGTCGAGCACGTCGGTCTCCTGCGTGATCTGGGCCGAACCGCAGTGAGCGCAGGTGGTTGGGTCTTCGCGCGCCACGGTGATCTTGCTGCACTGGGCACAATGCCACGCCGGGATGCGATGGCCCCACCAGAGCTGGCGTGAGATGCACCAATCGTGAATGTTGTTCATCCATTCGAGGTAGATTTTCTCGTACATCTCCGGCGTGAAGCGGATGGCCTTGTTGCCGGTGGCATCGGGCTTGACAGCGGCGATGGCGAGCTCAGACATGGAGGCTCCGCCATCTTGAGGCTTCTTGTTGACGGCGACGAACCACTGCGTCGAAAGGCGCGGCTCGACGACGGTCTTGCAGCGGTCGCAGTGGCCCACGTTGTTGATGTAGTCCTTCACAGCGCCGAGGAGCTTCTGTTCTTCCAGGTCCTGGACGATTTTCTTGCGCGCCGCGTAGCGGTCCAGGCCGGCGTAGACGCCGCCTTCGGCGTTGATATGGCCGGTCGAGTCCATCACGTTGATGGAGGGCAGATTGTGGCGCTGGCCGAGCGCGAAGTCGTTGGGGTCGTGCGCCGGGGTCACCTTGACCGCGCCGGTGCCGAAGTCGCGGCTGACCCACTCGTCGAGGATTACGGGGATCTCGCGGCCCATCAACGGCAGGCGGAGCTTCTTGCCGTGCAGGTGGAGGTAGCGCTCGTCCTGGGGATGAACGGCTACGGCTACGTCGCCGAGCATGGTTTCGGGGCGGGTAGTAGCTACAGTAATGAACTCATCCGAAACATTGCCGCCCGCAGGGCCGAGGACGGGGTACCGAATCTCCCACAGGTGGCCCTTCTGCTCCACGTGAACGACTTCGAGGTCGCTGATGGCGGTTTGGCAGCGCGGGCACCAGTTGACGATGTATGCGCCGCGATAGATCAGCCCCTGCTCGTGAAGGCGGACGAAGGCCTCGCGCACGGCGACCGATAACCGCTCGTCCATGGTGAAGTACTCGCGTTGCCAATCGACCGAGGTTCCCAGCCGCTTCATCTGGCCGAGAATGGCGCCGCCATAGTGACGCTTCCACTGCCATACGCGCTCGACGAAGGCCTCGCGGCCAAGCTGCTGACGGCTCGTTCCTTCGCTGGTCAGTTGCCGCTCTACCAGCATTTGTGTCGCAATGCCAGCATGATCCGTGCCGGGCACCCACAGAACCCGGTCACCGCACATGCGCCGCCAGCGCATAAGGATGTCACTCTCCGTATGCTCGAACATGTGACCCATGTGCAGGTTGCCGGTGACGTTGGGCGGTGGCAGCAGGATGGTGAAGACCGACTGGGCGTCGGGGCCGGAGCGCGCTTCGCGCCTTTGGGCGCCCTCGGTTGCCGACGAGGGCGCGGGCTGGGCGAAGAGCTTCTCGCTCACCCAGTACTCGGCCCAATGATCTTCAATGGCGGTGGGGTCGTAGGCTTTTGGCAGGTCGTGAGGCATGGGGGTTCGGAACGAGCCCCCGGGGGTCTGACCCTTCTTAATAAGGGGCTTCGAGCGAGGGGACCACCCCCCAACTTTAGCAGATGCGGGCAAAGGACAATCAGGCGCAACCTGGGAAGCGCGCGATGCAGCAAAGCAAAAAGGCCGCACCGGATGGGGAGCGGCCTTTTGTCTTTTGAATCGCTTGTCAGCTTAGAACGGGTTCAGCTTGGCCAAGCCCTTCTTCTTTTTCTTCTTGCTGGAGGACTCGTCGCTGGAGTCGACTTTGGGCTTTTTCTTGTCGGCGTCAGCAGCGGACTGAGCCGGTGTGGAACCGGGCTTGACTTCATTCACCTGGTCGGGGGCGAGGGCCGGCTTTTCAGCGGCGGGCAGGGTGGTATTGACGGGTCCCACGGCCTTGACCACGGCGTTGGCGTCTGCCCCGGCAGGGGGGCCAGGAGCGGATACAACTTCCGCAGCTACGCCGGTGCCGCCCCCCGGCGGTTGAAGCTGCAACGGCGCCTGGGAGGGTTGGTCGCTGCGCGGAGGCTCGTTGGCGCCGGTGGACGCGACTGCGCCGATGGGCGAGGGAGCAGGTTTGCCGGCATTGACGGCGGCGTTGAACAGCTCAATGTTCTGCTTGGTGATATCCGGCGCGAGGGTGCGCTTGGGGTCGTCCAGGCTTGGCTCGCCCACGTGCACGGCCTCCACCACCGTTGGCCCGTGCTTGATGATGTCGAAGGTCTTGTCGGTAAAGTGCAGAGGCTGGCGGCTGCGCTCTTCGGCGTCGTTCTCGGCAACCGCTTCCTGGGTAGGCTCAGGAACGGGGCGGTTCATGGCGACCAGCCTGTCGCGGGCGTCCTCCACGTGCGGCGCCATGGGATAGCGGGTGATGACCTTGGCGTAAGCAGCGGCGGCCCGGTCCTGGTAGACCGCGCGCATCCGTTCCTTAATTGCGCCGGGAAAGTTGGACGCCATCTGGAGATAATGGGCCTCGCTGGCATAGGCATCGCCGATGCCCAGCAGCGCCTGGTCGCTCTTGGAGTAAAGCGGGTAAGTATCGACCACGGTCTCCAGCCGGGCGATGGCGGCGGCAAAGTTCTCGCGGCTCTCATAGTAAAGGCCGATCTGGGTTTCCCGCTCAGCCAGAACCTCCTGCACGTCGCGCAGCTTCTGTTTGGCGCGCGGCACCAGCGTGGAGTCAGGGAACTGGTTGATCATGTTCCGGTACTCCTGCTCGGCGCGCTGAACGTTGACGTAGTCGCGGTCCGGCTTTTCCATCTGCGCGTAGTAGATGTCGGCCACCTTCATCTGCGCCTCGGCTGCTTCGGGGGCGTTGGGGAAGAAGGTAATGAAGTCCTTGTACTCGGCTTCGGCCTGGGTGTAGGCCGCGGTGCCACCCTCCTTGAACCAACTGTCGCCCACGGCCAGCTTGGCGCGCATCCGGTACTCGGAGTCGGGATAGGTGTTGAGCATGGTCTGCAGGTCGAGCCGGGCCACATCATAGTGGCCCTTCTTCATGGCCAGAATAGCCTTGTCGTAAAGCTCCTTGTCGGGTTGCTTGGAGTTGAGGCCGGCCAGCGGATTGGCGCTCAGGTCCTCGTTCTTCTTTTTCTTGGGCTTCTTCTCCTTGGCCTGGGCTGAAACTGCGCCCAGGATCAGAACCACCAGAGCCACCGCGGCAATCTTTTTGAACAACCGGTTCATACCACCTCATTGCGGCAGCGCCCTCAAACACAGGCCATCCGCCTAATACGAATATTCCTGAATCTTGCGCGCAACCTCTTCCTATTCGCTTACTCGTTTGCGGCCTTGCGGGCCGCCGCCAGGAGGGAACGCGCGTCCTGTTCCGGTTTCCCCGCTCCAAAGACGGCGTTGCCGGCCACCAGCAGCTCCGCTCCCGATTGGACGATGCGCTCCACCGTATCGTGAGCCACGCCGCCGTCCACCTCGATTCTAAATGCCAACCCCAGTTCTTGGCGCAACTCAACCAGACGCTTGATCTTTTCCAGCGAGAATTCAATGAATTCCTGTCCGCCGAAGCCGGGATTCACGCTCATCACCAGCACATGATGAACCATGGGCAGAATCTCCCGCAGCAGCTTGACGCGGGTGGCCGGATTAACCACCACCCCCGGCTTCATGCCGTGTTCGGCGATCAGCTCCAGCGAGCGATGCAGATGTCTGCAGGCCTCGTAGTGGACGCTCACCCAGTCGGCCCCGGCGTCGGCAAAGGCGGGAATGAACTCGTTCGGGTTCTCGATCATCAGGTGGCAGTCGAGCGGTAGGCTGGTGAACTTGCGCAGGCTCGCGACCACCGGGGGCCCGATTGTAATGTTGGGCACAAAATGGCCGTCCATCACGTCCACGTGGATCGCCGTGCCGCCGCCCCGCTCGGCCGCGGCAATCTGGTCCGCCAGATGGGCAAAATCCGCCGAAAGTATCGATGGCAGCAGCTCAACCATAGGGTTTCTGGACGCGTCTCCTTGCAGGGTCAGTGTATCAGCGCGGAGGCGCGGAGGCCCAATCCATCCATGCGTAACCATCGACTCCGTGCCCCATCCTTCGCGTTCTTTGCGAAGGGTGGGAGACCAGGAACCCCAACCGGCGTTTTTCCGGCGACACACCCCTCCCCTACCGCTCCACCTCGCACACATCGGCAGACGCGCTCACCAGAACCCAGGGTCCAGCCCCCTTCGGGTCCCCGTCGCCAAGAACCCCGGAGCGAATCAAGTACAGCGAAAGCGAAACCGTACTTGTTCTGTTCAGCCAGAAGCAACGCGCGCTCTCCTCACTTCCCCAGCCCAGCTGCATTTCGCAGTCAACCGGCTCCCCACCGGGCTCAACCGCGATGCCAACCGCCTTCAGCGCCTTCGGGAGCGCATCCCTCGCGACCGGCTCCAGCGACGGGCTCTTGACCTTGACCTCATGCAGATCCTTTGCCTGGCCTATCCGCCGCTCCAAAGCCTCAACCGGCTGAAACTCCTTTTTGAACGACCTGCAGTTCACCTCCGCCGAGGCAGACAACGGCTCAACCACCGCTGTGCACACCGTCCGCCGCGCCCTCCCACTGAATGAACCTCCGCTCGCCGCATCACTCCCCGCTGTGATCAGCAGCTCGTAGTAACGCAGCCGGTCCAGCGTTCGCCAGCCGGTAGTCCTCGTGTCGCCTGAGATCTCGCTCCCGTCAGGAAAGCCCTCCTCCCGCTTCAACCCATCGCCCCACATCGCCGCCACCGCTGCCATCGGCTTGTAGTCCAGCATCTGGCACTCCGCATAGCTTCTCGTCCCGCAAGGCTCATCGAATGACTTCAGCCGGCTCGCTTCCTCGGCCGTCAGCTGCTTCTCCTCGGTCGCGCACTTGAAGCTTCCTCCCACCGGCACTTTGGTTCGCGTCGCAACCACATTCCGTGCCCCTTCAATCGCCAGCAAGTTGCAGCAGCCCAGGTGCCCATAGCCGGAAAATGAGTTGGCGGTATTTCTAGCTGCGAAAAACACCCCGCTCAGCGTCGCCGTCACTCGGTAGAGATAGCAGTCGTAGCAAGGCTGGTCGCCAACATTGCCCAGCCGCGTGGCCTTGAGCTTGTTCTGCAACCGATCCATTGCCGCATCGCGCTGGAGCGGAATCGCAATCCTGTCCACGCGCACCACCTTACCCTTCTTTCGTTCCGTATCGTTCCAGGTCGAGGCGGTCGGCGTGGGCTCGTCCCCTCCATACATCAGCCACACGCCGGGGTAGATATCTTCGCAGCCCGGCTGGCCAAGCGAGAAATCCTCGAAAGCCAGTTCGATTGGCGCAGTCACTTCGACGAGCTTGTGGTTGTACGCCGCCGGATTCTTCACGAGGTCGCACACAGTGACCGCCAGCGGATTCTCCACGCTGGCAGCAGCGGTCAAGGCGCTTGAAAGGATGAGGGAAGCAATCGCTGCCCGGCGCATGGGGTGACCTCCACAGAGAATTGTGAGCTCACTAAATAGTTGAATTTGTGCGGCCTGGAAAAGCAGCGTCAGCATAGCACAGCGATCCATCGGCTCAGGGATCGGACGCAGCCGCCTCAGCCTGCCGCCTGCCCCCTCAACCCCGCCACAGCCACTCGCCCCGCGCCGCGCAGCAGTGCTTTGACCGGCCAGCGGCCTTCGGCGTCCGGGAAGAAGATTTCGCCTGCGCGGCGGGCTTCAGGGCGGTAATACCAGCGCTTGAGCAAGGCCAGATGGCCTTGGCGGAGGATCGCCGATGGGGTTTCAGAGGGCTCTTGCAGCGCCGCCAGCGCAGCTTCCATGCGGGCTTCGAGCACGCTGCGGGCGAGCTTTGCGGACGCGGCAGATGCGGCCTCGGGCAGCGTGTCCTCGGAACCGGCGGATCCAGTGGCGGCTTCCGAAGCGGGAGGTGTGGCGATCGGGGCTTCTGGAATCGGCTCGATCGCCATCGGATGGGCGAAGAGCGAAGTGGCCCCGGACTGCTCGTTCTGGATTCTCATGCCGAGGGTTGAAAATCCAGCTGGCCCGCGCAGTCGCGCATTCTCAAAAAGGAAGACAGCCACTTCGTCTGGATTGGCCGAGGCTTGCAGAATCACCGCCCGCAACTGGCTGAGCGGCCGCACCAGTTCAGCGGCGAGCGAGCGCACGCTCTCCACCCGCCGCACCTGCGCGTGCAAGGCGGCTGCGGACTCGAATTCGAGCTTGGCCGAAGCCACATCGCGCTCGGCGCGGAGAATGACGAGCCGGCTGTCGCCCCGGGTGGCCAGAAAGCTTTCGACCGCCGCGGCCTCCGCCGTGTAGCGCTCATCGGTGCAGCCCTGGTAGCAGGGCGCGAGGCACATCTTCATCTCCGAGTAGACGCACCCCGGGTGGTTGGGATTGGGGTCCAGATCGTCGGTGCAGCGGCGCAGCAGGAACAGCTTGAGAGCCTCCTCGGCGTAGCGCTCCGCCGCCCCCCGCGATGGGAACGGCCCGTAGGACCAATCGGCCTCGCGCTGGCTGGGCCGGTGGGTGACCGTGATGCGCGGGTATGGGTTGCTGCCCAGGAAGCGGACAAAGGCGGGATGGCTCAAGTGCATGCGTTCCAAAGCCTTTGCGCCGTAAATCTCCTCCAAAAGGGAAAACTGCGCGAGCAGGGATTCAAACTCCGAGCCGGTGAGCCGCCAGGCGATGCGACGCACACGGCCGGCCAACTGCAAGCGACGCGGATGCTGGGCCGAGGGCTGAAGCAGCCGGGCAAGCCGCGCGCGCAGATTGGGTGTGCGGCCAATGTACGGCTCGGCATACGCCTCCGCGCCATAGAGCGCGAAGACCGCCGACGCGACGGGCAATTGCGCCAGAACGGCCTTGGCGTCAGCGGGATCGAAGGCAATCTCCCGCATTTCCAGCTGCCGGTTTGTCCGGTCCGGTTTTAAGTTTAGAACCATCGGCGTAAATCGAATCCCATTCTTCTCCTGCTCCGCCGTAGTGGCTCGGAATCCTAATCTCTCGTACACAGGAACGGCATAGCGTCCAGAATTCACCGTGAAATTGGCAAGATTTGGGATCGCCTCCCGGCAGCGCTCTATGGTCAATTCCACCAAACGGCGGGCGATCCCGCGCCGCTGAAACTTCCTGTGCACAAAGAGCAGGCAGAGATGGTGATTTTCTTTGGCGGCAGCCACGGCAACAATCTTCCCGCCTGCTTTGCAGCAGAGCACAAAGAAGACCTCCTCCTGCGAGCGCGCTTTCAGCTTCTCCGGAGTGATAAAGGATCGGAACTCCTCGATTCCCCGCGGCGCATAGCCTGCGGCCTCGAACTCGCTGAAGACCTCCCAGACGAGTGCCGAGACCTCGGCCTCCTCGCCCGGTTCCATCGGCTTGAATCGCAGTTCCGCATCCACAGTTAGCTCCTACGCTCCCGCAATCGTCATGCCGTCGATGCGCAGCGTGGGTGAGGCAATCGCCCCGCGAAACTCCAGGTCGCTGCCGATGGCGGTTACGTTCAAGAGCATCTCGGCGAGGTTGCCTGCGATGGTCACCTCTTCGACCGCGTGGGTGAGCTGGCCGTTCTCGATCCACAGCCTGGTTGCGCCGCGGGAGTAGTCGCCGGTGACCACATTGACGCCGAAGCCCATCAGGCTGGTGACGTAGAGACCGGCTGGGACCTCTCCGAGGATCTGCGCTTCGGTTAATGTTCCGGGCTGGACAAAAAGGTTGCCGCAGCCGATGCCGGGCGTGCCGGCCAGTCCGCGCGAGGCGTTATGAGTGGACTTCATGCCCAGCTTGCGCGCGGTGTAGGTGTTCAGGAGATAGTTGCGCAGCACGCCGCCTTCGACCACCACCGTGCGCAGGGAGGGCAGTCCCTCGCCGTCGAAGGGCGATGTGCCGAAGCCGCCCGCGCCGGTGGGCAGCAGCATGGTGTTGTCGTCGATGAGGTGCAGGCTCGGGGCAGCGATCTGCTGGCCCAGCCGGCCGGCCAGAAACGAGGCGCTGCGCCAGATGGCGTCGCCGGAAGCGGCTTGAAATATCGTTCCGATCAGCGACTGCGCAACCTCCGGCGCAAAGACGATGGGAACCCGCTGTGTAGGAACGCGCCGGGCGCCGAGACGGCGAATGGTGCGGCGTGCTGCTTCCCGGCCCACGGCCTCGGGAGATTCGAGATCGTTGAGGCGCCGGGCGCTGGACCACCAGCCGTCGCGCTGCATCTGGCCGTTGGCGTCCATGGCCAGCGGGGCCACGGAGACGCCGGCATAGCTGGTGCGGTAGCCGCCGGCAAAGCCGCGCGAGTTGGCCAGCGCCTTGCGCCCGGTAGAGGCGTCGAAGCTGCCGCCGTCGGAGTTGGTAATGCGCGGATCGGCCGCGAGGGCCGCGGCTTCGGCACGGCGCGCCCATTCGATGCGCTCCGGGCCATCGAGCGAATAGACATCGTCGTAGTAAAGATGCAGATCGCCACTATTTGAGGTGCACGAGCCGAATTCCGCCGCTTCGGGCAGGCCGGCGCAAGGGTCTTCCTCGGTGACTTTGGCCAGAGCCAGCGCGCCTTCGACCAACTGGCGGATGCCGTCCGCGGTCAGGTCGCTGGTGGAGGCCGAGGCGGACTTTGTGCCGAGAAAGACGCGCAGGCCGAGGCCGCGCGAGCCGGATTCCTTGAGCGTCTCCACCTGGCCCATGCGCACATTCACGCTGAACTCGTCGCCCTCGCGGGCGACTGCTTCGGCATCGCTGGCGCCGGCTCTCACCGCCAGCGCCACCACATCGGCGGCCAGGGATTCGAGGTCGAGAGCGGCCGGTTCGGGCTGGGTTGCGGCTTCGGGCATGGGTCAACAGTAACAAAACCGGCACGGTTGGACACAGTCCGCGGGCCAAAGCCAAGGACTCAGCGATCCTTAAAATCGCAGCATTTTGCGCGAAAAGCCGCCCAAAAACGCGATTTTTCGCGGTCAAAGTTTACCATTGAGATAACAGGGTCGCTTTGCGTGTAGACGATAAATCTATGATTCAGAACGGTATGGGGACATGAGCCACCGCCCAATGCCCGTATCCGGTCCACGGCTGCCGTCATGCCGGCAGTATCTTGAAAGAATAGGCGTGATGGCAGGGCGGATCGTGCGGAACCCAAATTCTAAGTCCATCCGGCTCCCTCGTCCACCTGACCTCGCTCTTCGTCCCCAGCAGTTCCACCTTGCGAATCTGGCGCTCGTAGTGCGGCGCGGTGCTGGCGAGCGATTTGATGAACACCTGGTTCTCCGCTGGCCATCCCAGAGCGATTGCGTACAGAACATCCCCTTTGGTTGTGAAGCGTATGTCCCTGGAGTCGAATTGGTGTTTGGACAGCTGATATGCGGCGATGCCTTTAGCCTCTGTTGACGGTCCTTCACCGTAGATCTTCCAGGGACGAGAGCCTTTGATTGCCTCGCTATTGATCTGCTGCCACTGGGCTAGCTCATCCAGGAAAGCGAGCTCATCGCTGTCAGGCTCGCCATAACCAGGCAAGGGAATGCTCAGGAGCAGATTCCCATTCTTGCTGACAATATCAACCAGGAGAGGAATCATCAGCGAGGCCTTCTGGTAAGTATGGTTCTCGAAAAGCGCGCGGCTATAATGCCACTGCCCGATGCATGCCTCCGTCTGCCACGGCTTCTCTTGCAAGCTGTCCGCCAGGCTCATCTCGAAGTCGCGAGTCAGCGTGCCCCAGACCGGCTCGTCAACCTCTTTGAGATCCACCACGCCTTCCAAATGGCCGGAGTGAGTCAGGATGTTCTTGTTGTAGTAGTAAGCCATGATCTGGGGCGCAAGGTCCGGGATGCCCAGCCAGACCTTCAGATCCGGAGCCCAAGGGCCGCCATCGTCAAAGCCGAATCGTGCTCCGTCGTCGAAGTTGAGGATATCCGGGCTATAGCTATCGATCACATCCTGCACGCGAAGCATGAACTGCTGAACGAACTCCGGGCAGGGCGTGTTTTTCGCGTGGGGCTTGCCGTTGATCAACTGCGGATCCATTCCCTCCCACCACTTGCCTTTGCCGTCGGCGATCGTCTGCATGCCGTCGTAGGGAACTCCGGCCAACGGACCTGTGGTGTCGCTCTTGTAGCGGACCGGGAGGAACTCATCCCACACGCGGTGCGGCGTTCCGTGATAACTGACGCCAAATCGCAGGCCGTTTGCGCGGGCGACCTTGGCCCAGGTCCCGACGATGTCGCGCTTCGGGCCGACATTCACCGCATTCCAGGGCTGGTGCTTGGAGTCCCAGCAGTCGAAGTTGTCGTGATGAGTAGCCAGGGAAACGAGATACTCGGCGCCGGCCCGCTTGTACATCTTGACAAGCGCCTCGGGATCCCATCGCTCCGCCTTCCATAAATGGCAGATGTCTTTGTATCCGAATTGCGACGGGTGGCCATAGTGCTTGACGTGATATTCATATTGACCCGAACCCTGGATGTACATATTCCTCGCGTACCAGTCGCCCTGTTCGGGAACACACTGCGGGCTCCAGTGCGCCCAGATGCCGAACTTTGCGTCACGAAACCAATCCGGACAGCGATACGCTTTCAGTGACTCCCAGAATGGCAGGAAGGGACCCTGCGGAGCTTCTCCCTGAAAAAACTGCGCGTTTCCCAGTGCATGAGCCATGCGAGCCAGCGCGAATATGGAAAGTCCGCCCGTGAGAAATGATCTGCGATTCATCGTGGCATTCCTGCCTTTCGGAAATTCATTGTAGTCGGGGCGGCTGGCCCACGTCCCCAGACCCTTGGCCGGTCAGATGCGGGCCACCCGCCCAGGGCCGAAAGCATGAATTGCGCCGTATAGCGCATATTCCGAGTGAGCTGCCTTAGGTATTGATTTTATTAGATTTCTGCGTATTCAGGTGGGGGGTTTACTGGCGTACAGCGGTTGAGACGCGCGATTCACGGAATGGCTCGTAAAGCCTTTGAAATGATGGCTTTCAGGGTAGCGATACTGAAATACTTATGATGTACGGACGCCGGTTGTTGTCTCGCAAGTTGTTGAAGGGAATGGGACTTACTGGCATTTACAGGCGTACAGAGCGAATTTTCGCGTTTTTCCGGGGAGGGGGTAGGAGGGTTGGTGGCCGGGGTTGCGGGCGGGGCCGAGGCAGCGGCGCGGGCGGCGCGGGCGGCGGCCAAGCCAAATTGCGGCCGGCCGCCGGGGTAGCGCGCGGCCTGCACCGCTTCGGGTAGGGCAATGAGCAAGAACCTTACCATATCTGTTACGGAGGTGTCGTAGTCGGCGGCAATCCTGCGCGTCTGGCGGTAGAGCTCGGGTTCGACGGCTACGGTGATGTTTCTGACGGTACGCATGGTCCGGCTCTCCCGAGGGCTCAGGAATTTCGCTCTATTGAGAGTGTGCGCCAAGGGAGGGTAATTATCCGCAACCACCTGCGGTGGGGCCAATCGCTCGCTATTCGCTCGCACGGGCATCCTTGCTTCCCACCCAGGCTTTATCGCGGATCAAGGAGGGGGCACCCGGTCCGAAAAGAGAAGTCCGGTCAGGGTTCGTGGTCTCCCAGGTCTGAAAATCCAGACCTGGGGCACCCGGCAGGAGATTTCCTGCGTTTGCGGGAGCGGGGCAGGCGGCATTCGCTTACCTCCCAAAAAGCGAAGATCGATTCCTGGGGTGGAAGACGTCCAGAAGCCTAAACGCGCATGAAGGCGCTGGTTGGGAAGAGGGAGATGGTGGGTCGAGGTTCGTGGGGTCCCATCCTTGCGGAGCGTAGCCAAAATGGCTACACTCAATTCAGGAGGCACTTCATGCGGCAAGTTTCGCTGAGAGAGTTCCGAACTCGCGGTTCGAAGGCCCTGGAGACCGTTCCACAGGGAGAGACCGTGCTGCTTGCGGGCCAGAAGGGACCGGCGTTCTTCCTCGTCCCCGTCCTTGGAGATGTAGTACTGGAAGAGCGCGAGTTGCGTCTGGCGATGGCTAAGGCGAGCCTGCGGGAGAGCTGGCGGCTGGCGGAACAGTATCCGATCAGCGATGAGGAGATCGAGCAGGAGATTGACGCGGTAAGAACGGCGCGGCTGGCCAGGGAAAAGAGCAGGAAGAGCTGATGCGGCTCGCCGTCTTCGACACCAACGTGATTGTCTCAGCGGGCTTGAAACCGGGCAGCATACCCGCGAGGCTGGTGATGGATTGGGTGCTGGCGGGACAGATGCAGCTTGTGACCTGCCCGTCCGTGATTGCGGAATACAGCGAAGTTGCTGCGCGCTCGAAATTTGCCCGCTATGAATTTCCGCCAGCGTGGCTGGAGTTACTGATCGAAAGCAGCCTGCAACTGCCCGATCCCCCTCCGTGGACCCATTCGACCCCGGACGTAAAGGACGCGCCCTTTCTGGCTCTGGCCCATGCGGCGGGAGCCTGGCTGGTGACGGGGAATCTCAAGCATTTTCCAAAGCCTGCCCGAGCTGGGGTCACCGTACTCTCGCCGGCAGAATACCTGGCTCATCTTGGAGAAAGAAACGAGGGGCTTGAGGGCGCGTGAAAACGGTTGGTTGGGAAAAGGGAGACGGACGGTTTGGGGTCCGTGGTCCCCCACCCGCCAACTTGACACGACTGCGGCAATGCCGCATAATCCTTTGGTGAACGTACCCCTGCTGACGATCGTCGAAACCAGCGCCTTTGTTCGCAGGGCGGAGAAGCTGCTTTCCACCGAGGAGCACGAAGAGTTGCTTTTCTATCTTGCGCTTCATTCGCTGTCGGGGATGAGATTCCGGGCACGGGCGGAGTGCGCAAGGTGCGATTTGCGGCGCGTGGCAAGGGGAAATCCGGCGGATTGCGGGTGATTTACTACTTTTTCGACGAAGAGAACCCGCTCTACGCGCTTTACATTTACGGGAAGAACGAGCAGGCAAATCCAACACCGGAGCAGCAGAAGGCATTTGCAGAGTTTGCAGGCAGGATCAAAGCGGCCGCAAAGAATCGGAGGAGAATCTCATGAAGCGGAAGGACGTAACCGGAGAAGTTCTGGGGGCCATGCGCGAGGCCGCCGAGATTGCCGAGGGCAATGTGAAGCCGGCGGCGGTGCATCAGTTTCCGCTCCCGCTGGAGGTGGATGTGCGCGCCGTGCGGGCCGAGACCGGACTCAGCCGAACGAAGTTTGCGCGGCGATTTGCACTGGACCCGCGCGCCTTGCAGGATTGGGAACAAGGCCGCCGGCGTCCGGACCGCGCCGCACGAGCCTACCTGACGGTGATTGCCCGCCATCCCGAGGCGGTGGTGGAGGCGCTGGCGAGCTGAGGACTGGCCGTCCAGGCGGGCGGCGCTTGCGCGCCATGTGGTTCGTGGTCTCCCGCCCTTTCGCCGAGTGCATGAAAGGATGGGCGCTCCACGCATTCACAGCGCCCCTACGGGGCGCACGACTTTGTTGGGCGGGCAATCTCCCCCGGATTGCGCTACGCTCCATCCGGGGCTATTGTCTCCCCTCCCTCCGGGAGGAATGGCGGCGGGTTGAAGTTCATCGTCTCCCACATCTCAAAATCGAGATGTGGGCCACCCGCCATGATGAATGAGTCGAACGAGGCGGGGAGCTTCAAAGAGTCCGGTACTATGGTTGGCACACGAACGCTTGTGCTTTGGAAGCCGTAGGGCCTACAATTCGGCATCCACATTCAGGAGCCACTCACATGAAACGTATTGCATTGCTTGCGGTCGTCATTGGCTTTGCGCTGTCTACTCATCCGGTTAATGCTCAACAGTCCCCTACTCAGGAACCGACCGGAGCCCAACTACTTGATGAGTGCCAAATAGCCGCGAAGGGAAGCCCCAACGCCCCCGAGGATTCTGCCGAGTTGGCGAAAGGTATGCATTGCTTAGGGTACCTGAGTGGTGTGACAGACACCTATTTGTTCTGGAAGTATACGAACAATACCCAAAAAGCGAAGGTGTATGTTCCCGCCTGTATCCCCGAAGGTGCGACCAACTTCGAACTTGCAAGGGTCGTGGTGAAGTATTTGAATGACCACCCAAATCAACTGCACAAGAGCTATAGGCTCTTGGTCATGCTTGCGCTTGAGGACGCCTATCCATGTAAATACTAGCGGAGACTGAGGAAGCATATATGCACTCGATTATGTGGTTTTGGACAGCAGGAATTCACGATCCGGCTTGGGTGCAAGCCATCGCAGCTGTTGCGGTCGTGGTGCTCACGTTAGTGATGGTCATCGTACTCTTCATCTATGCATACGATACTCACACTCTGGCGAGGACAAGCGTTGAGCAGATAGGTTTAGCCAAGCTGGAGCGCGAGGAACTCAAAACCTTAAAACGTCATGTCGCAAACGACCGCTTTCTAAAGGTTCAAGCCGACGTGACTCTCCTTATGCGATCAATCATTGATGGAACTTTCGGCACCAAGCCACCACCGCCGCTTTACCCGGACAATTGGCCTGATGTCGCAATTGCGCTGGCATTAAGAACCCCGAGCGTGATTTCAGCGGTGATTGCACTAGGAATACAGTTGCGGAGCGTCGATTTTGCGATAGTTGAATTTTTCAACGCGTCGAACAATGATGAGAAAACAGCTTGTGAATTGAAAGTTAGGACCTCTTTAAGCCGTGCGGCTGAAGAATCTACGAAATTGTCAAACCTGTTAGTCGAAGATGCAAAGAAGTAGAACGAACCTGCCTACTTGCTCCCTGTCACCTCTGCCGTCTTAGAACTTATCCGTAAATAGAAACAGACTGCTTCCAGCAGATCATGTCGCCGGGTGCCCCAGGTCTCGATTTTGAGACCTGGGAGACCACGAACCTTGTGCGAGCGAATAGCGAGCGGTTGGCCGCACCGCAGGTGCTATTCTTCCTCTTCCTCCACCGGCCGCTTGGCGTTGGCGAGGATTTTATCGGCCACTAACTGCGGGACGATTTCGTAGTGGTCCATCTCCATGCGGTAGCTGCCTTTGCCTTGAGTCATGGAAGTTAGAAGGGTTCCATAGGTCAGCATCTCGGCCATGGGGACCTGGGCGTTGATCAGTGTTGTGCGGCCCTTGGAGTTGGTTCCCTGGACGCGGCCACGGCGGCTGCTGAGGTCGCCCATGAGGGTTCCGGCGAACTCGTCGGGGGCTTCGATCTCGACCTTCATGATGGGTTCGAGGAGGCAGGGCTTGGCCGTTTCCATGCCCTTGCGGAAGGCGATGCGGCCGGCCATCTTGAAGGAGAGTTCGTTCGAATCCACGTCGTGATAACTGCCGTCGTAGACGGTGGCCTTGAAGTCCACCACCGGGTAACCGGCGAGGTAGCCGCGAGCGGCGGACTCGACGATGCCCTTTTCGACGGCGGGGATGAAGTTGCGCGGGATGGCTCCGCCGAAGATTTCGTTGCCGAACTCGAAGCCCGTGCCGCGAGGCAATGGCTCCATGCGAATCTTGCAATCGCCGAACTGGCCGTGGCCGCCGGTCTGCTTCTTGTGGCGTCCCGGCGCCTCGACCTTGGCGCGGATGGTCTCGCGGTAGGGCACCTTGGGGGCCTTGAGGGTGACCTCGGCGTGATAGCGCTTCTTGAGGCGGCTGACGATGGCCTCGATGTGCGGCTGGCCTCCGCCAGCGATGAGAAACTCGTTGGTCTGCGGGTCGCGGAAGAAGCGGATCAGCAGGTCCTCTTCCATGAGCTTGTGGATGGCGGGGGCGAGCTTGTCCTCGTCGGCGCGGGACTTGGGCTCGATGGCGTAGGTCATGGCCGGCTCGGGCAGCGGAGCCAGATCGACCTGAATCTCAGCGCCCTTGATGCCCAGCGTGTCGCCGGTGAGGGTGTCGCGCAGCTTGGCCACGGCGCCCAGGTCTCCGGCGTGCAATTCGGGAATCTCGATGGCCTTGCGGCCCTGCATCACGCTCAGGTGGGAGAAGCGCTCCTGGCCGCGGCGGGTGTAATTGTCTACCGTGGCGTCGTTCTTGACCACGCCGCTGACGACCTTGAAGAAGCTGATGCGGCCGGCGAAGGGGTCGGACATGGTTTTGAAGACCACGAGCGCCAACGGTTCGCTGTCGTCCACCTTGCGGGTGGAGATGCCGGCGCCGGTTGCCCCGGCATCGTCCGCGCCAGCCGCCGCTTCGTACTCCGGGTTGCGCACGGCAATGGGCGCGCGCTCGGCGGGCGAGGGGGCGTAGACCTTGAGGAAGTCGAGCAGGTGGTCCACGGCCATGTTGGTCAGGCCGCTGGAAAACAGCACGGGGAAGATGCGGTTCTCGCGGATGGCTTCGCGCAGCGCGGCGATGAGGTGGTCTTCGGCGATGGTGCCCTTCTCGAAGTACTCCTCCATCAGCTCGTCTTTGCCCTCGGCGACTAACTCCACCAGCGCCTCGTGCTTGGCCTTGGCGTCGGCAGCCAGGCCGGCGGGAATCTCCGCGGTGACCTTGCCGCGGCCGTCGCCGCCGGGGGTGTAATAGAAGGCCTCCATGGTCACCAGGTCCACCACGCCGTGAAAGCCATCGGCGCCGGAGATGGGCAACTGGACGGGTACACAGTTGCGGCCCCAGCGGTCGATCAGGTCGTCGATCAGGGCGCTTAGTCCGTCGCCGCCGCCGGCCTTGGGGTGGTCCATCTGGTTGACCACCACGATGCGCGGGACTTTGGCCTCGTCGGCATAGCGCCACACCCGCTCGGTCACTGGCTCGGAGCCGTTCTGGGCGTTGACCACGACGAGGGCGGCTTCCACCGGCAGCAGGGCCGCGCGGGCCTCGTGGCTGAACATATGAAAGCCGGGAGTGTCGACGAGGTTGATTTTGACGCCCTGCCACTCGGCAAAGGCGACGGCATTCTGCATGGTTGCGCCGCGGGCTACTTCTTCCTCGTCATAGGCGGTTACGGCCGAGCCGTCTTCCACGCGGCCCTGGGTTGGGGTCATTTTCGCGGCATGCAGCAGAGCGGCGATCAAGGTGGTCTTGCCACTGTGCGCATGCCCCACTACAGCTACGTTGCGGATCTCACTTCCCTGGTACGTTTTCATGGTTTTCTCCACCTCCGGTGGGTTTTACTGCCTTCGGCCACCTGCGGTGGGGCCGACGGCCTTCGGCTGGCCCGCGCTAGAAAAAAGGCGCGGGAGTTGGGTTGATGGAAAAGTCGAGAACGGTTTCTTGCACAGTTTTGTCAGAATTTGCGGGATCGGATGAGGGAGGCACAGGGAAAGATTGCGGACGTCCATGAGGGCGTCCAGGTGGCCGGATTGGAGGGCCACGTGTCCCGGTCTGCCGTCTACCTCGTCCATAAAGGTTTGGGCCGGCGCCGTGCAGATGGATGGAGGATGAATCCGCAGGCGTCTATCGCTAAGAAATCGGATGCTATCACACGCGGAGTGTGAACGTCCTGTGACTGGGGGCACACGGCGGCCACAGTTTGTAGATCAGCGGCTCCCGCACGTCTCCGTTCCCGCAGCCGCGGCAGGATGAATGAATCGGCCGGAACTCGACGCGGGCCTCCCGAATGGTGTGAAATGAATGGGCTGGGCAGAGAGGCGGGCAGCTTCCTAACCTGGCGCATTTGCCGAGAGGGGCCGTTTCCATGCTGATTCGCCATGATTCTACTTTGTTTGCCGCCGGCTTTTTGCTGGCCATGGCCTGGGGAGCGCTTGCCCAGGCTCCCGCACCGGCTCCGGCGGCAGCGCCCGCCCGGAGCGCGCCAGCATTCACCCTGCCGCCGGCCCATGTGAATGCTCCGCTGGGCGACATCAAACGAATGCCGGGGGACGGGGAGGGGGCTTACAAGACGCACCAGTATCGCGATCTGTTTGCCGAGCAGGGGCACGCGGCGGCGGAGAGCCGGGCGAAGATCGAGAAGGCGTTCCAACAGCTTTTTCATGGCGACGGACAGGAGGAGCGGATCTACTTTGAGACCGGGGCGAACCAGAACGGGCCGTTGGCGTACATTACCGATTGGGCCAACAACGATGCGCGCACCGAGGGCATGAGCTACGGCATGATGATTGCCGTCCAGTTAGACAAGAAGCGCGAGTTCGACGCGCTTTGGAACGGGTCGAAGACTTATATGCTGATTACCGACCCCAAGAATCCTTCCGTGGGATACTTTGCCTGGTCGATGAACACGGATGGCACTCCGCGCTCGACCGGGGCAGCGCCGGACGGGGAAGAGTACTACGTCATGGCGCTCTACTTCGCGTGGCATCGCTGGGGCAACGGAAAGGGCATCTATAACTACAAGGCGGAGGCGGACAAGATTCTGCGCGGGATGCGGCGCCACCCGGTGCTGACGGGGACGGGCCCCTTCCGGATTCACCCCGAGGATGCGCCGTTTACGCCGCCGGATCATCCCTGGCCGAGCCCCAACAACAGGAATCGGGAGCGGGAAGCGGCCACGGCCGCCAGCAAGGGCGCGCCCAGGCCGCCGGTGTTCTGGTTCGGCCGCGGGCCGCGCACCGAGTCGATCGGGCCGATGGTGGACGAGGAGCACTTCATGATCCGGTTTTTGCCGAATGTGGAGTTTGGCTCGACGGATGCGAGCTATCATCTGCCGGCATTCTATGAGCTGTGGGCGCGCTGGGGTCCGCCGGAGGACCGCGCGTTCTGGGCCAAGGCGGCGGACGTGAGCCGGGAATTCTTCAACCAGGTTGCCGGCCCGGAGACGGGACTTACACCGGACCAGAGCAACTTTGACGGGTCGGCGTTTATTGGCTGGGGTGGAAAGCCGGTGACGTTCGGTTACGACTCGTGGCGGAGCGTGAGCAACTGGAGCGTGGATTACTCGTGGTGGCGGAAGGACGCCCGGGAGACTGCGCTGAGCGACCGGCTGCAGAAGTTTCTTTACGGCGAGGGGATCGACAAGTTCGCCGATCGCTACACGCTGGACGGGAAGTCGCTGTCCACGCGGCACTCGGTGGGGATGGTGGCGACGACCGCGGTGGGGAGCTTCGCGGCGACGCCGGGACCGGTGGCGAAGGCGTTTGTGGAGACACTCTGGAATACGCCGGTTCCTTCCGGCGAGCAGAGGTACTTTGATGGGATGCTCTACTTGATGAGCATGATGCACTGCAGCGGGAACTTCAGGATTATTGAATAGGGAGTTAGCGACAGCTCGAAACGCGGCTAAATTTCGCCCCCATCTGTTTTGAAGGGATATCTGTAGACTATCTGTTCCTTGACGGGGCGGAACGGATATGACTTTGCAAGTCGAGACTCCATCTCCTCGTCAAATTCCCATTTCGTTGCGTGAGCGCACCAGTCCACGGTGAACCATCCATCGTCATCGCGGACGAACGAGAGTCCAATGCATTTATCTAGACGCTGATCGTACTTGTTCGCTGCCGTGAGGTTTGCAAGAGCGGTCCGTCTTACTTCTCGGAGTTCGGATTGGAGCGGTATGAAAACAAACCCGCAATGGGTTCGAGGACTTGTGAATCGATAGGGCTGGCGGAATTCGCTGGCCTTTGCGGCCTCCATACAGGCGACGAAGCGCTCTTTGAATAGCCTGAGCTCGCCTCGATGTAGCTTCGCTACCTCTTGAATGATCAAATGATATTTGATCCCACCGATGTCATCCATCGTCCTTTCAAGGAACTTAGTGAGAATACCAGTCATATCCCACGCGTCAATATCATCTTGCAAGACTCGAAGATTAACGACATCGGATAGGGACGGCTTCGCGTCTTTCTCGCCCCGGAGGTAATGGCCGACCAAGCTCTGCTCCGGAAGAGCCTCGGCTTCTGAAGGCCAACTTGAGTTCAGCATCTCTCGCCATTCCAAATACTCCGAGATTTCTGAGAGCGTTAGAAGAGATCTCACAATTCCAACGTAGTCATCAAGCGGAAGCAGATGGACCAGTCCAACGGTTCGGCTCTTGTGGTATTTGGGACGCCGGGGTGGCTCTGCAGTCGCAGGTTCCTTAAAGAGGACTACTTTATGCAATGTCTTTAGCTGGCGCTGCGATAGGAGAACCGTCTGACCGTAGTTGTTGGTTGCGGAGATTGGGCCATGCTTGTGTAAGTAATTAATCGTGTCTCTAATCTGTTTCGTCGCTCGCCCGATGACCTTGCTTTCAAACCACTTGTCTCTTGCTTGCTTTGACCTGTCAGCAGTGCCATCCCGCTCCTTCATCTGGAATACGACCGCGAGGTCGTCCAGCCAGATGATTCCGTCCGCCAGTTCCAATTCCGACCTGGACGTGGGCGCAAACGTAACAGCGGGGAAGGTGAATTCCCTCAAGAAGTAGAACTCGTTCGTTCGAGACACCGCATCTTCGAGTGCCGTCATCTCCTGACCTGTTCAGAATCGAGTTTCTGACCTCAAATCATACTGTAGCGCCAGCTGGCAAAATCTCTTCCACATCGACCCACTGGGTGGGGTAGTTGCCGGTGTAGCAGGCGGTGCAGTAGCCGTTGTGCTCTTCGCCATCGCAGCAGTCGAGTAAGCCTTCGAGGGATAAATAAGCCAATGAGTCCGCTTCGATAAAGCGGCGGATCTCTTCGACGGATTTGTTGGCGGCGATCAGCTCGCGCTTGCTGGGAGTGTCTACGCCGTAGAAACAGGGAGAGATGGTGGGCGGGCAACTGATGCGCAGATGGACTTCCTTTGCGCCCGCGCCGCGCACCATGCGCACGATCTTTCTGCTGGTCGTTCCGCGGATGATGGAGTCGTCGATGAGGACGACGCGCTTGTCTTCGAGCAGGTTGCGGACGGGGTTGAGCTTGAGGCGGACGCCGAAGTCGCGGACGCGCTGCTCGGGCTCGATGAAGGTGCGGCCGACGTAGTGGTTGCGGATGAGGCCGAAGCGGAAGGGCAGGCCGGCCTGGTCAGCATAGCCGAGGGCCGCTGATACGCCGGAGTCGGGCACCGGGACGACCAGATCGGCGGGCACGCCGGATTCGCGGGCCAACTGGCGGCCCATCCGGTCGCGGCTCTCCTGCACCCAGCGGCCGAAGACGCGGCTGTCAGGGCGGGCGAAGTAGACGTGCTCAAAGATGCAACTGGATTGCGGAACGCCGGTCGAGTATTGGCGGCTGGTGACGCCGTCTTCGGTGACCATGACCAGTTCGCCGGGGAGAACGTCGCGCTCGTATTCGGCGCGGAGCAGGTCGAGGGCGCAGGTCTCGGAGGCGAAGACGATGGTGTCCGGCCCGTCCAGATTGCGCATGCGGCCCATGGAGAGCGGGCGGAAGCCGTGCGGATCGCGGGCGGCGAAGATGCGGTCGCGGGTCATCATGACGATGGAGAAAGCGCCCTCCACCTGGCGGAGCGAGTCGGCGATGGCGTCAACCAGCGTAGAGGCGCGGGAGTGGGCGATGAGCTGGACGATGATCTCGGAGTCGGAGGTGGTTTGGAAATAAGCGCCGTCGCGCTCCAGGCGGGCGCGGACGTTGCCCAGATTGACCAGGTTGCCGTTGTGGGCGATGGCGATGAGGCCCTTGGTGGAGTCGACGCGGATGGGCTGGGCGTTGAGCAGCGCCGAGTCTCCGGTGGTGGAGTAGCGGGTGTGGGCGATGGCCATGGGGCCGGGGAGCTTGGCGAGCACGTCGTCGGTGAAGATTTCGGAGACCAGGCCCATGCCCTTGATGTTGGCCAGGTGGTAACCGTCGGCGGTGGCGATGCCGGCCGACTCCTGGCCGCGATGCTGGAGGGCGTAGAGGCCGAGATAGGCCTGGCGGGCGGCCTCAGGATGGCCGTGGATGGCGACTACGCCGCATTCTTCGCGGAGCTTGTCGGTGCTGCGCGCACGGCGAACGGCGGCTTCGCCGCAAGTACCCTTGCGTTTGGTCTCAGCGAGGATGGCGTGCGATGCGTCGATCTCGCCTTCGATGCCCTGGTAAAGGCGGCGAGTCATGCCGTCACCTCGCCGTGGAGAGTGGCTTCCAGCGAGTTGGCCCAGGGCTTGCGGAGATCGGCGAGCGGCGCGGAGATGAAGGGCTCGCCGTCAACGGAGATTTCCAGGCGATGGCCGCCGGTGGAGCCGATGCGGGCGGCGAGGAAGTTGAATTCTCCGGCCAGTCTCTCGATTTCAGAGACGTTGCCGTGTGGCGCGGAGAGCAGCAGCGTGGAGGCCGGCTCAGCGAAGAGGCCGAAGAGCGGATGAACCATGAGCGACGGATCCTGCTCGACGGTTGCGCCGATACCGTTGGGGAAGGCTGCCTGCGCCAGAGCCACGGCGATGCCACCGTCGGAGATGTCGCGGGCGGAGCGGATGAGCTTGCGCCAGGCCAGCTCGGACAACAGCTTATGCAGGCTGGCCTCGGCGTCGAGATCGAGAGCGGGCGGCGTGCCCCAAAGGCCGCCGAGGACCACCTTCGCATATTCGGAGCTGCCGAATTCCGCCATTTCCATGGCGGGAGTTTCCGTTGTGTCTTCGAGAACGTCGGGAACCGGGACAGGAGTGGGGTCCGGGATGGGAAAAGGCGGAGGCACGGTGATGGGAAGCATCACGTAAGGGTTCATGGGCGCGGGCTGGAAGGGAACTTTGAGGTTCGGATCGGACTCTTCGCCCCGGGGAACCGGCCAAAGCAGCAGAATCGCGTCGCCCGCCTTCTGGAACTCCGCCGGAACGGCTTTGGTCACGTCGTC
>Ga0187852_1000839_pt1 | contig 31306 bp, 27 predicted proteins | sample June2016WEW_6_40_FD_134511 | JGI IMG/M metagenome (GOLD analysis project Ga0187852, IMG submission 134511) | Peatland microbial communities from SPRUCE experiment site at the Marcell Experimental Forest, Minnesota, USA - June2016WEW_6_40 | ecosystem: Environmental > Terrestrial > Soil > Wetlands...
AGCGGGTCCATGTTGGCCAGATGCGGCAGCACTTCCTGCTTGAGCGGCATGGTGACGGCGACGCCGTCGAGGGGCAGGTCGCGGATGACGGTGAGCAGGTCGCCGAGCGTCCTGACTTTGAGCGGCAGCATGACGGCGTTCAGATTTTCGCGGCGGAAGGCCGTGACGTGCATGAGCGGCGAGAGCGAGTGGGCGATGGGATTGCCGGCGACGGCGAAGATGCGCGTGGCGTGGTCGAGCTGCTCCAGGCGGTAGAGATCGAGGAGGGTACGCGCGGAGACCTGGCCGGGAGCTGTTTCAGCGCCGTCGGCGGCGGAGGCGAAGGTGAAGGCGGCGCCGGCGCGCGGACTGAGCACGCGGCTGATGAGGCCTTCCTCACCCATGGCGATGCCCACCACGTGGGTATTGAGCGATTGGTCCTCGACCATGCGCAGGACGGAGAGGTTGTCGGCCAGGGTGCGGGCGGTCGAGACGACTTTGACGAACTCCGGCTCGAAGGCGGCGATGCGCTGGGCGGTCTGGATAAGGCCTTCGGGGCGGCGGGTCCGGCTAAGGTCGTGGGAGCTGACCAGAAGCGCGGCTCCGGCGGCGCGGAGGGCGGCGCGGAACTTGGCCAATTGCGGCCGGGTAGCCTTTTCTGCCGATTCGACTTCGAGATCGATGATATGGCAGCCGGTTTCGGCGGCTTTCAGCAACACTTCCAACTCCGCGTTCAACGACCCAGCGAAGTGGCCGCCAAAGGCCTTGCGGCGGCAGGTGGCGATGGCCGTCACCTCGCGATGACGGTGGAGGAAGGCCTTGATTTCGGGGAAGACGGCGGCTGGCCTGGCTAGGAAATCAAGACGTAACTCGATGAAAATAGAGTCCTTAATTGCGGATTCGGCGCGGGATATTAGCTCGGCGGGGCTGGCTCCCTGGACGGCGACGCACAGTTTACTCACCCGCAGACGCGGCGCAGCCGGAGCCTGCGCGGGCAGCGATTCGGACGTGCTGGAGACCGCGATCGGCATTTCCTTCAATTGACGCATAGTAAAGGGCTTTTGTGCCCTTTGCAACCAATTTTGCACACTTTTCAGTAACTCTTGCGCCACCCCCTTGTGAGGCGGAGAATGAATCCGTGCCCTCCCATACGCGATTTGCGTTATTGAACGCGGTGATTGCTGCCCTTCTCCTGGCCTCGGCCGCAGCTATCGCGTCTTCGGCCCAGACCCCGTACGCGCAGACCGCTGCGCCGGGGACCAAACCCGCTCCACCACCCGAGGCGCGCATCGACATCAATCACGCCAGCCTTGACGAACTGCTCAAGGTTCCCGGCATGACGCATGGTTGGGCCGGCCGCATCGTGCGCTTCCGCCCTTATCGCACCAAGCAGGACCTTTTGGATAGCGGCGTGCTCCCCAGCGACGTCTATGACCGCATCAAAGACTACGTCATCGCGCATCGCGACAAGGATTGATCGCAGCCCCGTAGCCCCGAAGCGCCTGTTTTCTCGCTCCGTCTCTTCCCGGCTCCCTTCGCTCCCTTGGTCCCTTGCTCCCCGCCTTCGATACACTGTTCCCTAACAGGAGGCACTCCTCATGCAAGCCCGCATTCTTGGCACCACCATGCCGGTTCTCGAAGTCGACCTCAACCCCAATGAGAGCGTGTTCTCCGAGAGCGGCGAGCTCTCGTGGATGACTGCATCCATCCAGATGACGACGCACACCCAGATGGGAGGGGGCGGCGGTTTGTTCGGCGTGCTGAAGCGCGCGGCAGCCGGCGCCAGCATCTTCATGACGGAGTACCGCGCCATCCAGTATCCCGGTTCGGTTTCGTTCGCCACCAAAGTTCCCGGCCACATTGTGCCCGTCGAGCTCGCTCCAGGCCAGGAGTACATGGTGCACCGTCACGGCTTCCTATGCGCCACGCCGCAGGTCGCCATTACCCTGGGCTTCCAGCAGTCGCTCGGCGCGGGCATCTTTGGCGGCGATGGATTTCTGCTGCAGCGCGTCGGCGGCATGGGCACGGCGTGGCTCGAGCTCTCCGGCGAGCTCGTTCAGAAGAATCTCGCGCCCGGCGAAGTGCTGCGCGTGCATCCGGGTCATGTGGGCGCCTTTCAAGCGTCGGTCGGCTTCCAGATCACTATGGTTCCCGGCATCAAGAATATGATCTTCGGCGGCGACGGAATCTTTTTGGCAGAGTTGATGGGTCCGGGCGCGGTCTGGCTGCAGACGCTGCCCATCTCGCGCCTCGCGCATCAAATCTACGAGTATCTGCCCAAGGCCCCGGCGCAGCAGACATCGGCTATGGGCGGCGCCGGTTTGCTGGGCGGCATCGTAGGGTCGATGATCAGTGGGGGGCAGTAAGAAGCAGCGGAGTGAGCGGTGTTAGCGCGGCTCCAATCGGCTAGCTCCGCTGACGCCGCTAGCCCCTCTATTACACTGGCCTGCAAGGAACGCCTCGTATGAATCAACCCGCACCAGGCTCCGCACAGAACATTCGCGGCCACATTGTCTTCGCCTTCGCTCTCGCCCTCGCGATCTATGTCGCGTGGCTGCTGCGCAGCGTCCTGTTCCTGCTTTACGTTTCGGCGCTCTTTGCCGTTGTGCTCTCGCCGGTGGTGCGCGCCACGTCGCGGCTACGCGTCGGCCGGTGGCGTCCATTTCAAGGCGCAGCAGCCATCTTTTTTCTACTGCTTCTGGCGGCCGTCGGGCTCACGGCCTTCGGCTTTCTTGCCCTCCCGCCGGTCATCCGCGATCTCCAGGCTGTCCAAGGCGAGATGCCCGCGCGCATTCCCGCCCTACTGGCCAGGATCAGGCAGATTCCCTTCGTCAATCGGCTGAACTCCGCCGACGTGATCGCGTGGATTCAGGGCTCCCTAAGTCATATGGCCGGCAGGGTGCTGGTTTCGCTCACCGGCTGGGCGGGCGCATTTCTTCAAGTGGTCGCCGGTTTCGTGCTCACGCTCTATTTCATCCTCGAAGGCGAGGGCGCTTACCGTTGGTTTCTCTCGTTTCTCAAGCCCGAGCCACGCCAGCGCCTCGACAAGGCACTGGGACGCGCGGCCGTGCGTATGGAAAAGTGGCTGGTCGGCCAAGCCAGCCTGATGCTGATCCTGGGAACCGCCAGCACCATCCTCTATCTTTCACTCGGCGTGCGCTACGCCTACGGTCTCGGCGTGCTTACGGGCCTGCTCAACATTGTTCCGGTTCTGGGCGTAGCCGTCTCCATCGTGCTGGCGGTTCTGGTGGCGGCCATCGACTCCTGGGGACGCGTGTTGGGCGTCATCATCTTCTTCGCCCTCTGGATGCAGATCGAGAATACCTGGCTCGTTCCCCGCATCATGAAGAACCGCGTGGACCTGCCGGCGCTGGGGATCTTTGTCGCTCTGCTCGCCGGTTCGGAACTGGGGGGCATTGCGGGCGCCATGGTGGCGATTCCTACAGCGGTGCTGGTGACGGTGCTGCTGGACGAATATCTGGTGAGGTCAGACGACAAGTAATGTTTTGGGCAGGTGGCCCACTCATCGCGATATCAGGAGCTGTGCCCCGTTCATCGCGGCTTTATCGCGATGAGCGGGTCTTCGGGCAAGGTCCCAGCGGAGTTACGATAGCACCATGCCGTACGACCTGAAGCGGTTCCAGAAAGCCGAAGCCCTTCACTTCATCACGTTCAGTTGCTTCCACCGTCTTCCATTCCTTGAAGCGCCGACAACCAAGGAAACGTTTGAATTCGTTCTGGAACAGACTCGGTCGCGTCACGGGGCCAGGGTCTACGCTTACGTCCTGATGCCAGAACATATCCACTTGCTGATCAACGAGCCGCCGCCGATCCTGCTGGCGCAGTTTCTGAAGGCACTCAAGCAGATCACTTCACGCAAACTGCGAGGCGATCGCCGGCAGTTCTGGCAGGACCGTTATTTTGACGCGAACATCCATGGCGAGACAGCCCGGTCTGAAGTGATCCGATATATTCATCGAAACCCTGTAAAGCGGGGACTGGTCGCATCCCCCGAGCAGTACCGATGGAGCAGCTTCAACCACTACGCTACCGGAATCCGAGGAGTCGTTGAAATTGAGTCGGAGTGGACGGCAAGAACTCGCGGCCCACTCATCGCGATAAAGCCGCGATGAATGGGGCACAGAATCACCTATTTGCGGTGCTGAGGCGGGTGGCTGGATCGGTGAATGGGCCACCTGCCCAAGGCCAACACGGAACAACCAATCATATGCCTTCAGGTGGGGCCAAATCAGACCATCAAAAGGAGCCAAGTCAGGTTGACGAAACTAGGTCAGCTCGTACCGCCTTGAGGACGGTCATTCACATATTGGAGAGCCGCGTCCAGAGCAGAATCCGCACTGTCTCTGTTGATAGCAGGGAAATGCAGATATTTGCTCCAGACACCCGCATTGTTGCACTCGTAGTATCTAACTCCGTAGAACGTCTGTTCGATACCATCCAAACAGCGAACGGCTTCCAGGCGGTACTTTTTGTCTGTTTCAGAGTGAACCACGATTAATGTCTTTTCGACTTCCTCGATTGTTAAGGATGAAAATCCTCTGTAGTCCATTGTTGATGTCACCTCACGTTTTAGCCTATTCCGTAGGTGCGGCGGAAGGAAGCGCCATTCCCCAACTTCACACCAACTATGCAAAATAATTCCGGCAGATGGCCCACTCATCCTGGTATCGGAGCTGTACCCGTTCATCGCGGCCTTATCGCGATGAGCGGGTCTTCGGACGAGGCCGCAGTGGAGTCACGATAGCACCATGCCGACGTAGCAGTTTCTACCACTACGCTACCGGAATCCGAGGAGCCGTTGAAATCGAGTCGGAGTGGACGGCAAGAACTCGCGGCCCACTCATCGCGATAAAGCCGCGATGAATGGGGCACAGAATTACCTATTTGCTACCTGCCGAACTGCCAACTTTGATCCGTGAACCGCTTCACGCCGGCACGCGCATGGCTTCGAGCGCGGCGGTCAGGTCCTTGCCCAGTTTTTCCTGCGCCTCTGGGGTCAGCTTTTCCTCGCCGCTGGTCAGATAAAAGACGTCGATTGCGGTCTCGCCTTCGGTGTCGATGAGCGCGATCTTGATGTTGCACTGGTGCGAGCTGAGGGTGAGCGCAATCTGTCGCAGCAGGCCGGGCAGGTCCTGCGCAATCACTTGCAGAAGCGTGGAGTGGCTCGACGATTCGGAGTCGAATTCGAGCTTGGTCGCCACTTCGACCTTGAGGTTCGAAGGGTGATTCATGTGGCGGCGCGCGTCGAGCAGTTGCTGCACCGGGAGCTTTTGCGCCACCACGTCATACACATTTTCGAGAAAACGTTCCTTCTCGCTGGGGTTCAGCTCGATGGTCCGGAAAACATCGGTGAAGTGGAAGCTGTCGACGATGACGCCGGCGTCGTTCGAGTAGGCGCCGGCGCGGACGATGTTCATGCCCCACGCCGCCAGAACTCCGGCCACGTCGGCAAAGAGCCGCGTGCGGTCGCGCGTGATCACGGTCAGGTCGAAGAGCTGGCGGTTGGGCCTGAGATCGAGCTGCACCGGATCGTCGTCGAGATTCAGCGCCATCTGAAAGTGATTGCGAATCTGCTCGGGCAGGCGGGTCTGCAGGTAGCGCTGCGGCAAGCCTTCCAGAAACTGCTTAAGCATATCGTGCTGCGCGGGTGGAACCATGGAGCGGATGCGATTGAGCAGCGTGGGATCGATGGCGGCGTGATAGCGCGCCTCGTCCACCGAGCGATCCATGAAGTTCGACGTGGACATGTAGAACTGCCACAGGTTCTCGGCCTTCCATGGCGTGAGCGCATCGGGATTCACTGCCTTGATGTCGGCAAAGGTCATCAGGGTGAGCATCTTCAGGATTTGCGGGCTGCCGATCTTTTCCGAGAAGGCCTTCACGTTGTCGAGATCGAAGATGTCCCGGCGCATGGCCGCCGACATCTCGAGATGCAGCTTGATCAGTTTCAGAACGTCTTCCTTCTCCTCGGCGTCGAAGTCCAGCCGCGCAAGAAAGCTGTCGGCCAGCTCCACGCTTTGGCCGGCGTGCTCGCCGGTGCGCCGCGCCTTGCCCGTGTCGTGCAGCAGCAACGCCAGCAAAAACAAATCCATGCGGTCGATCTCCGGCAGCAACTGCGCCAGCCGCTGCTCGAACTCGTGGGCCGGCTGGCGCAGGCCGTGCACGTTGTCGATGGTCAGGAAGGTGTGCTCGTCCACGGTATAGCGGTGATAGCTGTCGCGGATCACCAGGGCATCGATGCCGTGGAACTCCGGAATCAGCATCTCCAGAACGCCCAGGGCGTGCATGGTGCGCAAAGCGTGAGCGGCGTGCGGCCCCAGCAGCACCTCGCGCAACGCATTCCACAGGTAGGGCCCCTCAGGAATCGAGATTGCCAGAACCGGCAATGCGTCGGTAATGCGATCCTCGGCGGCCTGCGACAGCGTGTAGCCGTGCGTGGCCATCAGCGAGAAGACGCGCAGAATCGCCGCCGTGTCGTTAAATTGCGCTCCGGGCTGGATGTCGATGCGTCCCTGGTCGAGCAGGAAATCGGTACCGGCAATGGGCGTGCGGCGGCGGCGGAACTGGCGATAAAAACTGACCGGCGCGGGCAGGTGTTCCATCAGCAGCGCGGCGCGGCGGTAGACGACGCGCGCGTGCCGGTAATAGGTGCGCATCCAGTAGGAGGGATCGGCCGTGCCCCGCGTCTCCAGGCCTATCGATCGCGCCGCAGCCTCGTCCTGCGACTGCCAGTCGAGCGTGTTGTCGTCGCGGCCATGGCGGAAGTGCAGGAAACATCGCGCTGCGGCCAGAAAATCGAAGGCCGCTTCTGCATCGCCGCGCGCGCTCTGGAAAACTCCGCCACGCTGCCGCGGCCACTCCTTGGTTTCCTTCAGGTGGAAGAGAATCGCGAACCAGACGGCCAGCGAATAGTCGCGCAGACCGCCGGGACAGTCCTTCACGTTCGGCTCCAGATGAAAGATTGTATTGCCGAATTTTGCGTGCCGCGCACGGGCGATCTCTCCCAGCTTTTGCGTGATCGTCGACCATTCGCTCAGCACCAGGCCGGGGAATGTGACCTGGTGAAGCTGCTGGTATAGAGGAAACTGTCCGGCCAAGAAGCGCCGGTCGAGCGTGGCCAGCGTGAATTCCAGGTTGTCGGGGTCGAACCGGCCGGCTTCTTTCACGGTTCGGGAGGTGGGGCTGGCGCGGAGGCCGATGTCCCACATGCCCTGAATGACCGCCCGCACAGCTTCCTTGGATTGCTGCTCGGTCTTCTCGTCGGCAAAGGCAAATAGTACGTCGATGTCGGAAAAGGGGAACAGATCCTTGCGGCCATAGCCGCCCAGCGCCAGCAGGGCCAGGTTTTGCCCAGGCAAATCGGCGAATGCGCGGCGCCACATCTCGATGAGGATGCGGTCCACCACCGCCGAGCGCCGCCGGATGGCCGCCGTGCCGTCCCCGGTGCGGTCGCAGGTCTGGCGCACCAGCGCCATCTCCCGCGTATACTGCTCCCGAAGATCGTCCACCACCAAAGTGACTGCATTCATAGGGTTGTTTGCTGGCCTGCCGAAGCAAGAAGGGATTGTTACAAGCATAAGCGATCTTTGCCGTTGAGAGGGTATTTTCGTGCCGCAGTAAGGGAATGAAGGCCCGCAAGGGATGGTAACCGTGCCGGAAGGGCGCGAACCGTGCGAACGGCTGACATGAGGCGGGGCTCTTTGCTCGACACATGAGGCCGTGACCCCAGTCACGGGTCAATGCAGAGACAATCGGTACACTACGCGCAAAATGGCTGCACTTTCACTCGCGGCCAGCGCCAGCGAGGCGCTCGTGCTCGGGCTGACCACCGGTCCCGTGTGCATGGCCTCCTGCGGGCCCGTGGTTTTGCCCTGGATGCTGGTGCAGCCCAAAGGAATGTGGTCGCACAGCCGTCAACTGTTCTTGTTTCTGGCCGCACGGCTGGCTGGATATATGGTCTTTGCCGCCGCGGCGTGGCTGGTGGGCGCAGCGATTCCGCGTGAGTGGAGCGGACGCTCCTGGGCCTATGGCGGCATCGACTTGCTGCTGGCCCTGGCGTTGCTGGTCTATGCGGCTGGGTGGCCGCGGTCTCGCCGCGCTTCGTCTGAGCCCTCCCTGAGCCTGGTCGAGATCGGCGCAGCGCCGCGTCCCCGGCCCTCGGGAGCGTTGGCCTTGGGCTTCCTGACCGGGATCAATCTTTGTCCGCCTTTTCTTGTGGCCGGGGTGCGCGCCGCGCAACTGGCTCATCTTTCCGGCGCACTCTTTTTCTTTCTTTGCTTCTTTGCTGGAACCGCAATCTGGTTTTTACCGTTTCTATCCTTAGGATTCCTCAAACGAACGCCGGCAGTGGTCACAGTGGCCCGCATGGTCGCCGTCCTGCTGGCCTGCTGGTATGGGTTCTCCGGAGTTTCGCTCCTGATCGAAAGGACTTTGCATGGCTAGCCGCGCATCTGCACTCGAGCGCCCGGCCTTTCGCAGCATCGGCCGTTCTCTCCTGCTTACACTGCCCATCGCTCTCTGGTCCCTGCTCATGTTTACGCCCACATTCCGCAACGGGAGCCGGGCTCTCTCGATCGGCGCCGTGGCGGTCATCCTCTTCATGACCGGGCTCTTTTTCCTGATGATGCGCACCGGCGAAACCTACCGCTGGCGGCGCATCTTCTTCGTGGCGCTTGGCTTCCTGTTCCCGATTGGATTCATCGCATCGCTGATTGCCGAGCGCGGCACCATGAGCATTCCCATCAGCCGCATGGTGTCGGGAGACACGCCCTACTGCTTCATGGTGACGCCTGCGCTCATCCTGCCCGCGGCGTTTGCCCGCACCATCGTCTTTCCGGGATCGATCCTGCCTACCGCGAGCAATCCGCATTCGATTGCTGTCATGATCGGCCTCTGGTTCGCCTTTACCCTGGTGCTGGGTAAGGCGTGGTGCAGTTACGCGTGCTTCTTCGGGGGCATCGAGGAGGGCTTTGCCGCCTTCTCCAAACGGCGCAGGCTGCACCGCTTCGTGACCAGGTACGGCTCCATCCTGCGGCTCATCCCCTGGGCCATCCTGCTTTGCGTGGTGCTGCTTTCGGCGGCGCTATTTGAGCCGGTCTACTGCATGTGGCTTTGCCCGTTCAAAACCGTCACCGAGTTTCCCGCCGTCCGCAACGTCGAAACCGCCCTCCAGTTTGGCGTTTTCGTCACTCTGTTCGTGGGGCTGGTGGTCGTGCTGCCCCTTCTTACCAAGAAACGCACGCAGTGCGGGTTCTTTTGCCCTTTCGGCGCATTTCAATCGCTCTTCAACAAGATCAACCTTTTCGACATCCGCTTCGACCGCGAGAAGTGCGTGGATTGCACCCTTTGCCAGACAAGCTGCCCCACGGTAGCGCTCTCGAAGGAGTCGATCCACGAAGGGAAAACGCTGCTCAATTGCATGAAATGCGGCGCTTGCGTCGACGCCTGCAAGAAGGACGCCGCCGTGTGGCACCTGAAGGGAACGCCGGTGGCTGTAAAGCCCGAGCGCGCGCGCTTGCTGTTTCTCTACGGCGCGTGGGCGCTGGCCACAATGTTTGGCGGCAGCATTCTGGCGAATTCCGTCGCCACCATGGTTCACTGGCTGCCCTTGAAATGAAGGAGGACATCGTGTCCAGACGCATGCTTTCGATTCTTGCCTACACGGGCGCAGCGCTCACGCTCGCCGTTGCCGCCAGTGTTCCGTTCGTCCTCATGGGAGCCTTCAGTAACGCCGTTGCCCATGCCGGATTACACATCGACGCCGCCTTCAGCGGTGGCACGGTTGCGCGCACTATCAACCGCGGGGCGTTCAGGATCGTGGTCTATCAGCCGGTGAAGCCGCGCCTGCTGGAGCGCATCGAGCCCTTCGTCCAGATCGTCTTCGAGCCCGTAGACGCGATGCCCGCGCGCGTAAGCGAAGAAATCGATCTCGACGGCGACGGCCAGCCCGATGTGCGCGTCGGCTTCAGCGTGCCTGCCGACCCGAATGCGCCGTTGCACGGCGACGTGACGGCCCTCAACGGCAAGTACATCTCGTTCGCCGGCGTGGGCGGCGAGTCCTTCTCGCGGATGGTGGTCCGCGCCGGCAAGCAAATCGTGGTGCGCGTTCCGCTGAACAGGGACCTGGCGCGGCGCTGACGACGACACCAGAGGCCGGCGCTGTTGCAAAGTTTTAATACTGGATTCTTCGCGTTCACGCGATATAAAGAGATCGTCCCTCATGGTCCGCGCTTGCGGATAGCCTTTGAGCATTCAATTCAGATCCTGGAGGGGACTTTGGCAAACTACGATCCTCGTTCGTCCCGGCTTCATCGCTCGAGACAAACGGCACTGGTTCTCACCTGCCTTTCGCTCGCCGCCGCGTGCGCTACTGTGTGCCTGGCTCAGGCCACTCCATCCGCCAGGCCCGCCGCGCATCCAGCCGGTCAAACCTCCAAGGCCGCTCCGTCTGCATCCTCTGCATCCGCCACGGCCGCCGTGCGCCGGCAGCTCATCGCCAACTTGCGCGCACACATTCATCACGTCTTTGTCATCTATCAGGAGAACCGCTCCTTCGACTCCTACTTCGGATCGTTTCCGGGCGTGGATAATCTGGCCACGGCCGAGGCGCGCGCGCACGGCTTCCGCCAGTACGACGCCATCGGCAAGACCTGGGTCGTTCCCTTTCTGCTTCAGGCCGCCGACACGGAGGACGCGGACCACTCCCGGGCGGCGCTCCTTGCCAAGTCCGACGGCGGACGCATGGACAAGTTCGTCGAGTACGAGGAGAGAAATCTCGTGCTGAATTCCGGCTACAGCCCTGGCTTGGCGCGCCAGATCGCGGTTCTGACCATGGCGCACGAGGACTGCTCCACGATTCCGTTCCTTTGGATGTATGCGCATCGCTTCACCCTCTACGATCACATCTTTCAGGCCATGTACGGCCCCTCCACTCCAGGCAACATCGATCTGATCGCCGGCCAGAGCGGCCAGACTCAAGCGGCGCGCCATCCGGATCAGACCGCCAAGTCAACCTTCGGGACCGGCGAGCCGGTGATGAACGACGCCCTGCCCGGCTTTGGCCCTTACGCCCTTGCGCGCGACGCGAACGGCACGCACCAGAACGACCAGACTTATGCCACGCTGATGCTGACCATGAAAGGAGGCGAAGCGCCGGCCGATGTCAAATCCGACACGGACGATGTGAAGGAAGACATCGGAGAACTGGGCGGTCTCGACCACCAGGCGGTGCCATGGGGCTGGTATCAGGAAGGCTTTGGCAACGGCGAAGGCAACGATCATCCCGCATACATTCCGCACCACAACGCTCCGCAGTACTTCGGCTACATCCGTCAGAATCCGGCCATGTGGAGCGGCGAACACGATCTGCTCGACTTCTTTACCACCATAGGGAAACAGCAGCTCCCCGAGCGGAGCGTGGTCTTCGTCAAAGGCGGCATGCAGAATCCCTTCGGGTGGAAGCCGGCCAATCCCAAGGCCATGACCGTCCTCGGAGACGACGACCACCCTGGCTATTCCGATTCGCAACTCTCGGAATCGCTCGTGGCCAAGGTCGTGAATACCGTCGCGCGCAGCCCGTACTGGAAGGACTCGGTCATCATCATTCTCTGGGACGATTCGGAGGGATTCTACGATCACGTGCCCCCGCCGCGATTCGAGACCTGCCCCGACAAGGAGCCCTGCGGCGACGGTCCGCGCGTGCCTCTGATTCTGATTTCGCCCTATGCCAAGTCGGGCGGCGTGGTCTCCGATCCCGGCGATCACGTTTCCTTCGCCAAATTCGTCGACCTGCTCTTCGACCTTCCGCCCATGGCCTCGCTGCCCGATGAGAAGCCCTCTCTGCCGCAAGGCCCGCGCGACGCCAATCCCCGGCTCACCGATCTCGTGGGAGGCTTCGACCCCGATCGCCTCTCCGGCGTCAAGCCTCCCATTGCACCTTCCCAGGCGGAGATCGAAGACTCCGTCGTCAACACCTTCCCTCCGCCCATGACCTGCAAAGATACCGGAGTGGCGCCGGTCGTGATTCCCCGCGCATCTCTAACGCCGCCGAAGGGCTTCACGAACCCGCTGCCGTGAAAAGACAGGGAGCAAGGGAGCAAGGCGCATCAACTTCCAGCGCCACGGGTCAAATGCCCGTGCCCCATCCATTCGCGTCTCTTGCGAAGCGGTGGGAGAGCAGAGACCCAAACCCGTTCCCTTGCTCCCGGTTGGGGCCCCATCGAGCGATTTTGGGTCGATGGGGTGGCTCGCTCCCTGCTTTATTGAGGGAACGGCACGAATTTCTCTGCGCACGAGGCCGGATTGTTCTCGGTCGGCATCCCCTTGATTGTCGAATCCTCACCAATCAAATCGGGGCCCGCGGGCAACTGCAGATTCGTCGGCTCGGGACCGAGCGTCACATCGGCGTGGGCGAGTTGGTAGGTATATTTCGCATCGTCGGTAATCTCGACGCGGCTAAGCGTGGCAGCAATGCGGTAATCGTGCGCATAGCCGTTGAAGGTGAACTTGCCGCCGCCGCTCACGCGCACGTTGTGAAGCGTAATGCCGCGCATGGTGGGCGGCGAGTTGCCGGTGAGCGTCCCGGACGCCGAATACGCCGTATCGAGCGTGATGGGGTTGGGCGAATTGCGGATGCACACGTCGTCGTAGACCACGTCCTCGGTGAGGCCGCCGCGCGAGCCGTAGGACTTGATGCGGATGCCGTTGTCGGGCCCGTCGAGCGAAAGGTCGAAGACGCGGATCTTGCTCACGCCGCCGCTGGTTTCGCTGCCGATCGACATGCCGTGGCCCCAATAAAAACGATCGTGGCTGATGGTGATGTTGGTGGCGCCGCCGGGTCCGCCCTTAATGGCCACATTGTCGTCGCCGGTGCGGATGGAACTATGCGCGATAGTCACGTTTTTCGCGCCGTCGCCGGGATCGATACCGTCGGTGTTGCGAGCCAGGCGCTGGGGCGTATCGATCTTCACGCCCCACACCGTGAATCCGTCGCCGTGGTTGTAAGTGACGTGAAAGTTGGGCGAGTTCCTGAGCGTAATGCGGTAGAGCGTGAAGTTGTTGGAATCGTTGGCCACGATCAGCCGCGGGACTTGCTGGTTGCCGCCGGCGCGCGCCTGCTCGGCGAGGTCCCACCACGAGTATGGCGAGCCCAGGATTTTCTCGCCGCCGCGGCCGTCGACCGCGCCGTCGCCCATGATCGCCGCATCAGGCGCGCGATCGACCGCGATCAGCGGCTTGCAGCCGCGGGCGCCGGGCTCGTGGCTCACCATGCCGCAACTGCCCGGCGACACCGCGTAAAGCGAGGCATCCAGAGAGGCATAAAGCGTCACGCCCCGACCCAAAATCAGCGTCACATCGGGCTTCAGTTCCAACGGCCCGCTCAGAAATGCGTCGTTCGTCTCGTCCACGCGCAGCAGAACCGCGCGCCCCTTGCCGCATTTGTCGATGGCCTTCTGGATGCGTGCGGTGTCGAGCATCCGCTCGTCGGCCGCGGCGACAGTGTGCTCGTGGCTCCGCAGATGCGCGTCCAGCGTGGTGCAAAGCTGCGGAATGAAGGGCTCAATCACAGTGCGCGTGTCCTGCGCAGCCAGAGCCGTCGTGAACGTGACCAGGGCAAGAAACGGGAAAACCCAGCGGGGATGCATGTTCTTGACTCTATGAGTGCGGGGCAAAGCGCGCAAGGGGGAGCGGCGATCGCAGGCCCGTCTGAATCAGTTTTTAAGCGCAGACACAATCTACTCCAGGAATTCGCGCACGAACGGGTCTTTGGAGTGGACGATCTCGTCGAGAGAGCCGTCGAAGATGAGATGGCCCTCGTTGAGCATGAGGAATGTGGTGTTGTGGTTGGTTTGGCCCTCGGGAAGCGGAACCATGCGCTCCAACTCGCTCGAGAAGCGGTGCGTGCAGAGGGTGAAGGCGTCCTGAAGGCGGTGCGTGACCAGCAAAGACGGCGTCGCGCGCACGTCGCGCTGCTTCACGATGAGCTCGATAATGGTCTCTGAAGTCACCGGGTCCAGGCCGCCGGTGGGCGAGTCGTACAGGATCAGCTCCGGCTGATGGATAAGAGCGCGGGCAATGGCGACGCGCCGCCTCATGCCGCCGGAAAGGCTCGAAGGATAGAGCGCGAAGGTTTGCTCCAGGCCGACGAAGCGCAGCGCTTCGAGGACGCGGGCGTCGATCTCCTCGTCGGGCACGCGTTCCTGGATCAATTGGTAGGCGACATTGTCGCGGACGGTGAGCGAGTCGAAGAGTGCGCCCTCCTGGAAGACCATGCCGGCCCGCGCCCGCAAGGGAAAGAGTTTTTCCTCGGGCATCCGCGAAATGTCTTCGCCGAAGAGCTCAATGCTGCCCTCGAGCGGCCGGAGCAGGCCGATGATGAGCTTGAGCAAGACGCTTTTGCCGACGCCGGCAGGCCCGAGAAGGATGCGCGTCTCCGCGGGCGCAACCGAGAAGCTCACGTCCTCGAGCACCGGCGGGCCATCGAAGCCTGCGGCAACGTTGCGCAATGCCACGACGGGGGCGGCAGCCGCCGGGTTAGGGATTGCATGCGCAGAGTGACTCATGAGGGCATAGAGGGAAGGATCGAGAGCAGAACGTGGGTGATGAGAAAGTCGACAAAGATAATGAGCACGGAAGCGTTAACCACGGCTGAAATCGTGGAGCGGCCCACGCCCTCGGTGCCGCCCGTGGTTCTCATTCCGTAGAAGCAGCCGATGGACGCGATGATGAAGCCGAAGAAGACCGGCTTGACGAGGCCCTGGACGATGTCGGGGTAGCGCAGATGCTCGTAGGCCATGTGAAAGTACTGGGTGCCGTTCTGGTGGTTCAGAAAGACGGTGACCGCAGCGCCGCCCGCGATGCCGAACGCGTCGGCCACGATGGTGAGAAAGAGCAGCATGGCGATGGTGGCGAAGACGCGCGGCGTGACCAGTTTGCGCATGGGATCGACACCCAGCGCGCGCATGGCGTCGATCTGTTCGGTCACAACCATCGACCCAAGTTCGCTGGCCATCGACGATGCGTTACGGCCCGCAACCATGACGCCGGTGAGCACGGCGCCCAGCTCGCGAATCATGGTGAGGCTGACGAACTGGCCGGTGATCGCTGTGGCGCCGAAGGCCGAAAGCGTGGCCGCGGACTGCAGCGATAGCACGCCGCCGGTGAAAAATCCCGAGAGGATGACGATGGGCAGCGAACCGACGCCGATGATGTCGGACTGAATGAGGAAATCCGTCCAGTAAATGGGAGGGCGGAAAAGGTTCATCAGAGCGCGCCCGGCAAACAGGGAGTATTCCTGGACCGTGAGCACGATTTGTTTGGCGGTGCGGTCGATATGGATCGCCATAATCTGCCGGCCTTGCAATCGAAAGTGTTGCGGCGCTTCCCAGCACAGGATAGCGCATGGCGGAGACGGTGGTGCGCGCGGACGGCGCCGAAATGGGAAACGGGGGCGTGTTGCACCCCGTTGGCCGAACGCGGATTCCGCGCCGCTTGACGCCACCCGCATTTACAATGGAATCTATATGATCCGTTTCTCCACCGCAGGGGAATCCCACGGCGAGTCTCTGATGGCGCTGGTTTCAGGGCTGCCCGCCGGGATCCCCATCGACCTCGAATTCGTGAACCGCGAGTTGTGGCGCAGGCAGCAGGGCTACGGCCGCGGCGGCCGCATGAAGATCGAAACCGATCAGGCGCACGTGCTCTCGGGGGTGCGCCACGGCAAGACCATCGGCTCGCCCATTGCGATCGAGATCGCCAACCGCGACTGGAAGAACTGGCAGGAGAAACTGCCGGTAGAGACCGGCGACCCGGCAAAACATCGCGCAGTGGCTTCGCCGCGGCCCGGCCACGCCGACCTGGCGGGCGCGCTCAAATACAACTTTCCCGACGCGCGCTACGTGCTGGAACGCGCCTCGGCGCGTGAGTCCGCGGCACGCGTGGCCGCCGGCGCCTTCGCCAAGCTCATGCTGCGCCAACTCGGCATCGGGGTCGCGAGCCACGTCATTCGCGTGGGCCGCGTGGATCTCAACCGCGACGCGACCTGGGATGAAATCGCTGCACTTGCCGATAAAGAGGAAGTGGTCCTGTCTTGCGTCGACGCCGACACGGAAGCGCTCATGAAAGACGAAGTGGATGCGGCGACGCGCGCCGACGATACCGTGAACGGCATCTTTGAGGTGGTCGCGCACGGCGTTCCCGCAGGTCTCGGGTCCTACGCCAATTGGGACGAACGGCTGGACGGCCAGCTTGCCTGGGCGGTGATGAGCCTGCAGGCCGTGAAGGCCGTGGAGATCGGGCGCGGCGTGGAGGCCGCGGCGAATTTCGGCTCGCGCGTGCACGATCCTATTCATTACGCGGCCGAGAATCCTCCCGGCCGGCCGACGCGCTTTACGCGCCCGCACAATAACGCCGGGGGCGTGGAGGGCGGCGTCTCGAACGGCGAGGACATTGTAGTGCGCGGCTATCTGAAGCCGATCTCGACCCTGCGCCAGCCGCTCGAGTCGGTGCGCTTCGATACGCGCGAGCCCACCAGAGCAAGTTACGAGCGCAGCGATATTTGCGTGGTTCCCGCCGCGGGCGTGGCGGCCGAGGCCATGGTGGCCCTGGTTCTGGCCAACCTGGCTCACGAAAAATTTGGCGGCGACTCGCTCATGGAATTGCAACGAAACTTCGATGGCTACATCGAACAGATACGGAGATTCTGACGGGCCGATGATTCTGAAGATTGTGAAATATCCCGAGCCGGTGCTCGCGCAGCCTGGCGAGCCGGTGACCGAGTTCAACGAGGAACTGCGCAAGCTGGTCGCAGACATGTTCGAGACCACCTACGCCTCGCAGGGCGTCGGGCTGGCCGCGCCCCAAGTGGGCGTCTCCAAGCGCGTCACCGTGATCGACCTGAGCCAGGGCAAGGACCCTGCACAGAAGCTCGCGCTCATCAACCCCGAAATCATCGTGAGCGAGGGCAAGCAATACGAAGAGGAGGGCTGCCTGAGCTTTCCCGAGATTCGCGAGAAGGTGGTGCGTGCGGCGAAGGTGCGCATTCGCGCGCAGGACGAAAAGGGCAAATGGTTCGAGATGGACGGCGAAGAGTTGCTGGCGCGCGCCTTCCAGCACGAGATCGACCACCTCGACGGCGTGCTATTCCTCTTCCGCATGAGCGCGCTCAAGCGCAGCCTCAATCTGCGCAAGATTCGCAAGATGCAGAGCGAAGGCACCTGGTAATCCAGCCATGACCGATGCGGCGCGATCCCTGAAGCTGGTTTTCTGCGGGACGCCGCAGTTCGCCCTTCCGACTTTCAAGGCGCTCGCCGCCGCGGGACACTCGATAGCTCTCGCGGTTTCGCAACCCGACCGTCCCGTGGGCCGCAGCCAGCAACTCACCGCGCCACCCGTGAAGCAGGCGGCCCTTGCCGCCGGAATTCCGGTGACGCAGCCGGAAAAGATCCGCAACAACCCGGAGTTTCGCGCTGCACTCGAAGCCATCGCACCGGACGCGATTGTGGTTGTGGCCTACGGCCGCATCGTTCCGCCGTGGATGTTGGCGCTGCCCCGGCTCGGCTGCATCAATCTGCACGCGTCGTTGCTGCCGAAGTATCGCGGCGCCGCGCCCATCCAATGGGCCATCGCCATGGGCGACGCATTCACCGGCAATACCACGATGCTTCTCGAAGAAGGCCTCGACACGGGGCCGATTCTGCTCCAACAAACCCACGAGATTGGACCGGAAGAAACCGCAACGGAGTTGTTCCCCGTGCTGGCCGCGGCGGGAGCGCCGCTGGTCGTCGAGACGCTGGCGGGATTGGCGGATGGGACGATTAGACCGCAGCCGCAGAATCACGAAGGCGCGACCTACGCGCCGCTGCTCCACCGCGAAGACGGCCGCATGGATTTTGCCGCGCGCTCGGCAACGGAGCTCCACAACCGTTGGCGCGGTTTTCAACCCTGGCCCGGAGCATTCACCGCTCTCCATGGCAGGAAACTGATTGTGCATCGCATGGGCGTTGTGCACGAGAGGGACGCGGAGCTGCTGGGCAGCGCCGCACCGGGATCGGTGCGCATCGAAAACCATCGCCTGTTCGTTGCTTGCGCGGGCAATACGTGGCTGGAGATCGTGGAAGTTCAGCTCGAAGGCAAGAAGCGCCTCGATGCAGCGGAGTTTCTGCGCGGAAACCCGCTTGCCGCAGATGCGTGCCTGGGTTGACCGCCATGCCTCGAATCTCTCCCGCGCGCCAAGCCGCCTTCCGCATTCTTCTCGCCGTCGGGCGCGGCAAGGCCCACGCGGACGATCTGCTCAGAGGCAAGGAAGTCGACGCGCTCGGCGTCGCCGACCGCAATCTGGCGACGGCCCTGGTGCTGGGCGTACTCCGCTGGCAGATCTGGCTGGATGCCCAGATTCGCCCGCTCTTGAAACGTCCCAATGCCAAGCTCGATCCTGAAGTTCTTGTAGCTGTCCGCCTCGGCGCCTTTCAATTGCAGTTTCTCGATCGCATTCCCGCTCACGCCGCCATCGATGAGAGCGTGGAGCTGACGAAACAGGCGGGCCATCGCTTTGCGGCCGGGATGGTGAATGCGGTTCTCCGCAGTGCTGCGCACGGCAGACTTTTGGACGAGGGCTGTGGCGAGTTAGCAGCGGTCCAGGCGCATCCCGCGTGGCTGGTCGAGCGATGGACTTCAGCTTATGGCCCGGAGGCGATGCAGGCGATCTGCCGCCACGGCCAGAGCCAGCCGCGAACGACCGTGCGGCTCAACGATGCAGTGGTTCAAGAGGAATTGCGCGAGGCGGGAATCGAGCTTGAGCACGGCGAACTGCTTACCGCCGCGCGCGCGGTGGTCTCCGGAGACGTGATGGCGACGGCGGCCTTTCGCGCAGGCCGCGTGCGCGTGCAGGATGAGGGGTCGCAGTTGATTGGGGAATTGGTTTCTTGCACAGCTCTCGTCCAAGACAAGAAAAAGATTCTCGATGCGTGCGCCGCGCCGGGCGGCAAGACGCTCATTCTCGCCGAACGCAATCCTGACGCGCAGATCGTAGCCTGCGAATCGAGCCCCCCGCGGCTTGCCGAGTTGCGCAAGCGGCTTGCCGCCTATGCCGATCGCGTGGAGTATCGGCTTGCCGATGCGGCCGATCTCGAAGAAGAGTCGGCATTCGATCTTGCGTCGGTGGACGTACCGTGCAGCGGGACCGGGACGCTGGGCCGCAACCCGGAGATTCGTCATCGTCTGCGGCTTGAAGATCTGCCGCGCCTTGCCGAGCGCCAGCGCGCGATTCTTGGCGCGGCTCTCGGCGCGGTTCGCGTCGGCGGGCGCGTGGTCTACTCAACCTGTTCGCTCGAGCCCGAGGAAAACGAGCAGGTGGTCGCGGCTGTGCTTGCCGGGAATCCGAATGTGCGGCAGATTTCGCTTGCGGAGGGGATTGAGACTCTGCAGCGCACTGGAATTCTTCAGCCCGAAGGCGCGGAACGGTTGCAAGAGTGCCTCACGCCTGAGGGCGCACTACGCTTACTACCGGGCGCAGTGCCGACCGACGGCTTTTTTGTTGCGCTGATCGAGAGATCAGACTGACCGTGCTTCCCATGCGCCGCTATGCGCCCTCCGGCCCCAGCCGCAAAGCCGCGAAGTCGCGCCCCACAAGCGCACACAAGGCTTCCACCACCAGGTTGTGATCGTCGCGCTGCGGCAAACCCGACACGGTGACGCTGCCCACGATGCCCGCGCTCTCCACAATCAGCGGAAACGAGCCGCCACCGGCTGCGTATTCGGCGACCGGCAGGCCGTAGCGTTCGAGGAGTGTGGTCCCTTCTGCCTTGAGCTTCATTCCAACGGCATAGGAGCTGCGATGGAAGCGCGCCACCACGTTGCTCTTGCGGCGCACCCACTCGAAGTTGTCGGGCGTGGTGCCCTCGAGCGCCGCATAGAAGAGCGGCTGCCCGAAACGCCGCACGTCGATAACCAGAACCAGGCCGCGCTCCGCCGCCATGGCGCGGATGCGCGAGCCCAGCTCCCATGCAACCTGCGCATCGAAGCTCGGCAGGCGCAATTCACGCTCCTCCATCGCAATCTTTTCCAAGTCCTCGCTCAATCCCATGCTGCTTTGCCTCCTGTAAATCTCTATTTCACCACCGTGAACTGAACGATCGTGGTCTGGTCGATGCGCGAGCCGGCGGCAGGCGACTGCGCCAGCACATCACCCGGCTTGACCAGCGGACTGAGCGGCGCGGCGCCGTTGGCCACGGGAGCGATCGGCACACTGACGACGCTGGGCGGCCCGCTGCGAATGCCGGCCTTCGCCAGAACATCATTGGCGCTCAAGACCGGCCATCGGGCAAAGTCGGGCATCACATATCCGTCCGGCGATTCCTGGTCCGGCGCGGCAACGAGGAGGTTCACGTTCGGCTGCTCGATGCCCTGTGCGTGAGCCGGCGGATCCTGCGCCAGAACCGTTCCCTCGGCGGCGGCGTTCGAGGGAAGCCGCGCAACTTCGCCGACCTCGAGGCCCGCGCGGCGCAGTTCCAGCGAGGCTACGCGCTCGTCCGCGCCCACCGTGTCCGGAACGTCGACCTTTTGCGGACCCAGGCTTTCGGCCACGCGCACATGCCACTCGCGGCGCACCACCGTTCCGGGAGCCGGCGACTGCGTCAGGATGTGGCCGGGGGCGACATCGCCCGAATAATAGCGGTTGTCGACATCGAGGTTCAGGCCGAGTCCCGCCGTTTCGCTCAGGGCATCGGCCACGGTCATGTCCTTGAGCGCCGGCACCTGCACTTCGGCGCCGTGAATGGCAAACTGCATGGTGACAATGGCGGCCATAAGCGCCACGGCCACGAGCAGCAGAAGCAGCGAGGCCACTTGAACGAAGTTGGCGATGGCGCGGGTGTTCATGGGTCCGGATCGAGGGCGCAAATCAAGCCAGAAGCCCTATCGGGTATTATCCTTCACCGGCCCGGGCCGGATGGAAACGCGATGCACAGCGAAGGACTGCCCGGCCAAACACCTGCGCAGATTGGTGGTTTGACAATGCTCTTCGCGCGTACTAGGATGAACGCCGAATTGCAGATGAGTTCATATGGATGAAAAAATTCCCCACCGCATCCACGAAGTCCTCTGTTTCAACATGATCGTTCCGAGTCAGTAATAACAACCTTGCCCAGCCGTCAACGGGAGTGCGTGTTTCGAGCGGCAGACGCGCGCCGGGCCAATTCGCCGCAGTCTATTCGAGGTGCGAAATGCATTGCAGGTCCCTGATGGTCACGTTTGTCCTTGCCCTTACCGCTGCGACGGGTGCTTATGCTGCTCCTGTTGCGGCGGCGGATGCTCATGCGGTCCCGGCGCGGCCGAAGATCACCGGCATCTCGCACCTGGCCGTCTACACTTCGAATCCCACGGCTACTGACCACTACTACCGCGAGGTCATTGGCGCGGTGAAGTTGCCCGATCCTGAGAACCCGCAGGGTGTGCGCTACGCATTGAGCGACACGCAGTTCATCGAAGTGCTGCCCTTGCCGGCCGGGCAAGGGATCAACCGCCTGGACCACGCCGCCTTTATTACCGACAATGCCGAGCAGCTCCGCCGCTATCTGGCGGCGAACAACTGGAAGACGCCTGACAACGTTGAGAAGGGTTCCGACGGCAGCCGCTGGTTCGAGGTCCTCGATCCGGAGGGCAACAAGATTCAGTTTGTTCAGCCCGCCCATCCCGGCAAGCCGCTTGCGGCGCCCAATGCCATCGGCCATCACATCATCCACATCGGGTTCATGGTTCACTCCCGCGATGCGGAAGACAAGTTTTACCGCGCGCTGCTCGGTTTCCGTCCTTACTGGTTTGGCGGCATGAAGGACGACAAGATCGACTGGGTTAGCCAACAGGTTCCCGACAGTCACGACTGGCTCGAATATATGCTCGTCGACGGTCCCGGGCTGGGCATTCCGCCAGACATGACGCAGCGGACTCTTGGCGTGCTCGACCATCTTTCCATCGGCGAGGTTTCTGTCGACGATTCCTTCGCCAAACTCCAGAAAAGCGGCGTTCTTGCCGGCGTGGACGCCATGACGCATACGCAGATCGGCAGGGATGGCAAAGGGCAGTACAACCTCTTCGATCCGGATGGCATTCGCCTGGAACTGATGAACTTCCATGCTACAGAAAAGCCTTGCTGCTCGGCGTTCACGGCTCCCGATCCTGCAGAGTGACAACCAGAGACGGATCGCGCCCGAACGCGGTAATAAAAGAGAGGAATTCGAGGATGGGAAATCTAACGCGTCGCAAGTTTCTTGAGCAGTCCAGCGCCGGAGCGGCTCTCCTGGCTTCAGCTTCATTTCTGAAAGCTGGCTCTGCAAAGCGGGCGCTCGGCATCCAGCTATACACGGTACTGGCAGAAATGAAGCGCGACGCGCCTGGAACGCTCAAAGCGCTAAGGAAGATCGGGTATCAATACGTTGAAGCGTACGATCTGGGCGGGCAGACACCGCAGCAGTTCCGCCGGGCCCTCGACGACGCCGGACTGAAGTGCCCCAGCACGCACGGTAACTACGCGGGAGCCGACCCAGCGCCGCAGTTCGACGCAGCTCTCGCCATCGGCGCCAGATATGCAGTCAGCTCCATGCTCATGTCAAGTGTTGTTGCAGGCGGAACAGATCACTATAGCGCACATTCGGATCTAACCGAAGATGATTTCAAGAAGATGGCTGCGCTCGCCAATGCCATTGGCGCCAAGGCCAGGAAAGCCGGCATCCAGTACGTTTACCATAATCATAACTTCGAGTTCATGAAGTTTGCGGATGGCCGCACAGGTTATCAGATCGTGCTCGAAGAGACGGATCCGGAGCTGGTGAAGCTTGAACTCGACTGCGGCTGGATGGCAGTTGCGGGCACGAATCCCGCCGATTACTTACGCACTTATCACGGACGTTATCGCATGCTCCATGTGAAGGACTTCTTACCCGTGAAGGGAACAACGACGGCGCTCTTTGGCCCCGATCGCCCAAGCGGAACCGAACTCGGCCGCGGCTACATCGACTACAAGCCGATCTTTGCCGCCGCTGCCGCTTGCGGAGTCGAGTACTACTTCTCCGAGCAGGAGCCGCCGTTTGCCGATATGACCCCGCTTGAGGCTGCGCGCGTTAATTACGAATATATGCTTTCTATCTAAGTAAGTTCATGTCACAAGAGACGTGCTGCCGGGTGAGAAGCCGCGCCCGGCAGTATAGTTATGCAGTTTAGCTCACAATCGTATCGATGCGGCCAAGCTCACTGGGCGAGAAGGCGAGATTGTTGAGCGCGGCAACATTCTGCTCGATCTGCTCGACGCAGCTGGCGCCGATAAGCGCTGAAGTAATCCGGCCATCGCGCAACACCCAGGCCAATGCCATTTGCGCAAGACTCTGCCCGCGTTCTCCCGCTAATTGATTCAGGGCTCTTATCTGGGTCAGGCGGCGCTCGTCGATGTCCTGCTTTTTGAGAAAACCGTGCGGCTTGGATGCGCGCGAATCGGCAGGAATGCCGTCGAGATAGCGGCCGGTCAGCAAGCCCTGGGCTAGCGGGCAGAATGCGATCGCTCCTATCCCGTGTTCGCTCAATGCGTCAAGCAAGCCCTTTTCCACGATGCGCTCGAACATTGAGTACTTAGGCTGATGAATGAGACAGGGCGTCCCTAGTTCGCTGAGAACCTTGGCGGCCGCTCGAGTCTGCGCGGGATTGTAACTGGAGATGCCTGCATAAAGCGCCTTGCCCGAGCGCACCGCCTGATCGAGAGCGGACATGGTCTCTTCGAGGGGCGTTGCCGGATCGGGACGGTGCGAATAGAAGATATCGACGTATTCCAAGCCCATGCGCTCGAGGCTTTGATCCAAGCTGGCCAGAAGATACTTGCGCGATCCCCAGTTGCCATAAGGACCCGGCCACATATCCCATCCGGCCTTGGTGCTGATTATTAATTCGTCGCGATAAGGCTTGAGGTCGAGACGCAGAATCTCACCGAAGTCACTTTCCGCGCTGCCGGGCGGCGGCCCGTAGTTATTGGCAAGATCGAAGTGAGTAATGCCCAGATCGAAAGCGCGGCGCACCATGGCACGGCCGTTCTCGAAAACATCCACGCCGCCGAAGTTGTGCCACAAGCCGAGAGAAATGGCCGGCAACAGGATGCCGCTCTGTCCACAGCGGCGGTATTGCATAGCCTGGTAACGCTGCTCGTTTGCGAGATACAAAGCGCCTCCTAAAAGATGATTCGTGGGCGGGGCTGGTGATCTTCCGGCACGGCTAGAATCGTTCCCTTTTAAAGCTGGCTTGCGAGATGGCCTCTGGTGTTGCGAATCCGAGATCCACAGAAAAACAACCGCAGGTCCTTCGACTCGATCGCCGCGGCGATCTCGCTCAGGATGACAACTCATGGTGGTACGAAGTTCTTGCTCGCCACAGTAGTCAAACGTTTCAGTAGAGCGATTTCAAAAGGGCTTGAAGTGCTGGAATCGACAGCGAGGTCATTATAATCGACAGCAAGGAAGATCGAGCAAGCCAAAGCGACTGCTCGAGAGAGATGCGTTGCCGGAACTCGACTTCCTGTGAGAGACTTGCTCGTCTTCTCGTTCAGTCCCAGCGTTTACAAGAGGCAAGAACTGAGCCATGAAACTTTCAAACTCGCAAAATCTCCGCTTTCGCCACGCTTTGCTGCTTCCGATCCTCACGGCCGGTATTCTGGCTTCGCCTGCGGCCCGAGCCCAAGGAGTGGAAATGCCCGTATCGTCCATCAAAGTGGACCAGGTGGGGTACCCGTTGCATGGTCCAAAGGTCGCTCTGGTCAGCGTTCCGGCGAAGACCTTCGAGATAAGGCGCTTCGGCGATGGCCGTGTGGTTTTTCAAGGGAAGATGGGGCCGGCGCAATTTGACCCGGATTCCGGGGATACGGTCGAAGCGGCGGATTTCTCAGGATTGCAGCAGACCGGGGAGTATTACTTGCAGGTGCCCGGCGTGGGGCGGAGCTGGGACTTTCACGTGGACGGCAGCGTCTTTGAGCACGCCTATTACCTGGCGATGCGCGCTTTCTATGGACAGCGCTGCGGGACGGCGGTGGACCTGGGACGGGAGTTCCCGGGCTACTCGTACGCGGCCTGTCATCAGCATGGCGCGTTTCATTCCAGCTCGGGAGCTACGGGCGAGCGCGACAACATCGGAGGCTGGCACGACGCTGGAGACTACGGACGCTACATGGTGAACTCCGGCGTGACGACGGGAACACTGCTGTGGACCTGGGAACTGTTCGGGGACAAGATCAAGCATATTGAGCTCAACATTCCGGAAACCGGAAACGGCACGCCCGACATTTTGAATGAAGCGCGGTGGAATCTGCAATGGATGCTGAAGATGCAGGACAGTGACGGGGGCGCCTGGCACAAGCAGAGCAGCGAACATTTCCCCGGTTTCATCCCTCCCGATGCCGATACGCTGCCCAGCGAGGTGATGGGGACCGGCTCCGCGCCCTACAAGAGCACTTGCGCGACGGCCGATCTGGCGGCGGTGGGTGCTATTGCCGCACGAGTCTACCGGCCATTCGACGCGCAGTTTTCCGCGCGCGCCCTGGACGCGGCGCGCCGCGCCTGGGAGTGGACCGAAAAGTATCCGAACGTGACCTTCAAGAACCCGCCCGGCGTCAACACCGGTGAATACGGCGATGCCGATTGCAGAGACGAGCGGCTGTGGGCCGCGGTCGAGCTTTGGCGCACGACGGGAGAATCGAAATATCATCAGTTCTTTCTGAGCCAATACGCTCAGTATCTTTCCCACCTCGATATGCCGCCGGAGAGCAATTGGAGCGATATGTCTCCGATGGCTTTAGAGAGCTACGCCCTGTCTCGGCGCAAAGATGCCGACCCAAAGGCGCAGGCGGCAATCCGCGAACGGATTTTGGCCGCGGCGCGCGCCATCGTAGCGTCCACCCGCGCCCATCCCTACCGTATGAGCCTTAATACCGGTGATTTCAGATGGGGCTCGAATGGATTTGCGGCGGGCTATGGAGTGGAACTGCTGATCGCCAACCAGATCGCGCCCAACCCGGACTTTGTGGATGCCGCGCGCGACAACCTGCACTATCTTCTGGGCCGCAACACGTTTTCTCTTTCGTGGGTCACGCAGGTGGGAGAACACGCCGCTCAGCATCCGCACCACCGGCCTAGCGCATCGACGAAGCTGCCCTGGCCGGGCCTGCTCTGCGGCGGGCCCAATGTGGGCCGGCAGGACGCGGTGCTGGCTGCACTGCCAAAGGATTTGCCGCCGGCGAAGATCTATGCCGACCAGCAGGCGTCTTACGCAAGCAATGAGATTGCCATCAACTGGCAGGCGCCGCTGGTGTTTCTATTGGCCGGAGAGCTTCCTTAAGGAACCTCTCAACGTGTCCCCGACTTACTGATCCGGCCCGTAAACAGGGACCCATCCTCCCACCCTCTTCCGCAGAAAACGCGGAAAAGGATGGGGCGCGGACGCAGTATTTTAGGGCCGGATCAATAAGTTGGCCTGGCGTTGGGCGGACGCCCTCGCTCTCTTCTCATGCAAGATGCTTCAGGTTCGCGTCAGCGGATTTGCAGCCGCTCCCGGAGAAGACTCCAGCGCGTGTCGCGATAAGGATCGCGCGTGTCTCCGTAGACCGGGTGATAGCACTCCACACTTTCGCGGCCGGGAATCCGGATTCCGAAGTTGTTCAACTGAAGGAAGTGACGCATCTGCAGCTTGTAGCGGCCTTCGATGCCGAAGATCAATTCCAGAAGGCGCTCATTCAGCCAGACGATATGGCGGAGTCCGAACTCCCAAAGGTACGTGTACCCCTTGAAAAACTTCCAGTCGCCCGGAGTCGCGCGCCACATGCCGATTACCTCGCGGCGGAGCTTCCAACGCACGAAATTCAACTGCTCCGGGCTGAGCTCGTGGGTACGCACGTTGCTGAAGTAGCCGTCGTACCAGCGAAAGTCGCTGAGGTTGGCGACGCGATGGTCGTCGATCATCTCCTGGCGCAAGGGCGTCTTGGGGTAAGGCGTCATAATCTGATCCATCACGCTGGAAATGCCCATGCCGCGGATGAACTGGTAGTTTTCGCGGATGCTCTCGATATCGTCTTCCGGAAGACCGTTGATAATGCCGGCAATGACGATGATCTTTTCCTTTTGCAGAGCCTCCACGCCGCGGCGAATGGTGTCGAGAGTGTTGGGCTTGTGCATGGCCTTGAGGTTTTTGGTGGAAGCGTTCTCGATGCCGAGGAAGATGGAGACGAAGCCCGCTTCAACCATCTTGCGCGCCACATCCGGGCGATGGGCGAAACCGATGGGGCTGGCCTGCGTGGTGAACATCAGATCCTTGATCTTGAGTGAGATCACTCCGTCGCAGAGGCGCTCGAAGCGGTCCATGTCGAGGGTGATGTTGTCGTCGGTGCAGAAAATGTGGCGCGCGCCGCGGCTATACGCATCCTCGATGTCGGACAGCACGCGGTCGATGGGAAACATCCGGAAGGAGCGTCCGTACATCTCCCGGATGCTGCAGAAGTTGCACCCATGCAGGCAGCCTCGCGAGGTTTCGATCACATCCGCTTTGCGGAAATACATGTGAAAGCCCTTGACCAGGCGCTTGTCGCGGGCGGGGATGCGGATGCGGCTGAGATCTTCGAGGGGCCGCGGCGGATTGTGCTTGAAGACGCCATCCTGCTTGAAGGAAAGTCCGAGGATGCGGTCCATGCCTTTGCCCCCGGCTTCGAGGCTATCGAGCAGTTCCCCGAAGGAAAAATCGCCTTCGCCGCGCATGATGAAATCCCAGAAACGCGCGTCCGGGCCGGCGGCGAGCGATTCGGAGAAAAGCGTGGCGTGGTAGCCGCCGAGGACGGTGAGGATGGAGGGGTCGAACTGTTTGGCGAAGTAGGCGAGGCCGACGGTGGTCTCGTATTGAAAGGTCATCGACGTGAAGCCGACCACGTGCGGCCGGAACTGGCGCAACAGCTCGAGAAAGCGCGGCAGCGCCTTCTTGCGCCAGACCACCATGTCGACGACGCGGACGTCGTGGTTGTCGATTTGCGCGGCAATGGTGGCCATGGCCACACTGGGCGGCTCCCACTGGCGGCGGGGGACCCACGCGGAGGTTGCCGGGCTTTGAATCAACAGCGCTCTCATGCTTCTACGTTTCGATCTTTCATCCGGTGGAATAGATAACCACAACGATCATACGAATCCTGCTGTTTTAAGACTACGGCAGGCTGGGCGATACCGCATCCTTGGCTGCGATGGCGAGCTTGCGGCGGATCAATGCGGCAATCTGTTCCACCGTGTCCAGCGAGTATACGTCAATTTCGCGCGGCATGAATTCGATATTGTAGCGGCGCTCGAGAAAATCCACCAGCTTCAACATGCCCAGAGAGTCGACGATGCCGCCTGTAATGAGCGGCATGTCGCTCGCGATCGACTCAGCCGGCGCGTCGGGCAGAAAGGTGGCGGCCAGGAATTGCCTCAACTCGGTCTCAATCTCCACGCACATTCCCTTCCGCGGCCCGCGCGAGAGCAGCATAATCGATCTTGCCCCGGTTTCCCTTCAACAGTATATCGGTAATGACGAAATCATCGGGCAACATGTAGGGAGCGAGCAGCCGGGCGCAGTGTGCACGGATCTCGGCGAGAGCCAGAGCTTGGCCGGCGCGGGGACGAACGAAGGCCACGATTCGCGTTCCCGCGGCAGGATCGTTGGCCGCGACCGCGGCGGCTTCGATGACCTGGGGATGGCGCAGGAGGGCGGCCTCGATCTCGCCCAGTTCGATGCGGAAGCCGCGGCGCTTAATCTGCCGATCCAGGCGCCCGTGGAAAAGGTAGTTCCTGTCCGGAGCCAGGCTGACGCAATCGCCGGTGCGGTAGTAGCGATGGCCATCGACAACAGCGAAGGCACGCGCGGTCTCTTCCGGCCGATTCCAGTAGCCATCCATGAGCGAGGCTCCTCCGGCGAGGAGTTCGCCGCTGGCTGGATCGACTGCCGTCTCCACATAGGGACAAGGAAGGCCGATGGGCAGCGGGTCGTTTTGCGCGTAGCCGCGGGGCACAGGGAACCAGGTGACGACATTCGTTTCAGTGGGGCCGTAGAGATTGACGCACTGTGCATCGGGGACCGCTGCCATCAGCCGGGCAAGAGCGGGAGGGGCAAAGACCTCCCCGGCGAAGAGGATCAGGCGCAGATCGGGGTAAGCCGATTCGGCGAATCGGCCCTCTTCGAGCATGGCGGTCAAAATGGATGGCACGGAATACCAGCAAGCGATGCGCGCCTCGCGAACAAAACGCGCCAGAAAGCGTGGCATCCACGCAATGTTCTCAGGGACGAGGACGGCGGTAGCGCCGGCCAGCGCCATGTTGAAGAGATCGAAGGTGGAGAGGTCGAAGCCCAGCGGAGCGGGACAGGCGATACGATCGCTCGAAGCGATGTAAAACTCGGCCGCGGTCCAGCGCACGAAAGCAGCCACGGCACGATGCGAAAGAACCACTCCCTTGGGCGTACCGGTCGAGCCGGAGGTGAACAGGAGAACGGCCGTCGCAGAAGGATCGACGCTAGGCCAGGCTTCTCGATCACCGAGGGGTTGCGGGTCGCGAAGCAACGCGCCGGTTTCGAGATCGGTAATGCGCAGAGTGCCATTCTGCTCCTCAATCAGGAGCCGCGCCCCGCAATCGCGCAGAACCGCCTGGACGCGGTCCCGCGGCCAGCGGGGATGAATGGGCACATAAGCGGCTCCAGCGAACAGCGATGCGAATACGGCCACAAAGGAGCCCGTGGATTTGGGCAGAAGGAGGGCCACGCGATCGCCGGGGCGCAAACCATGAGCGATGAATTGAAGGGCAAGGGCCTCGGCCTGGCGGCAGAGCTGGTCGAAGGTGGTGATGCGCCCGTCTTCTTCGATGGCCGGCGCGTGCGGCCGCTCCGCGGCGGTCGAGCGAAGCCACTCGTGCAGCAGATTGCAATCAGGCGCGGGCAAGGCTGACTCCCCAGGTGAAGCCGACGCCGGACGAGGCAAAGAGAATAAGCTGGCCGGGAAGAATGCGGTTCTCGTTGAGCAGATCCACGTAGTTCACGATCAGGTCGCTCGCAAACGTGTGCCCGATTTCGGCCATGCGCGTGACCGGAAGGCTGCCCTCGGCGAGCCCTAACATGCGGCGAAAGCCATCGCGATCGCGTTGACTGATGTTGGAATACACAAAATGGTCCACGTCGCGGATGCCGAGCGAGTTGGCGGCGAGGACTTTGTTAACGAGCCGGTAAAGATGGAGATAGACAATAGGCATCAGCCTCTGCTCAATGGCCACGGCGTCGGCCACGATCTCGATCCTGCCCGAAGTCTGACGCAGCGCGATGGCATCGTGCAGGTGGCCGAGCGTCATGGCTTCAACCCCGAGCAGTACGGGTCCCTGGGCGGCGTCGCGAGAGAGAAGAATCGCGCTGGCGCCATCGCCCTGAATGGTGACGGGCAGGAGAGACCGGTTGGCCTGGGGCGCGCCGTCGCCGGTGACTAGCAGCGCGGTGCGAATGTTCGAGTCCAGCGCCATCCAGCCGAGAGCGGTTTTTATGGCCAGATGAAGAGCGCCGCAACCGCCGCCGCGAAAGGCGAGATTGAGCGAGGTTTCGGCGCCGAGCTCGGCGCTGAGCCAGTGAGCGAGAGAGATGGTTTGCGGGCCCTCGCCCGGGAAGGTGCTGAAGTCGAGGATGAAGTCGAGGTCGCGCGGCTGGATGCCGGCCAGACGAAGGGCTTCGCGGGCGGCTTCGAGGGCCATGTCAGTGGGCCGCCGCGCGCCGCAGACGCGCACGCGGGAGATGCCAAGGTTCTCAACCGCCATCTGCCTGGCCCGCGGAGTCAGCGGCGCCAGCGCCTCGCTGACGCGCTCTTTCTCCGCGTCGAGGATGGCTGCGACGCTCTCTTCGTTTTCCGGCAGCACGTAAGCGGCAGAGGCGATGCGTACGTTCACGATAACGGCACCTCCAAACGCAGGGCCGCGAAAGCGCCGCCGGCTGCGGTTCCCAGCATCAAAGCAGGGCCGCTTCCGGCCCGCCGGCTCAGGGCCAGTAGAAGATGAAACAGGCCGCCGCTCCTAGCCATGCCGCCGGCGACGGGCAGCGAAGCAACGACGCGCGCGTGGTTACCGGCAAACACCTGACCGGCACAAGAACGGAAGATGCCGGCGGGCGGATCGGACGAGCATGGACTGCCGTCGCCTGCCGAGAAAACCAGCGACGGAGCGGAAGGGAAAAGATCGCGGATAGTCTGGGTGGGATCGCCGCTGCGCGCGTAGCGGCCGCCGGCGAATTGAGAGTAGCTCCGGCG
>Ga0187852_1000841_pt1 | contig 31264 bp, 37 predicted proteins | sample June2016WEW_6_40_FD_134511 | JGI IMG/M metagenome (GOLD analysis project Ga0187852, IMG submission 134511) | Peatland microbial communities from SPRUCE experiment site at the Marcell Experimental Forest, Minnesota, USA - June2016WEW_6_40 | ecosystem: Environmental > Terrestrial > Soil > Wetlands...
GGAACTGAATATCTGGTACCACACGCTGAACGTCGGTTTCCGCACGCGCATCTCGGGCGAAACCGATTTCCCCTGCATCACCGACGCGCGGGTTGGCCAAGGCCGCGTTTACGCGCAGGTGGACGGCCCGCTATCCTACAAGGCCTGGCTTGATTCCGTGCGCGAAGGGCGCAGTTACGTCTCGGACGGCCGAAGCCACCTGATGGACTTTTCCGTGAACGGGCTGGTCGTGGGGCGGACCCGGCAAGGCGCGTCCGAAGATCATTCGAGCGAGGTCGAATTGGCGTCGCCCGGCAATATCCAAGTCAAGGTGAACGCCGCTGCCTATCTCGATCCGGATCCCGATCCGGACATTGAGAGCCGGCCTTACGATCAGCAGCCGTACTGGCATCTGGAAAGGGCCAGAATCAAGAACACGCGCCAGGTGCCGGTTGAGCTCATTGTGAACGGAGAATCAGTGGCCCGCCAAAACCTGACTGCCGATGGCGTCGTGCGCGAGTTAACGTTCGATGCGCCAATCCGGCGAAGCAGTTGGGTGGCCCTGCGAATCATTCCTTCCTCCCATACCAATCCCATCTTCGTGACCGTTAACAGCCAACCCATTCGCGCATCCCGCGAAAGCGCAGAGTGGTGCCTGGCCTCCGTTAATCAGTGCTGGACGCAGAAGGAGCCGAAGATCTCAAAAGCAGAACTCCCGGACGCCATCCAAGCTTACGACCACGCCCGCGAGGTCTACAAGAAATTGATCGACGAGTGCTCGCAATAAATCCTTGCCCACGGGATCCTCGGCTTCAGGGAAAGGTTCGGTACGGAGTATCTCAACGGTGTTGCCGAACATGGCTGTTCCCAGGCGGGCGAGGCAGCAGTTGAATTGAATCCGAGAGCCGGCCCCTTCAATGTGCAGGCACGCTCAGGCCGAAGAGCCATGGACGGCTGATGTAAGGCATCGGGGCCGAGGGGAGTGGCCTCCAAAATCGGAGAAAATATCCCCGCCGAGCTTCTCACCGCCTCGTTCCAGGCGAACGAGCTATCGCGGAATTCTTGAACCCTGTCCCTCTGCCCCCCCCCGCCTTCACCGCTAGCCTCGGCAACTGCTTGGGGTGGGTGGCGGTGGCCACTATAAATGACCCTTGCGAATCCCCCGATGCGCTGCGGGCGGCCGTAGCCCGTCAGGTTCATAACCCGCTGATGCACTCCGCCCCGCCTGAGGGTGACCTCCGTCGTGCCGACGGGGAGTGCCCCCTCCCGCGAGTAACTGCATCACCGGCTCTTGTGTTGACGGGGCCGCGAGCACTTCGTCCGCCTTAAGGTCGAAATGATGAAGCTCATTCCAGTAGCTCACGGTGTGCTTAACGAACGCTTGTCGTGCTTCAGCAGGATCATGAGAGCGAAGACCTGCGAGGATTGCAGCATGTTGGAGGACCGCAGCTTTGCGCTGCGCCATTCGCTTCGGCGTGTGGTCTACGAGAGAGAAAGCGAACAACGGGAAGCTGATGCTCTCGAGCGCTTTCGTCAGATACTCGTTCGATGCGAGATCCCAGATCTTGCGATGGAAGGCAACATCCTTCTCGTGAAACTGGGCCAAGTCCGAATTCGCGGTGGCGCTAGCCATGTCCTCGACCAGAGCCGCGATTTCCGCCTCGTCGGCAGGCTCGAGATTTCGAACCGCCAGCTCGACGGCGAGCCCTTCGAGAGTCAATCGCACGATGAGGATCTTCCGATAGTCGTCCTTCTCGAGCTTCGTAACGTAGGTTCCTCTTTGCGGTACCTTCCTCACAAACCCTTCGTACTCGAGCTCCTTCAAAGCTTCCCGTAAGGTGGGCTGCCCAATGCCCATGGCCGAAGCCAGCTTCAGCTCAACCAGTCGTGCGCCAGGCCTGAGCGCACCGTTGATGATGGCCTTGCGAAGCATCTGAGCGGCCGCTTGCGAAGCCGAGTGCGTCGTAATCCGTTGCAACGGTCCTACCGTTTCAAGGTCCTGTGATCCCAAGGTTCGCCACCCCACTCTCTCGCCGATTCCCGTCCCGCTCAATTACAACCAATCTAACATCGATGCCGAGATGACTCGCGGCGCCGGGCACTGCGTCAATGCCACGCAACTTTGACGGTCATCGGGCACGGCCTTCAGGACGCCACGAAATTCACTCAGAACTGCGTTTCAGATACCTCGAGCATTGCCTTCCCGGCATGCGCACCGGACATGAGGAGACCAAAAGCATCCGGCGCCTGCTGCAAGGGAAGGCAGAGTGTAATCAGTTTGTCCATCGGAAGCGACGAAGCAATCTGCGTTGCCAGTTCAAAGTCGCGGAGCGAATAGACGCGCGAGCCCATGATAACAAGCTCCTTGAAATTAACCGCCTGTAAATTGACTGGGGCGGGTTTCTTGAACACTCCGCAGTTGACAATGGAACCTTGCGATCGCACGAGATCCGTCATCTGCAGCGCAGCCGCTGGAGCTCCTGTGCATTCGAACACGACATCCGCGCCTTCGCCATCCGTCGCTCCCCTGATCAAGCTCGGAAGGTTAGGATCGCGGGCATCCAAAGCCTCGAAGCCGAGTTCGCGGGCCAGTTCGAGGCGGGCGCCGAGGACGTCTGTCACGAACAGTCGCGCCATCTTGTGGTTTCTGCAAGACAGGGCAGTGACCAACCCGATTGTGCCTGCGCCCAGGACCACGACCGTGTCTGTCGGTTGAATCGACACCCTTGAAAGGGCGTGAATTCCTACGGCGAGCGGCTCGAGCAAGGCCCCCACAGGTCGTGGAAGAGAGTCGGGGATCTTAACCAAGTTGGCGACCGGCAACCGCGCGAACTCCGCCATCCCACCGTCTTCGTCGAACCCGTAAACACGCAACTCCCGGCAGGCCTGAGTGTTGTTATGGCGGCAGGCAAAACAGCGACCGCAGGCAATGAGAGGGTAGACCGCCACACGGTCTCCCACTTCGAAAGCCGGCGCTTGGGCGCTCCGAATCTCAACCACGCGGCCACAAAATTCGTGGCCCAGCGTCAACGGGGCGCGCGCCCGCGGGTGGAGCCCGGCCACAACGTTCAGATCAGAGCCGCAGATTCCGCACGCTTCGACGCGCACCAAAGCTTCGCCCTCATTCAGGACCGGAACCTTTAGCTCGACCGTTTCAACACAATTCGCGGCCGTGTATCTGGCTGCCAGCATCATTCCCATAGTCTTTTTCCGCTTCCTGGATGTCATTGGGCCGTGAAGCCCCCGTCAATCAACAGAATCGAGCCGGTGATGAAGCCAGCCTCGTCGCTGGCGGTGTACGCAAACAGCTTCGCAACTTCCCAGGGCGAGGCGATGCGGCCAATCGGGTGTCCGTTCTTGAGCATCTCCCAGAAGGCACGAGGATCGCCTGACGCCTGCGCAGAGCGATGCACAAGAGGCGTATCAACGGTTCCTGGCGCGATCGCGTTGACTCGAATATTGTGGGGCGCATACTCAATGGCCATTTGCCGGGTCATTTGATGCACGGCGCCTTTCGACGCGGCATACGCGCCCTGACCCTTGATGCCGACTTGGCCCGAGATCGAGCCCGTGTTCAGGATCACCCCGCCCCCGCTCTTGATCATCTCGGGAATCACGTGGCGGGCCGCCCAATAAATGGCCTTCACGTTGGTGTTCATGACCGTATCCCATTCTTGCTCCGTGTGCTCGTGGAGAGCCTTGACCACGCTGGTTCCCGCGTTGTTAATCAGCACGTCGATCCTTCCGAAGTGAGCGAGAGCGGTCTCAGTGAACTGCTTCGCGGTAGACTCGAGCGCGACGTCGCCCGTGACAAGCTGCAAGCGGTCACCGTACCGGGTCTTATGGCGGTCCAGTTCCTCAGAGGAGTCCAACGGACGGAAGACTCCCACAACTCCCGGAGCCCCCGCCTCGAGGAATACCTCCGTGGTAGCTAATCCGATTCCTGAAGAAGCTCCCGTAATGATCGCCACTTTCCCCGCCAGGGAGATGTTCACTAGGCTACCTCCTGCTTATCGGTTCCGCTGACTGTCATTCCTTCATCCAAACGCAAACGGCGGCCTCGTACTCACTCCGAAGGCGGCTTTAGATGAGGATCGAGTTTCTTTGCTGACTGAAACGCCTGTTCGGCCAGCGTCAGTTTGCCTTCTTCCTTCAGAACGAGCCCCAACCCGTAGTAAGCTGCCGCGTAGTCCGGCTTTAAGCGCGTCGCTGCCTGAAATTGGCCGCTCGAGGCATCCAGTTGCCCTCGTTCAGCCAGCAAGATGCCCAGATTGTAATGGGTCGCCGCGCGTTCAGGATCCAGTTCGAGATTCCATTCAAACTCCCGCTTGGCAGCTTCCCAATTCCCCGCTTTCAACAATGTAACACCTAGCTCGTCGCGCGCCTCGAAATAATCAGGGTTTACCTTCAAAGCCGACCGGAATTGTACAATCGCGCCATCGAGGTCGCCCTTCTGCTTCTTGAGCGATCCCAGCACGTAGTGTGCTTCGGGCAGGTCCGGCGTCATCGCTAATGCAGCCACACATTCCCTCGTTGCCCCATCAAGGTCGCCTTGTTTCTTAAGCTCGAGGCTGCGGTTCAGGCGAGCCATGGCAGTGTTCGTCTGCGCAGCTTCCTGAAGGGACTGGAATCTCTTGAACTCGGCAGCAGCTCCGGCAGTGTCCCCTTTCGAGGTCAAGGCTTTTCCCAGGTTGAAGTGCGGTTGAGGATTGTTGGGGTTCAGTCGAATCGCTTGCCGAAACTCCTCCATGGCCGGATCAAGTTTCCCGGTTTTTTCGAAGGCCAAGCCTAAATTATAATGACTCCCAGCATCATCGGGCTGGCAGCGCACCGCTTGACGAAACTGCTCGATCGCCCCCGCGAGCTTGCCTTCCTCTTCTTCGAGAGCAAGTCCGATATTGTTGTACGCCTGGCAAAGATGCGCATCGACTTCGAGCGCGCGATCAAATTCCCCGATGGCCTCGCTCCGCTTGCCCGCTCTCGCCAGGGCGACGCCCAGGTTGTTGTGATACTGGGCCGAATGAGGAGCGAACTGCACCGCTTTTTGCAATTCCAGGATGCCACCCTTGAGGTCATGTTTCTGTTCAAGCAGCAGGCCCAGGCCATTGTGAGCTTCTGCATTCTCAGCTTCGAGGCCTACGGCCGTCCGGTACTCGAGCATGGCGCTCGCCGGAGCGCCCTTCTCGCTGAACGCACTTCCCAGCTTGACATGAGCTACCGCCTGCCGCGGCTCGAGCCTGACGGCCGTCTCGAATTCCTCCACTGCCTTGTCGAGCGCCTTAGTCTCCAGAAAAACCTCTCCAAGGTTAAGGTGGGCTTCCGCATAGTCCGGGTTCAAACGAATTGCGGCTCGAAATTTCACAGCCGCGTTCTCGAGTTTTCCCTGGCGAAGCAGCAAGACCCCCTCGCGATTCTGGGACTCTGCCTGAGCGGCTTCCCCCTCTGCTGCACGGGCACTCAGGTTTGTGGCCATGAGCGCCAGCGCGAGGATTACACCGGCTGCCCGATGTAAGGACAGCCGGTGAAACTCGATCGTTCGAATCGTCGCGGGCTTGTGTTTCCGCTTCCTGGTTCCTGCCACCTTGCTTCTCTTCAATCGTTCCTCAACTTATCGGCCCTTAACAGTGAGATGCTCCCTCCTCCATCTTCGTACGAGACATCGCGAGACCTTTCAAACCGTCAAACGACTTGAATAGGCTAATACTCCGATCGCCATCACCAATAGACATACTCCGAAAGCCATAGCCCTTTTGGACGCCGCGGAACTGGCTCGCCATTCACCGGTCAGGACACCCAGAGCATTGCCCGTGAGGATCGAGCAGATCAGCATGATGGGATAACCCAGAAAAGCGCCGAACCGTCCAATGCGCGTGGCGCCCATTCCATAGACAACAATCCCGAGTGCCCAGAGGACCCCCATGGCCACAGCGCCCAACCAGTACAGGCCTGTTCCTGGCGCCAGCGATCTTGCGAGGGTCTTGTTCCGCCAAGCGAGATAAACACAATATCCAACATTGACAAGGTAGTTGGAGGTGAATACCAGCGCCCAGATGGCGTTCGTAGCGTCTGTGGCGCTGACGCCGCGCTCGATCGCGGCATCGGCGATCTTCTGGCCGAAGATGAAGCCGAAGTTCACAAGTGCTGAAAGAACTCCCGAGACGATGCAAAAGAGAAGTCCCACCTTAAAAGATGTGCGAGGTGCGGAAGTCTCCGGGCCACTGGCCCCGCCGGATTTGTGCGATTTCTCCTTGAGGTAGCCCGCGCGGGCGCACGCCCAAAGCCCCAAAATCATGACGGCGATTCCAGCAAATCAGCACAATCCCGGGTGGTCGCAGCAACTGCTCCGGATACTTCAGCAAGAGAGGTAGAATGGACCCGCCAATCGCTACGATGCCCAAGATCAGAGACAGGCCCAGGGACATTCCCACCGCAGCAATGCCCAAGCCAAAGAACACTCCGCCAATCCCCCAACCGGCGCCAAACAGGAGAGCACTGATAACCGCCGGCAGCGACGAATGTTTATACACTTCAAACAAGCCCGGCACCGTAACGATCGCCAACGGCCACGGCACCAGAAGAAGCGCCATTAATGAGCCGGCGCCCCACGTATTCTCCCACTGCCATTTGGGTGTGTACTTCAGGAGAATCGAGTAGCCACCTTCCATGATTCCCGCCAAGACGATGAGTACCAACCCGATTCCAAGAGTTGTTTGGGGCATTTACGAATCTCTCTCTTCAGCAGTCCCGGCGCCCGTCCCTGCCGCCGGCTCGATGGTCAGAGATATAGCTATGGGACGGAAACTTCCGATCCGGCGATGCGCACCGGCACTCCAAGTTCCCGGAATACATCTATGCTCAATCGCACCGCACCGTGCTCGTCATACAAGGGAATGAATGTGAGACCCAGATTTCGATATTTCCCGCCCGCAGCTCGGTTGTAAGGCAACAGGTCCACGCGCAAAAGGCCGGGCAGGCCACGTGCCGCCTCCGCAACGGCGCTCAGATTCTCATGGGTGTCCGTCACGCCGGGCACCAGCGGAACGCGGATGACCAATGACGCTTCCAGGGCGCCCAGAACGCCCAGATTCGATAAGATCAGCGAATTGTCCTTGCCCGTGAAATGCCGATGGGCTGCGCTATCCATGAGCTTGAGGTCGTAATAGAACAGATCCACTTTCTCCGCCACCATACGAATTGCCTCTTCAGTTCCGTAACCCGAAGTATCAAAAACCACGTGGAGGTCGTCGAGCTGATCGCAAACCTCACTTACGAATTCGGCCTGCTCTAATGGCTCGCCGCCCGAGAACGTGACGCCGCCTTCGTTGGCTCTCAGGATGCCGGCTTGCTGGTTCAGAAGCCTGGCCAACTCCGTCGAACGATACTCCTTTCCGATCAGGCGATCGCCCGCCTGCCCGTGCATCATCTGGGGTTCCCTTATCCAACCCTCGGGGTTGTGGCACCACGAACAACGCAGTGGACAGCCCTTCAGGAAAACGGTGGTGCGAATTCCCGGCCCGTCGTGAAGCGCGAATTCCCTGATTTCGAAGACCACGCCCGACTTCATGGTTCCTCTCGAGCGAACGACCTACTGAGGATTGCATAATATAGTGACAGACCAACCCCCTCACCTGTCCGTCGGCTGACGGACACCCTCCCCCCCCAAGGGGGCGAGGGCATAAACTCGGATTATTTCTCCCCTCGCCCCCTTCGGGAAGAGTGCTGACCTGAAGGTCAGCGCTACGGTAAACGCATTTTCGTGACGCAACACTAGATGACCGCTCCAGACTCAATGCATGGCGTAAATGTGCCGCGCGATGACGTGATCCTGATACTCCGGCGCAAGCTCACAGAAATAGCCACTCCAACCCCACACCCGCACGATCAGATTTTTATGCTTCTCGGGATGCTTCTTGGCATCGAGCAGGGTTTCGAGATTCACGGTATTAAGCTGGAGTTGCTGACACCCGACTTGGGCGAACGTCCGAACCAGCATCGCCACTTTCGTCACCGCCTCGGCATCGCTGAAAACACTGTCGGACAGCTCCATGGTAATGGGTCCGCCGTTAAAGACACGCCCGTAAGGGATCTTGGCAAAGGACTGCAGGACGCTGATAGGACCCCGGATGGGCGCGTTGTTGGAAGGAGCGAGATTCGCAGCCAGAAATTCGCCCATCTTCCTGCCTTCCGCAGTCGCGCCCACGGCCGGCTCCCTCATTCCGTCCTTGCCGCGGGCCAGCCAAACGTAATACATGGCCGATCCCGTGCCTGGCCGCACCCGGCCGCCGCGCCCGTTGTCCTGCACGGCCTCGCAGGCGTCCGCAAACCAATCGAACAACCTGGTCATCATGCCATCGGCAGCCGCGTCGTTATTCCCAACCTTCGGCCCATCCTCGGCAAGTTTGCGGCGAAGCGGCTCGTAACCCTCAAAGTTCGCGTCGAGGGCAGTCAGCAGGTCCTGCGGCTCGACCGAACGGTCGTCGAAAACGAACCGGCGGATCGCCGCCAGCGCGTCCGCGGCGTTCGCCGAGCCCGCTCCGTGGATTCCGTAGTTGTTGTACTTGAGGCCGTGCGAGAGATCGCGCGCCCGTTCGAGACAGCCATCCATTAACACCGAGTAATAAGGAGCGGGCGGAACAAGCAGGGTTCGGTATGAGTTAACAAGGTGGTTAACCTGCGCGCGAATGTCTTCCGCAATGCGTCCACAGATCTGCTCAAAACTCTCCCTCTGGCGCAGCCCCTGCCGGATGCCCGCATCGACGGCCGCGGGCATGGATACGGCGCCGATATTAACTACCTCCATGCCTTTACCAGGAATCAGGAATTCCCAGCAGGCTGCCACTGCGTAGTCGCGCGCGTCCTCGAGTTCGTATCCGTGATTAACGAGGGCCGGAATGACGACCTCGTCATTCGAATACTGCGGGAATCCCAGTCCCTTGCGCGTGAGCTCGGTGGCCATGGTGAGCAGCGATATATCCGTCTTAGGTGTAATGCGCAGATTTATTTTCGGATCGATCAGGTTTGTATAATGTGCTACCCGGATGGCCATCCAAGTCAATTCATTTACGGCATCCCTGCCGTCGCGGGTTGTTCCTCCCAGCATAAGGGACTGACCGTTGTCACCTTGCTGGACGCCCGGATAAAGGTCGCTGTCCTTGTTGAGGCTGATGAAGAGTTCGGCCAATAGTTCCTCGGCCGCAGGAATGGTGAGGCGGCCACTATCGAGGTCGGCTTTAAGATACGGCCACATATATTGATCGAACCTGCCTAATCCTACGTGGTAATGGCCGCCCATCCAGACGACGGAGTGGAGGATCCGCAAAGCCTGCAAGGCCTCGTGGAAAGAGCGCGGACCGTGCGCCGGAACGTTGGCCAACACCTCAGCGAGATCGTTTCGGCCCAATCTGCGGGCTTCTTCCTCATATCTCGACGCGAGCAAGAGTGCGGCGTCGATCGTTTCGAGGGCGCAGTCGAGGAATTCCAGGCTTTCCGGGTTATCTGCGACCCTCTTGCGAGCGTCAACGGCCACCTGCTTTCGACCCTCCAGGCCTTCAGATAGGACCATGCCCCAATCCGCGCAGATGTTGCTGATGGGCCCCAACTCGTGCAGCGTCCTGCCCTTCGTCAGTTGAGACCATGCTGCCTCATCGTAAACAGGAGGAACTCTCTTAACAGTGCGCGCAAAAACGATGCGCTCGTCAGCTTCAATGACGGGATTTTGCCCTTCCGCTTCGCACATGCGATGGATGAGCCGCGCCGCCCGGCGGGGCCACGAAAGCCCTTCCCGGTCACATTCGGATACGAGATCAGGAACGGTATCTCTCCGGAACCGCTTGTGTTCGCCGTCTCGGACCCGGCACTTCATCCGGTCGAGCCTTGCAGTGTCAAACGCTACCGACAACGGCGGCGCGGCCTGTGACTGCAAACACGAAGATTCATTCATGACAACCTCCCGCCGAAACAAGCGAGGTCATTCGGGAACATCCGAATCCGCGACTTGTGAACTTGCCGGCGCCTTGTGCATTTGCTGGTAAAGAGTCGCAATCCGTTTCTTGTGATCCTGGATTTCATTGAACGTGGCCATTTCCTTTTGGGCGTCCACAGGGCTTCCGAGCTGCCGATAGAGCGCCGACAGCCGATAGTGTGCAGTGCCATTCAGCGGATCCAGGTGAATAGCTTCCAGTAATTGGGCGCGCGCCTTTTCCGTTTCGCCCATGGTCATCAATACCCTTGCGAGACCGGTATGAGCCTGTACCTCGCTTGGGTCTAACTCGAGAGCCCGAGTGTAGTGCTTCAGGGCCGCGTTCATATCCCTGCTCAACGTACAGACGATGCCCAGCCAAACCTCCGACTTGGCGTCATTGGGATTAAGGGCCAAGGCGGATTCAAATTCCTTTTGGGCCTGCGCGCGGGCAGACTCTGATTTAGAGTTCTGCAAGATTACTTCGCCCAGTTCAAAATGAGCGCCGGAGAGGCGGGGATCAAGCTCGAGGGCCTTTTGGTATTGGGTTATAGCGCCCGTGATGTCGCCCTCGTTCACGAGATGCTGCGCCAAGATCTGGTGCATGCGCGCCGAGTCGGGGTTCGCCAGTGCGATGCTATCGACAGCGTGTTCGGCAAGGGCAGAGAACGTCCGGTAAGCAATATAGAGTATGTCAACATTGGTCGGGTTAAGTTGTTCAAGAACAGGCAACACCTCCATTGCACCGGCCATATCGCCATTCTGGTAATCCAATTCCACCAGATCCATGCCCGCTTGGGTGCGCATCTTTGGCTCCTGCAAATGCGCGAACGACTGCTCGAGATGCTCGTGCGCGCTTGGCAGCTTGCCCAGCCGTTTTTCGCACATGCCCAACAGGGCCACAGCCTTCCAAAGGGATGGTTCGAAGCTGACCGCTTGGCGCAGTTCCTCACTCGCATTCGCGTAGTCACCCTGTACAAACTTGATGACGCCGAGGTTGGCTCGCGCCTCGGCGTTTTTGGGGTCCAGCGCGAGGACAGCACGGAATTCACTGACAGCCTCATCCGGATGGTTAGCCTTCAGCGCTGCCTCGGCACGCTCGAAATGCAATTTGATCTGTTGCTTGTTACCGGCCCCGTCCTGTGAAAAGCAAATGGCCGGCAGGAACAGCAACCAGCAGAGTGGCCGGATCAAACGTCTCGCCAAACGTATTCCACCCATTTTGCAACCTCTGAAACTGGCGCTCGCCGCACTGCTCAAAGCGCTCCCCGTGAAGGAACGGGCCGAGAACCCGCCGCCCGGTGCGCGAAGGTCAGAATCAAATTGGCCTCTCCCGAAGCCGGCCTGCGGAGCGTGACGGTGACGATAGGGGCCGACTGCACGATGTGGCCGACCGCCGCCCCCTCAGCGGTCGCTTTCGAGAAGACGTAAGGGGCCGGGACGTATACGACAACGCTGAGCGGATCGTTCTCCACGAGTTTGAGGCGGGCAGTTAACTCGCTGTGTTCCGCGTTCCACGCCAGGTCACTCAGTTCAACCCCGCCTTGCGAAATGTGCCGGTCGGTTGAAACAAACTGAGGATGGTTCTCGAGTTCGTGTACCGCCAGCAGAAGATTTGATCGCGGTTCGACTCGTGCCCGGATCGCGCCGCGTTGAACGCCCAGGAATTTCCTGCTCCAGAATTCGTAGACCAGGTATTGCTTGTCATTATCGAGGCCGAGAGACTCGAAAGGAACCCGGTACTCGCGTTGTTCATCGCCAAAATTGAACACAGAGACCACGTCCCAACTCGCGAAGCTCCTGCGTATCTTCAGATCCCAGACGGGCCTGAGATCGGGGACCGGCATGAGATCAAGGGGATGCACGTCGCACACCGGCAACGCCTGCTGCAGGAGTCGCATTCGCTCGGGGACAAGCTGACCAAGCTTATCGCTGATGAAGGTTAATTGCCCCGGCAAGCCTACAACCGTGGTGGCCAGGCGGGCGACGCCAAGAGGCGCGGCGTTACCTACCATCAAAGTGTCGGGATCATTGAACCAGATCAGATTGTTGGTGAAGAGCTGGGCCAAAGTCACACGCGCCTGGTTCAGGTAGTTGTGCCACCGTGGTGGCTGGCCGGGCTCGACGATGTCGGCCCCGAGGCGCGCCGCGTCGGCACTGGCCACTTCCGGTCCCGTATAGTGTCCCTGGCAAGCAAGGAAAATGCGGTCCGGACCGATGCCACGGCGAAACGTCTCGAAGCAAATCCGGGTGGGAGCCGTCACGGGCTGGCGGAAAGCCGCGCGGACTTCGGGCCGCTCGAAGAAGTGAGCCGAAAGACTTGCCTCGGTTCCCGACATGCCATCGATCTTAAAGAACTCATACCCCCACTCCGCCGACATGGTATGGAGCGTCTCTTCCATGTACCGCAGCACTTCGGGCTGCGAAGGGTCGAGCACGTAGCGGCCATTCCAATTGTGCATCGGCCGGCCTTGCGGGTCGTGCAGGAACCACTCGCGGTGCGCACGATAAAAATCCTCGTCGCCGGTGCCCCAAGGCACCGTCCAGATGCCCGGGCGGAAACCAAGAGCGCGGATTTGCTCCGCGAGCCACTTCATTCCGTGCGGGAACTTCTCCGGAGAAGCGTGCAATGAGAGGCTATGAAAGTTGCTGACCGGCAATCGCTCAGAGTTCTCCTGCCAGGACTCAATCGACCAAATCTCTAGGCCAAACGGCTTCAGCTTGCGAGCGGCGATGCCCGCTTCATTGAGGTTGTCCTTTTCTGTGGCAGCATCAAAGTAAGCGTTCCAGGACATCCAACCGGTGGGCGCCACCGGGCAGCGTTTTCGATCAATCAGCCGGTAGTCGGGGACGTACCGCGTGCGGTAATAATCGGGCACGAATTCGAGCGAAATGGCCGAATCACCTTCGCGCGGCGGCGGGACGACGGCCGTCAAATGCGCCCGGAATGATGGCGGCTGGTCGCCGCGGGGGAGCTGGGTGACGATGGAAACGCTCCCGCCGCCGAAGCGTAACGCCAGATCGCGCTCCGGATCGAACAGCGAGTCATTGAGCAGGCTGTCTGCCGGCCCCGAAGCCATCTGGACCACAAGGCCTTGGCCGGGCAGGCGGGTACGGCAAGCGAAGGCGTGGGGTCCGAAAGTAGCCTCCAGGACAAAGCTAAGTTCTCCTGAATAGAGCTGCGGTGGTCGTGTAAGCAACTCGAGAGAAACACGATCTCCTTCGCTCACGATGTTCAAATAGCCTTGTGCGTCATTTCTCGGATCGACAAGGGCGAGACGCGTTGGGTGGGAATCGCGCGCCGGCTGAACGGTCCAGGGGACGATGGCGCCACCGTGGCGGACGCCGAAAGAGAGTCGTCCCTCCAAACGGGTTCCCGTCCGCAGGTGTCTCAAAGCGAGCCGGGAGGAAGCCGCATCAAACTCAACCTGCCAGCCGATTGGGGAGGAGCCCTCCACGGGAGTCGAAAGCGACCGGGAAGAAAACACAAGCGCGAGGCATGCGACAAGACAGACTCCGACCCAGCTTGGGATCCGGAACCTCCTGAAAATGACGAAAACGCTTTGCATGGTCTTCATGGCAGACGGACTTCCAGCAACTCCACCCGGTATTCCGGCGGGAATTGAATTTCAACGCCTGACCGGAGTTGCTCACCCGTAAAACTTCCGAACTCTTAACCGGTCTTGTAAACTCTCCCAGGCCTCATAGCATGCCCCCAGCTCAGGGTCTCGGCGTCGGGAAGATTGAAATTCGCAGAAGGGATCAGTTCAGCCTGGATAAGAGTTCCCATTTGGAAATAGACCGCATCCATATCCGACGGCCATCCGGGGTAGTGGGCGAAACCGCCGTCCAAGTTCCGGCAGGTCATCACCCAATCCGCCGCCCGCCTGATCGACGCCTGCGAGGCTCGGGAACTCCAACTCAACTGGCGAAGGATGAACACCGCGTCAAAGCAGGCATGAACGTCCCAATCGGGTGGTTTGAGATGCCACCCGCCATCTGGCCTTTGATCGCGTAGAACGCGCCTTACGACATCATTTGCGCGAGGTGTGGGTTCTCCCACCAACCGGAAGAAGTGCACCATATGGAATGTGGAGGCAACGTGGTCGCCAAGATAGCCATCGGCTGACTGATTCTGCACAATATGCCGGGCGATGGCCGCCCGGTACTCCTGAGGGAACGGCTTACCTAGGGCTGCGTAAAACAGGGGATAGAAGCTGAGGGTATACCACGGCAGATTCTTGAAGGCATCCTTCTCAAAGAAGCGGTCCAGCACATGAACGGGGTCGACTTTCGGTTTTTCCCCCAGCGTGCGCAGGCTCACAACTCCTTGGGTCGTATTGTAAAGGACGGCAAGATCTTCCTTAGGATTGAGGTTTCCCTGGAGATTTATGAATGTGCCATCCGGAAGTTGGTGACGCTGAATGAAATCTGCCGACCTTTCTTTGTGCGGCAATTCCCATCCCACCGTCTTCGCCAGTGTTGCCGCGTAGGTGACCGCCGCAACGTCGCTCTCCCCCGTGTCCGAGCTGCCGGGATAGTGCGGATCGGGCGATGGCGAGTAGCCGCCATCCGGGCGAGCGCACTTCATGACAAACTTCAGCGTGTCGTCGCTGATCTTTTGGCCATCGAGCTTGGTCGGCGCCGACCCTCCTCTCGCAAAGGCTCTCAGCGAATGTGCGGCTGCTGTGGCAACCGTCCAGGAGAGAAGTCCGCGTCGTGAGATGGGATTTTTCAAGTTCGTTGAGGTCTGGGCTGCAAGATTAGGCGACGGCAAGCCGTCCTCCTGAGTTGCACCGGCAGCATAGCGCACAAAACGGGAGGACGGCTTCCGCAGGGGGCCGAGAACCTAAAAAACGAGCCGGAGCCCCAATTGAATATTCCGGCTGGTGGAACCGCTCGAACTCTGACCCGCGCCAACAGTGGACGAGATCACCCCAGCGCCCGGGGTTCCGATAGCGTTATTCGGCTCTCCGAAGTTCGGGTGGTTAAACACATCGAAAGCGTCGGCCCGGATCTGGAGCTTCCCGGCTTCCCCTAACTTTTTGATAGGGAAGTCCTTCGCCAAACTGAAATCGAGATCGCGATAGTCGGGGCCGCGCACCACATCCCTGCCGGAGTCGCCGAAAGTGTACGGCGCCGGCGTAACAAAAGCCGACGTGTCGAACCAATCGTTAATAGTTGGATTCGCCAACTTCCCATTCCCGATTCTGTTCGGGTACCAGCCGCCCGCCAGCGATCCATCCAGATTGGCGGTGCCCACAACTGGCGTAAAAGGCGAGCCGGAATGCAACAGGAACATGGAAGAGCCTTGCCATCCACCCACCACCGCGCCTAACACACCTCCTCTATTCACGAAACGTCGCCCCGCGCCAAACGGAAGCTGGTAGATAACGGCCCCGTTCAGTGTTTGTGGCAGATCGAGTGTCGAGAGCGCGTAGTTGGCGTGCGGGTCGTAAGCATTCTGCCAGGCGTCAATGTTTTCCGCGCCACCCCAGCCGGATCCCATACCCGTGTCCATATCCTTCGAACCCGTGTAGTTCACCAGAAACATGAGGCCCTTGGCAAACTGTTTTCGCAGGCTCAACTGGAAGGCATTGTAGTTCGAGAAGCCGTCAAAGAGTGCGGCGGAGATTCCCTGGTACTGTGGATAAGGTCTGTTCAGTTGCGCGTTTCCGGGTCCCAGCAAGCTCTGCGGGACCTGGTCAATGTCCCTGCCGAATCCGAGGTGAACACCGCGCGTAAAGACATAACCGGCATCCACCACAATATCGCCTGGAATCCGCCGTTGAACGTCGAGATGAAGTTCCTCAACGTACGACATCGGCGTGTTGTACGGGACGTAGGTAACCGGCTGACCGTTCTTTGCATCCGGAGTCAGCCCAGTAGGAAGTGGGTAAAATCTCGCCGATGGCAGCCCTTGCGAGAGCTGGAAGATGGGCGTCATCAAGTCAGTAGAAGTCTCGTAGCCAGTCCAACCCCAGCCGCTCCCCAGGCCGTTTCCGTAAGTTGAGCTGTTCCGCATCATGGTGAAGGTCCCATAGCCCCCACGAATGGACCAATTCTGCGTCGGAGCCCATGCGAATCCCAGTCGCGGAGAAAAAACGTCCCACAGTGTCTTCTCGAGCGCTGAGCGGCCGTCCTGCCCACCATACCACACCGCGCCGAGGGTATTCGTAGCGGGGTTCGTGAGGTTGGGATCAAAAGAATAGACGCGGTTGAACGCTTCTCGCCATCCGCTCCAAATCTGGTAGCGGACCCCGATATTCAAGGTGAGCTTTGGTGTGACTTTGAAATCGTCCTGCACAAAGAGCTGCGTATTCCAGGCGCGCTCGCCGTACTCCGGCGGCATGCTGTCTCCCCAAGTCTGCGGCAAGCCCAACAGGAAGTCAGCGTAGCCCAAACCGGCGCTGTTCGCATCAGCCGGATTGCGCGTGAAGATCCCGCTAAAAGACAAGTCGCCTGCGTCAACACCCGGCCACCCGCCCTCGGCCCCTTGCCACTTATTATATTCTCCGCCAAACTTCAGCATGTGTTTCCCTTTGATCCAGGTCAGAATGTCTCCCGGCATGAAGTTGTTGGTGGTATCAACGGCGCCGGGGATTCCGCCGTCCAGGCCTGCTGCTACCGCGCCTGAAATTGTTACGTTCGGGAAGTCGTTGGCGGCCGCGTTCATCAGACCGAGCTTCTGCGGATATCCTTTCCCCAGGGTCGGGACGGAAGAAAACCCGGATTGCCTGAGAAAGCCCATGCGAGCCTCGTTGACTACCGTGGGGCTGATCGTCCACACATCGGTTAACTGGGCCTGGGCATTCTCGAAAGCCCAATGCAACTGAAGTCCCCCTTCCGAGGTAATGGGAACCGTGGTCATATCATGGAAATTCACTGCCCCCGGGTTATACAGCCAGGAACCGGATAGCCGATTTGAAGAGCTCACGTTGTAGTCGACTTTGTCACTGTAAAAGAGCCACGTTTGGGGACTGGGGGCCAGGTTGGCGTAGAAGTTGTTGTAAATCCCAGAGAGGTTGGGATTTGGGAAGTATTGTTGGATATTCGCAGCCACTGAGTCGAACCGGCCGGGGGGAATCACGTTTCCACTAAAAGGCTGACGAACGGATTGGCCGTTGACCAAGGTCGTCGTACTCGGATCGTAGACAGTTGGCAAGCCGGCAGCAGAGAAATCACCTTGGCGCATGGCAGGAGTAGGAACGGTGACGAATGTGGGCGACAGGGTTTTTTCGTCCGTGCGATCGAGGCTGAAAAAGAAGAAGAGCTTGTCGCGTTTCACCGGGCCCCCCACGGTCCCTCCATAGTCATTCCATCGCAGGGGAGGATTACTTGGCGCAAAGAAGTTCCGCGCCTCGAACTTGTCATTCTGGTCAAATTCATAGGCCGAGCCGTGCCAGTGATTCGTTCCGCTCTTGGTGATCACGCTGAAGACCGCGAGGCCGTTTCCATATTCGGCGCTGAAGTTGCTCACATCCATTCTGACTTCAGCGATCGAGTCTATGGGCATGATCAGCCCGCCGGGGTTATTACTGTCAGGGTACATGGCGGCCGCCCCGTCCACGAGCCAATTCGCCTGATAGGCGCCCGTCCCGTTCACGCCGACACTCTCGCCCGTTGCGTTTCCGCCCGCCGTCGTGCCCGACGTACCCCCTCCGTTAACTCCCGGCAGAAGCCCCGTGAGCTCCATCCAGGATCTACCCACGTCAGGGAATTCGGCGACCGGGACTGAGGTAAGCGTCAAGCTCTTCTCGGACGTTTCCGTTTGGACGAGTGGGGCCGCCGCAGTCACACTGACCTTCTCGGACACCGACCCCACTTGTAACTGCCCGTCGATCGTAATGGTCTGCACGTATAAGACAATGCCTGATCGGACGAATTCCTTGAACCCTTCTTTTCTAAAGGTCAGCGTGTATTGTCCAGGAGGAACATCCGGAGCATCGTAGATCCCAGCTTTGTCGCTGATCACCCGCTGGGTCACGCCGGTCGAAATATTCGTAATGATGACCGTCGCGTCAGGTATTACATAGCCTGCTGGGTCGGTGACCGTTCCACGGATTTCGCCTGCGTTCCTGTTTTGGGCGGATACCGGCAGTGAACTCAACATAAAGGCCATTGCCGAGAGCAGAACAAGAACGCCGAGCTTGAATCTGTTGTAACTTAAGGTTCCTGGGTATCCTGTGCGCCTAACTGGCATACTCCCCTCCTTGTCATCGACGGGTTGCTGTGCCGTTCAAGCACAACCCTCCGCAAACGTCCCGTGGTACCAACCCTGGAGCAGATTGTCAGGCCCGCCGCCAGGCACCCAACCTATTGAGGTGAGACCGTGGCTTGTGTGTTGGTACGAAGCCATTTTGTTCACGCCCTAAACTCTAATCTATACTCTATAATCTCGAAGTCTTATATCAAGGCCGGCCTCACGTGTCAAGCACTTTTTCAAGAGGCTTTTTTGGGGAGATATTCTTGGATGTACGTTTTCTTGCGATTTTTTTTGGCGATGCCTATTAGACGGACGACGGCTCCATCCCGTGATTCCCGACGCGGTGCTTGCTATGCTCGGGAAGACGTTTGCGATGGAGTCTGGCTGGGGCGTCGAATGCGTCAGATTTTTCGCGAGGACGAAGATCGCTCTCTATGGGCGGGGACTCGCCGGGTTTGGGATAAGCTTTCCGCAGCTTATCAGAAACGAGTCCAAGCATTTCGCCACCCTCACAGGGAACACCGCGCTCGACAATGCGCAGACTGCCGTCACGAATTACGCCAAGCAGATTGCGCCGCCAAACATGGTGAACTTCAGCGCCAGCGGTGAATGCCTCCTGATTCAGATGATCTTGGCCATCTATTCTGCTACGCTGCACTAAGAAAAAGGTTCCGACCCTCGACTAGGGCCTTAAGCTTCCGGTCAGCCACGCTCCGGTGCAGCATCCACAGCCCGCAGTCGGGATGAACGTATCTGAGTCTGCCTTCGCTCACGATCTGGACAATCCGCTCGATTCGTTGCGCGATGACGTCCGGCTGCTCAGCTTCATTGTCCTTCACGTCTACGACTCCAATTCCTAAACCGACCCTCGGGTCGAGATCACGGAGGACTGGCAGTTCCTCATATCCCCGGCGCGCAAATTCGAGCACCACGTGGTGCGCACGCAAGAGATTAAGGAAAGGAATCAGGTCCCGCCAGAAGCCCTTTTGAATGGTTTGCCCGCCATAATTCCCAAAACAGACGTGGACTGCCTTTTCCGTTCGAATTCCGTTCAGGACATGGTTGATGGCTCGAGCGGCCCACTCGCTCTCCTCCGGATGGCCGCTGATGTTCGCTTCGTCAAGCTGGACGACAGCGGCGCCGATCGCTTCGAGCTGCCGCCTGAGGACCTCTGCAATGTCCATGGCAAGATCCGCAGCGCTCGCGCGATGCGTGCTGGTCAGCACCTTGGCGAGCATGTGCGGCCCCGTACATGTAAATTTGAGCGGCCTCGTCGTCAGGGCCTGCGCGAACTGGAAATCCGCCAGCAGGTTGAGCGTGCCCTCTCCGATCCTTCCCTCCACGACGCCTGCCGGCATGGACCGGTAGTCCAACCCCCGATCAGACCGGAACTTCTCAAGATCGGACCTGGTGAAGCGGGTCCGAATCCCATCCATCCGCGAAACGAAATAGTCAATCATCCCATTGGTCTCGGGATGGCTGGGATCGAAACGCTGCAGTTCGCCGTCAGAAATCACGTCGAGTCCGGCGAGTTCCTGGGTCTTGAGCACGGTCATGACCGCGTCGCGCAGAACTACGCGCGAGGTGTTACCCACTAACCAGGTGGGAACCGGATAGCTTCCAACCACTGTCGTTAGTATTTCTGTAGGCATGAATGGCTCCTGGTCGGACCTACAACCCCGCACAAGATATTGTGCCACTCCTCTGAGGTGGTTTCACCAATGCTTTCGTGAAGCCAAGGGTTACCATTCCGCTCAACTTCTGAACTAGGGCTTAGTTTGCGCATTTGGTGCTCAAACTTGGCTTCATTTTGAGTTCGTTTTTGACCTCTGAAGTAGCCATCGTCCTTTTTTTCAACGACTTATTTCAGTTCGTTCCCACGATTTTTGTATTTCGCGTATTGCTTCGGTTTTCCCGAACAATCTCGTCAGGTCCCTCTCCCTGGGGAGAGGGCGGTGAGAGTAGCGAGCCGGGTGACGGGTCTCGACTTCTTGACCTCGTCCTTTGTTTTCATAGACATTCTCGCTTTGTTCCGTCGATTCTGGAAGGCGTAGCGTGGAGGTAGCCGCAGTCTGGCTTCCTCCGCGGCCCTTCGGCCGATCGCGCCTTCTGGATCGCGTGAGCAGCCGCTGGAGAGAAGAACCGCGGAGGAACGCAAAGAACGCGTACCTCCGCCCTACCTCGACTTCTCGACTGCACTTGGATGCAGGAACCACAGGCAGGAACTACGGATGAAAACAAAAGAGGACTTTCTGGCATAGCGTACGTGGCAGGGCATGAACGCCTTGTCCAGCCTTACCACTGCTTTTTAACCCATGATATCCCATTTGTCAAGTACAAATTAAGTTAACCACCCCGATGGCACCTCGGCCTTGGACATGGCCGGACTATAAGCCTACAGGGGCGCATACATCGCGACAAAAGCATCGCGACGTATGCGCCCGCCGCGCGGAGGGGAGATGAAACAGCAACTAGCGTTTTTCGATGCTAGTGCGCTGGTCCCGCACTGTGTACGGGAAGCTACCAGCCGCCAAGCTCAGGCCCACCTGCGCGCGAGCTTGCCGGTGGTGTGGTGGGGAGCCTCCGGTGGAGATCCATAGTGTCGTGGCCCGCCTCCACCGTCTAGCCGTTTTGAGCGATCGCGAACGCAAGGGAGCTCTGGCTCGGCTGGAGCTGTTGAGCCGGGGATGGAGAGAGATCCTGCCGGCGGATTCGGTGCGGGAATTGGCAAGGCAATTGTTGGATATTCATCAGCTTCGAGCTGCCAACAGCTTGCAATTGGCGGCCGCTCTCACCTGGTGTCACCAACAACCCAAGAACCGCAATTTTGTTTCCGGCGATCAGCAGCTCTCCCAAGCCGCGGCCTCGGCGGGATTTACTGTCCCTGCGTTCTCTCCTTAGCTCGCGGGGAAGGACCGATGCCCAAAACGAGCGGCGAGGTATCCGTCCGCCGACGGGCTGACGGATTCCCGTGCTGTACCCCGTGCACAAATAACGGTTGACGCGTGTCGCGCGACAGGCGATAATCGCTAGGAATGGCGATTCGTTCGATTCGGCATCGTGGCCTCAGACGGCTTTACGAGTCAGGGGAAGTCAAGGGTCTTCCCGCCGCCCTGGTGGGGAAGATAGCGGACATCCTGCTGGCGATCGACGGAGCGACAGAGCCGCAGGATGTCGGGTTGTTTCCCGGGTGGAAGCTGCACCCGCTCAAGGGCGGCCTAAAAGGTTTCTGGAGCGTCACGGTCACCGGCAACTGGCGCGTGATCTTTCGGTTTGAGGACGGCGACGCGTTGGATGTAGACCTGGTTGATTACCACTAATGGAGGTGTTGGGAATCATGCCGATGAAGAATCCCCCTCATGTGGGCGGGCTGATCCGCCGCGAAGTGATCGAACCGTTGGGGTTAACCGTGACCGGAGCGGCCAAGGTGCTTCATGTCGGGAGGCAGGCGCTTTCCGCCTTGCTCAATGAGAGGGTAGCTCTTACTCGCGACATGGCTCTGCGTGTCGAAAAGGCATTCGGGCCGAAGATGGAGCACCTGATGCGCATGCAGCTTGCCTACGATTTGGCTCAGGCCCGACGCAAGGAGAAATCTATCGCCGTGAAACGCTACGTTGCCGAGGAAAGAGTCCGCGCCTAACGAGGCCGCCAAAGGCCAGAAATTCGAATTGTTCCCTCAGACGTAGGGGACAGGCACCAGCGTCCCCTTGAACCCGAGACGGATTCCTCCGCCGATCTTCCCAAATTCGAGCAGCGTTACGATGTTTCGCGTCGCGAACGCGAAGTGAAAACCCGCACAGGAACGCAAAATACGCGCACCTGTGCGCTCACCGCTCACCGTTTGAGCAGCTTCAATGCCTCGCGGTGTTGATCCAGATCGTTGATGAACAAACGAAGCAGATCGCCCCGCTCGATCTTGGCGTTCTTGTATCCGAGATCCCGCCGAATCGCGAGCATGAGGTCCTCCAGGGTCGCCAATGCATTGATAAGGCCTTGCCCCTGGCCCACTTGGAGTGACGCGACCCTGAACTCGCCGAACCGCTTCAGGACGCTGTCCGAGCCCCACACGATCACGTTTTCTGTCAAGGCGCTGAACTTGCGAATCAACTCCTCTCCAGTCAGCTTCGCAATGCCGGGCTTGTCCTGCTGCAGGATGCCAAAGATGAGCGAGATGAGGCTCTCGTAAACTGGGATTTTCTTGAGGCGGGTCTCCCGCTCGATTGTTTCGCGCCGCTCCAGAAACTTGGCGATGCTTACCGACAGGACCGAAACCAGGACCGCACCGGCTGCGGCAATAATCGCCGTTGCAAGTTCGGACCGCACTGAGGCAAGCCAAGCCAGTCCAGACCGGATTAAAGCGTACACACCGTACCCGACTCCTCCAATAATCGCAAGGGCGAGAATAACCTTGGCACTCTCAGGCAGTTTCTTTTTCATTGGCTGGCTCAGAGCAAAGTTTTACGCTTTAGTGTAGTATATTAGCGCTGGTTTTGCCCACCCACAAAGGCCATTTCGCCCCCGGACGGCTCCAGCCGGCTGCCCCCGAGCCCCCCGTCCCCGAGTCCGGCCCCTAAACCCTTATCCGGCTCCGCTCCACTTGAATCTTTTCTGGGGGCCGCAAAGGTGCACTCTGTGCCAACCTGCCTCCACACGCTTTGATAATTATGTGATTTTCTAACTAATTGATTCTAATGCCCTTGTTAGTTTTTCGACTTCCGAAGTCCTCTTCAGGAGGAAGTTATGGCTGTTAAACTTGAAGAGGTCGTCTTTGAATTCGTATTCTACACATACATCTTTTTGCACGCTATCCGCTTTGTTGTTCTTACCGCCTGCGATACCTACAGGGAGATGAAGCGGCGCATCAGCAAGAGCCGGTAGCGCAGAGTCCCTGGTGTTGGGACTCTGCGGTTCTTCGTCGTATTCGAATTCCCCGTCGTCCCATCGCGGCTTTCCGTCATAGACGGGTTCGTTCATCGGCCGGCAGGGGTATCCGATCGACAGGCAGGATCGGATGCGCGCTCACTGTCCCGCTCAGCCAGCCCGTGTAGTCTCGCACGCTCGACCAAGGCCACTCCTCGGCGCGTTCCACCAGGCCCGCCCGCACCGAGTTGAGGTGAATGTATTCGACCTTCTCGTGATACTCCTTCACCGTCCGCACGGCGCGGTCGAAAAACCGCGGCTGCCACAGCAGGCCCCGCTCTCTTCTCCCCGCATTAATGCGATGCGTCGACCCCACCTTGATCGCTTCCATCACGGTGGAGACGGTCAGCGGAAAGGGCGGGAAAAAGATGGCGTGCCAGTGGTCCGGCAGCAGTACCCAGGCAGTAAGAAGAAAATGATATTTCTGCCGGCGCTCCCTGACCCCCGGGCCAGGAGTTCGAGTTCGTGTTCCGACAGCCTCCCTCGGTGCGGCAACAGCCGGCAGGTGATGAAGAAGAATCTATCGGACACCACCAAGCGGCGTAAGCGTGACATGACCCCGCATTATACGCCCCCTGCGGCACGCCACGCAGAAGGGCCGCAGAGTCCCCAACCCCAGGGACTCTGCGCTACCCGCTGCTAGCAGTGGTGCAGTTCTGGTAGGATGGATGACAGTTTGGTGCGACGGTTAATGTGCATTGGAACTGAGGAGGTAATTCATGGGCGGACTTGGCGTTGTGCTATCCATCTTGATCGCTGTATTGAGCCTACTCATCACGATAACAAGTCGCTTAAAATATCGAAATACTCTGGCAGTCACGAACTTTGCGGTCGTTGCGCTTCTGCTGATAACAATCTATCGCGATAATAGACAATCGAGGAAGCAAGGGGAAGAACAGAGGCAGACGCTCGAAGCAACAATGGACGACCTGAGCGGTCAAAATCGGACGCTGATACATCAAAATCAGGCATTCGCTGACCAAATAACGGACTGTAATGCCAGAGCCGAAGCTCTCACGAAGAAGATACACGCGCCTGTTCAATTCACGCGGGCTATCTCTGAAGCGGGAAGCACAAAAGACTCCGTGAATGTTAAACGGAACAAGTGATGGCTACCAGGAGTCGCAATTGATGCCAAACGTCGAGGTCGCGTATATCCTAGGTGCTGGCTTTTCGAAATACGCAGGGTTGCCGCTCCAGAGTCAGTTCACCGAGGAGCTATTGCGCGCGCGACAGTACGAGGAAGGACCCAGCAAGGCTCTGGTCGAATTCCTCAGCGGATTCATTTACGAAGTCTTCGACCATAGCAAAAAGGCAGAAGCCAAGTATTGGCCTGCGCTCGAAGACATCTTTACCTGCATCGATCTTTCGGCTAACACGGGACACCATCTCGGGGTCAAGTATCCCCCTTCTCTCCTGAGAACTGTAAGGAGGGCACTCATCGCTCGTATTACTAGGATGCTTTATCAGCGATATGCGCAATCGCGAAAAGATGAAGACACCAACTGGGGACGGCTGCAGCGTTTTTTCGCGACGATTGACCCCCATCGAAGTGCGTTCGTGAACTTGAATTGGGATACGGTTGTCGAGGCGCAGCTTGAGGCAAAGTACGGACAGAACGTCAACTTCACTTACACGGGAGATGCTATCGCTGCGGTGTTTCCAGATAATCGAGACACAGTTTCAATGCAAAAAAGGTCGGGCCACACTTTTCGCCTAATAAAGGTACACGGGTCCGTGAACTGGTTGTATTGTGACAACTGCAGGCGATTGTTCTGGTTCCCTTCCGAAGATGTAATTAAAGTGGGCGAGCAAGCCCTCACCTCTGTGGAGTGGGAGGTCATCAAAGAAGCTACTGGAAGAACTGAAAGGTATCGAGGGGCAAAGTGGAAATGCCCTGTCTGCAATGTCCTGTTGGGAGGCCGAATTGCAACCTTTAGCTTCAGAAAAGCACTGGATTTCCCGATGTTTCAGAAGTCCTGGTTTCATGCGGAACGTGTGCTCCGACAAGCAAAGACATGGGTTTTCATAGGGTATTCGCTTCCTGCCGCTGATTATGAGTTTAAGTACTTACTAAAACGAATACAGCTTTCACGCCAAGTTCAGCCGGATTTTCTTCTGGTGGCTGACGGCGGGGCAGACACATCCAATCCGACTTACCGCAACTATCAGGGATTCTTCGGGCGGGGTATACAGCTCTCTGCGAATTGCTATCTAGATGGAATTACATGGAAAGTTATCGCTCGCCTCAAGGCCCTGTGTCCGCCGGAGACTTAAGCAAGTAGCGCGGACCTGAGGGTCAAGGTCCGCGGCTTTTCATCCGGAATCGAGCCTCTCATTTTCAAATCCGCGTGCGCCCATCAATGGTTCGATGCGCTGCTGGATATTTCCCGGTGTTTGGGCTACAATGTAGCTCAAGAGGAGGTGAACGCCATGAGTGAGAATTCCGTGGTTCGCGCCCGCATCGATGAACGCACCAAGAGGGAAGCCGCTGCGGCGCTGAAGAAAATCGGTCTTACCGTGTCGGATGCCTTTCGCCTGCTGCTGGTGCGTGTCGCGGCGGAAAAGGCCCTGCCGTTCGAGCCGCTCAATCCCAACGCCGAAACCATAGCCGCGATGAAAGCCGCGCGCCGGGGCGAGCTCGTCAACGTCGGCAAGCCGGATAAACTGCTGCGGAGCCTGAATGAGGGAAGTTAAATACACCGCCCGCTTTCAGCGCGACTACCGGCGAGAAAAATCCGGTGGCCACGGCAACAAGCTGGACGCACTACTGATGGAGGTCGTGAACTTGCTCGCCGACGACACGCCGCTGCCGCGCCGGAATTTCGATCACCCACTGTCCGGCGAATGGAACGATCACCGCGACTGCCACATCAGGCCGGATCTCGTTCTGATCTACCGCAAGCCGGATGACGAGAGCCTCGAACTTGTGCGCCTCGGCTCGCATAGCGAGCTTGGCCTGTGAAAGATGGGGCGCGGTCCAAATCTGGGACGGTTACGTCCGGGCGCGTTAGATCTGCGACGAATGCGCCAATGTCCTCGTCTGGCGGCACGATGTGGGCGAACGCGTTCGGGTCGAATGGCTTTGCACCACGTTCACGGGCTAGTTCTTGAATCGTCTTGCCCGCGATGATGCCGGCCTTACGATCGGCGGGAATGGCGCGCTTGCGATTTCGGCGCCGCGTGGGATGCACTTTTGTCTGCAAATTCGGCCTCCACGACAACCATACCACACCCCCTGCACGGCCGCTGGCGGATGCTCTCTCTTTAGGAAACCTTGCAAGCGAGCCGCACTATCGCATCCTGGACATTACCGCGCGCAGGATGTTGTTGATGCGGGTGGAATAGCCCTCTCCATATTTCCTGAGCCAGTCGTAAACGTCGCGGTCCGGGCGGGCGGCGATCAGCACCTTGGGCGCACGGCGGAATTGCGCCGGCTGGCGCAGAGCGAAGCTCTGCGATGAACGGAGTCGCAAGGCCCGTTGACCGCAGAGCCTTGCTCTGCGCCAGCCCCGGCCATCGACTACCACTGCCAGACTGAGAACTCACCTAACAGCGCCGATCTGATGAAGCGCGAGATTCTCGACGCCGTCAAGCGCTGGTATCAGTACGACTGGCTTGCCATCGAGAACAAGTTGCGCACATCGATTGTCGAGGGCATCTCGGTCTTCCTTTCCCTTTTCGACGACAATCCGCCGGTGAAGCGCACGTCCTGCCCGCCAAAGGAGTACTACGACCCGAAGCTCAATGCCGATGGGCGCTATGGTAGCCCGCTGCGGCGTTGCTCGAAATCCTGGCCACTGTCATCCTGAGCGCAGCGAAGGATCTCGCTCTGGTCCGTGATGGAACGAGAACGAAAAGATCAGGGCGAGATTCTTCGCTTCGCTCAGAATGACAGGCGCCAGCGGGCTGTTCTGAACCGGATTCCCAAGATCAAGAAGGATCCCGACCGCTACTGGCGGCAGGTGTTTTTCATCTGTGACGAGTACCACGAATTCGCCACCGCGGGGCAGAACGATCCCAGCGGCGACGAGAAGTTTCTGGCCCTCTCCCGCGAGCCTCGCTGCATTCCGATAATCGCGACGCAGAGCATCAGTTCGCTGCACGACGCGCTGCCGGGGGAAACCTGGCGCACGGTGCTGCAAGCGTTCCGGACCAAGATTTTTCTGACGCAGACCGATGGATTCTCTGCCAAGACCGCCAGCGAACTGTGCGGCAAGGAGGACCGGCAGGTTTCACAACTGTAGGGATTCTTCCTCTTCGCTTTGCTCAGAGTCAGAATGACAGCGTTCAGGAGTAAATCCGTGGCTCACAAGGCCAACGTGACGACCTCGAAGAGCTACAACACCCAGAGCGACTTCCGCTTCGACACCAAGACCTTCACGGAGCTCAAGAACGCCCAGACGATCACGCTCGCCTACGACGGCTTCAACCCACTGCCGCCGATGCTCATGTACCTCAAGCCGTGCTTCCTGGACGCCGACAAGAGCTACTTTCGGCAACTGGAGGAGGGAGAACTGGGCGGGAGCTGGCTTCGAAATGATTCTGCCGTTCCTTCGGCCGATCGAACCCTTCATTCTCGATCCCGAGGTGAGCGAGATCATGGTTAACGGCCCCGAGCACGTCTTCGTCGAACGCCGAGGATTTCTCGAACCGGTTCCTGTTATTAAGCCTCCCGCTAAAATACTGCGGAAACACCGTTAAGCCTCTGGCAACCCTGAAGCTGGGCTTATGTTTGTCTCCCGGCGCGACGGGCGAGAAGGTGGCCCGATTAACATGGCTCCCTGCTCAAGTGGCAGATCAAACCCAAACTTAAACAAGAGAAAATCGCTTGGCGGGGCTGGCATGCCTTCAGGAGGGGTTTGGCGACCAATCTCTATCGCCTTGGGGTCCCAGATAAGACCATTCAGGCGATTCTACGGCACTCCAATCTCTCCACCACGATGAACAGCTACGTCAGATCAGTGCCCCAGGATGCCGTCGCTGCAATGCGGGCGTTTGAAACCGCATGCCGGAAATATGCACCCCGATCCGGCACCCGAAAGGCCCGATCTCCTTCCTAGAGAATCGAAAATGCACCTCTGATGCACCCCAACCCAAGGTAGGTTGATTGAGATGACCCCTAAGTCGCAGAAACCAAATGAGAACGTATAACTGCTCAGGGATCGTGTCGCAGAAGCGCAACCCAGCGCTCCCTTTCGTTGGGTGGATGTGGTTTAGAATCAACAAACAGTTCTAGCGAGGCGGGGGCGAGTTGCTCAGGGATCGTGTCGCAGGATGCGTCAATGTCACACCCTACCTGCAACACGTTTACTGAAACTAAAGGACATAGCTAGCGCGAGTTGCAACTAGGCTGTGACATGACGGGCCGAGAAAAGGGCGCTCGACCGTAGGTGACTGACGCAGCGAGAGTTATCCGTGTGACAAGGGCTAAAAAAGGTCGGGAGGGGCAAAAATCGGTGTGACATAAAAAGTGGTGAATGTCAAAATCGCTGTGACATGATTTTTGAAAGTGGTCGGCGCGGGCATAAGTAAAAAGAAAATATAAAGAAAGGGGCAGCCTGAAACTGCCCATGTGAAAAACGCGATCAGCACATGCTAGAATCACAAAAAAGCAGAAAGTCATGATGTCAAAGAGGGAGATCTGCTCAATTGCGAAAGTCCTAATTTTTGAAAGGGGACCGGAGGCTGGGTGTCCAGCCTCCGGTTTTGGTGGGGATTAAACGAGCTTTTGCGAGTCAGGCTCACCTTCCGAGCAGGAGTCAGTGATTATTACGGAGCCATCTTCGGCGAGCTTGGCAGAGTAGTCCCCAGGTTCGGGTTCACACAGTGAGAGGAGTTTCAAACGCAGGGCTGCTCGTTTTCCCTCGAAGTCTGCCTGTGCGATTTGGTATCGCCGATGGGCGTTCGTGGCTGCCACTATTTCCGCCTGGGGGATTTTTGGCAGCACGGGGGGAAGATCGAGAACTTCTAGCGGCGGATCGGGGAGCTTCGACTTTAGGGTTGGGGTTGTGATATGTTTTTTTCTATCCTTCATGGGAGATATTCCCTCCTTTGTGGGTTAAGGGCTGCTCACTGTTTCAGCAGCGAGCGGCCCTGACTTACAGAACTTATGCGGCAGCTCGGAGCGTGGGGAAGTAGCGCAAAGCGCCTTCCAGGGCTTCGATTCCCCTCTTCACACCTTGTGAGGCCGCGATTTCATTAGCGTTTTCGAGCAGGGCTTCCGCGAATCCGGGAGAGCCTCCTACCAGCTTCCAGAGCAAAGTGAATTCGTCATCGGCTATCGTGTAGCCCATGAATTCAAGCACCTTGCGAAGGTCCGCTTCGCGAAGCGGGCGCTGCTCGAACCGGACGCGGATGCGTCGGAACAAACGCTCATGCTGGCTATTAAGCTTTACGGTCAGGACTTCATTCCCTACCAGCAGTATGGGGAGCTTGGCGTCATCCCAGAAGTCCCGCAAAATTTCAAAGCAATCTAGGCGCAGGCGGTCAGCTTCATCAATGACACAAAGATACGGCCTCTGGCGGATTCGTTCTAGGGCCCGGTCGTAAAGGTCCGCCGCGCACATCCAGTTACGGCCATGCGTGTTCCACTGTTCACCAGGGGCCAGGGCGAGGGCCTGGAGCAGCGTGTACCGTGTAGTGATTTGCTTGCAGCGAATCACCTGCCGGTCAAAAGGTAACGTCTTTTGCGCGTAGTCTACAGCGGTTGTCTTGCCCACTCCCGTGGGAGCCGTGAAAGTGATAATCCAGTGCTTGGCCCACGCGCGCGCGGCCAAGGCGCAGAGGTTCTTTACCACAGAGTTGACCAGGACGTTTGCTTGGGTCGCTTCAGCCTCGTTTAGTTCGGACATTCCCTTTTCTCCCTTCTAGAGCACGCTCGACAATACGGGTCAACTCGCGGCACTTTTCGTTGGATTCATGGAGGGCCAGAAGCCGATAGAGCCACACCAGCTCGTCAGGGCGGATCAAATTTCGCAGCACTACCCACGCAGCAAGTACCGTGTCACCCTGCGCAAGCAATGTCGCGAATCGCACAGGTCCGAGAGGCAGGGCCGGAAGTTCCCTTCCTTCGTTGGGAAGAAGGCAGAGGAATCTCTCTCTCTCGTTGGAGGTCAACATACCTCTTCTCAGCAGTTCGGCGGCGAGTTCTGGCGGCGCGGCGAGCGCGCGGCGGATGAGGTGATCCTTAAGAGTGCGGCGAACAGTGTGCTTCATATTTATTCGTCCAGGTAGGCCAAGCCCAAACGCCTCCCCAGCTTTTTGTATCGCTCTTCTTTCATCTGGAATTCGACGCTACCGATCTCCTTTTTAGGCTCGCTAAGCTCTTCCATGACCGGAGAGAATGGCTCCAATTCGTGAAGGGAAGGAACTTCCTGGTTCTTCGCGATGTACTCTGCGGGAAGAATCACCTGCGTTTGCGGCTGATCGGGCATGGCGCCCGCATCCTCGAATTGCGCGCCGGGATCGTATTCCAAGGGCTTCACGGTTGCCCCCGCGATCTTGCGGATTCGGTTCTGCAACTCCATCTGGTGTTCCAGCTCGTCAGGATCGGCCGCGCCAACGCGTGTGCGGCGAGGGGCCTTGATGCTCTCTTCGCCTTTCTGATCGGGCAGCACTATCACAAAGGAATGGTCATGGCGCAGACGGACGACTTCACGTCGCTGTTGAGCAAGCGCAATCAGGAGGGGATGCGAGTAGCGCGAACCGTCGCGAAGCTCGATAATGCCGCCTGCCTCGATGCGCTCATTCTCGAAATGCTGCGCCGTGGCGACTGCAAGCTGCTCTTCGGAGATTCGCGGAAAACCGGAGGCCGGGGAGCATTGGACAAAGACCGCTTGCGGAGTCAGGCCGTTCATGTCCGTTCCCTCGGAATTGTGTTCGCGCCATGCCTCCATCATTTTGTTGACTTCGGCCGAGATATCATCCTTTGTCAGCAGTGGCGAAGGCGCGCCAGGCGGGAGCTTGCCAACGCACCATTGCTTGTGCAGTTCGGCATCCTCATCCCCTCGGGTCATCTTGCGTTCGCGCGTGTTGGCTCCAATCCATCCGGGCTTTCCACGAAACCAGTCGGCTACTATGACTATGTTAAGTATACGTTGCAATTCTCCTTCGCATGACTTAGCATGGGGGCATGAAGCCCATAGCCTGGAACGCCAAGCTTTGGAAAGAAAGCGTGACGCAATTCCTGGAGTTTCTGA
>Ga0187852_1000842_pt1 | contig 31236 bp, 24 predicted proteins | sample June2016WEW_6_40_FD_134511 | JGI IMG/M metagenome (GOLD analysis project Ga0187852, IMG submission 134511) | Peatland microbial communities from SPRUCE experiment site at the Marcell Experimental Forest, Minnesota, USA - June2016WEW_6_40 | ecosystem: Environmental > Terrestrial > Soil > Wetlands...
TACGGAGACACGCAATTCGTTCTCGCGGTCAATAACTGGGAGATTCCGTACACCGCGGTCGATCGCATGAGGCGCGGCAAAAAGTCGATCGTTCCTGGCGATGGCTCGTCCCTCTGGGTGCTTACCCATAACAGCGATTTTGCGCAGGCGCTGGTCGGACTGCTCGGGCGCAGCCAGGCCATCGGCCATGCCTTTCATATCACCAGCGACGAAGTCCTCACCTGGGATCAGATCTACACCATCACCGCCCAGGCGGCCGGCGTTGAGCCGCAGTTGGTTCACATCGCGTCGGATTTTCTGGGCGCGTGTATTCCCGATTACGTCGGCAGCCTCACCGGGGACAAGTCCGCGAGCGTGGTCTTCGATAACAGCAAGATCAAGCGCTTCGTCCCCGGCTACTGCGCCAGGGTTCCGTATGCCGAGGGCGTCAAGCGAACCATCGCCTGGTTCGATGCTGCCCCCGAGCGGCGGGCTGTCGATGAACAGGCAAACGCAGCCTGGGACAAGATCATCGACGCCTACGAGAACGGCCTGGAAGACGCCGTGCGGAGGTTGCGGCCGTAACCGCATTCGGGCCAAGCGCCGTTCAGGATGACACCGGTGTTCTTGCTGCGGACTTTGGAGACGGGATACTGGTTCCACAGCATCGTAGCCCAGCCCCCTTGCTCCCTGGCCGCCTCGCTCCCTGCCTCACACCAGCATTCGATCCAGCGCCACGCGCGCCCAGTGTTTCACGTCCGGCTTCACTTGGACGCGGTTCACCACGTGGCCTTCGACGAGATTTTCGAGCGCCCACGCCAGGTGCTGCGGGCTTATACGGTACATAGTCGTGCACAGGCAGCCGGCGTCATCAAGCGAGACGATCTTCTTGCCCTCGGCCGCAAAGCGCTTTGCCATGCGATTGACGAGATGAATCTCCGTCCCGATGGCAAAGATCGCTCCCGCGGGCGCCTGCTCCACGCGCGCGATCAACTGCTCGGTCGAGCCCAGCGCGTCGGCCTTCTGGCAGACCTCGTAGCGGCACTCGGGATGCACGATGACTTCGATGCCCGGATACTTCGCCCGCGCCCGATCGACATGCGACGGAAGAAAGCGCTGATGCACTGCGCAGTGGCCCTTCCACAGCAGCATGCGGCTCGCCGCCAATCGCTCTTTGGTTTGTCCGCCCCAGAACGAGCCGATCTGCACCGCCCATGGGTCCCACACAACCATTTCCTCCAAAGGCAGACCCATGGAATGGCCTGTATTCCTGCCCAGGTGCTGATCGGGCAGGAACAAAACTCGCTTGCCGCGCGCAAACGCCCACTCCAGTGCCTTGCGCGCACTCGACGAGGTACACACCGGGCCGCCGCGCTCGCCGCAAAATGCCTTGATTGCCGCCGTCGAGTTGATGTAGGTCACGGGAATGGTCTCGGCCGCGAGCCCGGCGCGCTCCAGCGCGTCCCAGCAATCCTCGACCTGCGAAATCTCCGCCATATCGGCCATCGAGCAGCCGGCGTTCAGGTCGGGCAGAATCACCTGCTGGCCATTTTGGGCCAGAATGTCCGCGCTCTCCGCCATAAAGTGCACGCCGCAAAAGACGATGTACTGGGCGCCGGTGGCCGCGGCCGTATTCGAGAGCTTGTAGCTGTCGCCGGTGAAGTCGGCAAAGCGCGCCACCTCGTCGCGCTGGTAGTGGTGGCCCAGAATCACCACCGTCGCGCCCAGTTTCGCACGCGCCGCGGCGATGCGCTCGTCCATCGTGTGGTCGGGCAGCGCCAAATAGTTTTCCAGAGAACAAGTCTCGTTTGCCTCCGTAGAGGCAGCACTTGCTTGGTCAAGAACCAGGGTCACAATACTCCGCCTTCAGTCCGTTTCCGGACGGGGATGTTGAAAGCTTTCTATTCGGCTGCAGTGAATTCTTTCCTGGCTTTGGACAAGGTCCAAGCCCGGAAAACTCACGGGGTTGTTGCAGCCCGTTCTTGTTGGGATGCGCTAGAAATTCGGCGGTTGCAGTTGCCCGCGCCGTCCCAACGATCTCTATTGTAACGCTGCTGTAACCTACGGCGCTTGACGCCCGCCGTTTGTGAGCGCCACTCGCCGCCAGTTATCATGATCCTTCATGGGAGCTCCGCCGCCAATTCAGATGGCCAACATCGGCATGGCCGACACCCTCATCCTTATGGTGTTGGCGCTGGTGGTCTTCGGCCCTCGCCGTCTGCCGCAGATCGGCCGCCAGATCGGCAAGCTGATGTACGAGTTCCGCAAGGCTTCGAACGACTTTAAGTTCCAGATGGAAGAGGAGTTACGCCAGGCCGAGGAGGCCGACCGCCGCAAGAAGGAAGAGGCCGAGCGGCAAAGAGTCCTGGCCGCAGCCCCGCCGGATTCGCAAGTGGGGCAGCCCGCCGATTCCGCCGCGAGTTCCGCGCCAACTGTACCGTCCTCGTCTCCGGAATCGCCCGCCGCAAGCCCCTATCCTGGCGAATCGAACTACCCTGACATCGCCGCCAACAACACGCAGCCCGAAGACCTGACGGCTGCTGCAGTCAAGGCCGCGCGGTTACGTATCGAGCCGCGTATTCAGCCGCCGTCTGCCGGAGAAGTCGTCGCCGCAGAACGGCCGGGCGCGCCCGCGCAACAAGCCGATCTCTTCGAGCCGCCCGCCACTCCAACTGCCGCGAACGCACCCACCACTCCGGCAAGCAACGCCCCTGAAGCCGAACGATCGGAGTCGGCCACGCACCATGGTTGATCCCGAGCAAGCCATCGAAAAAGCCCGCAAGGCCGTCACCGAGCGCGCCGAGCTGCCCGGCATGAGCCTCATGGAGCATCTCGAAGAGCTCCGCAAGCGCATCGTTCACTCCGCGATCTATCTCGCTCTCGGCTTTATCGTTGCATACACTTTCCACGAGCGCCTCTACGGCTTCGTCCAGGCCCCGCTCACTAAGCTCGGCATCAAACTCAACTACACCCATCCCATGGATCCGCTCAACCTCTATTTGCAGGTGGCGCTCATCGGCGGAGCCATTCTCGCCTCGCCCTTCATCCTCTATCAGGTGTGGCTCTTCATCGCGCCCGGCCTCTATCAGAAGGAAAAGCGCTTGGTCGTTCCCTTCATGGCCGCCACCGTGGGCCTTTTCCTCGTCGGAGCCTGCTTTGGCTACTTCTTCGTCCTGCCCGGCGCGCTCAAGATCCTGATTCTCGGTTTTGGCAGCAGGTTCAATCCCATGGTCACGATCGAGGAGTATACCGGCTTCTTCCTCTCGATCATTCTCGGTCTTGGTGTCAGCTTCGAGCTGCCCATCCTCATCTTTTTCCTGGCCCTGTTCGGCATCGTCAGCCCACGCTTTTTGTGGAAGAACATCCGCTACGCGATCCTCGCGGTCTTTATCGTGGCTGCCATCATCTGTCCCAGTCCCGACCCCTGGACCATGTGCATCTATGCACTGCCCATGCTGGGGCTTTATCTCGTTGGCATCGGCGTTGCCTGGTGGGTGCACCCCGGCCGCAAAAAGAAAAAGGAGACCGCAGGATGATGTTTTCCTGGCTTTGGACGAGAGCCGTGGCGCGAACATGGGTGCCCCACATCTCGATTCTGAGATGTGGGATAGCGCGAACATCGATTCTCCTCGCCGCGCTGGCCCTCCTCGCCCCCTTCGCTCTCCGCGCCCAGGCCCACTTCTCCGGCGCACACGCCTACGAATACGCCCGCGAATTCACCGCCATCGGTCCGCGCTGGCCCACCGGTCCCGGCCACGTCAAAGCCGAACAGTTTCTCCGCTCCCATTTCCTGCGCACCCACGACGCGCTCGAAGAAGACACCTTCACCGCCGATACGCCCATCGGCCCCGTGCCCATGTGCAACTTCATCGTGCGTTTCCCCGGCGCGAAGCCCGGCGTCATCGTCCTCGGCACGCACTACGAAACCAACTACCCGCTGCGCAATATCAACTTCATCGGCGCTAACGACGGCGCTTCCACCACCGGGTTGCTGCTGGCCATTGCCGACCAGCTCCGCGCCCAAACAGCCCACGACAAAGAGCTCGATGGCTACTCGGTCTGGCTCGTCTTCTTCGACGGCGAAGAGGCCATCCAGCAGTGGTCCCGCTCCGACTCCACGTACGGCAGCCGCCATCTTGCCGCCAAGTGGGGCCGCGACGGAACACTCAATCGAATTAAGGCCTTCATGCTTGCCGACATGATCGGCGACAGGGACCTCGACATCCAGCGTGAAACCCACTCCACCGGGTGGCTCGTCGATCTGGTCGCCCAGGCGGCAAAGAAGTTCGGCTACCAGCACTACTTTTTTCAGAAGGAGATGGACGTCGAAGACGACCACCTCGCCTTTGTCGAGCGCGGCGTGCCGTCGATTGATGTCATCGACCTCGACTACGGGCCCAACAACAGCTACCACCACACCGCGCAGGATACGATGGATAAGATCAGCGCGCATAGTTTGACGATCGACGGCGATGTTTTCATGGAGTCCATCCGCTTGATCGATCAGAGATAAGAAGGGTGGGCGTCTCGATCGGAGTTCGAGACGACTCCACGTTATCGGTGAGCCGAGCTTCGGGAGGAAACAAATGTTTTCAGAGATTGCAAAGGAGGTAGCCAAATTGCCAGCGACACTTTTTTCACCTGCGAGGATGGTTTACATCGCGTATGTGATCTTTACTTGTTTACGTGTGTCCAAGGATCCGAATTCATGGAGCTTGGCCACGTTCATTTGGATCTCTGTCATCTTTGTCCTGGTCGAGGTTTTGCACAATGACTGGGCAAGGATTCGATTGAACAATCACGCTGAGAAGAACCGGCCAGAGTGGCTAAGGCCGAGACAGTGAGGTCACTACTGACACCACAGGCGCCACCTAGCGCGCTTATAGACGCACAACTCTCTTCATTACTTACGGGATTCTGGGGAAGAGGCAATCAGAGATGGAAGAACACGGAACGCAAGCGGAAATCGGCATCATCGGCGGCAGCGGGCTCTACTCCATGCCCGGATTCACCAACGTTCACGAGGAGCGCGTGGAGACGCCCTTCGGCGCGCCCTCCGACGTTTTCGTTCTCGGCGAGCTCGAAGGCCGTAAGGTCGCTTTCCTGGCGCGTCACGGCCGCGGCCATCGCATTCTGCCCTCCGAGCTGAACTTCCGCGCCAACATCTACGCGATGAAGAAGCTCGGCGTCGAGCGCATCCTCTCCGTCTCCGCCGTGGGCTCGCTCAAGGAAGAGCACAAGCCCACCGACTTCGTGATGCCCGACCAGTTCATCGACCGCACCTTCAACCGCATTGCGACATTTTTCGGAGAGGGCATAGTGGGCCACGTGGCCTTCGGCGATCCCGTCTGCGCGACCGTCGCCAAGGCCGCGGCCGATGCATGCGCAACCGTCGGCGTCGTCGGCAAGCTCGGCGGCACGTATGTCTGCATGGAGGGCCCGCAGTTCTCCACCAAAGCCGAGTCGCATCTCTACCGCAGTTGGGGCGCCGACGTCATCGGCATGACCAATCTGCAGGAGGCCAAGCTCGCCCGCGAGGCCGAGATCTGCTACGCCACGGTCGCCATGGTCACCGATTACGACTGCTGGCGCGAGGGTCACGACTCCGTAACGATTGAAGAAATTGTCGCCGTGCTGCACAAGAACGCCGATAACGCCGCCAAGGTCGTGAAAGCCGCCGTCGCCGCGATGCCAAACGAACGCAACTGCGCCTGTGCCTCGGCCGCAAAGTTTGCCGTGCTCACGCAGCCCGACGCGATCCCTGCAGCGGCGAAAGAGAAGCTTAAACTCTTCTTTGGGAAATATCACGGATGGTAGACACGGCCTTGGCTGCCTGTGCATTCAGGTTTCTCGTTTTGCAATTTGTTTCGCGGTGACAACGTCAGCGCATTCGAAGGAACCAAAATGGCCAATTTCACAACAGAAGTTCATACCGTTCTAGCATTGATAAATGCCTCTTGGCGTGAAGGGCACCCTTTGTCCATGTTGGATCACATTCATCCTGAAATCACGATGGTTTTCCCAGGCTTCAAGGGTTCCATTCAAGGCCGAGATGCTTTTGTCGCTAGCTTCGCCGAGTTTTGCAAGAACGCTCGAGTGATCGAGTACGAGGAAAGTGATGAAAACATCGATGTAATAGGAGACTGTGCGATCGCCACTTTCCGTTTCAAAATGCTCTATGAACGCGCCACTTATCGTGAGGATTCGGCTGGCCGTGATCTCTGGGTCTTTCGGAAACAAGGTGACCGATGGATCGCCGTCTGGAGAACTATGATGGAGCTGGCAGAGGAACGCTCACCTCGAAGCGGCTCATCTTAAGAAACTTATGGAACGTGAGCTAGGTCGAGGCTAAAGTACAGGTAGCCGTTCCGGACGACTTTCAACGCGATATTTTGATGTCTCAAGAGGAAGATAAATGGCGATTACCGTCGTTGGCAGCGTAGCTTACGATTCCATTGAAACCCCCGCGGGCCGTCGCGAGCGCTGCCTGGGCGGCGCCGCCACTTACTTTTCGCTCGCCGCCAGCTTCTTCACCGATGTGCGTGTCATCGCCGTCGTGGGCGAGGACTTTGGCCCCGAGCAGGAAGCTGTCTTCGCCGCCCGCAAGATCGACACCCGCGGCATCGAGCGCGCCGCCGGCAAAAGCTTCTTCTGGGAAGGCTCCTACCTCGAAAACCTGAACGAAGCCCAGACGCGCAACACCGAGCTCAACGTCTTTGCCTCCTTCGAGCCCAAAATTCCCGGGGCTTACCGCGACTCCGAGTTTCTTTTCCTCGCCAACATCGATCCCGTCCTCCAGCGCCGCGTGCGCGATGCGATGCCCGGCGTGAAGCTCGTCGCCGGCGACACCATGAATTACTGGATCAAGGACCATCGTGCGGCTCTTCGTGAAGTTTTGCTGGGCCTCGACGTGCTCCTCATCAACGACGCGGAAGCGCGCATGCTAGCCGGCAACAATAACCTTGTGCAGGCAGCCCGCGCCGTCCGCGCCCTCGGGCCCCGCGCCCTCGTCGTTAAGCACGGCGAATACGGCGCGACTTTATTCCACGAATCTACTCCAAAAGGTCAAGCGCCGGAGGTGTTCAGGGCGCCCGCGCTTCCGCTGGAGCAAGTCATCGATCCCACCGGCGCAGGCGACAGTTTTGCCGGCGGCTTCTTCGGCTACCTCGCCTCGCAATCCGAGTTGACGCCCGCCGCCTGGCGTCGCGCCATGTTTTACGGCTCTGTGATGGGCTCCTTTGCCTGCGAGCGCTTCGGCACCGAGCGCCTCGAGCAGCTTTCGCGTCCTGAGATCGACGCGCGTTTCCATGTCTTCCGCGAGCTTACGCACCTTGACTGACCGCCGCATCTCCAACGCCGAAGGCCTGCTGGTCCTCGCCTTCGCCACGGCAGCCTCGTTCGCCGCCATCGTTTGGAGCTGGAATCACGCCGCGATGCTCAACTACGGCGACGCGGTAGCCCATCTCCACATCGCGCGCCGCGTCTTCGACTCGCGGACCGCGCGTTTCAGCGAGCTCGGCTCGGTGTGGCTGCCGCTGCCGCATATTCTGCTGATGCCCTTTGTGCAGAATTACGCCTGGTGGGCCAATGGCCTCGCCGGTGTTATTCCTTCGGCGTTGACTTACATCGCCTCCTGCGCCGGCATCTATCGCCTGGCGCGCCACTGGCTCCGTCCCGCGCCATCGGCGCTCGCGCTCACCTTCTTCGCGCTCAATCCCAATCTGCTTTACCTGCAAACCACAGCCATGACCGAGCCGCTCTTCCTCTGCGAAGTCATCTGGATCGTAGTCTGGCTCGTCGAATGGCGCATCTGCGTTGACGAGGACCCAGCGCAGGCCAGCCGCACGCAGTGCCTGATCGCTGCGGCACTCATCGCCGCCATCTTCACGCGCTACGACGGCTGGATCATCGCCTTTCTCGCCTGGACCGGCATCGGCGTTGCACTGCTCAAGCGCGGCCGTCTGCGCCGCTCGCCGTATTTCTGGCTGGCCAGCGCCGCTCTTGTCGCCGCGCCGATCGCCTGGTTCGTTTACAACTCCGTTGGCTTCGGCGACTGGCTCTACTTCGCGCGCGGTCCTTACTCGGCCAGGGCCATCGAGATGCGCACCTCCGCCGCCGGCGCCGGTCCACCGCATCCCGGCTGGCACAATCCATGGGTGGCGCTGCTCTTTTACCTCAAAGTCTCCGAGCTCGACGCCGTGCTCGCGCCCAAGTGGGGAAGTCTCTGGGGCAACCTGATCCTCGCTGCCGCAGCATGCGGTTCCGTCGCCGCATGGCTGGCGGAAAAAGGCAAGTCTCACCGCCGCGCTCTCGCCTGGACTTCGCTTCTCTGGCTGCCTGTTCCCTTCTACGCGTGGTCGGTTGCCTACGGCTCGGTGCCCATTTTCTTCCCCGCATGGTGGCCCTTCACCCACTACAACACGCGCTACGGACTTGAACTTCTGCCTGCTCTCGCTCTCGGCGTGGGCTTCGCGGCCAAGCTTGCCGCCACCGCTCTCGATCGCTGGCAGGGCCATCGATACGCACAGTTCCTGCCAGAAATCACCTTCGCGATTCTCTTTCTTCTCGCCGGAATCAACGCCTGGAGCCTTTTGCGCCAGGAGCCCATTGTCTACGCGGAGAGCACTTACAACCTCGAGGCGCGTTTGCCCTACGACCAGGCCATTCCTCCGCTGCTCCGCGACCTGCTCTACAATTTTCCCCACGGCGCGGTCTTGATGAACACTTCGTTGTATCCAGAGATCGTCGCCTTCACCGGCATTCCCCTGCGCCAGACCATCAATGAGAGCGATCTCGCAATCTGGCGCGCCGCGCTTCTCGCGCCCGCGAGCCACGCGGCCATCGTGGTCGCCTTCGAGGGCGATGAAGTCGATCGCGCCATCAAGGCCCATCCTGAAGGGCTCGCCATTGCCGGCCGTTTCACCGCCGAGAACCAGCCCACGGCCACGGTCTATATCTCCACGGCGGATTTCCAAGGCACTCCTTACATGCCCGCCGTCGCTCCAAGTCCGGACCTTGGCGGCGCTCCAGGCTCGAACGTGGATTCTCCAAACCCGGATGCCGGCATTCACACGAGGTAACCTGAGCGCCGATCCCCTACAGCGGCTCCAGAATTGCTGTACTCGGGAGCAGGGACACTAAGTGGCGTTTTCCTCAAGAAAACGCCACATTTCACCGAACTACGTGGGGCACGAGCATTCTGGAACCGCTCTAAATCTCTCCCGCGATACTCAAACTTCGATCGCCGGCCGCTGAAACCCGACACCTGAAGCCTTTATCATTGCAACTTGGAGGAAGTTTGATTCCCTTCACCAAAGCTCACGCCTGCGGCAACGATTTCCTGATCGTCGTGGAAGATGACGCTGGCGATCTCGACCGCGCCGAGCTCACCCGCCGCCTTTGCCAGCGCAACACGGGCATCGGCGCGGACGGCATTGAATTCTTCAGCTGGACCGGCCCCCACGCCGGCCGCATCCGCCTGCACAACGCCGACGGATCGGTTGCGGAAATCAGCGGCAACGGCACGCGTTGCGTGGCCGCGTGGATGGCGGAATCGCTCGGCTCCCAACCCGGCGACAATCTCGAAATCCTCACCGACGCCGGCCCGCGCATTTGCCGCATCGACCGCATTCACACCGGCGGCGTTTTCACCGTCGACGTCACCGCCGGCATGGACGTGCCCAGCTTCAAACCGCGCACCGTCAAGCTCTCCGATGGCGCTGAAGTCGCGGGCGTCGAAGTCGTCACCGGCAATCCTCACTTCGTCATCCCGGTCGACAACGCGGCCTTCACCGCCGCCGGCAAGCCCTGGCAAGCCCTCGGCGCCGAAATCTGCACGCACCGCAAGTTTCCGCATCAGACCAACGTGGAGTTTGTGCGCGTGGTGAGCGAGCGCGAGATCGAAACTCGCATCTTCGAGCGCGGCGTGGGCCCGACTTCGTCCTCGGGAACAGGCAGTTCGGCCTCAGCGACGGCAGCGATCGCGCTGGGATTGGCAAAATCGCCGCTCTCCGTCGTCGCCCCCGGCGGCGCGCAAACCGTTGCGTGGAGCGGACCGGGAGAAGAGCTGTTTCTCACGGGACCAGCCACGCTCATCGCCCGCGGAGAGGCGTGGTAAGATGACGCCCCTCGCAAAACCACCAGCCGTCGCAGCAAACGCCGCCATCGCTATCGTCGCTCCCGCTTCCTCCGCCAAGCCCGAGCGCACGGAACACGGCCTCGCGGCTCTCGAAGCTCTCGGCTTCACGCCCAAACCCCGCCCCAACGCCCTTCATCGCGGGCCGCTCTATTTCGCCGGAAGCGCAGCCGATCGCCTCGCTGATCTCCACGCCGCATTTTCCGATCCAACAGCGAGTGCCGTCATGGCCCTCCGCGGCGGCTACGGCTCAAACTATCTGCTCGACGGCCTCGACCTCGCCGTCATCGCCGCGCATCCTAAACCTTTCTTCGCCTACAGCGATCTCACCGGCATCCAGCTCCACCTGCTCGACAAACTGGGCCTTCCCGCCTTTCACGGCCCCATGCTCGCTGCCGATTTTTGTCTTCCAGACGGGATACATTTGGACAGTTTTCTTGCGGCGTTGAGAGGCCAACCTTACGCGGTCGGCCCCGCCGAGGGCCTTCGCGTTCTCAAGCCTTCCGCCGGGCGCAAAACCATCACCGGCACGCTCTACGGCGGCTGCCTCAGCATGCTCGTTTCGCTCCTGGGCACTCCGTGGGAGCCTGCAACCGAGAACAAGTTGCTTTTCCTCGAAGATACCGCCGCGAAGCCCTACCAGATCGACCGCATGTTGTGGCAGTTGCGCGCCGCAGGCAAGCTCACGGGCGTCAGCGGCATCGTCTTCGGCGAGATGCTCGATTGTGTTTCAGCTGGCGCCTCGCCCGACCTTCTCGATCGCACCATCTTGAGCGCTCTCGACGGCCTCGAAATTCCCATCGCCATCGGCCTGCGCTCGGGCCACGTCTCGCGGCAAAACGTCACGCTTACCTTCGGCGTTCGAGCCGAGCTGGCCCTCGTCAACGAACCCACACTCGCCCTCCTCGAGCCGGCGGTGACCCAGTGACCTCACAGCCCCGGCACATCCATCTCGTCGGCATCTGCGGCACGGCCATGGCTTCGCTGGCCGGCTTGCTCCAGGTCCAGGGCCATCGCATCACCGGCTCCGATAAGGCTGCCTATCCGCCCATGAGCGACCTGCTCCGCTCGCTCGGCATTCCCATCCTCGAGCCCTACTCCGAGGCTAATTTGACGCCCGCGCCGGATCTCGTCGTCATCGGCAATGCGCTTTCGCGCGGCAATCCTGAAATCGAGCGCGTCCTCGACGAGCGCATTCCCTTCACCTCCATGGCTGCGCTGCTGCGCGAAGAATTCTTGAGCAGCCGCTCGCCGCTGGTTGTCGCCGGAACCCACGGCAAAACCACCACCACTTCGATGCTGGCGTGGATCTACCAGACCGCCGCGCGCGAGAATCCCGCGCTCGAGCCCTCGTTTTTGATCGGCGGCGTCGCGGAGAACTTCGGCTCGAGCTTCCAGCTCCGCCCCACCGAGCCCTTCATCGTCGAAGGCGACGAGTACGATACAGCCTTCTTCGACAAAGGCCCCAAATTCCTCCACTACTTTCCCGACGCGCTCATCCTTACCCACGTCGAGTTCGACCACGCCGACATCTATAACGATCTCGAAGCCGTCAAGACTGCCTTCAAGCGCCTCGTCAATCTGGTTCCGCGCCGCGGCCTCATCGTCGCTTACGACGGCAGCGAAAACGTCACCGAGTGCGTCAGCCGCGCCTTCTGCCGCGTCGAGCGTTACGGCTTCTCGGAGGCCGCTGACTGGCGCATCCGCAATCTTCGCCATGCCGATGATCAGACGCAGTGGGAAGTCGATCGCGGCGTCCTCTGGGCCGAGTTCGCGATGAACCTTGCCGGCGAGCACAATGTCTTGAACGCCACGGCCGCAGCGGCCCTCGCCGCCGGCCAGGGCATCGAGAAAGAATCCATCGCCACGGCTCTCGCCACGTTCAAAAACGTCAAGCGCCGCCTCGAGGTGCGCGAGCGCATCAACGGAATCACGCTCATCGAGGACTTCGCGCACCACCCCACCGCGATCCGCGAAACCCTCCGCGCCATCCGTGCCGTCTATCCTTCGGGACGCATCTGGGCTGTCTTAGAACCCCGCTCCAACACCCTGCGCCGCAAAGTCCTCGCGCCCGATCTCGTCGCGAGTCTCCGCCTTGCCGATCGCGTAGTTCTGGCCGGCGTCTATCAGCAGGAGCGTATTCCTGAGGCCGAGCGACTGCACCCCGAAGAGATCGTCCGCGCCCTTAACGCAGCCGGCACGCCCGCCGAGCTTCATCCCGGCGCCGACGCGATCGTCGCCGCCCTCGCGCCGCAGCTCGCCCCCGGCGACGTCGTCGCCATTCTGTCAAACGGCGGCTTCGACGGCATCTACCTCAAGCTTCCCGCGCGCCTACGCGAGTTGCATCACGCCACTGGCGCATAAGGACACACAGCACGCATGATCTGGTCTCTTCTCTTTCTCGCCAACATGATCGTCACGGGCATTCCCACGGCCCTGCTTTTCATTCCCTGGTGCTGGCTCACAGGCAACGTGCTGCCGCTCTATAAGGGCACGCGCTTCATGCTCTCATCGAGCTGCCGCATCGCCGGCGTGCGCTTGCGCCCCGAGGGCCTCGACCGCATCCCGCGCGACCGCGCCTGCATCTTCATGTCGAACCACGTTTCCAATCTCGATCCACCCGCGCTTATCTCGCTCATTCCGGGGCGCACCTCAGCCTTCATGAAGCGCTCGCTCATGAACCTGCCCATTCTCGGCACCGGCTTCCGCCAGGGCGAGTTCATCGCCGTCGACCGCAGCGGCAACCCCTCCGATGCGCAACGCAGCGTGGCTGAGGCGCAGCGCGTGCTCGCCAAAGGCACGCACATCACCACGTTCGTCGAAGGCACGCGCTCGCCCGACGGCCGCATGCTGCCATTCAAAAAAGGTCCGTTCTTCCTCGCCAAGGCCTCCGGAGCGCCTTGCATTCCCGTTTCGATCTACGGAACGGAGACGATTCTCGGTAAGGGAAGCCTGCGCATGCATCCCGGCCCCGCGCACGTCATCTTTCATGAGCCCATCGATCCCGCAAACTACGCCACGCGCGAAGAACTCACGCAAGCCGTCCGCGCCGCCATCGCCTCCGGTCTGCCGGAGTGGATGCGCAATTGATCGCACGAGTGCGATACTCTTCATGAACCCGCTCACACACGCCGCATGATCGTCTCGCTCCTCGTCTTCGTCACCATCGTGGTACTGGCCGTTCCCGCGGCGCTGGTTCTCATTCCCTTCACGCTCCTCAGCGGCAACGTCAGTCCGCTTTACTTCACGGGATGCTGGATTGCACGCACCGCCATCCGAGTCGCCGGCATTCGAATTCAAGTCCAAGGCCAAGACAGAATTCCAGCTGGCCGCGCTTGCATCTTCATGGCCAACCACGTCTCCAACCTCGACGCGCCCGCGCTCATCCCCAACCTTCCCGGCCGCACTTCGGTCTTCCTCAAGCGCCCGCTCATGAAGCTGCCCATCCTTGGCTACGCGTTCAAGCTCGGCGAGTTCATCCCCGTCGACCGCGACGGCGACGTGGAAAGCGCGCAGCTCGCCGTGGCCGACGCCCTGCGCGTCCTCGCAGATGGCCTGCACATCACCACATTTGTCGAGGGCCAGCGCTCGCCCGACGCGCGCCTGTTGCCCTTCAAGAAAGGTCCGTTCTATCTCGCCAAGGACTCGGGCGCCCTCTGCATTCCCGTCTCTATCTTTGGAACCGAGCAGATCCTTCCCCGAGGCAGCAAGCGCATCTATCCTGGCACGGCGCACATCGTCTTCCATCCGCCGCTCGACCCCGCCAACTACACCACACGCGACGACTTGTCAGAAGCTGTGCGCTCCGCCATCGCGAGTGCATTGCCCGAGTGGATGCGGGGATGAAACAGAGAGCGCGTTTTCGCGTATTCAATGGATTCGGGATTCAGTGTCGAGGTGCAAACGTGCGCGCAGCGCACGCGAACTTGCTAACTCGCTAACTCGCTAACTTGCTGACTCGCTGCTTTTACTGCTGCACCTGGGCGTTGTACCCGTCGCCCAGTAGCTTGTCGCGCCAGCGGATCGCCTCGTCGCGGCTCGAGAAAGGACCGATGCGCACGTGAATCAGCCCATCCCCGGGATTGCGCGCCGCCGTCACCGCGTAGCCGTGCTTGCGCAGCGCCGTCTCCAGCACATCGGCGTCCTCCGCGTTCGCCACCGCGGCAATCTGCACCATCAGCTGCACCTGAGAGGGCACAGCCGCGTGAACATTGGGCGTTGTTTCTCCCTGCGCTGCCGGCGCCGTATTGCCCGCACCCGGCAGCGCGGGCCGCACCTCGACCGCGCCTGGGGTCGCCGCTCCCGGCGCCTGTCCGTTGTCAGCCGGGCCTTGTCCCGCTGTTGGGTTCGCGCTCCCCCCCGCCGCGGGCGTCCCCGCTTCCGGAGTCGTCGACGCGTCGGCCGGCGCTGCCGATGTCTCGGCCGCCGATGGCTTGGGAATGGAATCATTGCCCTGCAGAGGCTCCTGATCGGGAGCGGGCGTGGGCACAGCGGCCGCCACTGGCCGCACGGAACCGCGATGCCCCACCGCGTAGCCCACTCCGAAGCACAACCCGCAGACAAGCGCCAAGACAAAGAAAAGGCCGAACACCGCGCCCGCGCCGAGCGTCAGCTCGCGATCGCGCCGCGGCTGCTCAGCCTCCGGCTCGTCTTCGTCGTCGAAATACTTGCGCATCAATAGCTCGTAGCCTGTCGCTTGTGGCCGGTAGCTCAAAAACCGCCGTCAGCCATTAAGCATTCTCTTAGGACTACAGGCTGCCGGCTACAAGCTACTGGCTCTTTTCCTTATTTCCGGGGCCGGCCAGCCGGTTCAGCAGGCCCAGTAGCTCCACCGGCAGCGGGAACACGATGGTCGTGTTCTTTTCTACGCCAATCTCGGTCAGCGTCTGCAGATAGCGCAACGTGATCGTCATTGGCTCTGTTGCCAGCAGCGCGGCTGCATCCACAAGCTTTTGTGCGGCGTTGTACTCGCCCTCGGCATGGATGATCTTCGACCGCTTTTCGCGCTCCGCCTCAGCCTGCTTGGCCATGGCGCGCTGCATCTGCTCGGGCAGGTCCACCTGCTTCACTTCCACACTGACTACCTTCACGCCAAACGGCTCGGTGCGCTGGTCCATGATCGACTGAATGCGAATATTCAGCTTGTCGCGATGGCTCAGCAGCTCATCCAGTTCCACCTCGCCAAGCACCGTCCGCAAGGTAGTCTGCGCCAGCTGCGAGGTCTGGTAGACGTAGTTCGACACCTTGATCGCGGCCGCGTTCGGGTCCACCACGTAGAGCGTGACGACGGCGTTCACTTTGATGGTCACGTTGTCGCGCGTGATCACGTCCTGCGGCGGAACCTCCAGCACTTCCTGGCGCAGCGAGATGCGGATCATCTGCTGGATCGGCCGAAAGACAAAGATAAGACCGGGGCCCTTCGCTCCTCCGCTAATCCGACCGAGCGTGAAAACCACAGCGCGCTCATATTCGCGGAGGATCTTGATGCAGTTGAGTGCATAGAGAACAAAGATCGCAATGACGACCAATAACGGAACGGAAACTACATCAAACATGGAACAGTCCTTTCCTCACTCAGCAGGAATTCTACTCCAACGCCGCAAAGATGCAGGCAAAGCTGCGGAAAATCCCGGTTCTAACGCGTCTTGTAGTCCCCAAAAGCGCTCGGCTAACTTGGTAACTCGCTGACTTGGGTGGGCCCCACAGCCTGTCCTGAGCGTAGTCCAAGGATCCGGCTTTTGGGACGTGGAATCGCGCAAACCTGAACCCCGCGCGAACCAACTGGTCACTGACCACTGACCACTGTCTTTCCTTCGGGTTCCACCTGCAACAGCATTTGCTCGTGCCCCACCACGCGCAACGCCGCCCCGGCAGCCACCGGCGCGCTTGCCACCGCCCGCCAGATCTCGCCCTCCACCAGCACATGTCCCTGCGGGGCAAGGGTTTCCATGGCCGTTGCCGTTGCGCCCACCATGGCATCGGCGCCGATGCGCGCCTTGCGCCTGCGCGCGCGCACCGCCAGCCGCACCAAAAATACTGTAATCGAACCAAACGCCGCGCTCACCGCGAGCGCCACCCACGGGCTGACGTTCAACTCCGGCACCGGCGCGGCCACCAGCGTCAGGGTGCCGAAGGTCAGGCAGACGATGCCCGCAATGGCTAGCGCGCCGTGCCCGCCCACCTTAGCCTCCAGAATCAGCAACACCATCGCGGCCACCAGCAGCAAAACCGCCGTGTAACGAATCGGCAGCAGATCCAGCGCAAAGATCGAAAGCAGCACCATCAAGGTGCCCAGCGCGCCGGGCACGATCGTGCCCGGCGCGTTGAATTCGAGATAGATCAGCAGCGCGCCGCCCACCAGGAGCAACAGCGCAATGTTGGGATTCACCAGCCAGCCTAGCAGCTCATCGCGCAGCGTGGGCACGATGGGCACGATGCGCGCGCCAGCCACGTGCAGCGTGACTGTCGAGCCGTCCATGCGCGTCACCTTGCGCCCGTCGACAGCCTTCAGCAGGTCGGCGTCGTTGTTCGCGATCAGATCGATCAGGTGCTGGTTGAGCGCCTCTTCCGCCGTGTAAGAGTGCGACGATTTCTCCGCTTCCTGCGCCGCGTCTGCGCTGCGCCCGCGCTTGGTCACGTACGACCGCATGAAGGCTTCGGCGTCGTTCTCCACCTTCTGCATCTCCACGTCGTCAGGCTTGCCGCCCTCAAAGACCACGTGCGCCGCGCCCGCCTCGGTGCCCGGCGCCATCGCCGCCACGTCGGCCGATTCAAGAATGAAGAACCCCGCCGAGCCCGCGCGCGATCCCGAGGGAGCCACGTAGACAATCACCGGCACGCGCGAGCGCAAAATCGCTCCCACCATGGAGCGCATGGAATCGAGCAATCCTCCCGGCGTGTCCATCTCGATCAAGAGCGCCTGCGCTCCGTCGGAGTTGGCGCGGTCGAGCGCCCTTGTGACCTCGTCCGCGCTCACCGGTTGAATCGTGTCGTGCAAAACCAGTTCGTCGACAACCGGCGGCAGCTGCGCAGGAACCGGCTGCTGCGCATGCGCTTGCGCGAAAGCACCCAACCCCGCGACGGCCCACAATCCCGCCGCAATCAGGCCCGCACCCGTCCAACTTTTTCTCACCGCCTGTCCCATGGCTCGCCTCTTTCGAATGAGCGGAGCTGGCGGAGCTAGCGGCGTTTGCGGAGTTAGGTCACTTGCCAGATGATCTTGCATCGGTTTCGGGCACCCCCATGACTCCGTTCCCCCGTTGACTCACAAGCATGCGCTCTCGCTGCTCCCCTTGGCTCCGCCAGCCCCGCTAACGCCGCTAGCCCCGCTGCTTTCTCACTTCTGCCCCGTCCTCGCCAGAATCTGCCGCAGAATCACCGCTGCCGCCTGGTTCGACGGCTCCAGTTGCAGCGCATTATTGGCATCAGTGTTCGCCGTGCTCAGTTGGCCGGCCGCCAGATCCAGCTGCGCCAGCACCAAGTACGCACTTGCCGAGGGCCCCAGTTTCAGAGACGCTTGCGCTTCCTTGCGGGCCGCATCGCTGTCGCCGCTGCGCTCGCGCACCTGGGCCAAGCCGGCGTGCGCTTCGGCGCTTTGGCCGTCCGCGGCCACTGCCGCCTGGTAGAGCCTCTCGGCTTCGAGCAGCAAGCCGCGATCGAGATAGCCCTTCGCCTGCGTGCACAGCGCCCGCGCCCGATCCCGCGGACCGAGAGCCGCCTGCCGCCCGGCATCCATCTGGTCCATCACTGCCGCCGCCTGCTTGAACGCTGCTGCGTCGAAGGTCCGCACAATGCGTTCCAGCGGGTCCGAATTGGCCGCAGTTCCCGCCGGAGCCTTCCACGCCGCCTCCAGCGCCTGCGCCTCGCTGTCGCCCGGCCGCAGCTTCAGGCACTGCGCCATCTCATTGAGCGCCCCCACCAAATTGCCGTGCCGCTCCAGGCTCACCGCCAGGTTGAAGTGGTAATCCGCTGCGTTCGGATCGGCCGCGGCCGCTTGAATAAACAGCGACGTGCCGTCTTTCCCCTGCCGACTCACGGCCACGCCCTCGTTGTTCACCACTTCGGCCAGCGGCAGCACCCGCGCCACATCGGCAAAGGCATCTGCTGCTTGCGCGTAATCGCCGGAAAAAACCAGTGAAAGCCCGCGGTAGAAGCCAGCCTCAAGCCCATCCGGGCCGTTGCGGTCCACCTTGGCAAAGGCCTCGGCCGCCTCCGGGTACTGCTGGTCGTTGTACTCTTCCCGGCCCAGCGCCATCCACGCCGGGCTGAACTCTGGGCTCAGCTTCACCGCCTGTTCCAGGTGCCGTTGCCGCTCCGCCTGGTCCGGCTCCGTAATGCCGCGAATGTATTGCTCGAACGCATCCAGCCGGATCTCCCGCCCCGCGGCGACAAACGTCTCCTCGGAGCCGCTGAACGTGGGATCGAGTTCCCGCGTCAGCCGCCACGCCAGCGCGCTGAAGACGCCCATCATGTCGCGCATCTCTCCGCGCACGCTCACCGCCGGCAACATACGCAGGTCCGGCACGTCCACCAGCGAGGCCTCGGCCGTAATGCTTGTTCCGTCGATCGAGTAGCTGCCCACCACAATCGAGTCCGCGTCCAGCGTCTGCGCCAGCTTGAGGGCGCTGGCCCGCGACGGCTGAAACCCCTGCGGCAGCCCCAGATGGTCCAGCGCATACGTGCGGTCGGCGCGGCTCGTGGGATCGAAACCCGCCGAAGCCAGGCGCATGCTCAGGATCTCCGCCGCCGCCTCGCGCATCCACTCCAGATTCGGCTGCCCCGTGCGGTTGTCGAAGGGTAGCACCAGCAGCACACGCCCGCCCGCGGATGACCTTGTCGCCCCTCCATCGCTCGCCGCGGCGTCCGGCTGTTGCTGCGCACCGGCCGCCGAGGCCAGCCCGCACAAAACCGCCAGCACCGCGCCGGCCGTAAGCCGCCGCATCTGCCTCAATCGCATTCGAAAATCGGGAATCACAACAGGTCGATTATAGGCCGTTACGCCTGCAGGGGCGTGGCCCGCCTACGCCTCCGATTTCGCTTGGCCCACCGCGGCACAGCCGCTATCATCGCCCTATGTCGCCGCTCACACCGCCGCCGCGCCTCAAGCCCATGTGGCGAGTCGTCGTCGAAGTCGCCTTCATCGTCTTCCTGTTTTACGCGAACCTGCTCATGGGCGAGTTCACCCGTGTCAACGGCCAGGGCAAGACTCTCGTCTTCGCGCTGCACGACGTCGTCACGCCGACAAACTTCCTCATCGCGCTCGTCAGCGCCCTCATCGGCTACATGGTCTTCGAGTTCCTGCGACACAAGCTGTGAGAAACAGTTGTCGGTGGTCAGTGGCCAGCGCGTCCAGACGCCGGGCACTCGGTTGCGAAAGTGGGGTCAGGTCTCGATCTAGAACCAGTCGCGGGAGATGGAAAACCGGGAGTTTGCTGCGGCAGTCGGCAGCCGCGAAGATTCAACTGACCACTGACCACTGTCCACTGTTCACTACGAGCTAAGAACCGTGACCTGTGCTTCTTCCACCTTCTCAGGCTCGATGAGCCGCTCCGGGTAGTAGGCGTTGCGCACGTACTGCTTCACCATGCGATTGGTGTTGAAGTAGGAGCCGTTGAAAGCCAGCGTTGTCTTCATCAGCCGCGCCCACTTCTCGGGTGAATCGCGGTAGAGCGGAACCACCGCCGTCTCCAGCTTGCTGTAGAGCGAGTGCGCCTCCGCGGCATCGTCGGCGCCGTCTTCGATCGCCCATCCGGTAAAGCCTTCAATGCAGCCCTCGATCCACCAGCCATCGAGAATCGACAAGCTCGGCACGCCGTTCATGGCCGCTTTCATGCCGCTCGTGCCCGACGCCTCGTAGGGCCGCCGCGGCGTATTCATCCACACATCCACGCCGGCCGTCAGCCGCGCGCCCAGGTCCCAAGCGTAATTCTCAAGATAAATAATGCGCAGATGGTTATCTGAGAGCGTCGCCGCTTCCTCCACCACCTGCTGGATCAGCGCCTTTCCCGGCTCGTCCTGGGGATGCGCCTTGCCGGCGTAGAGAATCTGCAATCCCCCCGCCCTGGCCGCAATCTCCTTCAGCCGCTCGGGATCGCTGAACAGCAACGTGGCCCGCTTGTAGGTGGCCGCGCGCCGCGCAAAGCCCAGGGTCAGCACCTTGGGATCGAGCACCAGCCCTGTCCGCGATCCCACTTCGGCCAGCAGCTCTTCCTTGGCGCTGGCATGCGCCTCTCGCATCGCCTCTTCGGGCACGTCGATGGTGTTGCGCAGATACAGGTTGTCGCGCCGCCACGCCGGAACGTGCTCGTCCAGCATGCGCGCCACAGGCTCGGAGATCCACGTCGTCGCGTGCACGCCGTTGGTGATGGAGTCGATCTTGAACTCCGGAAATATGGCCCGCGAAACCTTGCCATGCTGCATGGCCACGCCGTTCGCGTAGCGCGAAAAGCGCAGCGCCAGCAGCGTCATGTTCAGCAGTCCGTCGCGGAAGCAGCCCAGCTTTTCCAGCTGCGCCGTCCGGTCGCCGCCGAGAATGCGAATCGATTGCTCAGTGGAAAACCGGTCGTGCCCCGCCGGCACCGGCGTATGCGTCGTGAAGACGCATCTGCGCCGCACCCGCTCGATGTCCGTGTCGGTCGCCCCGTTCTGCGGCCCGCCGCCCAGTTGGCTTTCCAGCAGCGCCAGCGTCAGCAGCGCTGCGTGCCCTTCGTTCAAGTGGTACACATTCACGCGCAGACCCAGCGCATGGGCCATGCGCACGCCGCCCATCCCCAGTACCACCTCCTGCTGCAAACGGTAATTCGTGTCGCCGCCGTAAAGGTGGTCCGTCAATCCCCGGTCCCAACCCGAATTCCCATCGAGATCGGTGTCCAGCAGGTAGATCGGCACCACGTGCCCCGAACGCCCCTTCAGGTCGTAGCGCCACGCCCGCACAGTGACCACACGGCCCTCGATCTGGACCGTAACCCGCGCTGCCTCCTCCGTGCAAAACTCCGCCGGATTCCACGCCTGCACGGTCTCGCTTTGCACGCCCTTCGCGTCCAGGTGCTGCTCGAAATAGCCCTTGCGGTGCAGCAGCGTGAACGCCGCCAGCGGCACTCGCAGGTCGGCCGCCGAACGCAGCGTATCCCCTGCCAGAACGCCCAGGCCGCCCGAGTAGGTCGGCATCGATGGATGAATCGCGATCTCCATCGAGAAGTAGGCCACGTGGCCTGCATCGGGAAGGGACTCGTAGGTAAAGGGTGTTGAGGTGGCTGGTTCCATATACGTTTTCTTTTCCATGCCGGTTAGGCCCGCCAATTATTCGGTCCACTGGGCTTCCGCGCACGGTCCCCCGATTCGTTCATCGGGGCAAATACTTCCCAAGTTTAACAAGGAAATAGCTCCCGGCAAGATTCTCAGCCGCGCAGGGGATGATCATTTCGTGGGAGAGACACAAAGCAGGTATTCCCAAATCAGGCGCTCAACCCCGGTGGGCGCCCCGTCCAAGCTCCGTTCGGGCGGGGTTTGTGCGAACTCGCGAATGTGCGCTCGAGCGCACGCTAGAGCGTTTTCGATTCACTTGTTGACATCGCCGAAATCGTGCAAGGTGGCTTTTTCTCGAGGAAAAAGCCACTTGGCGCTGTGCATTCTGACAGAAGTCGAATCGAAAACGCTGTAACTCGCCAACTCTCTATCCCAGCCGATGCGCCCCTCCCGACGCATGGCATACGTGAATCTGCGGAACAATCCCGGTCTGCTCCGCGTACCGCGCGCCCAGCGCCTCGGCGAAGGCTGCGGCCTCGCTCTGCTCAACGAGATTGATCGTGCAGCCGCCAAAGCCTCCGCCCGTCAGCCGCGCCCCGATCAGCCCCGGCAAATCCTGCGCGAGCGCCACCATCGCGTCCGCTTCCACGCAACTACCCTCAAAGTCCCGGCTGTAGCTGCGGTGCGCCTCGGCCATCAGCCGTCCCAGCTCCTTCATATTGCCTTTGAGTAGCGCATCGCACGCCGCCACCGTCCGCAGGTTCTCGCTGATCACGTGTTTGGCGCGCAGGTAGCTCTTGGGCTCCATCTCGTGGCCCCACTCTTCCAGATCCTCCAGCGTGCAATCGCGCAGAAACTTCACGCCCGGCCGGTGGCTGGCGATCACCGCGCATGCCGCCTCCGACTCGCGCCGCCGCGTGGGATAATCTCCTCCCGCCACCGAATGTTTCACCATCGTATTGGCAATCACCAGCGCCACGTGATCGGGAATCGGCGTCAGCTTGAAGCTCAAATCCCGGCAATCGAGCAGCAGCACGTGATCCTTCTCGGCATTGAGGCTGATGAACTGGTCCATAATGCCGCAGTTGGCGCCCACAAACTCGTTCTCCGCCCGCTGGCACAGCCGCGCCAGAACCGGTCCCGGATAGCTCGCCCCCACCAGCGACAGCACCGCCAGCGCCGTCGCCACCTCCAGCGCCGCCGAGCTCGAGAGGCCCGACGACAGCGGCACATCGCTCCAGATCATCAGGTTGAACCCGGGAATCTTGTGGCCCTCGCCAGCCAGAATCGCCGTCACCCCCATCGGGTAGTCGGTCCAGTACTGGCTTCGCTTGGCCGCGACCCCGTCGAAGACCTTCTCCTCGCCCTGGTTCTCGGAGTAGATCGCGATCTTCCCGTCCGCGCGCGGCGAAATCCCCGCCAGCGTAGCAAAGTTGATCGCCGCCGGCATCACAAAGCCCTCGGCGTAGTCGGTGTGTTCGCCAATCAGGTTCACGCGTCCCGGCCCCACAAAAACCGCCGGCTCCGCTTTGAACCGTTCCCTGTGCAGGGAACGAAATACCTTCGGATCATGCATTTTTCTCAACCTCTGCCTGAATTCAAACCCCAAGGAAATGAAACACGCCAAATCAAGACACTGCGCAGTTTGCCATCGAGCGAACTCGCCAACTTACGGTCGTGCGCTCAAACGCACGCGAACTCACGAGAATGATAACGTTTTCTTTTTCAACTCGCATTCCCAATGCGCTGCAAGTTTTTCACCCGTTCACTACTTCCTCGCACGCCGCGCTCAGCCGTTCCCAGATCTCGCCCATCCACGCCTCGTGCTCCGGCTTCATCAGCACCGACCGCAAGCAGGTCATGGTTTCGTTTTCATTCTGCGCACCGCCGCGCGCGCCAAACCGCGATCCCGGCAATTCTACTAGAGCCAGGTGTAATCCCCGCCGCGCGCACGCATCGAACACAGTCCGGGCTTGCTCAGATGCCTTCCGAAAGTCTGCCGCACGCAGTGCCTGTGCCCACACCACAATGTCCAGTTCCGGCGGGCCCGCGGCGAGCGCAACGAATCGACCATCCTCGCGCAGCCGCCGATCCAATTCGAGAGCCGCCTTGCGCCCTCGCCCCAGGCCCCGCGCAAACTCCCCGCCCGGCACCAGCGGCAGCAGCCGTTGCGTTGCCCACAGCGCCACCGCCGCCGCGCCCGCACGCGAGCACTCCAGGCTGATCTCTCCCAGGTGCAGTTCCTTCGACGTGAAATACGTGTACGGCGAATCGTGCTTGTAGAACCGCCCCACCGCCGGGTCCTTGAACAGCACACACCCGCACCCATAGGGCTGCAATCCGTGCTTATGCGGATCGATCACGATCGAGTCGGCTTCTTCCATCGCGGCGTAGGCCCGTCGCGCCGGCTCGTCGAGCCCATCGGCAATCAGCCGAAAGTACCCGCCATAGGCCGCATCCACGTGCACGCGCGCGCCGTAGCGCCGAGAGAGCGACAGAATCTCATCGAGCGGATCGACGGCGCCCATCCCCGTGGTGCCCAGCGTCGCCACCACCGTGCCTACGTTGCCCTTGCGCAACTCATCTTCCAGCGCGTCCTGCCGCATCCGCCCACGCCCATCCGCGGGCACACCCTTGAACTCTAGCTTCAGCACCGCGGAAATTCGCTGGTGCGTGTAGTGCGCCTCCTCCGAGCCCACAATCTTCTGCCCCGGCCGCAACTGCCCCGCCATCCACAGCGCTTCCAGGTTCGCAAATGTCCCGCCCGAAGTCAGGTGGCCCAGATACTCTTTCCACCCGAAGATTCCCGCGATCTCCCGCACCGCTTCCATTTCCATCGCCGAGCTGGCCCGGCCGCCGTCGAGCGCGTGGTTGTTGGGATTGATCTTCATCGCCAGGGCGTAAGCAGCCCGCGCCACCGGATGCGGCGGTTTCAGCATCTGCCCTGCGTATAAAGGATGGAAGTACGGGTAGTTGTCGCCCAGCCGGTGCGCCGTCTCCGCGAGCACCTGCGCCATCGCCTCCGCGCCCGCGCTCGGCTCCGCCGCATAGTCCGGCAGAGAGCAAAACTCCGCCTCCAGCGCCTCCGTAGCGTGGGCCAGCAAGTCGATAACAGGATCGTGCGGCATCGCGACCCCTCACCTTATCATAGGTGGCTGTGCACTGCTAAGCCCCTCCGGCTCAATCGTTTCAGAACGGGGAATTGGACATTTTACCCAAATCACACATTTCCTGCATGTTTTTTTTGACGAAGATGATACACTGGGTGCAGCGTTAGAAGACCGGGCGTGAGCAGTACTCGCCCAAAGCAAGATTCTGCCAGTGTTCGCTCCGATTCCTCCAGCGCAATTCAATCCCAGGAAATACGAACAAGTATGGAACAAGGTACCGTGAAGTGGTTCAATGACGCGAAGGGTTTTGGCTTCATTTCGCGCCAGAACGGCGAAGATGTCTTCGTGCACTACTCTGCAATCAACTCTAGTGGTTTCAAGAGCTTGCAAGAAGGTCAAGCCGTGCAGTTTAACGTCGTGAAGGGTCCCAAGGGCTGGCAGGCTGCCGACGTTCAGCCTCTCTAAACCCGATCGGCCGGATTCCAGCAGAATCTAGCAAACTCCAAAAGGGCTCGCGAGCGCTTCTGAGACCACTCAGAGGTGTTACGAGTCTTTTTGTGCGTTTTTGGCCCCTTGCGTCGCGGGGTCTGCCCTTGGCCAAAGAGGAATTCTCGGCGAGCCTGTCAACATGCGACGCTGCCAAGCGGCGCCAACCCGCAAAGAGCCGAAAGAAACACCACCTGCGCGCGTCCACAACGCCGATGGGGGACCGGCTCGCTGCCGCGCCGACTTGCTGTCTCGCTGTCCACCTTCTATCCTCAAGAGTTGGCCGCATCTTCCTTCATCCCGCGGCCGCCACGGAACCCAACTCATGAGCTCGAAGATAATCGCCATTCATCTGCCCGACGGGTCCATTCGCGAAGTGCCCTCCGGCACAACGCCTCTTGACGTCGCCAACTCCATCTCGCCGCGCCTCGCCGCAGCCAGCATCGCCGCGCGCCTCACGCCGGTTGCGACTGAATCCGATCAAAGGTCCGCCCCCGACGGCCAGTCGGACGGCCAGTCGCCAACCGGCGAAGATGCCGGCGAAGCCGCCATGTACGCCGCCGAAGACGCCGCCACGCCCCGCCTCGTCGATCTCTCTGCGCCGCTCACCGCCAATGTGAAGCTCGAACTGCTCAAAGAGAGCGATCCCGACGCAATCAAGATCCTGCGCCACTCCGCCGCGCACGTGCTCGCCACTGCCGTCCTCGAACTCTTCCCCGAGACCAAGCTCGGCCACGGCCCCGCCACCGACTCCGGCTTCTTCTACGACTTCTACCGCGAAAAGCCCTTCACCCCCGATGACCTCGCCGCCATCGAAACCAAAATGGCCGAAGTTGTCGCGCGCAACGAGCCCTTCGTCCGCGAATACGAGCCTCGCGAAAAAGCCCTCGCCGAATTCAACAAAGACGGCGACTTCATGAAGACCCACTTCGTCACAAAGTTCACCGCGCCCGGCGCTGAGGTCAGCTTCTACCGCAACGGCAAATTCATCGACTTCTGCCGCGGCCCGCACCTGCCCTCAACCGGCCGCGTCAAAGCCTTCAAGGTGACCAACCTCGCCGGCGCATACTGGCTCGGCGACGAGAAGAATCCCCAACTCCAGCGCGTCTACGGCACCGCCTTCTTCTCGCAGAAAGATCTGGATGCCCACTTCGCCCGCCTCGAAGAAGCCGCGCGCCGCGACCATCGCGTCTTAGGAAAACAATTAGACCTCTTCAGCATTCAGGAACTCGCCGGCGCAGGCCTCATCTTCTGGCACCCAAAGGGCGCGATGATCCGGAAGATCATGGAAGACTGGATGCGCGAAGAGTGCCTCCGCCGCGGATATCAGCTCGTCTACACGCCCCACGTGGCCCGCATAAATCTCTGGCAAACTTCAGGCCACGAAGGCTTCTACGCTGCCAACATGTTCACGCCCATGGAGCTTGACGATGCCATGTATCGCATCAAGCCCATGAACTGTCCGTTCCACATCCTCATCTACAAAAACACGCCCAAGAGCTATCGCGATCTGCCCGTGCGCTACGCCGAGCTCGGCAACGTCTATCGCTACGAACGCTCAGGAACCATGCACGGCCTCCTCCGCGTGCGCGGCTTTACCCAAGACGACGCGCACATCTTCTGCATGCCTTCGCAAATAGAGAGCGAAGTCTCCGCCTGCATCGACTTTGCCGAAGCGGTTCTGAAGACCTTCGGCTTCCAGGAGTTCAAGGTCGAGCTCTCCACATGGGACCCGAACGATCGCACCCACTACGCCGGCTCCAATGAGAATTGGGACCTCGCCATCAATTCGCTCGACAATGTTCTCAAGGCGAAAGGCATTCCCTACAAGACCATCCCCGGCGAAGCCGCCTTCTACGGTCCCAAAATCGACGTCAAGCTCGTCGACGTCCTCGGCCGCCTCTGGCAGCTTTCGACCGTGCAATTCGACTTCAACCTTCCCGCGCGCTTCGAGCTCGAATACGTCGGCGAAGACGGCGAGCGCCATCAGCCCGTCATGGTGCACCGCGCCCTCTTCGGCTCCGTCGAACGCTTTTTCGGCGTCCTCATCGAGCACTACGCCGGCGCCTTCCCGCTCTGGCTCGCGCCGGTGCAGATCGGTCTGGTGCCCATCAGCGAGCGCCACTTGGCCTACGCGCAAAAAGTCGAAGCCGCGCTCAAAGAGGCCGGCTTCCGCGTCGAGACCGACGAACGCAACGAAAAGATGAACGCCAAGATTCGCGACTTCGCCAACCAGAAGACGCCGTACATCCTCGTCTTCGGCGACAAGGAAGAAGCCGCGGGCTCGGTGAGCGTCCGCACCCGAGGCAAAGGCGATCAGGGCTCCATGCCGCTCAAAGACTTCATCGTTAAAGCCACCGAGCTGGTCGCCATGCAGTCGATGGAGCTGTAACTCCTCCGTTTTCGGTGGAAACTCTGCTATCGTTCCTGTGCCGGGTATTTTCGTCCATGCACATTACGATAGCTCTATCCCTACGCTTTCGATCAGCTGCTTGCGGCTTCCGGGCGGCGGTCTTCGCGGCCTGTCTCGCCGTCCTCTGCTTCGCGCAGTCGAAGCCTGGAGACGCGCAACCCGCCTCGCCGCATCCCGCTTTGCCGCAACCGGCCGTGGCTCAACCCGCACCGGCTAGCGCTTCTCAAGTGCAGCCCGCACCCACGGCCGCAAAACCCAGCGATCTCGCAAAGGAGGCCGTGGTTTTCGAAAGGCTCTCGACGCGCGTCCGCGAGGAGGCCGACGGCACTGGTACGCGCCAGACCACGGCGCGGATCCGCATCCAATCGGACGCAGGGGTCAAGGACATGGCCGTGCTCACCTTCACCTACACGGCATCGAATCAGAAGATCGACATCGCCTATGTGCGCGTGATCAAGCCAGACGGCTCGACGGTGGCGACTCCCGACTACAACATTCAGGACATGCCCGCCGACGTTACACGCGAAGCTCCCATGTACTCCGATATTCACCAAAAGCATGTCGCGGTCCGAGGTCTGGGCGTTGGCGACGTGCTTGAGTACCACGTCGCGCTTCACACCCTCGCTCCAGAAGTCCCCGGCCAGTTCTGGCTCGAGTATAGCTTCGAAAAGAACCTCATTGCGCTCGATGAGCAGCTCGACCTGGATGTGCCGACCGACAAACCTGTCACGGTCGCGAGCGAAGACATACAGCCAACCGTCACCGCAGCCGGCGGTCGCAAGCTCTACCACTGGGCCAGCTCCAATCTCGCACGCCCCGATCCCGATGCGCCGCCCAAGTCCACAAAAAACTGGAAACCGTCCGTCCAGGTGACCACCTTTACCAGTTGGGAGCAGATCGGCGCTTGGTACAACACGCTCCAGAAAGACGCGATTACAGTCACGCCCGCGATTCAGGCTCGCGCCGATGCGCTGACCAAGGGCCTCGCCTCCAACGACGACAAGCTCCGAGCCATCTTCAACGACGTGGCGCTGCACATCCACTATGTCGGCCTTGACTTCGGCATTGGCCGCTATCAGCCGCATCCCGCTGACGACGTCCTCTCCAACGAATACGGCGACTGCAAAGACAAACACACACTGCTAGCTTCGCTGCTCAAGGCCGCCGGCATCGAGGCCTGGCCGGTCCTTATCTCCAGCGGCCGGGCGCTCGACAGCGCCACTCCGTCACCCGCGCAATTCGATCACGTCATTACTCTGGTTCCGTTTTCAGGCAAGCTGCTCTGGATGGATTCGACAGCCGAGATTGCGCCGATAGGCGTTCTGTTCGGTAACCTGCGTGACAAGCAAGCGCTCGCCGTTCCCGTGGACAAGCCAGCCTACCTGGAAAGAACTCCCGCAGACCTGCCCTACTCAGAATCCACTCTGTTTGATATAAAGGGACAGCTTTCCGACCAGGGAACCTTCACCGCACATATCGACATAACCGCCCACGGCGACGCCGAACTCATCCTGCGCGCGGTTCTCCGCGGAATTCCGCAGTCGCAATGGAAACGGTTCGCACAGAGCTATTCGGACAATCTCGGTCTTGGAGGCGAGGTGAAGGAGCCGGATATCTCGGCAATCGAGCAAACTGGCCAGCCACTGCACATTTCCTATGACTACACGCGTGAAAAGTTCGGGGAGTGGGATGCGCATCGCATCTCCCCGCCCATGCCGCCGGTCGGCATCGAATTGGCGCCGGGCGTCAAACAGATTAAGCCGGCCGACGACATCGACCTCGGTTCCCCCGGCCTCCTGGAGTACTCTTCCACCGTCCAACTGCCCTCCGGCTGGTCGGTCTTCCCCGCCCAATCGACTGACGTTTCTGAAGATTGGGCTGAATATCACGCCACCTACGCCTTCAAAGACGGATCTCTCACCGCCAATCGCCAACTGCTCGTCAAGAAGAACAAAGTTCCCCTCGATCAATGGGACAAGTACCTGGCCTTCCGCCGCGCTATCTACGACGACGAGGTCCGCATGGATCCGGTGATGGGCCCCGGCGCGCCAGGCGGGTTCTCAAACGGGGCATTCATTTCCGGCCTTGCCACCCAGCGGCAGGAGATTGTCGATGCTGTGCGGCCGCTTGAGGACGCGGTGGCCATCCTTGAGGCCGACCCTCCGGCAATTCCCGACGCTCTTGCAAAGGCCATCAGCCAATCGGACAAGGCCTTGGATGCGATCGAGACAAAATCCGCAACGTTACCGATCGAGGACCCGCACTCGCTCTACTGGGCGCAGACACTCGCCTTTGCCTGGTGCGTCAAAGGCTGGTCCGCTCTTGAGTCCAAGGACTTCCCCAGCGCCGAGTCCTATCTTCGCGCCGCCTGGCGGCTGCAACCGGATCGCATCAGCGGGTTGCTTCTCGGCCGTCTGCTTGAAGCCAAGAACGACAAACCTGCCGCAGCCCACCAGTACGAGCTTGCGCACATATCCGTCAATCCTGGCGCATTTGGGATTTCATTATCGGAGAACTACGACGCCGACAAGAAGATTGCGGAGGGCTACCGGCGCGTAACCGGAAAAGAACTTGCGACCGTTGCACTCAATCAAGGCGGCGGGTACAGCGGCAGTTTAGAGGAGGAGCGCGATCGGATATCGGAGATCCATGGGTTCATCCGTGTCACCAAACTCACTGGGTCGGCGCTCTACGTGGTGGCTTTTGAAGCAGGCAAGCCGGTCAATGCCTCTTTCCTCGGCGGCGATAAGGGGTTTGAAGCGCTCGTGCCCGCTCTTCGGTCGCACACGTACCCCCGCGAATTGCCCGCCGGCTCGAGGGCCCTCCTGCTGCGCGAGGTGCGCATGATCTGCACACCCTGGGCCGGTTGCGACGCCTACTTCCTCTTGCCCAACGCCATCAAATTACCCTCGGACATCATCAAAATCAAAGCCATCAACCTCACGCCTGGAAAGGCGCCACAAGGCACCAAGACCATCCAGATTGAGAAACTTCCGGGTCAACCCTGATTGCCCGCTTTCGATAACTTCTCTGTCCGATTTCGCGCAGCGCCGCGAACTCGCGCGATGCGCGGCTGCCCCCCCCAGGTGGCTACGCGTTGATCGCCATCCCTTCCACCGCCGCGTACCCGTCGAGCATCGCCTCGCTCAGCGTGGGATGCGCGTGGATCGTGAACATCAGCTCGTCAACGGTGCCTTCGAGCTCCATCACTGCAACCGCTTCGGCAATCAGCTCCGTGGCCTGCGGACCAATGATGTGCACGCCTAGAATCTCGCCGTATTTGGCGTCGGCAATCACCTTCACAAAGCCGTCGTGGCTGCCCACGATCGTGGCCTTCGAGTTGCCCGCAAACGGAAACTTGCCCACCTTGATCTCGTAGCCCTTTTCTCTGGCCTGCGCCTCGGTCAAACCCGCACTGCCGATCTGCGGCTCCGTGTAGGTGCAGCTGGGAATGCGATCGCGCCGCACCGGACGGTATTTGCGGCCCGCGATCTTCGCCATGGCCACCATACCGCTCATCGCGCCCACGTGCGCCAGTTGCGGCAGCCCGCCCACAATGTCGCCGATGGCAAAGACGCCCGGCTCCGCCGTCTCCTGGGCCTCATTCACTTTCACAAACCCGCGCTCCAGCTCGACTTTCGTCTTTTCGAGGCCGATACCGCTCGTCAACGGCCCGCGCCCCACAGCGACCAAAACTTTTTCCGCCTCTTTTACCTGCGGCTTGCCATTCGCGTCGGTATAGCTCACGCGCACGCCCGCAGCGGTCTTCTCCACCTTCTCGACCTTCGCGCCCGTTTGCGCCTCAATGCCGCGCTTGCGAGAGACCCGCGCCAGTTCCTTCGAGATCTCCTCGTCTTCGACGGGAACGA
>Ga0187852_1000843_pt1 | contig 31222 bp, 12 predicted proteins | sample June2016WEW_6_40_FD_134511 | JGI IMG/M metagenome (GOLD analysis project Ga0187852, IMG submission 134511) | Peatland microbial communities from SPRUCE experiment site at the Marcell Experimental Forest, Minnesota, USA - June2016WEW_6_40 | ecosystem: Environmental > Terrestrial > Soil > Wetlands...
AGCACCGACCCGAAATTACAGAGCTCGCTGGCCGCGGGCTGGCTGAAATATGTTCCTACGCCAAACCGCCCCGGCATCTTAAACAACTACGAATCTCCTTACGCCTTGGCGAGTTCCTTGAACGCACACACCGACCAGTGGGACGTGCGCGGTGACCAATATTTCGGCGACAAGGATCACCTGTTCGTGACGTGGCATTATCGCGGCACCCTCCCGTTTACCCAGTATGCTTTGCCCCCGCAGATCGATACCAACAACACCCGCGTTCCCAACTATAGCGAAGTGGTGCGGCTCAATTACGACCATACCTTCAGGCCGACGCTCTTGAACCATTTTGCCATTGGCTACCTCGATCTGCTCACCGAGGAGTACAATGCGTCGGACCCCTATGTTAAGGATGTTCCGGAAATACAGGGGGTCTACAGCCACAAGCACGAGCCGTCCATTAACTTCGGGGATGGCTATTCCTCCTACGGAGGGAACTCCGACCTGATAAGCACCCGGCCGACCTGGATCGCGAACGACACGGCCACATGGATCAAAGGAAAGCACAGCATTGAGTTTGGTGGTGAATACCGTAATCTAGCCTACCCCACTCAAACGATAGCGAACGGTTCGGGAACCTTTGATTTTTACGACGGGAGCACGGGTCTCCTCGACTATCCGACTCCCACGGGCAATTCCTATGCCAGCTTCCTGCTGGGTGAGGTGAGCGCGGGTAACGTCAATTATTATTCGCTCGGCGCATTCCGGCCGCAGGCGAAGTCCATGGGCCTGTTTGCCGGCGACACCTGGAAGGCAACCCGCAAACTCAGCATCGATTACGGGATCCGATGGGATCTGTATCAACCTTCGGAGGAAGCTAAAGATCAAACTTCTTTCTTGGATCCGACGAGGCCAAATCCCGGGGCTGGAAACCGTCCTGGAGCATTGGTGTTTGCGGGCTCAAAGTGGGGAGCCGCCAGCTTTGGGCATCCCTACCCTGAGAACTTATACCACAGGGCTTTCGGACCCCGCATCGGCGTGGCGTATGGATTGACGGACAAGACTGTTGTACGTGGCGGGTTTGGTATCTTCATGATGCAGAACTTCTATCCCGGTTGGGGCGCAGGGATTGCCACCGACGGGTTTAATGAGACGGTGGGATTCAGCAGTGGGTTGGGTGGGATTCAGCCGGCCTTTCTGCTCCAGAATGGCGTCCCCCAAACCTTCACGCCGCCGCCGTTTATCAACCAGAGCTTTGATAACGGCGAGAATGGCCCCAATTACCGGCCGTTAGATGCCAATCAAGTGCCGCGGGCTTACCAGTGGAACTTGACCGTGGAACACCAGATCAAGCAGAACCTTCACGTGACAGGCGCTTATCTTGGCAACCACGGTTCACGGCTGCTGTCGCAACTCAATCCCCTGAACGCGCTGAACCCCTCTCTTCTGTCTATGGGCACAGCGCTATTCGATCAGTTCTCCGCCAACCAGTCCACCGTGGATGGTGTCAACCAGCCCTATGCGGGATGGGCGGCACAGATGTCGGCTTGCGCCCCCACTGTTGCTCAAGCCCTGCAGCCGTTCCCCCAATATTGCGGGAATCTGTATGGGAATAATGAGAACCACGGTTGGTCGAACTATGACTCGTTGCAGCTTTCTGTCGAGGAACGTTTCTCCCACGGCCTCTTTTTGCTGGGCAATTACACGTGGTCGAAAACGCTGACCACCACCGAATTCGTGCAGACCAGTACGTACTACACGGGCATTTCCCCGTTCCAGAAGAACCGCAACTACAATCTTGCGCGCAATGACGTGCCCCAGATGTTCAACCTTTCCTTTGGCTACGACCTTCCTTTTGGCAAGGGGCGGAAATGGCTGAACCAGGGAGGGGCGGTCAATCGGCTCGTCGGGGGCTGGCAGGTGAGCACCATCCTCCGCCTGCAAGACGGCGCGCCCATGGTTTTCAATTCCGGCTACTGCAACATTCCCTCGCAGTTTGCCATGGGCTGTTATCCGGGTATATTGCCGGGAGCGAGCGCCTTTACCAGGAGCAAGAGCGGATTTGATCCCAACTCGGGACTCAACCCCTTGTTCAATGTGAACTCCTTCCAACCCGTCAGCACCTTCAACTTCAATTCGGGCGTTGGAGCTCCTGTTTCCAACATCCGGGGATATGGGTATCACAACCAGGACATCGCGATAATCGACAACATCGCCATTACCGAGCGCTTTCACGCCCAAATCCGTTTCGAATTCTACAACGCCTGGAATTGGCATGACTTGGGCGGCAATTTTGTTACCGACATTTCCAGTCCGAGTTTCGGTGATTGGAATGGAGGTGTGTCCAATCCGCGCACGATTCAAATGGGCGCGAGGTTCACGTTCTGACCCTTATGCGGCAACCTGCCACCAATCTACTTTGGGGCACAACCTGCCTAGGAGGGCCTCCCGGCCCTCCTTAGGTGCCGGGCAGAAAAGAAGTGGCCACGTTTCTACCGGCGGCACCCAGAACCCATGAAAATGCGCGAAGCGCTTTGGAGTGCGGTAGCAGCAGCTACCGCCTTCGGTTCATGCGGCACATACGCAAGGAGGTAGCTGCCGCTACCGCACTCCAAGGCGCCTGCGGCGCAACCATTTTCGTAGCAGGACGGGAGATTAAGACTTGCCTCCTCATTCTGGCAAGACGAGAATAGTGACGTTTGGCCAGGATTCACAGAGGGAAGTGAAAATGGCGACTCGGAAGCGCAGGAGGATGGGCCTTATTGAAATCAGAGCTGGGTCATTCCTCATGATTCAGATGGTGCTGCTGGGAATCGCGAGTTGTTCTCAGGGTGTCGCGCAACAATCTTCAGAAACAATTCAAAAAATCCAAAATCTCCTTCACGAGGGGAATATGGCTTCGGCCCAACAGCTTCTTTCCGAGGCTCTCCAAAAGTCTCCACGTGACGCCAGCCTTTATAACCTTGACGGTGTCGCCAAAGCTCAGGGCCGGGATTTCGCAGGGTCAGAAGCCAGCTTTCGCAAGGCAATCGAACTTGCCCCCTCTTTCAGGGACGCTTATCTGAATCTCGGTCACCTGTACCAGGAATGGGTGCCTCAGCAATCGGCGGCTAGGGATAAAGCCATCGGCGTTTATGCGCAGATTCTCAAGCTCGACCCCAACGATGCCGAAGCGAATTTCCAGAGCGCTGTACTTCTAATGCAGAAGGGGCTCTACACATCGTCTCTACGTCACCTTTCGAACCTGCCGACCAGGGCGCAAGATCGCTCTCAAGCTCTTTCAGTCCGTTGTGGTGACGAGGCCGGCTCCGGCAACAAGGCGAAGGCAGAAACGGCCGCCGACCAGATGCTCCAGAGTCCTGACCTCGCCGCAGCCGACGTCGTGAGCCTTCTACCGCTGCTGGCCCGGGACAAGAACACGTCGCTCGAGATTAAGCTCTTGGAAGGCCTGAACCAGAGGAACCTGGCTAACGCCGATTCCCTGACCGACCTTGGACATTTGTACAGACAGCAGGGACGGCTTGACGATGCCCGAAAGACGCTCGACCAGGCAGCGCAGCTTGTGCCGAATTCTGTCTCGGTGCTGCTGTATCTGGCTCAAATCGCCGACGAGCAGAAGGACTATACCGGTGCGCTGGGATATCTGGCCCACGCGCGAGAACTAGAACCACAGAATGCTTCGATCCACTTCTTCTGGGGCATGGTTTCCGTGCAACTGAACCTCGCGGAAGAAGCCTACCGAGCCCTTAAGAAGGCTGTGAACCTCGACCCCAACAACGCCTACTATAACTATGCGATGGGTGCGGTGGCCATCGAGCGCGACGACCCCAGCGAAGCTGTTCCTTATTTCCAGAAATACTGCCGATTGAAGCCCAACGACCCGCGAGGCCGCTTGGCTCTCGGCTCAGCTTATTTCGCGAGCCACGACGATGCGAACGCTCAGAAAAACATTGAGCCGGTGGCCAACGACCCCGCGACCGCAGCGGGAGCACATTATTACCTGGGCAGGATCGCCAATCAACAAGGCAACTACCCGGAGGCCGTCGCCCAATTGCAGATGGCCATTAAGGTTCACCCGAATTATGCGGACGCCTGGGCGGAGATGGGACTCGTCCATCTGAAGCAGAAGAACTATCATCAGGCGCAACAGGAGTTGCAGAAAGCGCTTGCCCTCAACCCTGACAATTACCCCGCAAACCTGAATCTGTTGATGTTGTATCAGAGGACCAAGGACCCCAAAGCTGACGAACAATCGAAGCGGTTTGATCAGGTCCGCCAGGAACGAGCCCAAAGAGTGAAGGACTTCCTGCGCACAATCGAGGTTCGCCCATAGACGGAGGCATCAGTGATAGACAGATTGAGCCGGCGTGAATTCATTCAAGCATCCACCACATCGTTATTCGTTGTTCCTAGCGCTAAAGGAGAATGCATATGATTAATGTGGATCGGCGGCAGTTCCTTCAGACCACCGCGGCATCGTACCTCTGCGGAAGCCTGGGGCTCAGAGCGTTCGGTTTGCCGGAAATCCGCGAGTCCGGTCAGTCCCTGACGTTCGAGGGAAAGAATTATCGATGGGAATGGTCCGCGGCGGACGACCGTTTCCGGATTCTCGATCTGCATGATCGCGTTTTGGCCAGCGGGCCCATCCAGCCGGCGGTGATAGTCAAGCAACTGGGGCAAAGCAAAGAGCGGCGATCGACCCCGGGTAAGCTCGAGGGCCGCGAGGTCCATGGGAACCGCGTCGTATGGACCTACACAAGCGTGAACGGCTCGGCGAAGCTTACCGTGGCCTGGCGCCTCGAGGAAAAGGGACTTTGGATCGAACCCGTGGTCTACCGGTCGTCTGTTCGCGAGGATATCGTCAGCCTGAACCTCTTTGCGGATGGCAATGAAGACACTGCCAAACCCTCGCTTGAAACAAGTGGACTTGTGTTGCCCGGCATCTGCGAGAGCGAGGGGATAAGCCCTGTTACCAGCTCCGAAGATAACTGGAACATGCGAACCTCGCTGGGGCGGGCCGGAACCGGCCTCATGCAGCAATGGGCATTGCCATGTCATTACTTCGCCGGATTTCGCAACCGTGAGGCTGCCGACCTTCAAGATACGAGCGATATGGCGCGGGCCTTCTGTTGCGGTCTCACGGACCTTCCCGGCTCCGACTTGTATGTCGAGCAGAGAGCAGGCCGTGGCAGCCTGGTGTTCGATTATCGTGGCGACCTGTGGGAACACCTGCGTGGTCCCGAGCAGTTCACGCTAGGCGCAGGTCTGCACTGGGCTTTTGCGTCTGATTATTACGAGGCGATTCGAAGATATTACCAGGGCCTCGTGGCAGCAGGAATCATCCACAAAAAGGTGAATTCTGCCAGAAAAAACGCAGCCTTGCTAACACCGCAGTGGTGTACCTGGGGTGAACAAGTCGCTGTCCAGAAGGCGAGCGGCCATCTTGACCAGGCCAGTCTGGAGAAATTCTACGAGGAGCTTAAGTCGTCGGGCATGCATGCGGGGATGTTCTCGATCGATGACAAATGGGAAGGGAGATACGGCAATCTCGAGCATTCGGCGGAGCGATTCCCTCATTTTGAGCAGTTCCTCGACAGGGTCCGGGCAGACGGCCTTCGGATTGGAATGTGGGCGGCCTTCATGCGCTGCGAAGATCCGTCGGATCTCGGTTTGACGCACGAGCAGATGCTGCGCCAGGCGGACGGGAAGCCCTATGTTATCGGCGGCGAATCCACGAAGTACTACATCCTGGACTTCACCCGGCCGGAGGTTGAGAAGGTGCTCCGCGATCGGGCCCGGCAGTTTGTTCGGCGCTACAAGCCCGACCTTGTGAAATTCGATTTTGGTTATGAGATACCAGCCCTTGATGCGGCGGCGCCTCATGATATGCATTGGGCAGGAGAGCGGATGCTGGGCAAGGGGCTCGAAGTAATAGTGAAGTCGATGCAGCAGGAAAATCCCGACATCGTTGTAATGTATTACGAACTCTCTCCCCTCTTCACCGATTACTTTGATCTGCATAGCCCCGACGACCTATTCGAAGCCAGGGGTGAATACGATCTGGAAGCGAACCGGCGGTTCTTTTTCAGCGGCTTGTGCGGCGAGTTCGGCATGCCGACGTACGGCTCGTCGGGCTACGATTGGACTACCCAGCCGGAGATTTGGTTTGACTCCGTGGCCATTGGTACGCTCGGTTGCCTGGGAAGCTTGGGGGGCAACGTTGAGGACGGAAGCAAGCCGACTCCCGAACGCCTTGCGAAATACAACGGGTTGACGCACCTGGTGCGGCCCACAAACCTGTTCACGATCCAGCCACTCGACGCAGTCTTCGAATCCGCGACGCGCGGCGCGCATGCCTCATCCTGGGCACGGAGGGAGGACGGCAAGATGGTGCTGGTGGCTCTTCGCCCACGCCGCCTCGACGGAGGCAAGGGGATTAGCGAATTTGAGGACAGCGTGAGTACCACCGCGCAGGTTGCCGTCGCTTCAATGACGCAGGAAAGCGTGCCGGAAGCGTTGAAGCTCGGCGTCGTGCCGTACGGGGAGGGGCGCCTGACGCTGAAGCGCAAATCCCAGACCTCGGGAAAGGCCAAAGTCACAGAGCACTACTTCAGGGGCCAGTCCCAAACCAGTCGCCTGGAAGTGCGCGGGGGAGTACTCGAGATCCCGCTCCGGGAGCGAGGCCAAGATGGTTCGCCAGTGGAGTGGATCGAGGTGGAAATCGTCGTTTAACAGGCCACCGCCTCGGTGGTAACCGAGCCGCGGGTAGCCTGGTCGCTAAGGAGACTTCATGGAACTGGAAGGTAAACCGGATTTTGAAGAAGCGCTGTCCCGCATTGAGGCGTGGTTCAACCATGAAACGCTGGATCGCCCGCCGGTGCGTTTCTCCGAACACAACGCTGAATACCTCGGGGGGCATTCCCTCGCCGGGCGGTGGCCGGATCAGAAGTCCCGCTGGTTCGACGCAGAGTATCAGGTGGACGCCTTTCTGGAATCCATTCGCGGCCGCACGTTTCATGGCGAGACGTTTCCCGTCTTCTGGCCCAACCTTGGCCCCAATGTGTACGCCGCTTTCCACGGCGCTGAACTCGAATTCGGCGAAGTTACCTCCTGGATCAGGCATTGCATTCATGACTGGGAAGACCTGGAGAAGCTTAATTTCAGTCGGGACAGCGAGTATTTTCGAGGCATCGAAAACATGACCCGGGTGGCGCTCGAGAAATGCGCCGGCAATTTCATGGTCGGGTATACCGACCTGCACGGCAGCCTTGATTGCGTGGCCGACTGGCGCGACCCGCAACAACTTTGCCTGGATATAATGGATGAGCCGGATAGAGTCCAGACCGCGGTGCGGCTTGCCAACGAGAGTTTCTTCCCGATATTCGACCATTACGACGAGGTGCTCAAATCCCACGGACAGCTTTCGGTCACGTGGATGGGCATTCCCTCGCGGGGTAAGATGCACATCCCAAGTTGCGACTTCTCCGCTCTGATCTCGACTGAGACTTTTTGCGAGTTCTACTTCCCTACCCTGCAGACCGAGGTTCGGCACATGACCCACAACATTTTCCACGTTGACGGCGCCGGCGTGCTGCGGCACCTCGATCACATCCTGAGCCTTCCAGAAATCCAGGCTATTCAGTGGGTACAAGGAGTTGGCGCCGATCTGCCCATCTTGCAGTGGCTGCACGTCATCAGGAGAGTTCAGGCTGCCGGCAAAGGCGTGGTAGTGGACGTGCAACTAAACGAGCTTGAACCTTTCATAGCCGCGATGAGGCCGGATGGCCTTTATCTATGCATCCCCGCCGAGGAGAAGCTTCAACCGGAAATCCTCAGGCGGTTAGAGAAATGGTAAAATCCGCCACACAACGGTCCGTCCGGTCATCGATCGCCGGCGATCCCAGTTGTAAGTGATGCTCAACGTTACGGAGATTCAATCAAGCACCAGCGACATGCGTTCCGGCATTTTTCGAGCTATGAGTATGGGAACAACGGCGGGCTGATTTCCGCGGGTTTGTCACCTGCTTCTTTCATCCGTAGCATCAGCCGCTTCCGCAGAGTTTCCGCCGTTTGCAGGGTTCCATCCCGCCCAGCTAAGTTGACCAACTGATGCGGATCCGCATAAAGATCATACAACTGGTATTCCGCATAGTGGTCGCTCCAAGGGGCCGGCGGCGATCCTCCCGTAAGATTATGAGGGTCATGCTGGGCGTATTGATCAGACGGGTCAGATGGTACCTGGGGTTGTTGTTTCGGCACTCCCACCACATACGTCCAGCGCTCGGTGCGGAGTGCCCTTCCCACCATGAATTCTGCCGTCTGGATGAAAACTTCGTTGCGCCATCCGTCAGCGTTCCCTTCCACCAGAGGCAGAGCGCTTCTGCCCTGCATGCTGAGGGGAATTGAAGCGCCGGCGGCATTCAAAATTGTGGGAGCGATGTCCACCATACTGACCAACTGGTCGACCGTCTGCGAGCGGTTGAACCCGGGTCCTTGAACGATCAACGGCACGTGCACAGAACTTTCGTGGGCGCTTCTTTTGTACACCGTATTTCGCGTGCGGAAATGACACCCATGATCGCTGGTAAAAACCACAAGCGTGTTCTCGTCCAACCCTGATTTCTGAAGGGTGTCGAGAATTGTGCCGACTGCCTCATCGATTCTCGCAATGCATCCGTAATACTTGGGCAGTTGATCTATCCAGTCTCCGGGGAAGCAACGCAGGTCGTGAGGGACGAAGGGATTAGCGTATCGTTCCGCATAGCCCTCGGGTGGCACGGCGCTGTTCTGATCATTTTGGTAATGCGGCTCAATGTAGGAAACTACCAGGAAGAACGGTTCTTTCCCGGGGTTTTGAAGAAATCTGACGGCCCTTTGCGTCATGAAGTCGATTCGGTAGATGCCGGAGAAGTGAAGCGGATTGCCGCTGCCATCATAGAGGTCTCCCTCGTAAGCGTGGGATGTGAATTCCAACACATTGGAGGCCTCCCATAGGTCCAGGAAACCTCCCCGGTCTTCTGCCGAAACAGGCCCTGTGGTCTTTTCGGCCAGATGCCACTTGCCAATATAATTCGCCGTGTACCCCTCCTGCCGAAGGGCCGTAGCAATGGTCGTGGCGTCACGAGCCATGCCGAGGCCATTCCTCCACACACCATGCCGGGCGGCGTACTGACCGGTCCACAGGCAAGCGCGCGAGGGAGCGCATACGGGTTGATTGGTAATCGCCTGGGTAAAAAGGGTTCCCTTTTTCGCCATGGCATCGAGGTTCGGTGTCAGCCCCATCGGGTTCAGGCCATAAGCGCCCACGGCGTCCCAGCGCATTTGATCCGCATGGATAACGATCACATTGGGGCGCCGGCGATTTCCTGATTGCGCTTTGGCTGCTTCGCTCTCGGTTCCCGCAGCAAGGGCGGGAAGGGCTGCGGTGGCTGCGGACCGTTGCAGGAATTCTCTTCTCGAAACGCCACGAAGCCGTGCTGACGGTGATTTTGAATGAGACATAAAGCGGCGTTACGGCGGCACGGCGGGCACTATCCCCCGCCCAGTTTTTCGAGCGCTACCCTCCGCACCCACTCGACCGCGTCAGCGCGTGCGACTTCGACCAGAGCGACTCGGTTAGTGAGGTTTCTGATTGCCGCACTGCGTACGACAGGGTCGCTGTCGTTCTTGGCGATTGCTGCCAGCGCGACTTGGTGAGTGAGTTTATTGACCGCTGCCGCCCGTGCCTGCGGGTCGATGGCTGTGGTTGCGATCTCCCGAAGCAGCCCCTGGTTGTCGATCCACTCAATCGCTACGTAGGCGGCGTCCTTAAGGAAATAGACCTGCTCGCAATTGCTGTCGCTCACCCGTTCGCCATAACGACCACCGCACGCAATGTCCACCAGGGTCCGCTGGTCTGTAAACCTCAGCCTCTCGGTCGCAGAAATGCGCACGGAGTGCTCGTTATCGTGCTTGGCGAGGTCGGCCAAAAGCCGCTGGTCGCTGATTCTTTCAACGGCCCGCCAGCGTACTCCCGAGGGGTTGCTTTGGTTCCCGGCGAGTTCAACCAATGCAGCCTGGTCGACCAGTTTTTCAACAGCCTTTTCGCGCAACTCCGTGTCCCTGGCATTCGCGGCGAGGTCGGCCAGCAGCGCCTGGTTGCTAATCTTCTCAACCGGCACGGCCCGGCGCACACCCTCGTCCATTTCGGTCTTGGCGATGCTTACCAGTCCGGCTTCGTCGGTCAGATTCTCGACCGCCGCTTTGCGCACGGGCGCCTCGGCGTCGTTCTTGGCCAGGTCGAGCAGCACGGCCTGGTGGTGTAGGTTCGACACTGCTTTGATCCGCACCCGCATATCGCTGTCGCTCTTGGCGATGAGGGCGAGAAGCGCTTGGTCTCTAATTTTCTCCACCGCTGTACCACGTACGAACCAGTCGCTGTCGCTTTTGGCGATGCGGGCGAGAAGGGCTGGGCCTCTAAGTTTCTCCACCGCTAAACGGCGGACCATCGCGTCGCTGTCATTCCTGGCGATTGCAGCGAGCACCGCTTGGTCGGTGAGTACCGTTACAGCTTTTCGGCGCACCCGTCTGTCGCGGTGTTTCCACTTGGGTCGAAAGAGGTCAGTAGAAGACACGGCATAGCTCCAGTGCGAAGCTCCAGGTTGGACCGGACGAAGTACTCAAATGGCCCGAGCGTTCACGTTGCTGTCTTAGCCACCCGGCAGTATACATCAGGCCAGAGTCCACGGCTATGCCTCCTCGTTGTCGTCTTCGCAACCATCGTTATCGCACCGATCTCCTCACGCGCACCTCCTCGACTTGGCGCCGCTTCCCCCGCCGCAACCCCGCGGCCATCATCCGCTGCCGCAGCGTCTCTTTGCTCACCTCCACCGCGTGCTCTTTCATCGAGTACTCGCAGCCTAGCGTGGGGCCAAAGTCTCCGTACGTCGCTTTCACCAGTTTCAGCACTTTGGCGCGCAGACTTTCCGCTAAGCGCCGATTCGACGCCCGGCCCCGCAGCCGGTGCACGATACCGCCGTCGCCTTCTTTCTTCACCCGTACCAGCAGATTCCTCACCCAGCGGTCCGTTACCCCCAACTGCTGCGCCGCCGCCCCTTGCGTGAAATGTCCTTGCTTCAGCTCAAGCAATACCTTTAACCGATCCCGTTCCTTCGTGTTCATCAGCAGCAACTCCTGTTTGCTCATCCGGCCAGTTTGCCGGTTTTCAACAGGAACTTTCTACTTTGCTGGAATAGAAACTTCTAATTTTTCTGCGACACGGACTTTTTGCCATCTTGACAACGCGCTCGGACAAGCATAGTGTGCGTGGCCGCTAGTCGATTCTCAATTGGAAAGATTCAGCTTCAACTCTTAACTTAACTCACGAGGCGATGGGCTGAGTGAGTGATGAGACACGAGTCCTGTCGTGCCGCGGAGTGGCAATGTTCTATCCGCGCCCATGCTGTCTTTCACATCGAGGAAACATCGGGCTGCGCTGGGATGACAAGCGCCTAACTGTAAGATGGCTCGCCTTCACTGATCCGACCAACGCGCCGCCAAGGCGCCATGACCTAAAGAACAGACCGGGAGGACGAAAATGAGCACCAACTCAGCCATTGCTGCCATGACCTCGCTACGAAGAGGACCCGCGACCGGGCTCGATCCTGCGCGACGAGGGCGGCTGAATTCGATGTCCGAGAACCGGCGGTACGTTGCGCACATCGGCGCGGTCGTTTTGTGTCTTGTGGGACTCATGTTGCGACCACCCATCGTTTCCGCGCAAACCGTTTCTTCCACCAGCCTGTCTTTTGGAACTGTGGCCATTAACCAAACGAGCTTCTACCAAACGGTTAAGCTGACGAACAACGGAACGACAGCTCTTAAAGTCGGGACGCCCTCGATCACGGCGAATTTTGGAATCGCGCCAGGAGGCACTTGCGCGCCGTCGCTTTCACTCAGCGCAAGCAAGAGCTGCACCTACTTTGTGACGTTTACACCCATCGCATACACTTCGTACACAGGAACGCTCACCATTAACGTGTCCGGCGGCACGACTTCGTCGTTTTCCATCGCGCTCAGTGGCACCGGCTCTGTCCCAGCAGAGATCGCGTTTTTTCCGTCGGGCACCCTGTCCTTCGGCAACGTTGCGCTAGGCACGACCTCGGCGCCCACACAGATCGTAGTCAAGAACTTTCAAAGCACCGAACTCCTGATGACGCCACCCGTGCTCAGCGGAGAGTTCACGATCCTGCAAGGAACATGCACCCAGAGCCTGCCCCCCGAAACTAGCTGCAACTACTATGCAACGTTTACACCTGCGGCCTTGGGAACGCGCAATAGCGTTCTGAACATAGTGACGAATACCAGCAATAGTCCTTTAACTCTGAACCTCACCGGCGTTGGCGTTGCGCCGGCCGTCGCATCTCCTGCCAGCGAAACCTTTGGCTCTGAAGCCGTCGGATCCCAAACCGGCACGCGGAGCATCAAACTCACAAGCTACGAAACAACGGGTATCAGTCTGTCTCCTCCCACAACTACGGGCGACTTCGTCGTCGCACCGGGCGGTACATGCGGCAGCTATCTGCCTGCCAAAGGTTCGTGCACTTACAACGTTGCTTTTGCGCCGCAGGCTACGGGAGTTCGGAGTGGATCGCTGATCATAAGTGACAGTGCCCTCAATTCACCCCAGACCGTAACACTGAGTGGGACGGGTGCGAATCCCACCGCGAGCATTATCAATGTTACCCCCGGCGTCGGCAAGACGGGCGCCAAGGTGACAGGAGTGCAGATAACCGGTCGATACACCCATTTTACCCAAGCGACACCCACGGTGAGCTTCGGCAGCGGCATCACGGTTGCCACACCGGTAACAGTGGGGTCGGACACCCAACTGACGGTGAACCTGACCATTAGCTCGACAGCGACGCCCGGCTCGCGCACGGTCACTGTCACCACCGGCACGGAGAAAGCCCAGCTTACTGCAGGCTTCGTAGTCTCGGCTTCGGCCGGGCTCTCTTTCAGCAGTGTTTCTCCGAACGCTGCCACGCAAGGCCAGACGCTGAGCGTCGCCATTACCGGAAACAACACGCATTTTGCGCAAGGGACGACGGTGGCTAATTTTGGAGGCGGAATTACCGTAAACAGCCTGACCGTGGCCAGCACTACGAGCGCGACTGCGAGTATCACCGTCAGCGGCACCACCTTTCTAGGATGGCGCCCGGTAACTGTAGTGACGGGTGGAGAGTACGCGGTTTCGGGAGCGCAGGGATTTGATGTCAATCAGGGCCCCGCGGTGTTGGCGTCCGTCCTGCCCAATTCCGGCACCCAGGGCACTAACGTCACCGGAGTTCTCATAACCGGTTACAACACCAGTTTCCAATCCGGCGCCACGCAGTTTTCATTCGGCAGTGGAATCAATGTTGGCAGCGTAAACGTCACCAGCGCGACCAGCGCTACCGTCAATATCGCCATTACGCCCTCGGCCCCGGCCGGGCCCCAGACGGTAACGGCAACCACCGGCTCCGAAGTTGCCACTCTCCCCAACGCCTTCACGGTGGTGGCTGCTACTCCTCACATATCCAGCGTGACTCCTAATTCCGGACAGCAAGGCACGAGCAATCTCACCGTCAACATCACCGGGGTCAACACGAACTTCCAGACGGGCGCGGTCAGCGCCACCTTGGAAAGCAATGTCACGGTGAACTCGGTGACGGTAAACTCGACCACCAGCCTCAGCCTGAATATCAGCATCTCTCTGCTAGCGAACGCCGGCCAAATTTCCGCCATCCTGACCTCCGGTACGACGAATTTCAACTTCGGGTTCACCGTCACCCCATCTTCGGCGGCGATAGTGAGCCTTTCGCCGAGCAGCGGCCCTCAGAACTCCACCCAAGCCATTACGGTGACTGGATCGAACACTCATTGGACGCAGAGCACCACGACAGCCAGTTTTGTTCAGCAACCGCTGTGCCCGGTTGTGAGCGTGAATAAAATCACGGTCAGCAGCTCAACCAGCGCGTTGCTGAACGTCACTATCCCGGACTCTGCATGTGTGGGTGGCGAGCAACTCAATATGGCCACCGGCGGCGAAGTAGTTTCCGGAACTTTCACGGTTCTCGCCAACTCGCCCTCTGTGACGATGAATCCCTCCAACTCCGTACCCAACTCGACATTGTCGGTGAACTTCACCGGCGACTTTACGCATTTTGCTCAGGGTAAAACCACAGCGGTGATCAGCGGCCAAGGCGTGACTATTCAGAACTTCAAGGTCACGAGCCTGGAGAGTGCGACTGCAACTCTGGTGGTCTCCGCGAACGCTCCCATCGGCGGGTATCTCGTTACGCTGACGACTCCCCTAAGCGGCGGAGGTTACGAAACACCTACAACGTGGTTCGACGTTACGGCGGTGCCGGTTTACCTTCAAAGCATCAATCCTTACCATGCTCCACCGTCGACCAGCGGCCTGGGCATCGAAATCATCGGTGTGAATACGCACTTCGCGCAGGGCCAGACAGTGCTGAGCTTTGGGCCGGACGTGACGGTCAACACGCTCAACATTGTGAGCCTTACTGATCTCAAGGCCACCATCAGCATCGACGCTGCAGCAGCCCTGGGGTGGCGCAATGCGTACGTTAACACCGGCGCGGAGCAAGTTACCGGCGGCTTCCGCATCGACGGTCCCAACCCCATCATTGTCAGCGTCACACCCTCGAGCGGCCAGCAGGGGCAGACCATCTCGCAAGTAACAATTGCAGGACAGAATACACATTTCCAACAAGGTGTAACCCAAGCGATCGTGGGCGCGGGAATCACCGTCAGCAACCTGGCCGTGAGCAGCGCCACTGCGGCCACCGCCACTATCGCAATTTCGCCTACTGCTCCCGCGGGTCCCAATACGGTGGTCATGATAACGGGCTCGGAAGTTGCCAGCGGTGCGGGCTTCAACGTGACCCCGGGAGCAGCGCAGATTCTTTATGTCAATGCTTCCACGACCCCGTGCGTTGCCCCGGCGTCAGTCCTGTCGGTGACTCAGGGCCAGACGCTCAACGTCTGCGTGGTTGGTCAGTTATCAAGTTGGCAACAAGGTGTGACGACCGCGAATTTTGGGCCAGGCATCGCTGTGGATGCCTTGACGATTACGAGCTCGACCACCGCTACGGCTCAGATCACCGTCCTCACGACCTCTCCGCTGGGCTTTGAGCCCGTGACCCTGCTGACGAACGGCCAGTATGCGATGATTAACCAGGGCATCAATGTGGTGCAAGGAACGGCGGCACTACTCAGCAGTTCGCCCAATTCCGCCCAGCAGGGCTCCACTCTGAACGTGCAAGTTCTGGGCAACCTTACGCACTGGCAGACCGGCGTGACAGTCGCCAGCTACAGCGTGGCGGGGATTATAGTGAATTCGTTCACCGCCCAGGACTCCAATACCGGCGTGATAAACGTCTCCGTTAGCCCCCTGGCCCCCGTCCTCGTCCTGCCGGGGTGTGCAAGCCTCACCATCACGACTGGCACGGAGCAAGTCGGGCTTGCAGATCAGTTCTGCGTCCAGGCAGGCCCCGCGGCTCTCGCCAATATCAATCCGAGCTCGGCCATCCAAGGGTCAACCCCGACAGTGACGGTGACAGGCCAAAACACGCACTTCATGGCGGGCGTGACCACAGCCAGTTTCGGGACTGGGGTCACTGCGGGTACCGTGAACGTCTCGAGCCCAACCAGCGCGACGGTGAGTGTGGCAGTCCAAACCACCGCCCCTACCGGCTATCACACCGTGACACTCACGACCGAAGGTGAAAACGCGAGCATCGCCAACCTCTTCCAGGTGACGCCAGGAACTCCGACTCTGAATCAATGCTCGCCCGTATCCGGGCAGCAGGGCCAATCACTGACCGTTCACTGCATCGGCCAAAACACCCATTGGGCACAGGGCACCACCGTCACTTTCGGACCAGGCGTCACGGTGAACACTGTTACGGTGGACGACGCGACGGATGCGGACGTTGCGATAAGCATCGATCCGCTGGCGTACGTCGGCAGCACTACGGTCACATTTACTACCAACACTGAGATCGTCTCCAGCCCGAGTGTGTTCAGCATTGCCGCCGGTCCGGCCATCATCAGCCAAGTCGCGCCGGGCAGCGCCAATCAAGGGCAGGAAGTGGTGCTCAATATCACGGGCGACTCTACACACTGGGTGCAAGGTGTAACCCAATTCTCCTTGGACGGCGCCGGTATCGATATAAAGATCAACAATGTGGTAATCAACAGCGCAACCAACGCGAATGCGGACATCACTGTATCGCCCACCGCTTCCCTCGGTACGCGCGGCGTTTACATGCTTACGGGCGGCGAAGCCCTGGTGGACGAATCTTGCCCGGTCCAGACACCGGGTTGTGTGGGAGGATTGATCATTACGGGCGGAATTCCCTCGATCATTGGCCTCAGCCCGAACGGAGCCAACCCGGGCAATACCAATCTGAATGTCCAGATCACCGGCGCCTTCACCGATTGGACGTCTGCATCCACCACCGTAGACTTTGGCCCGGGCATCACCGTACAAAACTATACGGTCAACAGTTTCACCAGCATCACCGCGGTGGTTAATATCGATCCGTCGGCGGCGCTCGGCTATCGCACCGTTACGGTGCAGACCGGCACGCAGGGGCTGGTCAGCTCGTTCAACGTGTTCACGCCGCCAGCGCCTTACATTTGGCCCTATTATCCATCCGCGGGAGTCCCCGGCCAGGCTATCACCATGAGCTTCACGGGTAATGGCACAAACTGGGCGCCGAACACCACCCAAATCGTCTTTAGCCCGGAAACCAGCGCCATAGCCGTGTCGCTTCAGGTTCTGAATCCGACTTCCGCAACTGCCAACATCACCATCGCCTCCAGCGCTACCCCAGGGCTGCAGACCATAACGTTTACAACCGGAACCGAAGTAGAAACCGTGCCATTTAACATCGCTATCGCCACGCCCACGATTTCGATCGTGGATCCGACCACCGGCATGCAGGGCGCGACCTTGAACGTCAATGTAATTGGCCAATACACCGCGTTCGACCAGAACAACACCGTGTTCACTTTCGGCTCTGGGATCACCGTGAACAGCCAAACCGTGCTGGGTCCAACTGTCGCGCAGGTGAATATCTCAGTGGGGCAAGAGGCGCCACAAACAGCGAACCCCGTCGTTGCCACGACGGGCACTCAGGTCGCCAGCGGCTCGTGCGTCCCCTACAACGTCGGTTGCTTCTCCGTGACGCCAAGTCAGGCTGTGGTCCTCTCCCTCTCACCCAATACCGCGTTCCAGGGCAACAACCTCACCGGCGTGAACGTGGTCGGCTTGAACACGCACTGGGATGGCACCACTACCTTCAGCTTCGGCAGCGGTATTACGGTTACCGCCCAGACCGTCAACAGCAACACCAGCGCCACGCTCAGCCTGTCCGTCGCGGCGCTCGCCAACACCGGCAACTACACCCTGACTGCGACCACGGGAGGAGAAGTCGCCACTCTCGTCAACGCTTTCGTGGTCCAGGCCGGCACGCCGTTGATCCTGTCATCCGCTCCCACTTCCGGCCAGCAACAGGGCGCGGTGACCTTCACCATCCTGGGCCAGTTCACGCAGTGGGACTCGACCACCCAGGTAAGTTTTGGAACCGGCGTCACCATCAGCCAGGTGAACGTCACCAGCCCCACCGCCATCACAGTGAACGCCGTGGTTCAGCCTACGACGTATCTTGGCCCCAGGACTCTGACCGTCATCACGGGAACACAGGCACTGCCGCTGCCTAATGCTTTCACAGTCTTGCCAGGTCCGGCGGTGGTGAGTGGACTATCGCCGGCACAGGCCGCGCAGGGGCAGACTCTGAGCGTTGTTGTCACCGGTACCAACACCAACTTCCTGCAAAATGTTACGGCAGCCAGTTTTGGCCCCGGCGTTACGATCAATAGTATTACCGTTGCGAGTCCCACGTCGGCGACTGTGAACATCACCGTCTCCGCCAGCGCCACCACGGGCCTTAACACCGTGACGATGACCACAGCGGGCGAATCGGCTACGGACGCGAATGCGTTTACCATCACTCAGGCCACGCCTGTGATCACTTATATCAACCCGCCCAGCGGCTACGAGGGTCAGACCCTGAGCAGTGTCGCTATTACCGGACTCTCCACGCACTTCAACAGCACGACCGTGTTCAGCTTCGGAAGTGGTATCGCCGTTACCCTTGTCTCCATCAACAGCGCAACTTCAGCCACCGTAAGCCTCGCCATCTCGCCCACCGCTACTGCGGGACCTGTGACAGTTACCGCGACTACCGGCAGCGAAGTAGCAACCGGCACGAATCTATTCACCGTAAGCTCGGGGTCTGCCACCCTCGTTTCGGTCAATCCAGCGAGTGGCATGCAAGGCCAGACCGGACTTGTAATCGCCGTAACGGGCAGCAACACGAATTTCACCGCTGCGCTTCCTACCGTGAGTTTCGGCCCGTACGTTACGGTCACGAACGTTCAGGTGGTAAGCGATACTTTACTGAACGCCACGGTGAACATCAGCTCCACCGCGCCAACTCAAGCCTACACGGTCACCGTCACCACGAATGGGCAGGTGGCAACAATCGTCAACGCATTCACGGTCGTTGTGTCCTCTGCCACAGTGAGTTCGGTTAATCCTAATTCCGCTTACCTGAACGCTCCGCCGCTCTCTGTCACTGTCAACGGCGCATTCACTCACTTCCAATATGGAGTCACTACCGCCTCCTTCGGCCCTGACATCACGGTGAACTCGATCTACTTGTCCAGTTCCACCCAGGCTGTGGTCAACATCACCGTACCGCTTAGCGCGACAGTGGGCGCGCACACCGTAACCATGACCACCGGCACCGAAGTTGCCGTCGGATCCAATCTCTTTACGGTGCAGCAACCGCAACTTTCCTTCCTCCCCACCTCAGCACTTCAGGGTTCAACCGCAACTCTCGCCATCACCGGCGTGAACACGCATTTTGTGAGTGGAACGACTACGGCTAGCTTCGGCAGCTACATCACCTTGAACAGCCTTACGGTCAGCGGTCCCACCAGCGCCTCTGCCCAGGTCAATATCAGTACCGGTCAACCGGTGGGCAGTCAGGTGGTGACCCTCACCACGGGCACGGAAGTCGACACCGGTTATCTCAGCATCCTTGCCGGCACTCCGGCCATCACCCTGATCTCGCCCAATGCCATCAACCCAACCCAGACCGAGGCGGTAACTGTCACCGGAGCCTTCACCAATTGGGACAGCACAACCACGGCAAACTTCGGGCCCAATATCTCCGTGGGAGGCGCCGCCGCCGGCACCTTCGGGCCAGTCACAGTAAACACACCCACCAGCCTCACTGCAAGCGTGACCACTTCCGGCGCTCCGCTAGGCGCGAGTAACGTGCAGGTCCAAACCGGCGCTCAGATCCTGACAGCGACGAACGGTTTCACCGTCGAGACCTGCACCGCGACCCAGCCTACCGTCCTGTTGACCAGTCCGCTCCTCCAAGCCGCTAACGTGCCCGTCAACAGCACGATTTCATGGGAGTTCAGCACGCCCATGAACCGCAACACCATCTCGATCTACGATCCTGTGGCTAATCCTACGGGCAGTATCGGAATCCTTGACACAGTGCTGAACTCGTGGGTTTCCGGCGCGCTGAGCATCGATGCCGCCAGCCGAGTTGCCATATTTACGCCCGCTCAGGCATTGGCAATAGGCCGGCAGTACAACGTGTACATGAACTATGGCAGCAACATCCAGGATAACTGCGGCAACAACCTGACAACCTACGGGTACTACTCGCCGTATACCGGAGAGTATTACTTCACCACCAGCTTCAGCCCTGATACAACCGGGCCGAACCTGATCGGCAGCAGCCCTCAAGCGAACACTACGAATATCCCCCTGAATGCACCGGTGATGTTGCAGTTCGACAAAGTGCTCGATCCAATCACCGCCGAGAACGGCATCGCAGTGCAGACGGGCGGTACGCCTGTGACCGGAACGTTCGGATTCTCGACGGATGAGAAGACGGTCACCTTCACACCCACCAGCAACTGGGCTGCAAGCACCGTCTACACCGTCGCCTACACCACCCAAATCACCGACACGGCGGGCAACGCTCTGGCCAATCCGGGCAGCTTCAATTTCACGACCGGGACAGCGACTGACACGACCTTGCCGACGGTCACCTTGGTCAACCCGCCAAGCGGCAGCACCGGGGTTGGCCTGAATGTGACGCCGCGCGTGGTCTTCAGCGAGCCGATCAATCCACTGACACTGACCAGGTCGACCTTCTACCTTTACAATTACGACACCGATGAGGTAATCGCCACTACCATCAGCGTCTCGGCCGACCAGATGAGCGCCACTCTCAAGCCCAACTCGCCTCTCTCGCCGAACACCACCTATGAGGTATACGTGTGGCCGCTCACCGATCTCGCCGGTAACGCCGGGTACTTCGATTCACTCTTCACGACCGGAACCCAAGCGATCACTACTCCGGCATCGGTGGTCACCTTCAGCCCGCCTTCGGGCTCAACCGGTGTGCCACTCAATACCCAGGTCGTGGCCGTCATGAGCGCCCAAATCGATCCCACCACGGTCACGAACAGCGCAATCACGCTCACACCTGCTGCCGCCGGCGTCGTAAGTTTGGCTAGCGACGGGGTCACCCTCACCTTTGTGCCCAGCGGCACGCTCAGTCCCTCTACCCCCTACACAGCGGCAGTGAGCGGGTTCAACGATGTCGAAGGGAACCCCGTGGCGACCTCGACCGACAACTTCACCACCGGAAATCTCTCCGGCACTTCGTCTTTGACTGTGACTAGCGTTACGCCGGCGAATGGCGCCACCGGCGTGCCCGTGACCAGCAGCGTAGTGTTCACGTTCAGCGCGCCCGTAGACCCGGCCACGGTGAATACGAGCACCATGAACGTGGAGACCTACGGTGGTTCAGCGTTGGCGGGCACTTACGGTGTGAACGGCTCTACGGTCACCTTTACCTCCCAAGCTGCGCTTCCCGGCAACACCCTGCTTTATGTTTCGGTAGGCGGCAACGTCCACGACTTGGCAGGTAACTCGTGCACCGGTTGGTCGAGCAGCTTCACCACCGTCAACGTAACGGACACTACTGCGCCCACCATCACCTCGGTAACCCCGCCGAATAACTCCACGAATGTCGGCCAAAACACACAGGTGGTCGTTACCTTCTCGAAGTCCATCAATCCCAGCACAATCACTTCGACCTCTTTGACACTATTCAATGGTGATACGCCTTACTCGAACGGCATCACGATTTCACCGGATAACCGTACCGTCATCTTGAATCCTTACAGCTATGGGTTTCCCGCCGGGGCGACCATCACTCTCGAAGCGACTCACGCCATCCAGGACCTCTCGGGCAACTCCCTGGCCGACACCAGCAGCCAGTTCACCGTGGCCCAGGCGGCTCCGGCCTCCGGCCCCTCGATTACCGGGCAACGTCCTGGCAATGGCGCGACAAATGTCGCCGCCAACACGGCGATCACTTTGTTCCTCAGCGCGCCCCTCAACACCTCCACAGTGAGCGGGGCAATCCATGTCTCCGATAATGGCGTGGCTGTTACCGGCGCGGTCCAACTCCTCAGCAACAACCAAGCCATCGAATTCACCCCGGCCAATGCCTTCTCGCCCGGAGATCTCATCCAGGTCTTCCTTGACCAGACGCTGCAAGATGTTTACGGAAACTACCTGTCCGGCGTCTACAGCGGACAATTTACGGTGGCCAATACACTTCCCACTGCGGCGCCACAACTCCTGGCTACGAATCCGTTCCAGGGTGCCACGAACGTGCCCACTAATACCACGATTGAGTTGGCCTACAACCAGCCCCTGGCTTCCAGTTCTGTCAACACTTCGACTATTGAGTTTTACGACTCCAACGTGGGTTACGTGACTCCGCAAAGTGTCCAATTGGATCCCACGGGCTACATCATTGTCATCACGCCGCCCGGAGGGTCGCTAAACGCAGGCGACGGTTACCAGGTCTGGACCAACGGCGTTACCAATACTAACGGCGTAGCGGTTCCAACCACTTACCTCTATTTCACCGCGGGCTCCTCGAGCGACACTGTGGCCCCCACGGTAACATCCGTAGCCCCGCCCAATGGCTGGCAGAACATTGGAACTAACGCCGGCCTGCGGGTCGTCTTCAGCAAGGCGGTGAACCCGATTACCGTGACCGGCAGCACCATACAGTTGAGCGGCGGAGGAATGACTGCCACGCCCTCGAGCATCAGCTTCACCCCAGACTACACAACGGTTAACCTCGTGCCGCAGGCGCCCCTGCCGGCGAGCACTACCATGACCATTTCGATCAACGGCGTGCAGAGCGTTTCGGGCACTGCCGTCACGCCGCTGACCACCACTTTCCAGACTCTCGCCGGTCCTGATTTCAGCGCTCCGTACGTGGTCAGTTCCAGCGTCGTCAACGGGCAAACGAATGTCCCGGTGAACTCGGTCTTCAGCCTCCAGTTCAACAAGCCCATGGCTGTAAGTACCTACAGTCCTAGCCAATGCGCTCTCGGGGGCGGCCTCGGTGGCGCCGTGCAAGCCACCGCGTCGTTCAGTCCCAATTTGACCACTCTTTACCTGGTACCTGCCTCGAACCTCGCCGTCGGTCTCTCGTATTCCATCTCTTGTTATGGTATACAGGACCTCGAAGGCAACGTACAATCGGGATTCTACATTTCCTTCTCAACTTCCTTTGTAAGCAGCAGCACAGCTCCGCAAGTGGTCAATACCAATCCGGAGAATGGCCTAACCTCGGTTCCGACCAATACCGTGATCCAGGTCCTCTTCACGGAGCCAATACAGCCCACCAGCATCGCCCAAGTCACGCTAAGCACCGGATCAACTCCGGTCACCGTTGTTCCTTCCTTCCTCAACGGCAATCAACTGCTGGCGCTGACGCCCTCCGTGCCGCTGCTGCCGAACACTGCCTACACGTTGTCGATAACCGGAGTGCAGGATAATGCCGGCCATCAGATGACCGGCACAGTCACGGTAAACTTCACGACCGCCGCCGGAATTGACCTGGTTGTGCCCACCGTAACGGGAGTCGATCCCGCCAACGGCAGCACCGGCGTTGGGCTGAATGTTAAGCCGCACGTGACTTTCAGCAAGCGGATCAACCCACTCTCGCTGACCAACTCCACGTTCTACCTCGAGAATTACGACACCGGAATGTTGGTTCCCGCCACCGTCAACATTGCTGCGGACCGCATGAGCGCTACTCTCGTCCTGTCCTCGTTGTTGCAGCCGGGAACCACGTACTACCTGGTCGCGACCAGCTTCGCTGATATCGCCGGAAACGTTGGCTACTTCTCGTCTGCTTTTACCACCGGAACCCAATCTGATACCACCGCGGCTTCGGTGGTCACCTTTAGTCCGGCTTCGGGCACAATCAATGTGCCATTGAACACTGATGTCGTGGCCGTAATGAGCGCCCAAATCGATCCGACGACAATCACGAACAGCGCGATTACGCTCTCGCCTCCGGTCGCTGGCACCGTAACCCTGGCCAGCGACGGCGTGACCCTTACCTTTACTCCCACCGGCTCCTTTAACCCTGGCGCCAACTACACCGCGACGGTCAGCGGATTCAACGACACGGGAGGCAACCCGGTGGCCACGTCAACTGACAGCTTCACCACGGGAACTCTCTCCAGTTCCGCAGGTCTGGTGGTGAATAGCGTTACTCCCGCCAACGGAGTCACCGGCGTGCCCGTGAACAGCAACGTGGTCTTTAGCTTCAGCGCCTCGGTAGACCCGGCCACGGTGAATACGAGCACCATGAACGTGGACATTTATGGTGGTTCATTCCCAGCGTTGGCGGGCACTTACGCTGTGAACGGCTCTACGGTCACCTTTACTCCGCAGACCGCGCTCCCCGGCAACACACTGCTTTACGTTTCGGTAGGCGGCAGCGTCCACGACTTGGCAGGTAACTCGTGCACCGGTTGGACGAGCAGCTTCACCACGGCCAATACGCCGGACACCACACCGCCCACCGTCGCTTCGGTGACCCCGCCGAATAACGCCACCAACGTCGGCCAAAACACGCAGGTGGTCATCACCTTCTCGAAGTCTATCAATCCCTCGACGGTCAATTCGAACTCTGTGGCACTTCTCAATGGCGATACCGTTCTCTCCTATTACTACACGATTTCGCCGGATAACCGTACTGTCACCTTGAACCCTTATGGCTACGGACTGCCCGCCGGTGCGACCGTCACGGTAGCGGCGACGCACGCAATTCAAGATCTCTCGGGCAATGCGCTGACTGACTTCAGCAGTCAATTCACGGTAGTTCCGCAGGTTCCAACCAGTGGACCGTCGATTGTGGGTCAGCGGCCGGGCTACGGGGCAACCAATGTCCCGGCGAATACGGTGATCACGTTGTTCGCGAGCGCCCCGCTCGACGCCAGCAGCGTAGATGGCGCCGTACACATTTCGCAGAACGGTGTCGTAGTTTCCGGCACGACGCAACTGCTGGATAACGGTCAGGCCATCGAATTCACGCCCAATTCGGCATTCTCGCCCGGCAGTGTGATCGATGTATTTGTGGATTCGAGCGCTACGGACATTTACGGCAATGCCCTCTCGGCTTACAACTACGGCCAGTTCACCATCGCAGGATCCCCGGCGAACACCCCACCGGCCCTTGTGGCAACCAATCCATTCCCCAATGCCACTAATGTGTCGTTGAACACCGTGATTCAGTTGGCCTACAACCAGCCCTTAGCGTCCAGCACAGTCAACACCTCGACCATCGAGTTTTACGACTCCGTTTTGGGTTACCTTACTCCGCAGAGCGTCACATTGGATCCGACGGGTTACGTGATTCTGATCACGCCTCCGGGAGGATCTCTAAACGCGGGCGACTCCTACCAAATCTGGACCAACGGCGTCACCAACGCCCAAGGCGTAGCCGTTCCTTACACCGACCTCTATTTCTCAGCCGGTTCATCGAACGACACCGTGGCCCCGACCGTAACCTCCGTAACCCCGCCCAACGGCTCGAGCAATATCGGGACAAACGCTGCGATCAAGGTGATCTTCAGCAAGGCTATAGACCCAATCACCGTGACCGGCATCAGCGTTTCAGGCAGCGGCACAACCTTAGTTCCCTCGAGTGTCAGCTTCAGCCCGGATTACACCACCGTCTCCATCGTGCCTATCACGCCGTTGCCCGCCAGTACGGCCATAACCATTACCATCAGTGGAGTACAAAGCATCGCCGGAGTGGCCGTTACACCCGCTACGACGTCGGTGAAATTCAATACCATGGCGGGTCCTGACTTCATCGCCCCGTACGTGGTCAGCACGAGTTTCTACGGGAACGAACAAGGGGTGCCGATCAACGCGGCTTTGACGCTGCGGTTCAACAAGCCGATCGATCAGACCACGCTCAACCCTACTTACGTGTTCATCGAGACCTACCCCACCGGCGGGATAGTCGCATCCAATGCGTCTTTCAGCGCGGATGGGACGGCGTTGATTCTGACGCCCACCTCCAATTTGACGCCGAATCAGCAGTACTACCTCTATTGCTACGGCCTGCAAGATTTGTCCGGTAATCAACAGCAGGGTTTCTCCACCTACTTCACCACCGGATCGACCGCGGACACCACGCCTCCCACCGTGCAGCTTATCAGCCCACTCAGCGGTTTCGTGGGCGCACCGACCAATACCCTGCCGCAAATCCTGTTCGGCACGGTCATCTCCGGCGCATCGCTTGGGCAAGTCTCTTTGCAGCAGGGAAGCACGTGTCCCGGATCGCCCGTCTCAACCACCGCTTCCTTGATCCTCGGAGATACGGCAATCCAGCTCACGCCCTCAACTCCGTTACTCCCCGGCACCATGTATACCCTGTGCGTGGCCGGCGTCCAGGATGTTGTCGGCAACACCATGGCCAGCCCCGTCACCAGCTCGTTTAAGACCGGAACGGGAGTCAACCTGACGCCCCCGAGCATCGTGTCTATCACGCCAGCGAACGGGGCCATTGACGTGGCGGTCAACACGACCATCACGGTGGTGTTCAGCGAGGCGATGGATCCGGTCTCGTTCAGTTCGTCAACTAACTTTGTGCTGGAAGATCCCACCGGAGCGGTTGTTCCGGCCACTATCACCTTCTCGCCCGACCTGACCACGGCAATCCTGACGCCGAACACCGCGCTCGGGGGCGGCAGCCAGTTGTACTCGATTTACGTGAACTACTACTCAGGCGGCTTGACCGATCTTGCCGGGAACGGCTTTTACGGCAGTTCGTACACGACCTTTTACACCCAATGAGGCAGGGGCGGCCCTTGCTGCCGTCCCGCGGGGGCAACCACCAGGGTTGCCCCTGCCATGCCCGTTCCCAGTATTCATCCGGCCAATCCAGACGGTGTGGTGTCCATGATGACAGGGAGAGGTGGACGGTCGGGGCGCAGGCTGGCGGGGTGAGGTCTTATGGCGTGAAGTGGCCGCCGGCTGGAATCTTGGCGAGGCAATTGGCGATGGGCTGGGACGGTTCCCATCTGCATGAGTTCCGTATCGGCCAGAAGCGGTTTGGGAAATCTGATCCCAACGACCGGCGGATGGGGCTGGACCCCATCGGCAACGAACGCACCACGCACCTCTACATGGTTCTCCGCAAAGTCGGAACGAAGGCCATTTACACCTACGACTTTGGAGACAGCTGGGAGCACGCGATCGTGGTGGAGAGAGTGCTGCCGCCCGAACCAGGAGTTACCTACCCGGTCTGTGTGGCCGGCAAACTTCAAGGCCCGCCCGAAGACTGCGGTGGTGTTCCGGGTTACTACAATCTCTTGGAAGCCCTCCGCGATCCAGACCACGAAGGAACATGCGGACCAGTTGAATTGGGTGGGCGGCGAGTTTAACCCCGACGCCTTCTCGGTCGATGAGGTCAAACAGAAACTCGCACCTCTCCAACGCTGGTGGGCAAAACCTCAAAACGCCCATGACCCCCGAGGGACGCTGCGCTCTTGCCACTGATTACACACGCTTACCGAAAACTCACGTTTCTCCGCGCAGCCTACAGAGTGAAGGTGCCCCCGCGTAGGACTCCGTAGATGCTTTAATCCCGCCAAAACTCCGGGCCAGACTCATCTACACAGCATTACGAGAGGAGACGGAGCTACTCACGGCCAACGGAGCTCGAGCAAGGCTTTCGGAACGCTGGGCGCAGCCCGCGCACATACTACTTCTTGGGGCTTGCTGAAACAACCGGATAAGCATGAGGCGACTAGGTAACTGACGCCCAGCCGGAACCAATCGATGGATTCGAAGGATCGTTTTTTCCAGTAACGGGCTCAGTATCCTTGGCGCGGCGTAGAGCTGGCGTGGGCACATCCGACCATCCTAGATTGTTCCGAATGACTTTCGGCGACGATGGCTGAAGCTTGCTCGTAAAGATCAAACCGGTTCTGAACCCGATACTCCGCCCAATCTCTCTCAATTCTTTTTGTGTCCTTCTGCGAAGTGATACCGAATCTGCGGAGCGCGAGGATGAGCGCCCGAACGATTACCTGAGGTTCAGCGGAAGGTCCGGTTATCCCGCACCCGGGGCAGCAAAAGACAGGTGAGACAATATGCCGCTCGGACCGAATTTGTTGCAGCATCGCATCCAGCCTATCGCGCAACTCGATCAACGCCGGGAATGACATCTGGAGGTTCCACTCGCAGCGAAGTCTTGCGAGCATCTCCGAAAACCATACTCGTTGAGGATCTCCCGCACCCATTTGCCATCCCCCCCTAATCAGTACGAGTAAGACCGCTACGACCGGCTCTACAACATCACCAAAACTTCCATGAAGAACAACGCTGTCGGAGATGGGATGAGTCCTTCTTTGTCGGAGGACTCACTAGTTCCTGTCGCCCGCCCCATGCACGAATCCGCAGACCTTGCAGCGCCTCGGAGGTTCGGTATTGTCCACGCGATGCTTGACAGGCGGAACAGTCCGCAAGTAGGCGAACATGGCCTTCAAGTCTTCGTCGGTCATCCCGCGATGGACCCACCAGGGCATGATGGGAGCGAGTTCCCGCGCATTGACATAGCCGCTTCGCATCACTTTGAGGAAAAGGTCGTCGTCGTAATACGAAATCCCCGAAGGGTCCGGCGTGATATTGGTGCTGGCGACGGTTCCCCAAGGACCTTTCATCACCCATCCGCCCGCCAGATCCAGGCCCGGAAGCGGCTTTCCCATGTTCTGAGGCGTATGGCAGTCGCGGCAGCCGGCCACACGAACTAGCCATTCACCGCGCTTGACGGGTGTGGACAGGTCCGGCGGCGGGACGGGAGCCGTGATCGGTTGCGGGACGTCGCGAATTAAGTAATTGACCGGGAAAACCAGCTCGGTCTTGGGGACGACGTGACGGACCGGCGGCAGCGAGCGCAAATAAACGATCACCGATGCCAGGTCTTCGTCGGAGAGGTGACTGTAGTTCTCATAAGGCATCATCGGAAACAAAGCGCGGCCGTCGTGGCGGATGCCTTCGCGGATGGCACGTGACAGTTGGTCGTCGGTCCAGTTGCCGGCGCCGGTTTCCTTGTCGGACGAGATGTTGGGCGGATAGACCTTGCCAGACAAGCCTTCGAGCGGGAAGGGTTCCTGGCCGCCGCCTTCAGTGCCAGAAAACAGGGGGTGCGTTGTGCTTGGTCCAGTCGCGCTGGCTGTGGCAGGCGAGGCAGTCGAGCACATTCTCCGTCAGGTATTTGCCGCGTGCCAGGCGTTCGGGCGTGGCTTCGAATTTGCGGTTCGTGAGCGGACGCGCTCGCGGACCAATAAACGGTCGCCACCCTATGGTCAGACTGATAGCCCCCGCGAGAAGCAGTGCAAGCGCACCTAGGACTATCCCCGCGATCTTCATCGCGCGTTTCATGAAATACCTCCCATTTCCAGTTTTGAACCAGAATTTCCTTTTTTGGTGTACTTAAGACCGCAGAACACGCCCCGCCGGGTCGTTCCCTACCACAATTTCGCGGCAGCACGGACCTCCGATTTCGAGGTCATCGGTGTCCTATTTCTTTGGTAAGACAAACTCGATGCCGTACTTCGGGGCCGCAGCCAGCATTTCCTGTATCTCGCTGTGCGGAGTTTCCGCTGGTGGCGGCAACGTCATGGCCGGCGCCGCCACGCTGAATTCCTTAAACCATCCTTCCATTCCCGCAGGAGTGAGAAGGATGAGGACCCGCAACTCGGCCGATTCGATCACGAAAGAATGCACGGTATGGCGTGGCACGACCACCATCGTCCCAGGCGTGGCCTTGATTGTGCAATCGCCAACCGAAACGGTCATCGCGCCTTCCAGTACATAGAAGGTTTCCTCTTCCCAATGATGGATATGCGGAGGTGGAACATTGCCTTTTCTGGCGACCGCCTCGATCAATGCGAACTTTCCCTGCGTTTCTTCGCCAGTGGCCAGGAAGGTCATCAGCGAACCGCTGTACCCGACCGACCGATCCAAGGACTGCCGTCCCTGACCCAATGCAATGGATTCTTCGACTCTTGTGTTTACCGTGACTTGTGTTGCCATGCTGGGCTCCTTTCGATTTGAGAAGTTAGTGCTCTCACCAGTCCGACAATAGCGGATCACAAGTGGTCGCGTTCCTAAATAGACCCTAAAAGATCGCTAAATCTTTCTTAGGGGAAACCAGCGCTGCCGCGGCCGATTTGGTGTAAGAATAGGGTATGAAACGCGCCAAGGGTTCCGTTTCAATTAGCGCTGAACTGAAGGCTTTCCTCGAAAGCGGCGTTTCCGTGGTGGTGGGTACCCGCGATGCGGACTTAGTCCCGGAGATCACACGAGCGTGGGGCGTGTTGGTTTCTAAAGATCGGACGAGCATCAGCCTTTGCGTTCCACTCGCCACAAGCCAGAAATCCCTTGACAATCTAGCGGGCAACGGGCAGATCACGGTCTGCTGCTCGCTTCCCACCAGCTACAAGACGGTTCAGTTGAAGGGGCAATGCATCGGGACCGCAGGCCCCAGACGCGCAGACCTGACGGCGGTGGAAAGGCATCGCGAAGCGTTTGGCCGCCTGAATGACCGCATCGGATTCCGGCGCCAGCGTGTCGAGACCTTTTGGCAAAGGGAACTTGAAACCTCACCGGGTCTGATCACGCTGCGCTTTGTTCCCGAGCCGATTTTCGATCAGACTCCCGGGCCGGACGCCGGATCACCCTTATGAGCGCACCCTTGCCCCTCACCGTCCCGCTCGAAAACATTGCCGCGTGCTTTGAAGGAATCCTTCCGTCGACGATCTGCTCCTGCTCCAGGGAAGGAACGCCGAACCTGACCTACCTCTCGATTGTTCACTTGCTCGACGACCGCCACGTCGGCCTCTCCTATCAGTTTTTCAACAAGACGCGCAGGAACATCATGGAGAACCCCATGGTGCAAGTGGTCGTGGTATCGCCGGAGACGCTTTACCAATACCGCCTGAACTTGTGCTATGAGCGGACGGAAACGGAAGGCCCCACATTCGATCGCATGAAATCGCGCCTGGATGCGGTTGCTTCCCAAACCGGTATGGGTCAAGTTTTCAGGCTGCTTGGGGTGGATATCTATCGGGTCCTGGATTGCCGGTCGATCAATTCGCAGGCTCCTGCCGAAAGCTTCCCGAAAACTGACTGCTTGCCGGAGCTCGAAGCGTTTTCGGAGCGGCTCGCCGTCTGCGGCGATCTTGATTCGCAACTGGACATGGGGCTCGACGCCCTCTCTACCATCTTCGGCATTGATCATTCTTTTGTGATGGCATTGGATGAGGATGGCACGCGGCTTTATACGCTCGCCAGCCGTGGCTACCAGGATTCCGGCGTGGGTTCGGAAGCATGGGTCGGCGAGGGGATTCTAGGCGTTGCCGCAGAACGTCGCGTAGTGGTGCGTACCACCAGCTTGGCGCGCGAGATGATTTTTTCCAGGGCGGTACGATCCGCAGTCAAGCGCCGGGGCAAGGAAAGACTGCTCGAAAAGGAAATCGCGCTGCCTGGACTGCCGAACGTCCAGAGTCAGTTGGTGGCACCCCTCGTAGCCCGCAACCGGCTCTGGGGGGTGCTCTGTTTACAGAGCGCGGCCACCGGCCGGTTTTTGGCCGTCGACGAACGCCTGATGCAGATTGCCGCCCGTCATCTCGCGACCACGATGGCGATGCTTGCACGGCCGGACGCCACGGTGCCGCAGGGGGCCCCACC
>Ga0187852_1000844_pt1 | contig 31178 bp, 27 predicted proteins | sample June2016WEW_6_40_FD_134511 | JGI IMG/M metagenome (GOLD analysis project Ga0187852, IMG submission 134511) | Peatland microbial communities from SPRUCE experiment site at the Marcell Experimental Forest, Minnesota, USA - June2016WEW_6_40 | ecosystem: Environmental > Terrestrial > Soil > Wetlands...
ATGGTTATCGGACCATTGAGCTGCAGGATTCGCTGCTCTTCGTGCGCGCCCGGTGCATTGGTGATGGTTAGCTTTTCTTCCCACATATTTAAGGAATATAGGGTGCCGCCGGGGCTTTGTCAATCAGTAACGGCCGCTGATGGCGTGTTATACGAAATGTTACGGGAGTGTTACGAGTGAACTCTCGCACCACCGAAGCACGGAGGGCGTGGCGCAGGTGTGCGTCTGCGAACCTGTTGCGTGGGACCCAACTGCGCGAGAAACGACATTACTCAAACCTTCCCTCGCAAACACTTCCCCCTTGACACGGACCAGGGTCAGTAATACGGTGCCCTCATCGTAGCAAGTCAGGATATACCTTACGCGCCAATCTCAGGTTTCTCGAGCGGTCGACTCGGGTAACCTATCACCTCCACTCGAAGAGAGTTCAAAGGAGGACCCTCATGACAAGAATACCAAAAGTGCGAATTTCGCGAATATGCCTGCGCAGGGCGCCCGTCGCGCTCGCCGCTTTGGTGGCGCTTGGACTTGGGCTGGTTGCCATCCCCTCGGCCAAGGCGCAGACCTTAACAGTGCTTCACAGTTTTGCTGGGAATGGCGATGGAATACAGCCGATGGCGCCGCTGATCATGGACGAGGCGGGGAATCTGTACGGCACCACTTATTACGGCGGCATCAATGGCCGCGGAGTCGTGTTCAAGGTCCATACCTCCGGACGCGAGACGGTGCTTTACAGCTTTCCGGCCTATCCTGGCGACGGGGCGAATCCCAACGCAGGTGTGATTATGGACAAAGCGGGAAATTTGTACGGCACCACATTCTACGGTGGCGAAAACGAAATACTCTTTGGCGGCGAACCCGAAAACGGAACCGTCTTTAAACTTGATACCTCAGGCAACGAGACCCTGCCGCACAGCTTCACAGGCGGGCCCGGCGATGGCTCGAATCCCTACGCAGGTCTGATCATGGACAAAGCGGGGAACCTGTACGGCACTACTCCCAACGGAGGCGCTTTCTGGGAAGGACCGGAGACCCCAGAAGGACCGGGGGCGGTGTTTAAGCTCGATACCTCCGGCAGCGAGACGCTGCTGTACAGTTTCGGAGGCCCAAACGGGGTGGATGCGGGCGTTCCCTTAGCCGGCGTGATCATGGACAAGGCGGGGAACCTCTACGGCACTACTACCCTCGGAGGCGATTTCGGGGAGGGGACCGTGTTTAAGCTCGATACCTCCGGCAACGCGACGGTGCCGTACAGCTTCCCGGATGGGGCGGGTCCCATCTACGCCGGCCTGTTCATGGACAGGGCGGGGAACCTCTACGGCACTACTACCCACGGAGGCGCTTTCGGGGAGGGGACCGTGTTCAAGCTCGACCCTTCTGGCAAGGGGACGGTGCTGCACAGCTTCGCGGGGCCACCCGGCGATGGGGCGTTCCCGTGGGCCGCTCCGATCGTGGACGAGAGGGGTAATCTATACGGCACGACATATGCCGGCGGAACCGGCACGTGCAACTTCGACGGACCCGGCTGCGGAACCGTGTACGAGATCGATCGCTACGGGAACGAGACGGTGCTGCACAGCTTCGCGGGCTCGCCCGATGACGGCGCGGCTCCGGTCGCCGGCCTGGTGACGGACAAGGCGGGCAACCTTTACGGGACCACCGAAGCGGGGGGCGCGGCTAGCTGGGGAACCGTCTTCAAGCTCAGTCCCCCGTCGCCCCAGCAGGCAACTCAGACGATTATCGACGCCGTGAACGCGCTCTATTCCCAGGGAGTGCTCAGCGGGGCAGAGTACAACGGGCTGGTTCAGAGATTGCAGAAGGCTATACTCCTGATGAACGCGGGAAGGGACGGCGATGCAGATCAGAGCCTCCGTGCGTTTATCCGTGAGGTGCTCGGCTTGCAACGTTCGGGGGTATTATCCCCATCCCAAGCCGAACCCCTCATCAGCGCTGCTGAAGCTGTGATCGCACAGCTATCGTAGGCGACGTACTACGCGTTAGTGCCGATCTTCTGGTCGGTGCCCTTGAGTCCCGATCCCGGCGGTTTCGCTCGGAGGCGGGGTAGATTGCCGCCTCCGGGGTGAAGTGTGCAGTGTGCACCAAAGGGGGGTGCAATCTTGACGCGGTATCTCCTATCCCAAAGCGGCGTTGACATACCCCCTGACAACCCCTAATATACCGCTCAAAGGAGGTAGTCATTATGCAACTGACCATCGACGCCAAAGAAGTCGAAGGTGTTCGCGTGTTGACCCTTAGCGGCAGAATCGTGGCCGGGCCTGAAGTCGACACCGTGCGCAGTTTCGTCAAGGAGTTTCTGGGCAATCATTGGAATCTCATTGTGCTCGACCTCGCGAATGTGACGCGTATTGATAGCACCGGGATCGGCATGCTGGTGGAGTCGGTGATCTTAACCGTCAAGGAGGGCGGACAACTGAAACTCACACGCCTGCCGCGGCTTATTCACAATATCCTGTCTACTCATCGGTTGCTGCAAGCCTTCGACATCTACCCCACTGAGGCGGACGCATTGGCCAGCTTTGCAAAATAGGCTATCTAGCTTGCCTGCCACCCGGCCTCGCCGCGCCATAGGTTGGTAGTGCTGACCTTCAGGTCAGCACTATAAATGCCGACCCTTCGCTTCGCTCAGGGCAGGCTCTAAAGGTCGGCGCTACGAGTGAAACGGAGGCGGATATGAACACCCTGGTTGCCATCGAAGCATGCGGAGTATTGCTCTCGTGGGCGGTCCTTGCTCGGGCGATTTGGGAGTGGGGCCCAGGTCTGCGCTGGCGGTCGATTCGCTGCCCGGAGCGAAAGGTTAGGGCCAGGGTTCTGGCTGACCAGCGCGAGGCAGAATTCGGCTCCCTGCGAGTGGCGGACGTAAGCGTCTGCTCGCTGCTCGGAAATGCGCCGCGGGCGTGCAGCAAAGGATGCCTGGTGAGGTTGCGATAACGCCCCTAACGCTCCGCGGTCATTCCCTCTTCATTTTCATCGCCGGTTCGCCGAATGACACGCAGAGCGCAATCGCCGACGCCACCCAGATGTACCATGGAACCGAGTCATGATAATGAAACTGTAGGATGACACATACGGCAAAGAGTATGCTTCCGAACATGATTCCTCCTAGCCCGGCAGCCGGCCGCTGATCGCCAAGGTAACAAAGCCCAGGATAAGAAACAGGATTCCTCCCAGCATAGTGGTCAGAGCCTTCTTACCGGCGGCCTTCCATTCTCCAGTAACAAACCCCCAAACATTCGACGTGATAATAATCGACGACATAAAAAGAGGCCAACCCAGAATCGGTCCCATCTCGGACAAGCGCGCGGAGACCCCGCCGTAAATGACGGTGCTTCCAAACCAGAACAGGCCCATGACCGCGCCGAAAACCCAGTACAGGCCGGTGCCTGGGGCGCGGAACAGGTGCGCCGTACCGTTTCTCTTCCACAGGTAGGCGCAATAGATGAGATAAGGTATGAAGGCGGCCGTGTTCACGGGCGCCCAGATAACATTCGCCTGGCTACCCGGGCCGGCGCCTTGTGCGACCGCGGCGTCAATGAGTGGCTTCCCGAACGCCAGTCCGAAGTTAGTAAACGGAGAACCGATGCCTGCCAGGATACAAAGGAACAATCCCAGCTTGAAACTCATCTTAACCGCTGTGGATTCCTTGGGGCCGGCGCCGGTGGCGGCAAGGTGTTTCTCCTTCATCCCTCCCGCTACAGCGCAACCTACGATTCCGGCGAGGGCCAGCGCCACGCCCAGGAAGATCATATGCCCCTGCGGAGTGAAGATTTTCTGCCTCTGCAGCGCCAGCATTGGCACCAGCGAGCCGAGGGCCGTGGAGAGGCCAATGGCAATAGCAAAGTTGAGAGCTATACCTATCGCGGCAATTCCCAGCCCGAAGAAAATCTGCGCCAACCCAAATCCGACGCCAAAGAGTACCATCAGCAGCAGGACTTTCAGCCCCGCAGCTTGGAAGACGGCCCAGGCATTCGGAATGGTCAGCCACACTGCCAGCCACGGGAACACGACCATGCCCATGACCGCCCATACGGACCAGATATTTTCCCACTTCCAGGCTTTCACATACTTGGTGGGAGTCGCAAAACTGCCGTTCAGGACCCCAGCCAGCAGCGCCAGGCCCACTGCTAAAGGCACATTTGCCATATGAGAACCTCGGTAATGCAGAAATTAGAAATCAGTGACAAGTGACGAGTGACAAGTGACCAGCAAGAAGCGATGCGAGACTAACGATTCGGCGTCTGATATCGGCATTTCCCCGGCACCTGACACCTGGCGCCTGAAACCTGTTTTTCCGCTCGTCACTTGTCACTCGTCACTTACGTATCTGTCCCGTCCCGACGATCTGGTATTTCACCGACGTGAGTTCAGGCAAGGCAAACGGACCGCGACAATGGAGTTTCTGGGTGCTGATACCCATTTCGGCGCCCATGCCGAACTCTCCCCCGTCGGTGAAACGCGTGGAAGCGTTCCAATAAACCGCGGCCGAGTCCACCTGGTCAAGGAACCTCTGCGCGCGGGCAGCGTCGCGGGTGACGATGGCATCGGAGTGTCGAGTCGAATAACGATTGATATGCGCGATGGCCTCGTCGAGAGTTGCCACCACCGCTACGGCCATCTTCAAATCAGAGTATTCGGTTAGCCAATCCTCGGCAGAGGCGGCGCAAACTTTGTCCTGGCCCGCCAGGCGGCGCGTCATATCATCACCCCGCACTTCGACGCCGGCGGCGCGCAACCGCTCGACGATTCTGGGAACGTATTCCGTCGCGATGTCGCGATGCACGAGCAGCTTTTCTGCGGCGTTACACACAGAGGGGCGCTGCGTCTTGGCGTTGATCACGATGCGGTCCGCAAGCTCGAGGTCCGCTTCCTTATCCACGTACACGTGGCAATTCCCTGCCCCGGTTTCGATCACCGGTACGGTGGCTTGCTCCACCACGCGGTTGATTAACTCCGCTCCGCCGCGCGGCACCAGCACGTCCACGTAACCGCGCGCCCGCATGAGTTCCAGCGCCGACTCATGCGTGCGGGAATCGAGCAACTCGATGGCTCCCGCCGGCAAGCCCGGCGCCCGATTGAGAAGCTCCACTAACCGCTCGTTCGTGTGAACCGCTTCGCGTCCTCCGCGCAGGACCGCCGCATTCCCGGCTTTAAAGGCCAGGACTGCCGCATCCACCGTCACATTCGGGCGCGACTCATAGATGACGCCCACAACGCCCAGCGGCACTCGCACTTTGCGTATTCGCAAGCCGTTCGGACGCACGCATTCAGCCAAGACTTCACCCACCGGGTCAGGCAGGGAAATGACCGCGCGGATTCCCGCCAGCATGTCGGCCAATCGCGCGGGGTTCAAAAGAAGCCGGTCGCGGCTGGAAGAACGAAGGTCGCTGGATTCGAGATCGGTGCGGTTTGCCGCCAGTATGGCTTCCTGGCTCGCTGCCAAAAGCTCCGCCATCGCCTCGAGGATCGCATTCTTCTCGGGAGAGGTCAGCAACGCGAGTTTAGGCGCGGCCGTGCGGGCTCTGCGCAGTTTGTCGTGCGTAGTCGGCATGAAGATTTGCCCAGACTCCCCTCCTTTGTGAGGAGGGGCAGGGTGGTAGAACCGTGACCCACCACCCCCATCCCCTCCTCAGCCGAGGAGGGGAGTTCTAACGATCATGCAGGCTTCTCGGCCTTGGTCCCCAAGGGCGAAAAATAGGTCCCCACGCGTCGCTGCAGGGCAAGTGGAATGACCTCAGGATGGTTTCCGCTGGCAATCACCACATGAATTCCCGCAGCCGTGGCTCTCAGCGCCGCCCGCAACTTGGAGCGCATCCCGCCTCGCCCAAGCTGGCTTTTGCCCCTGCACGCAGCTTCCATAGCGGGTGTGACGCGACGGACGGCCCGCACGAGATGAGGTTCTCCCGAGGCGCCCTTGGACCGGAAGAATCCATCGACATCAGTGAGCAAAATTAACCAGTCCGCTCCCAAAGCGGTGGCCACCAGGGCGCTCAACTCGTCGTTGTCGCCGAACGCGCCCTCCAGTTCGCGCACCGAGACGCTGTCGTTTTCGTTAACGATGGGCAGCACCTTCATGCGCAGCAACTGGCGGAGCGTCTTGCAGAGGTTTTGGTAGCGGAGAGGAGAGGAAAAATCATCACTTGAAAGAAGCAGTTGGGCGACTATTTTTTTCCCAAAAAGCAGCCTCTCGTAGGTGTGCATCAAGCGGCTCTGCCCCACTGCCGCGGTGGCCTGCATCAGGCCCAGCTTCTTGGGACGGCGCTTAATGTTCAACGAGAACATTCCGCAGGCGATCGCCCCGGAACTGACGATGACATACTCATGGCGCGCCAGATCCAGTTGATCGATCAACGACCGCATCCAGGTGAAGTTGATCTGCCCCTTGGGGGCGATCAAGCTGGTCCCGATTTTGATTACGACACGCATAGGCTCGGCCCGCCCCGATCGGTGAGAATCGCGCAGGGTCATTGAGGGACTGTACACCGCGCCCTCCCAGGAAAGGCGGACCCCAAAACCGGGGGTCCGCGCTACCCGGTCTGGGTCTCGCCAACGAGGCCCGGCAGAAATAGATAAAGCTACTTGCTTTCGGCAGCGGCTTGCTTCTTGCCTTCCCAGTTGCCGTTTTCGGTGTCGCTTGTCCACTTGCCGGAAAGCTCACCCTTCTTGAGTTTTGCGGTTAGCTGGTAGTTGCCCTGTGGCGTGTCAATGTGGATTTCAACGTCGTCCTTCTTGACCGTTCCGGCGCTGATCTCAGTCCCGCCCATGGGCGAAGATACCGATCCCGTCAACGAATCCTTGGTCTGCTCGAGATACAGAGTGAACGGCATGTCACCTTGCGAGCCCCCATGCGCTGTGCACTCCCACGTTCCGGTCAAAGGGCCGGGCTTGGGTTTCTTGGCTTGCGACGGAGCTTGCGTTTGCGCGAAGCCTGCGACGGAAAGAATACCCAGGCACAGAACGAACGGAATTATCTTCCTCATCTTCATGTATATGCTCCTTATTCAGTCTCATGCAATGAACTATCGAGGCATTTTACAGCGGCAGCGGGACTTACGTCCAGAAGAAGTCGAGAGTCGAAAGTCAAGAGTCGATAGTCAAGAGCAACCCCTTTGACTTTCGGCTCTCGACTTTTGACTCTCAACTCTTGACTGCCCTTCAAAACCAAAAGTGCCACGCTGTGTCGACCAGGGCGTGGGTCAAGGCGGACGCGGAAGTTCTCTGCCGGTTTCGAAAGGTGTATCCGTAGAAGATTCCCGCCACGGTGGCCATAATCGCGTAGCGCCAGTTGGGAACCGGAGCGTGATGCAGATGCGATAACCCGAATATCACGGAAGCGACCAGCAAGCCATAGACGCCGTGCGGCCCCCGCCGAATGCTGTGGCAGAGGAGGTTCTGCAGGATTCCTCGGAAAAGCAGTTCCTCCGGAATGGCAATCGTGATGTAGATGGCAAAGAATTGCAGCGGGAACTGCCCAAACGAGGCGCTCGAGAAGTGCGGATGGATGAAATGCAGTAACAACCCCAGCGGAATCCCAAATACGCAAAAACCCAGAAAATTGGCGGCCCCGTCCACCACGTCCTGTTTTCGCCATAATAACCGATAGCCCACGCCTTCTAGATTGCGCACCACCGCAAACGCGTATACCCCCACGCACACGCAAAACAGAGGACGGAAAAAGTAGAGGTCGAATGGCCACGTCCATATTCCCGTCAACCAATTGGCGGCGACCGGAAACGCCAGCGCCAGCATGGCCACCACGTCCCGCCAACCGATAATCGGTGGTCGGTGCATACGGTCCGGGAGCAGCACCAGGGTGGGCACTAGAATATAGGCCAGCAACTTCCCCGCCCCCAGAAACGACAACGAGCGGGTTCCGATGGCGTACACGAGGTACGGGATCAGCAGCAGTAACGGCAAGGTTGCCGCGGCCCATACGGATTCGACCACGCGCTGCCGCAGGTAACGGACCAGGCTCTGCTGAGCCAATCCCACAAATGCGCACAGGATCAGGCCAAGACTTAATAAGATGGCTCCCAGCCGCACGGGATCAGGATGAACCTGAACCAGGATCGCGGCCTCCGCCACGGCACATAGAACGATGACTCCGATTGCCAACAGGCCTAGGTTTTTCATCGTATGATTCCCAACCCCGCAGGGCCGGCATAGAGTAGCCCACAGTGAAAGAGCCGGTGTGAGAACCTCCTTCGGGCTGTCATTCCGAGCCCTTCGCTTTTCATTCTGAGCGGAGCGAAGAATCTCGCTCTGCCGCTCAGTGTAAACTCCGCGAAGAGCCTGTCCTGAACGAAGTGAAGGAATCTCGCTCTGGGTGCTCAGGGTAAACTCCGCGAGGAATCTTGCTCTGAGTCTTTTCAAACCACTTCGAGATTTCGAAGCCTACTGCCCCCCCAAATCCACATTGGCCAGCGGAACGAATTCCACGGGCCCCAGCTTCTTCAAGTCCTTCTCGAACCCGGAAAGGTTACCCACCAACACGATGATGTTATTCTCGGGCGCCAGGCGCCGGCCAGCGGCGTTCCACACCTCCTCGGTGGTCAGGACTCGGATCTTTTCCGGAAAGCGATTCCAATAGTCCAGGGGCAGATTGTAAACCAAAAGTTCGAGCGTGTGACTGGCAACATCTTCCGAAGACTCAAAATCCAATGCCAGATGGCCAATCAGATACCCCTGCGCCGTTTCGAGTTCCTGGGGTGTGATGGGGTGCTCGTGCATCTGCTTAATCTGCTCGAGGGCCAAGCGGAGGCTCTTCAAAGTTTCAGGAGTTCGGGTGAAGGTCTTACATGACCAAACGCCTGCCGTCCGGTAGGAGAGAAGTTCACTCGAAGCCCCATAGGTCAGGCCCTGGTGGCTGCGTAGGGCCTTAAAAAGCCGGTTCTCGGAGGGCCCGCCTAAAATTTGGTCCGCAATGCTCAGCGCCAGGTACTCGGTGTCGGCTCGCGGCGCTCCGAGATTGGCAATGCGGATCTCGGTTTGCACCGCGTCCGGCTTGTCGATGGCAAGAACCCGGTGCGTGGCAACCTCCGGCGAGGCAGACGGCGCGGCGGGCTGGGCATGGTCAGCCCAACCGCCAAAGTACTTTTCGGCGCGCGCAAAGGCCTCGGCGGAATGGATGTCTCCGACAATAGCAAGCACGGCGTTTGAGGGTTGATAATGGGCCGTGAAGAAGGCACGAAGGTCTTCCGGGGTTATGCGGCGCACCGCGGCAATCGTTCCGTCTTCGGGGTGACCGTACGGAGTCCCGGAGAAGGCAAGGCGCCTCAAGGCCGTATCGGCGACGTAGTCGGGATCGTCGCGGACCACCTCGAGGCCCGAAAGGGTCTGCCGGCGTTTACGATCGACCTCTGCGGGCGCAAAGACGGAATGCATCGCCATGTCGGAGAGAAGATCGAAAGCCAACTCCGCATGGTCAGTCAGGACGCTCAGACTTATGTACGATTCGTCCCAACCGGCCCCCGTGTCGACCACCCCGCCGATTGAGTCAATAGCCTCGGAGATTTGGCCGGCGTTGCGCGTCGAAGTCCCTTCCGTAAGCACTGCGCTCATCAGTTGAGCCGTTCCGGGCAGCGTCGCCGGATCTGATTCCGCGCCGGATTTTACCATCAGGCGCAGCGTCACAAGGGGGAGCCCATGTCTTTCGACGGCGACCAGCTTCAGGCCATTCGGGAGGACGCGCAGCTCCGGCGAAGGAAGAACCAGCGGCTTGGGAGGCAAGGCGGAGGGGGGAAAGTCACGAGCCAATCCGGAAACAGCACATAGCAGCGCCACGAGGAATAGAATGGTCTTCAAGTGAAATCCGGCAGAATCGAAACGCCGTCGAGCCGGCCAAATCGCTGGCACATGGGAGCACCCAACTCGGAAAGACAGCCCTCTCCCTGGGGAGAGGGTGGACCGCGACGGCGTTGTCACCAGCCGCCGCGGGACGGGCGAGGGGTCACTTCCTTTCCTAGGCTCTGTTGGTTTGCCAAAGCTTTCCATCAGATATGATTCCCTGCGTCCTTGTGGCGCCACTAAGTAACCCCTCACCCGTCCAACTCCGGCTGATGACACCGCCGGAGTTGGACACCCTCTCCCCAAGGGAGAGGACTGTTCATTCCGTTCCCGCCGTGGTCCCTCGCCCGCCGCCTTCCGCATTCTTCGGATACACTTCCACCAGAGTCATATTCTCCGGCACAAAATACTTCTGGGCCACCCGCTGGATATCCGCCGGCGTCACCGCCAGGAACCGGGCCAGTTCCGTGTTGACGAGGTTTGAGTCCTTCAAAACCACCGCCGCGTAGCCCAGTTCCTCGCCCCGGGTTTGGACCGTCTGCCGGCTCAGAATGAAGTCGCGCAGGGTTTCGTTCTTGGCTTTTTCGAGCTCCGCGTCACTCACCAACTGGGTCTCGAGGCGTGTCAACTCCGCCTCGACCTCAGCTTCTCCCTCGGCCGGCGCGTGACCTTGATTCAAGACGGCAAATACAAAAAAGAGATTGGGATCTTCAGTAAAGTTGCCGGTGCTCTCCGCCTCCAAGGCAATCTGCTTGTCATAAACCAGGCGCCGGTAGATGCGGGAACTTTCGCCCTCCGAGAGGATGTTGGATGCCAACCGCAAAGGATAGGCATCCGGGGTTCCGTCGGCGGGCATATGGTAGCCCTCGATAAAGGCGGGAAGAGCCACGTTCAAATCGAGTTTCACCACTCGCTTGGCCGTCTGCGCCGGCTCCTGTTGGATGTGATTGGCAGGCAGGCGCGTACCTCGTGCGAGAGGGCTGAAATACTTCTGGATCGTGGACTCCGTCTCGTTCGGGTCCAGGTCGCCCACAATCACCAGCGTGGCATTATTGGGTACGTAGTACGTGTCGTAGAAATCGCGGATGTCGGCGATGCGTGCATTGTCCAGATCGTGCATGCTGCCAATCGTCATGTGCTGGTAAGGATGCACAGCATAAGCGTGTTGATAGAGGGTCTCGACCACCGTGCCGTAGGGCGGGTTATCGAATTTCAGACGTCTTTCTTCTTCGACCACTTCCCTCTCGTTGTTGAAGACCGATTCCGTGATGTCCAGGTTTCGCATCCGGTCGGCCTCGAGCCACAGCACTACAGGAAGCTCTGAGCTTGGGATTGTCTCCCAGAAAACGGTTGTGTCCTCGGTGGTGTAGGCGTTGTCGATGCCGCCGGATCGAATGATGTAATCGGAAAAATCCTCCGCACCGATGTTGGTTGTCCCGTCAAACATCAAGTGTTCGAACAGGTGAGCAAAGCCTGTGCGCCCGGGCACCTCGTTCTTCGAGCCTACGTGGTACCAGACTTGGACATCCACCACCGGCGACTGGTGGTCCTCAACAATGCAGGCGTTGAGGCCGTTTGGAAGGGTCAGTTCACGGACCGTTGTATGCGGAAGCGTGACGGCGCCTTCCGCCGCGCAACAAATCCCCGCCAGTACGAAAAGGCCGGCCGCAATAAGAATCGTGCGCGCGATGTGGGCTTTGTGGAAGATTCTGGACAACCTGCTCCTGACGCGAGGCGCCGACCTTTAGGCCGACATTTGCTTGGCTTCACCCAAACGCTGGCGCCATGCTCAAACTTTTTATTTTATCATTGAGCTGCATCGCGCGACGGCCTAATCACTTCAACGCCGGTTCTGCCACTTTCGTTAGACAGGGCACGTGCGGTCGACGCGGGCCAGCGCACCGGGGAAGTTGGTCGCGGCGAAGTGATCTCACGGCTTGAGGGCGGCCACTAAACGTTCGCTCACGAGCGAGTTTCCCCGCCCACGTACGAGCTCTGAAGGACAAATCCCTTTTTCCTGCCAATGGTTCAATGACTAAATGGCTCAATGATTCAATTCTTTGCCCTACTCGGTAAATTTCTGCGCGATGGGATATCGCCGCCCCATGCCGAAAGCCTTGGCGGTGACTTTGAGTGTGGGAGGAGCCTGCTGGCGCTTGTATTCAGCCCCAGCAACCATGCGGATGGTGTTCCTCACCAAGTCGAGATCGAACTGATGTTTCTCGGCAATCTCCTGGGCGGAGAGCGCCTCTTCAATGTAGTCCTTCAGGATGGCGTCGAGGATCTCATACGGGGGAAGGCTGTCCTGGTCGGTCTGATTGGGACGCAATTCCGCCGACGGAGGCTTATCGAGACACGCCTGTGGGATGCGTTCGCCGGCGCGATTCACATAACGCGCCAGTTCGTAAACCATGATCTTGGGAACGTCGGCAATCACGGCCAGGCCACCGGCCATGTCGCCGTAGAGGGTGCAGTAGCCGGCACCCAATTCGGATTTGTTGCCGGTGCTCAACAGCAGCGAGCCGAATTTGTTGGACAAGGCCATGAGAATATTGCCGCGCACTCGCGCTTGAATATTCTCTTCCGCTACGTCGCGGGGTTTTCCTTCAAAGACAGGTTCGAGCTGCCGAAGATAAGCCTCGTAGATAGGAGTGATGGGAATAATCTGGAATTTAATATGCAAATTGCGAGCCAGCGCTTCGGCGTCGCGCACGCTTCCGGGCGAAGAATAAGGACCCGGCATGCCCACACCGGTGACGTTCTCGGGGCCCAGGGCGTCCGCCGCGAGCGTGGCCACGAGCGACGAGTCGATGCCCCCACTCAGGCCTACGATTACTTTCCAGAACCCGCACTTCATCACGTAGTCGTGAACGCCCAGTTTGAGGGCCTGGTACACGCTTTCGGTTTCGGAAGCAGGAGCAGGGCGGATTTCGAGCGGCCCGGCCCCCCCCTTGTTCCCCTCCTCGTTGAGTAGGGGAATGTCGAAGATGACCAGGTCTTCTTCGAACGACCGGGCGCGCGCGCAGATCTCGCCGCGAGCGTTGAAAGCCATGCTACCGCCGTCGAAAACCAGTTGGTCGTTTCCGCCCACCTGGTTCACGTAGACTACCGGTATGTGCCACGTGCCGGCGATGGATTTCAGCAGGTCGTGCCGCAGTTGCACTTTCTCTTTACTGTAAGGGGAAGACGCGATATTCAGCAGCACATTGGCTCCGGCGCGGACACACTCCTCGACAGGATTGCGCTCGTAGCGCTGCTGCCTCCAGAAATGCTTGTCGTTCCATACGTCCTCGCAGATCGTGATTCCCAGCGTGAAGCCTCTAAACTCACGCACCTCGATCGACTTGCCGGGCTCGAAGTAACGCGATTCGTCAAATACGTCGTAGAAGGGCAACAGGATCTTCGTATAATCCACCACTACCCTGCCCCCCTCGATTAATGCCGCCGCGTCGGCCGCGGCCTTACCTTGCGCCGCATGCGAGCGGCGCACGTAGCCTACCAGAGTCGGGATGGGTGGTAGCAGGCCGGCCAGACGCTCGAGTTCGGACTCCGACTTGCGGATGAATCCCCGCCTTTCCACCAGGTCGCGAGGCGGATATCCGCAAATTGCCAGTTCCGGGAAAACCACCAGGTCTGCGCTCCGCTCCCGCGCGCAATGGGCATACTTCAGGATGCGGTCGAGATTGCCTGCGAAATCCCCCACCGTCGTATTGATTTGGGCGAGGGCGATCTTCATGGCATGGGCGATTTGTGATTGGTGATTTGCGATTGATGACCGAGGCCCGTGGGTTCCCGCCTTCGCGGGAACCACGCCGCCACTATCGCAGAACGTGCTACGAAACTTACCGTGGCCACTGTTTCAAAAGCGTCAACCCTAGCTTTGAATTTCCAGGTTTGAATTTCGAATTTCGAATTTCTGCCTTCGGTCTATGCGCTGAATGAGCTTCCACAGCCGCAGGTGGTCTTCACGTTCGGATTCTCGAATTTGAAGCCTGCACCCTCCAGGCTCTCGACGTAGTCGATCTTCGTGCCGGTGATGTACATCAAGGAGGCCTGGTCGACAAACACCTTCAAGCCGTCAAACTCGTAAACTTTGTCCACCCCGTTGGTCAGGTTCTCAAAATTCATTTGGTACGAGAAGCCAGAACATCCGCCGCCCACTACGGCGACACGCAAGCCCGCAGGGGCGGGGTTCTGTTGGGCCATGATTTCCTTCACTTTGGAAACGGCCTTGGGGGTAAGCTCAATTTTCATCGAATACTCCTTTGTGAATTACCTTGCATCACTAACATCTGATGAGCCAACATACCAGAGAGATACAAGGAAATCAGTAGCATCGATTCTAACACTTTCGGTAGTGTCCTAGTTTGAATTATTTTAATATTTTTAGGCTTGAGGCGGAATGCGGTGTATGCAAGACTTGAAGTATGAAGAAAACCAAACAAGCGCCGAAGCCGAAGGCCGTCAAATCAGCGAAGCACCAGCCGACAGAAGATATGAACCAGATTGCCTACCGAGTCATGCAAGAGACAATTCGTCGCAGCGAAGGCAAGTAGGCTTGTAGAATTCCCGCTGTAAAGCTTCGATAGTCTAACCCCAAAAACATCTGTAGAATAGGTGCCCAGAAACGAAAAAGCCCGGCGCGATGCCGGGGCTTCTTCGATGGGACCTAGACACCCTCATCGTAAGCCCTTTCATCGCGCCTGTGCAAGGGCCGTGATGAAAAAAGACGATCCGAGGAACTGGTCTCAACTCCGCCAGCGGCTGGAAGCCTGGAAGAAAAATAAAGAACTAAGAAGCGTCCCACGCCAGGAAGTCCCGGAAGCCCTTGTGAGAAGTGTGCTGGCGGAGCAGTACGGAATCATGCCAGAGGAAGTCACGCCGGAACAGATTAGGCTGGCCGTTGCGGACCTTCTGCGGCACTATCCGTCCATCAGTCTTGTTAGCCTTGTTACGATCCCTTCACTGTCCGAGCCCGACACAGAAAAGAAGGCATCCCGCAAATCTTTCGTGACTCCGCTGCTGAAAGCAAAGGGCTGGTCAATCCTCGACTGGGCTAACAAGGCGAACGTATCTCACGCCACGGCGATGGATTATTTACAAGATAAGACGGCACCATATCGCTCGACGCGACTAAAACTGGCAACCGCTCTCGGCATACCCGTTGAAGAGTTACCTAAATAGTAATCCTGAACTCTCCCATACTCTCCCATGACTTTCCCATAACTCTCCCACACTCTCCCATAGCAGGAAAGGTTTGAAGACTTTTGTAAGGGGGACTTGGGAGAGTACAAGAGAGTGGAGTCTCCCACGGTATCCTGGTGACTCTCCCATTTCTATTGCTGGATAATGGGTCGGTGAAAGGATGGCGCTATGCCAAGGGTCTGTAGCCCGCGCCGCTCATGCTTACCGGCGGTGTGGGCCAAAACACGAAGGCCCGCTCCCTGGAACCTTTGCGCGGTAACAGGGGCGGGCCGTGGTAAGCCTTAGCGCCAAACGGATACGTGGCAGAGTGGTTGAATGCACGCGACTGTAAATCGCTAAGCCGTTAACGCGGCTCGTGGGTCCGAATCCCACCGTAACCGCCACGTATTATACTGCCTTTTTCTTGGCCCACCGCGCCTGGACAGCCTTTCTTGAGGCTTCGCTACGTTCTTCTGGGGTCATGTTGGCAGCCCTAGCACTGCCGCCCTTGGCCCCACCCTTGCGCCCAAGCCTTGCAAAATAGGCCCTTAGCGCGGATGACAGTCTTTGTTTGCTCATGGCCCTATAATACGTAGACGGCTTAGGAACGTCAACACAAATATTTTCATCCGGCCTTCATTTTTCTCTTGACATACGTAGACGGATTACGTATAATCAAGGTGAAAGTTAGGAGATGCCATGAACAGACTGAGCCGAGAGAAACAAGCCCAAATCATCCACGCGCTGGTCGAAGGAAATTCGATTCGCGCTACCGCTCGCATGATGAACGTATCGAAAGACACCGTGGTAAAGCTCCAAGTCGAAGCCGGTTACGCTTGCGCAGATGTTCAAGATAAGTTCTTTCAGAACCTCACCTGCAAGCGCGTCCAGGTGGATGAGATTTGGGCCTTCTGCTATGCCAAAGAGAAGAACGTTCCGAGCGAAAAGAAAGGGCAGTTCGGATATGGCGACGTTTGGACGTGGGCAGCAATCGACGCGGACACAAAGCTAATTCCTTCCTTCGTGGTAGGCAATCGCAGCGCAGTGAGCGCCCGAATGCTGATTGAAGATTTAGCAGGTCGGCTCAAGAGCCGGATTCAACTGACCAGCGATGGCCACAAAGCCTATTTGGAAGCCGTTGAAGGAGCATTCGGCTGCGATATTGATTACGCCATGCTGGTTAAAACTTACGAATCCACGCAGGATGAAACGCGCTACAGTCCAGCGAAATGCACATCCTGCGAGCGCAAGCCAATCAGCGGAAACCCGGACCCCGAGCACATTTCGACCAGCTACGTGGAACGCCAAAACCTGAGCATGAGAATGGGGATTCGGCGCTTTACCAGGCTGACCAACGGATTCAGCAAGAAAGTTGAGAACCACGCCGCAGCCGTGGGACTCTATTACATGCACTACAATTTCTGCCGCGTTCATCAAACGCTGAGAGTAACCCCTGCCATGGAAGCCGGGTTAACCGATCACATCTGGACAATCGAGGAAATGCTGAGTAAAATCGGGCGCTGAATCGAAGCCCCAGCGCCCGATCTTTCCACTCAGATTATCTACTGCGGGGCTTTTCCATGGTGTCCTTCCGGCACCGTAATTTAATTGTGAGGGGGTTATCCACATGAGTAACGCGAAGATATTTCTTGTTGGAAAGCAAAAAGGGGAGAGCCTAATCCCGATGGTTGAAACTGCCTTTCCCAAGGAAGATGACGTGCAGAGGTGGTTGCAGCAATATTGGGATTTATTGCCAGGCGATCAAATCGACCCAGACAATCCCCGGCGATGGCTGTTGGTTTCTCGGGAAATGGGGGTGCCAGGCGGCAAGGATGAAGGTGAACACTGGAGCTGCGACCATCTCTTCCTTGACCAAGACGCAATCCCTACTTTCGTCGAGTGTAAACTGGCCGTCAATCCGGAGGTCCGGCGAAAGGTTGTTGCCCAAATGCTCGACTATGCCGCCAACAGCGTTGAATACTTGGACATCGAGAAGTTGATTGAGGCAGCAAGGAGGACGGCGGAAAAGCGCAAGGACACGATAGACAATGCGGTTCTTCAACTGATCGGAAAGGACGACCCGGCGGCCATTGACCATTATTGGCAGGACGTTTCTGCAAACCTTCGCTCAGGGAAAGTCCGGCTCATCTTTGTCACGGACGAAACGCCCAGAGAACTCCGACGACTGGTTGAATTCTTGAACGACAAAATGACTGACGTAAAACTCTTCATAGTAGAAATTAAGCAGTTTATTCGCAAAGGCCAGGTCGCTGGCGAGGAACAAACAGCTCTAGTCCCTAGGGTGATTGGGGCAACCGTCGCCAAGATTCACCCGCCTGCTCTACCTCCTCTTAATCCACAGGCGTTGCTTGCAAAATGCAGCCCGGAGGCAGGTGAATTCTTCGAGAACATGTGGGAGAAGGGTGAGGCTAGGGGCCATGAGATTTATTGGGCCGTGCGTTGGTTCTCAGTGCGTGCACACCTTCCCAATGGCGGACTTGGGAGCTTTGCCTATGGCGGCTTGTCTGGAGACTTTCAGTTTTATTGCGCTCAGGTCCCTCTCTCTGACGGGCTAAGGGAAGAACTGTTACGCCGTTTCCACGTCTTTACCGGGAAAGCTCCTAAAACCTTAACGGCACACGTCGATAGAGCGACCGTTGGCGAGTTAAACCAAGCCTATGACTTTATTCTTGATGAGGTCGATAAGATTCTAACTCGTCTTGGTTCTAACAAAGAAACCGGCCAGGAGGGACTGGACGGCAGACAAAATACGTGATCGAATTGACCTAAAACGGTTGCCATATCAAGCAATATCCATGCCAAACCATTTTGGCCTGGATTCAAACTAGGACACTACCACACTTTCCGCTTGACAGCCCCATGAACCTGCGATAGCCTATAATTGTGGTCTTTTTGGCGACAATGCGTCGCAGGCGTTCCTCGCAACGTGCCGTGGCGCGCTTATGGCGGTTCCTTCTTGGAAGGTGATGTGGGGTGAAGAGCTACATTCTGGCCATGGCGCTCGTAGCGGCCACAGGCCTACTACTGGAGAGCGGTTGTAGCGGCCCGCGTGGCCACGGGACCACACCACCCAGCTCTCCCGCCCAGGGCGCGCTGGCGATCTTCGGTGGCGAGACTCCCTTCTGCGGCGTGCTTTCTTTCACGGTTACGATCACCGGCCTGACGGTAACGCCGCAGTCGGGTTCGAGCCCGCTCTCGGTGCTTTCCAGTGGCACGCAAGTGACAGTGGAATTCGCCTCCCTGATGGATTTCGCTACCCCGTTCAGCCTTTCAAACGTCCCCCCAGGGACGTACAGTTCGTTGGGAATAACTCTCGCCAACCCGCAGTTGACGTATATGGATACGTCCACCAGTCCTCCCTCAATCAAAACCGTCGCCCCTGCTATCTCAACCCTAACGGTAAGTCTGCCTCTCAACCCGGCGATCACCATCGCAAGCGGCGGCAGCCTCGCCTTGCAACTGGATTTCAACCTGCTCAACTCGATTACCACCGGTGCCGGCGGCCTCTTCACGGCGACCCCGACTTTCACCGCCACCCCAGCCTTGGCGTCGGGGAGCACGGGCTATGCCCAGTTCGACGACTTGAGCGGGCTTGTTCAGAACGTAAGTACGAGCTCAGCGAATCCGTCATTCACCGGAAGCTTCACGATATCCAGCCCAAACGCCCAAACCTTCACGGTCGAGGTCGCGAGTTCCACGAGCTTCGCAGGCGCCTCGGGCCTCAGCGGGCTGACGCCCGGGACATTTGTGGAAATATCGGCCGTCCTCGATGCGAACGCGAACCTCGTGGCCGGTAACGTGGTGGCGGAGGCTCAAGAGGACGCGGCGAGCGGCGAAGCGGCTTTCGCCGGATTGATCACCGCCGTGGCGCCGCCGACGGGCAATGCCACGCAATTCACCATGCTGGTGCAAACGGAAAATCCCGATGTGAGCAGCCGAGTGCCCGTTTTTTCCCTGTTGACGGTTAGTATTTCTTCTTCATCGACAACCTTTGCAACGAGCGCTCAGGGCGCGGATTTTGCCAACTTCTCGTATGGCGCTAACAGCCTCGCTGTAGGCCAGCGAGTGGTCGTCCATGGCACGCTCCCCAGCGGTTCGGCCGCGGCTACGAGCGCCACGGCCCGGTCGGTCTTCCTGGGGCTTCAGTCCATTCTCGGAAACCTGTCCACGAACCCCAGCACTCCTGTCGCGATCGCCGGCGACGGCGTGGACGGAGGATTTACCCTGGTTCCCTGCTCCCCTCTGTTTCAGAACGCGCCGATTACGGCATTGGTTAATCAGCAGACGGTTTATTCCGGACTTGCTAATTTGTCCAGTCTTAATAACCCTGGCAGTCATTTCCTCTTGGTCAAGGGATTGCTTTTCTACGAGCAGAGCACGACGACGTTCGGGGTTGAGAGTTGGACCGCGCCGGCCGGGGTTCAGGCGGCAACAGAGGTCCACCAACTGCCTTGACAATCTGCTGAGCGGTGTCATTCCGAGCGCAGCGAGGAATCTCGCCCTGGTTCGGGATTACAGAATGCACAGAGCGAGATTCCTCGCTTCGCTCGGAATGACAGACTCGATAGCGCTTTGCTGCATCTTAATAGAGAATATGAGTGTCCTGAGTCAGAAGTCGGTCGAAGAGATCAGCCCGTCAGCCGACGGGCGGCAGCGAGTAGTCCGTCAACTGACGGATCGTGAACCCCTCCCTCACCCCCGTCCCCTCTCCCGCGCCAGCGGTAGAGGGGTGCCGAAGGCGGGGTGAGGGTTACTCAACCCAGGGCTTACGCCCTGGGCTACTCTATGCCGCCCCTGACGGGGCCCGGAGAAGCAAGTAACAACACACCATGTCGCATCGTGACCACACCAGGTCGCTGCTGGCCCGCCTCGGGGGGGTTGCCGGAATAATTCTTGCCTGTTCCGGGCTGCTTCGCGCCCAGGAGGCGGTTCGCTCAGGCATGGCCTATTTCCCGGCTGATACGCAGCAAATCGCCTATTCGAGTTTCGCACAACTACGTTCTTCGCAGGACTATACGCAAATCCGGCGCCATGTTCTTTTTCAACAGCTTCGCGGATTTCAGGAGTTCCTGCATTCGTTGGGTATTATCCCCGAGAAGGACGTGGATGAGGTAATGCTGGGCTGGCGCGGCGAGTCCCCGAGCGGGCCGGGGAGTTTCGGCGTGGCGGTGGGCCGCTTCGAACCTGATAAGGTCAGGGAGTTGTTTGTCAGGACTCAATTGCCCGTGCAATCTTACGACGGCTGCGACCTCTACGCTTTTGGTTCAGGCGCCGACCAGGACGATACGTTTTTTACGTTTCTCGACTCGACCCTGGCGGCCTTCGGACGATTGCACGATCTGAAAGCCCTCCTGGATGTCCGTGAGGGATACGCACAGCCTCTCGAATCAAACCAGGCCCTCCAAGGCTACGAAGCCGAACTCGAGGGCACGTCTCCTCAATGGGGAATCCTCACCGGGAAGGCTGCCGCGAACGTGGCTACGCCGTGGCTGGCTGGAGGCAAGAACACTAGCGTCGATTTGACGGCCTTCCTGCAGCCGGTGCAGGCGGTCCTCTATCGCATCGATTGGGACGGCGGTTTCACGGCGCATATCAGCGTGGTCTGCAAGTCGCCCGAATCCGCCACAGGGCTTTTCCAGCTTCTAAACCTTCTCAAGTCGGCGCCCGTTTTTGCGGCCGCGACGGGTGGTACCGCACCGAGCCCCATCATCCAGAACCTGGATGCGCATCAGGAAGGCCCACGCCTCGAGTTGAGCGCCTCAGGGCCTGCGGATGCGCTGGACCAATTGATCCATTGAGTCAATGAATCAATTCGGGGTGAAGGGCTTCAGTTCCTTCTCGAAATCCGCCTTCGTGATCGACTCGCCATCGTTCATTCGGCTCAGCAGCTTGTCGATGACTCCTTTAGCCTGATCCTTTCGGTAGGAGCGAATAAAGCCGTCAAAGAAATGCTCCCCCGCCATGGCGCGGTTGATCTCCGCTTCCTTGTTGTGATCTTGCAGCTCCGTAAAATAAACCACGCGGTATTTCCCGGAGTAGGTCGCTTCCTTGTAGACCTCGAACATAATTTTGTCTAATTCGAATGGCATGAAATACCTCGGGACTAGGGGCTAGGAATCAGGGACTAGGCAGAAACACGCAACCGCTAATTTGTTCCCTAATGCCCTCTATCTTTGATAGCAGAGATACGGGCATCGGTCAATGCTATACCGTACCGACAATCGTAACATGCACTGCCTGACAGGACAATTAAACGCGGTCAGGAAGCGAACCCCGATTCAGCGTTAATGTTGACGTATTACGTTACGCGTAGTACCTTTAAGGAGTGATCAGGAGTTTCCGCTCGAAGGAGGCCGAGGAGCTTTTTCACTACCATAACGTCCCGCGATTCCGTGCCTTCGAGCGGGTGGCGCTGCGCAAACTCCTTCAGCTTCATGCCGCCACGGACTTGAGGGTTCTGGCTTCCCCGCCTGGGAACCACCTGGAGGCGTTGCGTGATGACCGGAAAGGGCAGCACGCTATTCGCATCAACGACCGGTGGCGAATCTGTTTCGTTTGGCGCGAGGGTCATGCACACGAAGTGGAGATTGTGGATTACCACTGAGGAGAAGTGACTATGAGCAAATCCGAGAATCTAATGGCACCCGTCCATCCGGGAGAGATCCTGCGAGAGGATTTCATGAAGCCAATCGGCCTTTCGATCAACAAGCTGGCGCTCGAGCTCCACGTGCCCGCAACCCGCGTCCATGAAATCGTCCACGAGCGCCGCCGCATCACTGCCGATTCCGCCCTGCGCTTAGCGCGTTATTTTAATACCAATCCCGAGTTCTGGCTCAACCTGCAAAACTTCTTCGACTTGGAAGTCGAAAGACGCGCCGGGGCCGAAGTCGCAATTCAGCGCCAAGTGCATCCAATGCACGTCGCGGGCGCCTGACAGCTTGCTGAAAAACGTCCCAAGGCTTTGGTCCCGAGCCGTTCGTAGGCCGCGCGAGGCGACTGCCCTTCGGCGCGGTCAGCATGCGGCGGCGTTGTTCGTCGATCGCCAGCGCAGAACCGTAGCCTGACTTCCTACTTCGAGCCCGCCTCCCCTGCCTTTAGGTCGCGCAACAGCCGCTGAAAGGATCGCTGATAAGCGTCGTGGTCTTTCCATCGAGTAAAGTCGCCGGTGTGGCGGGTGCGACGAATGTCAGCGGCCCAAGCTTGGTCAGTTTGCATCACCGCATCATCAAGACGAATCGGGAACAGCACAGGCTTGCCGCCTTGGCGCTGCTCCTTTTCGAAGGCGGTCTCGACCTCTTTCTCGACCCAAGCACTCGTGACGGAGTTCTCCGAAAGAACGAGTAGCAGCTTGTCGTGGACACGAATGGCTTCGTCAATGCGCATGCGAAACTTATCGCCGATCTTCAAATCCTCCGGCGCAAACCAGCAACGCACGTTCTGAGCCTGTAGGTCTGCATATAGCCGCTTGGCAAAATCATCGTCTTTGCTCGAGTAGCTGATGAAGCAAGAGTAGAACTCTATGGGCTTGCCCACCAGCGACTTCATGTAAACGATGAAGTCCTCCGGCACGCCGCAGCCACGCAGGAAAACTTCTGGGATGTTGCCTTTGGATTTGTAGATGGTGTCAATGCCGATGGTTGAAGGCCCGATGTGGAACACTGTTTCGAGGCCCTTGACGTTGCTGAGGTCACTTTCGCCGAACACGGTGTTACCGATCGCTGCTTTAGCGAAGCTCGCCCCGGCCAGCCCCGCCCCAACGAGGCTCGCATTGAACATCCTCGCCCTGCTGAGTTCGGCCCCATTTAAGTGCGCACCTCCGAGATTCGTGGCGCGCAGGTCCGCGCCAGCGAGGTTTGCCCCATCCAGGTTCGCCTCGATGACGTCCGCCCCATCGAGGTTCGCGCGACGGAGATCTGCATGGTACAGGTCCGCCCTGCCTAGGTGGGCCCAGCCCAAATTCACCCCGTCCAGGTTTGCCGCACGAAGATTCGCTCCCGAGAGATTCGCACCACTGAGGTGGGCGGAGTGGAGGTGGGCATCGCTCAGGTCGACGCCGACTTGAGGGTTCTTCCGCCGCCACCTATTCCATGCCTCGACGCCTCGCTTGAGAACCTTAACGTGTTCCGGGTTGGCCATGGATTGAACCTCGCTGCTTGGAGTTGGAGGCAATATTCGCACGGCGTGCGAGGATTGTAAATGGAGTTCGTCTGGGATGACGGCAAAGGGAGAAGTTCTGCAGGAGGGTTCTTGGCGAAGGTGTGGCTAAGCGCGAGGCTATTGCTGGGTGGTGGGACCAACCCCTCACCCGGCCCGCCCCGGCTGAAGAATGCGCCGGCTGCGGGCCACCCTCTCCCCAAGGGAGAGAGCTGTCATTTTGATTGAAGGTGGGCGCGGTGCCCCCGCATCTCCGGCCAATCCAAAATCTAAAATCCAAAATCGAAAACAATCCCCAGCCCCTAGTCCCCGCTTCGAATCGCGTTTATCCCGACTGGTGTTTCGACCTCGTACGGCTCGGGGGGCGGCGCTACGACGGGCATGCCATCGAGTTCGGCGCGCAGCCTGGCTTCGAACTCTTTCAACTTGGCGTCGACTTCGGTCTGTTTCATCTTGCGGCGGAGGATATCTTCGCGATAGCGCTTCAGGAAGTAGCTGATGGTCTCGACGCGAATCTTGATCGAGCCGGTGGGCTTGTTCTCGTCGATGTCTTTGAATGAAAAGTAAGGCGTACCGGACTTGGTTACAGTTTCCTCGACGGCGGTATAGATGGGGGCGTCGTGGCCGCACTTGAAGCTGGATAGTTCAAGGGCAACGAGATTAGGATGCCGTGCCGTGTACTTGGCGGCCCACATTTTTTGCGAGGTGTTTTCGCTGTAGCTGTTCTTCCAGGCATCGCTGATGTCCATGGGATGCTTGATGATCCCTGCCTTGACGTCTTCCCCAAAGAGCGAGTTGATGATGTCCTCGTCGATGGGCAGCGATTGCAAAGTCAGCACGGGGTAACCGATCTTTTGGAACTCCTCGAGGATTTCGTGGTTGATCCCCGGATCGTTGTGGTAGGGGCGGCCCAGAAGCACGATGCCGATGCGGTCCTCGGCCTCCAGCCGTTTCAGCACTTCCCTGCCCTGGGCGCGTAGGATCTTGTTCATGAATTCCTCCTGCGCCTTCATGCCGGCCTCAACGGCGCGGAAATTCTCTTCCCACGAGAGGCCGAGGATGTCAACGAACTCTTCGTAGAGCTGCTTAGCCAATAGCGCCGGCTTGCCCGGATTCACAAACGTGTCGAGGAAGCGGATATTGTTCTCTTTGAAAATATCGCCTTCCTTGATGAACGCAGCTTTAATCGACTCCGGCGTGGTGGCCACGGTGGGGCAGGAGCGGTGCGACTGCGCGTACGGGAGGTCGCTCGGAAGGTCATCGATCATGGGGCAAAAGATGATGTCGAGCGGCTTCTTTTTGTGGACCACGTAGAGCAGATTATGAACGTGCGGGATGCCGACCTTGGAGGGGAAGCACGGGTCGATGGCGCCTCGCTTGGCTCCCTCTTTATAGAGAGTTTCGTTCGTGAAATCGGAATAGACGATGTTTTCCGCGGGAATTCCCAGCGCCTCGAAGTACGCGCTGAAGATGGGGTTCACGGAGTACATGTTGAGGATGCGCGGAATGCCGATCCGCAGGTCCTTGCGCTTTTTCATCAGTTCGACGCGCTGCTTCTGCTTCGCGGTAATCGCGAACTTCGGCAGCGGGTCAACAACCGGCTGCGGCGCGTAAGATTTGAACGGAGCCTTGGCGCCCAGTTCCGCCATATTGGGGTTGTCTTTCTTCGCGGCGTCCAAGCCCTTCTTGATCTCGCGCATGTCGGCGACGTCTTCCACCAGGCCCTTCTCGCAACTGTTGCCCACGATCAGGCGCTTGATTCCCGGCAGGATGGGGATTTTCGACTTCTTCCAGGATTCGTCCGCGCTCGCGATCTGCACGTCAATAAACGTTCGCATGCACTTGTTTTTGCAGAAGTAGCAGCGCGTATTCTCGCTGCGATGCGTGGTGTAAGCGATCTTGTCGACCGCTTCGAAGCCAATAAAACTCGTCCGATGTCCGTTTTGGTAGAGCCGGCGCGATTCGATAGCGGCGCCGATTGCGCCCGCTTCCCCGCAATGTTCGTGGACAATGACGTTCGGTTTTTGCCCCTTGTCCTTGAAGCGCGATTCAATGAAGTCCACCTGCGACTTGACGGCAGCCAGGTTGTGCTGCGTCCCCCCTTGCAAGATGAAGGTCTTGCCCAGAGAGGCTAAGTTCGGAATCTGCGAGACGTAAAGCCAGATGTTTTTGGGCAGCACGTTGGCCAGGCCAGCCATGATCTCTTCCGGTTTCCATCCCTGGCGCTGAAAATCCACGATGTCCGACTGCATGAAAACCGCGCAGCCATATCCGAACATGGGCATGGCTTTGGCGCTGAAGGCGAGGTCGGCGTATTGCATCACATCGTGCCCGAATCCGACGCAAGTGGATTGCAGGAAATAGCCGTTTCCGGCTGAGCACTGCGTGTTAAGCTTGAAGTCCTTCACGCGGCCATCTTGCAAGATGATGAGCTTGATGTCCTGCCCGCCCACGTCGCAGATCACATCGGCGTCCGGGTAGAAATGCAAGGCCGCCTGGGTGTGCGCCACGGTTTCGACCAGGGCCACGTCGGCGTTCAAAACGTCCTTAAGGATGTCCTTGGCGTAGCCGGTGCTGCCCACGCCCAGCAATTCCACCGAAGCACCCTGCGACTCGACCTGCTTGCGCAGGTTCGAGAACATCTCCATGGTGTCTTCCAGCGGATTGCCTTTGGAGAGCTGGTAGCACTTCACCATCACCTCGCCCTCTTCGTTGACGAGGACGGCTTTGGTGGAAGTCGAGCCGCCGTCGATCCCCATGAAGGCGCGGACCTGATCTCCGGGGTGGAAGCGCTGCGGCACGAATTTCTTCGGCCTGTAGCGTTCTTTGAATGCCGCGAGTTCGTCTTCAGTTTTGTAGAGGCCGGAACCGCCTTTTTTCTTCTTCTCTTCCGTGCGTCCGACGTTGATGTACCACTCGAGCTTCTCGCGACCGGCATAAATGCCCAGGTTAGGATCTTCATCCATTGCAAAGCGGACGCAGCCGAGCGCGGCAAAGTACTGGGCGTTGTTCGGAACCATGATCAATTCCTGCGGGTCTTTGTCTGGCGGCAGGGGGAAATTTCGTTCTTCCCAGACTTTGGGGATATTGAATTTCCAACAGTCCTTCATCCCCTTGATATACGTGTTCGGCCCGCCCAGCAAGAGAACCACCGGGCGCAGCGTGTTGCCGCGCGTGAGTACCGACAGGTTTTGCTGGATGATGGCCTCGAAGAGTGAAGCCATAAGCTCGTCGGGCGGCACGCCGCTCTTTTGCAGGCCGTTGACGTCGGTCTCCGCAAAAACCCCGCATTTGCCGGCGACGGGGTGCAGCTTCAGGCCAACATAGCCCATGTTGCAAAGGTCTTGGGCGGGAATTCTCAACTTGGCGTTAATCTTGTCGATAACCGCGCCGGTGCCTCCCGCGCACTTGTCGTTCATGGAGGGGATCTTCTTCTTTCGGCCCGTCTCGGGATCTTCCTTGAAGATGATGATCTTGGCGTCCTGCCCGCCCAATTCGACGACCGAGCCGCATTCCGGGTACAGCTTTTCCACAGCGAGCGAAACCGCGTTCACTTCCTGTACGAATTTCGCCCCAATGTGCTGGCCGATGGGGCCGCCTCCGCTCCCCGTAACAAAAATCCGGGTTTCGCCCGCCTTGATGCCGGCCTCGGCTTCCATGCGATTCAGGAACTCAAGGCACTTTTCCGGCTGCTTCGTGTCATGGCGCTGGTAGTCACTCCAGATGATCTGGTCGTTTGAGCTATCGACCACCACGGACTTCACCGTGGTGGAGCCGACGTCAAAACCAACTATCATGTTCTTGGGATTGACTTGGTCCATTTCGCCCCTTTCCCGAATAAGAGGTAGGGGAGGTTCGCGAACCGCCCCTACTGAATGACTCGGACTTCCGCCCCTGCCAGTATTGCATAGGCAAACGGCGGTTATCCCTAGCGCTGACCATCGCGCGTGTCAGGCGCTCGCCTTTTGTGCCATCTGTGCAAAGGCAGCGTCCAGGCGTCGCTTTATTTCCTCCGGCGCGACGTCCTCGACATGAGACAGGAGCGCCCAACGGTGGCCGAAAGGATCGACCACCACGCCGTAGCGGTCGCCCCAGAACTGGTCGCCGAGTGGCATGGCAACCTTCACGCCGGCAGCCACCGCGCGGTTCCACAGCGCGTCAACATCCTCCACGCAAATGTTCAGGAGCAGGGCTCCCACCTAATGTCTCCGGTCCTGGCGATCCAATTGACGGCACCTCGTCGTGTAACATGAACTTGGAATCGCCGATCTTAAGCTCCGCGTGCATGATCTGGCCGTCAGGGCCCTTGGTGACGCTCAGAACTTCAGCGCCAAAAGCCTTCGGGTAGAACTCCACAGCCTTCGCCGCATTGCGAATCGCAAGATGCGGCGCGAGCGTATGCGTTCCTTCTGGAACCGGCTTGGGTTTGGCAGGCATAGCTGTGTCTCCTTCGCGAGACTCGATGGATTTATTTCAGGCTTTGCCCACCACCATTATACCGCAGCCATTTCCTTGGTTTGCTCCACGGTCACTCGCTCCCGGCGCTCGGCTTTGATGCGTTCTGCCGTATGGATCGCGAAGTTTGCCGACACTCCCACCACGCCTTTCCTGTGCCCATACTTGTACATGGGCTGCTGCATTTCGGGATGGTCAGCCACAAACGCCTTGATCTCCTCGACGGTCACGCCGGCTTCATCGAGCACTCGCTTCATTTCATTCTTGGCCCGCACCTTTGCTTCGCCCAGCGCCATCTGCACGCGGCTGTGCGCGTTGACGTCGCCTTCCCCGGAGGTTTCGATGGGGATGAAGATCATATCTTTGAAGTGGGTTACGACCGCGGATTGCGCGCCGTCCGACTGAGTCGAGGGCATGCAGCCAAACGGCTTCAGGCTGAGGACCATGTGGCAGAGATCTTTGTTGGAATAATAAATGTTCTTGGCGACCTCGAGGTGGCCTTCACCTCCGCCAGCGCGAGAGTTGTAGAACGGGTGGCCGAGCCGCTGGAGTTCGTATTGGTCGGCTAAGTGGTGGGCAATTCCGCCCAGAGAATCGATCAGCCGGTGGTACTCACGTTTGAAAATGACTTCGGCGGCGGTCAGTTTGGCAAGCGTCTGTTTGCTACTCAGATGGCTGCCAAGCTTCTTCGCCAAATTCCATTTCGAAACGCCCTGCTGGATCAAATCCAGCCCGCGCTCGTCCTTAACCTGCTGCTTGGCCTGGTGGATCATGTACATGATCCAGGTGCCGATGGGTTCGACGAGGACCTGCGCCCCCTCCTTTTCCAGGAACTTGAACATGTTGAAGTTCCCGTCGCCCTCGGTGGTCTGGGCCCAGAATTCACCCGTAACTTTAACCAGGGGCTTAATCCGGGTGCGATCCACCGCGATGCTGTTGAAGCGTTCGCGCACCTCGTTAAGCGCCGCGGTGTAGTCGTCGCCGTAAAGCTGGTTTAGGAACTTGCCGAGGTATTCTGCCGTCCCCGCAAAACCGGTTTTGCCTAGCAACGAGTTGAGCTTGCCCTCAAGCGTCCACGGCTGCTTTTTGCGCATGGCCTCGTGGAGCAGATTCATGGACTCTTCCAGGACTCGGTCCGTTTCTCCCTCGTTCACTTCGTAGGGGCGGATCTGGTAGGCAACGTCGTTGATGACGTCGCCGATGTTCATGGCGTTCAGGATTCCCAGGAAGAAGTCCAGATTCATCTCGAGGCCTGCTTCGGCTTCGGCCTGATTCAGGCCTCCGCCTTGCTGAAAGAGCAGCACCCGGAACCCGTCGAAACCCGAATTGCGCAGGGCCAACCGGTACTCGGCCTCGTACATTCCGAAACGGCACGGCCCGCAGGCGCCAGCGGTGATGAAAACATACTTGTCGATGATCTCCTGCTTCCTCATGCCCTTCTCTTCCAGGCCCTGCACAAACTCGACAAGATTCCCCACCGTAAAGTAGGTGGGATTGCACTGGCCGTTGTTGCCGTACTCCTTGCCAAGTTGGAACGCTTTCTTGTTCGGCACCGGAAGCGCCTCGCATTTATACCCTAGACTTTCCAAAGCCCCGTGAATGAGACTTTCGTGCTTCCAAGTGAGCCCACCGAAGAGAATGGTGGTGCGGTCACGTTGAGATCTCGTGAAGGGGTTTTCGATGGGCTTGTGAAACTGCTGGGGAGCGCGCTTCTCAATCCCGGCTTCCTTCTCGAGGCGCCGGCGCTCCTCTTCCAGGCGCTGGCGGATCACCTCCTCTTTTGAGGAGATTTGAATTAATCCGCCGCCGATTGCAGGTACTTCATGGATAGGACTGATGCTCATTCTTCACCTCGTTTCAAAAGTGCCAGGCAGGAATTTGCATGTGCAAGGTCGCGTGGTGGAGACGTAACGCCATGGCTTCTTGAGCCTTGCCGGTATGTCCGGAAGACTTCCTCGCCAACGCTTAAATCAGGGCGCTCCCGGCGCTTGTCCTGAGCCGCAACTAATGGCCAGGATGAGGAAGCTAGACTGAGCAAAAGGAAGCCTCCAAGACCCGGTTGCGACGGAATTGAAATCAAATCGGCCCTGACCGAACGGAACGCACTCCACTACTTGACGCTAGTCACTTTAGTTTCTTAATCAGTACACTGTAAACTGACTTCCGTCAAACGGTTACTTTTCACACCTCAATATAACATCATTTGAGTTAAATGGGGACTTTTTGACCGCAGACGCGGCCGGCTATGGACTTCATTCCCTTGGGAAAGTGCCGCTTAGGACCGTCACCCGCCCGTAACACACGTGGCGAGTTTTCGGAGCCTTTCATGGCGTCTGCGCACAAGTGCGTCGGGGGAGAGTTTTTGGAGATCCTGAAGGCACGATCTGAGGACGGGCCGCAGAATGTCGGCGGTAAGCTGATGACTATTTTGTGCGCCGCCGGGAGGTTCCGGCACGATGCGATCAACGATTCCCAACCGAAGCATGTCTTCGGCGGTAAGTTTGAGGACTCGGGCGGCGTCTTGTTTATGGTTCCAGTCCCGCCAGAGAATGGACGAACAGCTCTCCGGCGCTATAACCGAATAAACGGAGTTTTCAAGCATCAGCACCTCGTCGCCCACGGCGATCGCGAGTGCCCCACCGCTGCCGCCCTCGCCATGAATGATCACAATGATGGGAACGCGCTGCTTAGGTATCTCCTTTAAATTGTTTGCAATGGCTGCGGCCTGGCCGCGTTCTTCGGCGCCAATGCCCGGGTAGGCGCCCGGCGTGTCTACGAAGGTTATGATGGGCAGACCAAATTTGGTCGCAGTTCGCATCAGGCGCAATGCCTTGCGGTAACCTTCGGGGTTCGGCATGCCGAAGGTGCGCAGCAGCTTCTGCTTGGTGTCGCGCCCCTTCTGATGCCCCATGACCACGACAGGCGTGTCCTCAAACTTGGCGAGGCCGCCTACCAGAGCCTGATCATCTCCGAACCGCCGGTCTCCGTGCAGTTCGGTGAATTCGGTGAAGAGCATCTGGATGTAGTCCAGGGTGTACGGCCGTTGGGGGTGACGGGCGAGCAAAACTCGGTCCCAGGGATCGTTGATGGCGCCTGCGACTTTGTCGCGCAAAGCGTCCAACTGCTGTCGAAGGCGCTCGATTTCGTCGCGCGTCACTTCCGAGTCAGAAGACTGCTCGAGTTCGGCAATCTGCTTCTCGATTTCGCGGACCACGGCGTGCTGATCGGTGGGGTTTACCATGTTAGTTATCCTGCTGCGACCTCCGCATGACCAGGTCAGGCGCGCTGAAATTCCCCGAAGGGGATTCAGAAAGTAGCCGGGGGCGTTGCCCCCGGGAAAAGCGCAATCCTCAATACCCGACCCTGGAAGGGTCGATGCTGAGAATCGGCGGAATGGGAAATGCGACCCCCTCAGGGTCGGTCCAAGTCCCTAATTAGCGTTCCGGGGGCGTTGCCCCATAAGCGTTTACTTAAGGCGCCGGGACTTCGAAAGCCGCGGAGCGGCGCCAGAAAGTAGCCCACGGCGTGAGCCGTGGGACGGAACGTGGCGTTAATATTCACAG